>Ga0272448_1000433_pt1 | contig 65207 bp, 49 predicted proteins | sample YNPCB0191_FD_202220 | JGI IMG/M metagenome (GOLD analysis project Ga0272448, IMG submission 202220) | Hot spring sediment microbial communities from Yellowstone National Park, WY, United States - YNP-CB-019-1 | ecosystem: Environmental > Aquatic > Thermal springs > Hot (42-90C) > Sediment... | reverse complement strand
CAATTTTGACCGACAAGACGAGAACTAACAATTAAAAACCAATTTCTATATTCTTCGAAAATATTCCATTCAGCCAGAAGAAATTCTAAAGCAATTTGTCCTGCATCAGTTGCCGTCAACAGCATTATTACTCCTATTTTTACTTTTGAGTTTAATTCTGAGGATACAAGCCTAATTCCTTAGATAATTCCCGAGCAACGTGAATTAAAAACTTCGCTCCCTCTTCATTGCCTTGATGTACAAACACAATTGCTACTTGCAGCATTGTCTGGATCAAGCCAACATCTATTAATTCTGGTTGCGCTGTCAAAATTTCTGGCTCTTGTCCGTTAGGACATCCGAGCAAGCGATCGATTAAATCAAAATATTGATTTTGGCGTTCTTGTGTAAGAATCATTGTCTGCTTGCAAATTAACTACCGCTCCATACTTTCGTGCCACATTTTTTCTAACATATCTACTCGTTGTTGCCAAACTGTAGCGCGATAAACCAAGTACCTGTCATACAAAAAAATAAATATCCCCAAACAAATAGGAAATAATAAAAATAACCACTTACCCAAGTGAAAAGCTTTTAGAATACCAGTATTTTGATGGGAAGAAATGCTAATTGTAACTTCCGAAAGCTCGCGCTGCATTTCTATTAGCTGTAAATGTTTTTCCCAAATTACATTGCATACTAATACCTCTGGAAAAAGAACTATTAAAGTTAGTAAACTAACTGTCAAAAACTTTAAAAGTTTTAGCTTCATTTTGCCTCTCCTTTACAAGGTAGCATGCACCCCGCGAACACATGATTTCAGGTATGCACACCCGCAAGTTAAGCCGTAGCGTATTCGTTGTTAGGGATAGCTAGAACTCGAAGTTTATCTTACCTTGCTGTCGTTGGGGCTTAAGAAGTCCCCCCCTTTTTTTTGTAGGGGGGGATAGAGGGGAATCTCTGCGTAAATCCTATAGGTTTTATAGCAGTAACTGCAAAAGAGAACGTTTTGGCAGCAGTGGATCAAGAATTATTAGATTAATTAAATTTGTACTCGCAGTCCCTAACTTCGATATCACCTAGCTTCCCAAAATTTTTTTGGGGTACGGGTACTAGTATTTTTGGGGTATGGGTACTCACATTTTTCAGGTAGGGTACTGGCATTAATGTACTCAATTAAAAATTGTGCAAACAGAAAATAAACTTTGGTCAATGGAGACACCACAACCTTATTTCTGTATCCAAAACAGATTTTCAAAAGTTTACCATCAGGAATGTTCAAAAAATACTAAAAAATTAGAATCCAAGCAATTAAAATATTTGTCACGTCCGAGGATAATTCTGAAAAGACAAAATTAATATTGTATCAAATACCCTTGTAAAAATTATCACTAAGACAATGGGTAAGATTTATGATTTTAGGAGTTAATGAATGCGAATTGCTCGTGATATTGGCCAACTAATTGGAAAAACTCCTTTGGTGCAACTAAATAAAATTCCCCAAGCAGAGGGGTGCGTGGCCAGAATAGTTGTCAAACTAGAAGGAATGAATCCAGCTGCTTCGGTAAAAGACCGCATCGCGATCGCTATGCTGGAAGCAGCGCAAAAAGCTGGGTTAGTAGAGCCAGGAAAAAGTATTTTAGTTGAGCCAACATCTGGTAACACGGGAATTGCACTAGCAATGGTAGCAGCAGCGCGCGGCTATTCCCTGATTTTAACTATGCCTGAAAACATGAGCTTAGAAAGAAGGGCCATGCTGAAAGCCTATGGCGCAACGTTAGAACTAACACCCCAAAGCGAGGGAATGCAAGGAGCGATTCGCAAAGCCGAAGAAATAGTCGCAAACACCGCCAACGCTTATATGCTGCAACAATTTCGCAATCCAGCCAACCCAAAAACTCACAGAGAAAATACTGCTGCAGAAATTTGGACAGATACAGACGGGAAAGTGGATATCGTTGTCGCTGGAGTTGGAACCGGAGGAACAATTACCGGAATAGCTGAAGCAATCAAACCACGCAAGCCAAACTTTCAGGCGATCGCAGTCGAACCCAAAAACAGTTCTGTCCTTTCTGGTGGGCCACCAGGTCCCCATAAAATTCAAGGCATTGGCGCTGGATTTGTGCCGCCAGTTTTGCGGATGGATTTAATAGATGAAGTGATAACAGTCAGCGATGAAGAAGCAATGGCCTTTGGGCGGCGTTTAGCAAAAGAAGAAGGTTTGCTATCTGGTATATCCTCCGGTGCAAATTTATGCGCAGCCGTGCAAGTAGCAAAACGTCCCGAAAACGCCGGTCGATTAATCGTTATGATTCAACCTTCCTTTGGAGAACGTTATTTGAGCACGCCCATGTTTCAAAACACAAGTAATTAATCAGAATAAATCCTCGCTGCAATTTTGTGTCAAGATACAATTACTCTTGGTGACAACTACCTTGCCCGAGTAACAATGAAAGCCGATTTCCAATTTACCGAAACCACTGCATCCGCGTTAAAACGCCCCGAGCTCCTTGCTCCCGCAGGTAATTGGGAATGCGCCAAAGCAGCCGTAGAAAACGGCGCAGACGCAATTTACTTCGGCTTAGAGAGATTCAACGCTCGCATGCGGGCAGAAAATTTTACCGAAGCAGACTTGCCAGAATTAATGCAGTATCTGCACCGTCGCGGCGTCAAAGGTTACGTCACCCTCAATACCCTTATTTTCCCCCGAGAACTAACACAAGCAGAACAATACATTCGTACAGCGATCGCCGCAGGCGCAGATGCAGTTATAGTTCAGGATATTGGCATTTGTCGCCTCATACGTCACATTTCTCCTGATTTTCCCATTCACGCCTCTACTCAAATGACAATAACTTCCGCTGCTGGCGTGGAATTTGCTCGGTCAATAGGGTGTAATTTAGTAGTTCTTGCTCGGGAGTGCTCTTTAAAGGAAATTAACAAGATCCAAAGCCAATTGGCATGTAGGGGAATATCCCTTCCTTTAGAAGTTTTTGTTCACGGAGCACTATGCGTTGCTTATTCTGGTCAGTGTCTGACAAGCGAAGCTTTGGGAGGACGTTCCGCTAACCGAGGCGAGTGCGCCCAAGCTTGTCGGATGCCATACGAATTAATTGTAGACGGCAAAACTGTAAACTTGGGAGATAAAAAATATCTCCTCAGTCCGCAAGATTTGGCAGGATTAGATGTTTTACCCGAGTTGGTTGCATCCGGACTGAGCAGTCTCAAGATTGAAGGACGGTTGAAATCTCCAGAATATGTCGCCAATGTTACCCGCGTTTATCGGCAAGCACTCGATCGAATCATAGAACAAAGCCACAACAGTCAAGACCTAGGAAAACAGCACGAACAAGCCGCCTTTTCTCAAGAACGTTACAACTTAGAAATGGCTTTTTCTAGGGGACTTTATACTGGATGGCTACGTGGAATTAACAATCAAGAATTAGTTCACGCTCGTTTTGGTAAAAAACGCGGTGTCTACCTGGGAGAGGTAATTCAGATTAAAAACAACCAAGTCACCCTGCTGGCAAAGGCGCCGGTCAAGCCAGGAGACGGTGTAGTTTTTGACTGCGGAAATCCCGAAGCCAAAGAAGAAGGTGGATTTGTACATGCAGTAGAAGTTAAAGGTAAGGAAGTAGTATTGAAATTTGGACGGCGCGATCTGAATTGGCGACGCGTCCACGTGGGCAATAAGGTTTGGAAAACCAGCGATCGCTTGCTCGAACAGCAATTACGTCAAAGTTTTAGCAGCGGTACACCAAAATTTCAACGTCCGATTCAAATTCAAGTGTATGGGGAAGCAGGACAAAATTTAACTGCCATCGCCCGTGATGAAATTGGCCGCCTAGTTCAGATACAATCCTCAATGCCACTAGCACCAGCTCGCACTAAACCCCTAACACGAGAAACTTTGCAACAACAATTTGGCCGTCTCGGGAATACTCCTTTTTATTTGAGCGACTTGTCAAATCACTTGCATGGAAGTGTAATGTTGCCTATTAGCGAGTTGAACCGAATACGGCGAGAAATTGTTACCCAACTAGAACAATTACGAAGTCAACCCCAACGCTGGAAAATAAATCCCAATGCTTGTCTTTCAGATTTACTTGTTTGCTCCCCATGTTTTGATGTTTCTAGTTCCCCCTGTGTCATAGTTTTGGTACGCAACCTCCAACAACTTCAAGCAGTACTGCAAACAAGTATCGAAACAATTTACTGTGAATTTGAAGATCCCCTTAAGTACCGCCAGGCAGTGCAATTGGTACGAGAAAAACAAAATTCTTCATCTTCGCCTACAATCTGGGTAGCACCTCCCCGCATTACCAAACCAGGAGAAAATTGGATTTTGCAACAGGTGCGCTCCTGCAATGCAGATGGGTATTTAGTACGAAATTACGACCACTTGCAGTTCTTCGCCAAAGACCGTTGCATAGGAGATTTTTCTCTCAATGTTGCTAATCCCCTCACCGCTGATTTGTTTAAAAATCACTTTGGCTTAGAACGCCTTACAGCATCCTACGACTTGAATATAGCTCAACTGCAAGACTTGCTCAAAAGCTCTCATCCCCATTGGTTTGAGGTGACGATTCACCAACATATGCCGATGTTTCATATGGAACATTGCGTATTTTGCGCTTTTCTATCCACGGGAACAGATTTTCGCAACTGCGGACGACCCTGTGAAAAACACGAAATCAAACTCAAAGACCGCGTCGGTACAGAACACGTCGTTTCTGCAGATGCTGGTTGTCGAAATACGGTCTTTAACGGCACAGCCCAAACCGGAGCAGAATACGTACAGCGTTTGCTAGATCTCGGATTGCGCCACTTCCGCATAGAGTTTTTAAATGAAACTCCCGCCCAAGTGAATCAAACGATACATTACTACCAGCAACTACTGCAGGGCAAAATTACAGGTTCTCAGTTGTGGCGCCACTTGAAACTGCAAAATAAGTTAGGCGTGACTCGTGGTTCGATTTTCAATTAACAGTTAGTTAGCGATCGCTACATTTTTTATCTTCGCCTTTTTACGTATAAATGCTTAATAAATGGCATTTTTTAAGTATTTTAAAAAACATCAAACCGGAAAAAGTGCGATGAAAGTCAAGGAAAGTTTTTCCTGCACCTGCTAAGCTGAGGAAGATATTTTGTGCATTTTAGCAACTGCCTCAAGAAAGATTTTTGATTGGAAATTACAATTAGTTAGGAATTTGGCTATGAAGTTATGTTATTGTTTTGGGAATTGGAAAAGTAAAGTTCATCCCAAGGTATGATGCCAAACTGCTTTAAACTCGCTCTCAATTTGGAAGCAGAATTTTTTTTCCAGCAAGGACTGCGAAGGAATAATGTCCAAAAGTTTGAAGCGGCGATCGCCAGCTTTGATAAAGCACTCAAATGCAAGCCAGATTACCCAGAAGCTTTATTTCAAAAAGGCTTTGCCCTTGGTTGCTTGGGACGTCACCAAGAAGCAATCGCTTGTTTTGACGAAATATTAAAATTACGCATCGATGACTGTTGGGTTTGGCACAACCGGGCCATAGCTCTAGGAAAGTTAGAACGCCACCTAGATGCCTTGAACAACTTCGATCGTGCCATAGAATTTAACCCCAACGTCGCCACCATTTGGCACAATCGCGGTCTTACCTTGTGCGATCTGGGACTTTATGAAAAGGCGATCGCTAGCTTTGAGCGCACCTTAAAACTACAACCAGATGCTTATTGGGCCTGGAACAACAAAGGTAACGCCCTCAGACACCTCAAGCGTTACGAGGAAGCTCTCAACAGCTACGACCGCGCCATTGAGTTCTACGTTGATAACGTTATGGCTTGGCATAACCGCGGCGTTACGTTAAATGAGTGGGGACGCTATCACAAGGCGATCGCCAGCTTCGATCGCGTCTTAGCAATTCAACCCAACCATTATAAAGCTCTGCTTAACCGAGGCATGTCCTGGGAAAAATTAGGGCATTACGAAGACGCAATGAACAACTACAATCAAGCTGCTCAACTGCAACCCAACGATCCCCTTGTTTGGTACAACAAAGCTCGCTGTTACACCTTACAAAAAAATATCGCAGCAGCAATTGAAAACTTGCAAAAAGCAATAGACCTCAGTCCCGAAACATACCTGCCAATAGCAGCAAATAACTCAGACTTTGATACAATTCGCTCTGATGAACGCTTTCAAGCTTTAATCCAAGAGCAAAAACAAAAACACTAAAAGACTTCACAAGCATTGAGGATGTCTGAAAATTATCGGGGGCAATAAGTAATTTTTTTCAACATCCTCTTTGCGAACGCCGTAGATGTAAACAGGCATAATTTCTACAGCATTTGTACCTTTTTGGGGAGAAAGCATAATCCCTGTTAAGAAACTATTTGTGCACCCTTGACCTTATACATCGGTATAGGACTTACAGTAGGCATAGTTGAGTTGTTAATTTACGGCTATGCTGCATTTTGGTGAACTATCACCAATAGCTTCTCGTAGAGAAGCCGTTCTGCGCGCGTCTACATAAAGGATTTCTCAGTTGCCAACTTTCTACAGCGAACTGACGAAGCCATTACGACTCAACCACTCGCTGTATTGTGCATTTGGAGAAGATTAACATGAAACCAAAGACGGTCCTGCAGGCAAGTATTTCCGCCACGGTATTGATAGCGGTATGCTGTGCTACACCAATTTTAGCAATGACACTGACAGCATTGGGGTTGGGTGCCTTGGTTGGCTATCTAGATTATGTCTTGCTTCCAGCCCTAGCGGTCATGATAGTCTTTAGCATCATCTCTTACCAACGTTATCGCCGTTATTGTTGTCATCGCGATCGCTAGAAAAATTTTTTGAGGTTAGCCTGCAATTATGAGTCAATGTTGCCATTCAAGTCAAACCACCCAAGAGCGCATTTGTCCAGTGGACAAGACAAAAGGAAAACCCGTAAAGTTGATAACGTTAAAAAGCTTGTTGAGAGGAGCAGCACTGGAGAAGTTAGATCCTAAAAGCACCTATACGTTTTGTCCAAGTTCTACTTGTTCGGTAGTTTACTTCTCTAATACCGGTCAAATATTTACGACTGCAGATCTAAAAATTCCTGTCTTTCAAAAAAGTTTCGATGTCGAGGTTCCGGTTTGCTACTGCTTTGACTGGAGTCGTCAACGCATTCGAGAAGAAATTGAACAAACTGGTACAAGTACTGCAATTGCTTCTATCACAACTCACATTCAGGCTAAACGCTGTGGTTGTGAAGTGAACAATCCCCAGGGAAGTTGTTGTTTAGCAAATGTGCGAGAGACTGTACAGCAACTGAGCGCTCCCTAAGTTCATCTGCTGTTTTATTAGTACAAACACCGAGAAATGCAGCTATAATCATACACAAATTTTACTTGGATTAGTTAACTGTAAAACTAATACCGATGGTGACTTCTCAGATCGATCGCCTTTTTAAAGAGCTTACCACTTTCCCTCCTCGCGGTTTCCAACGGGAAACCATTGGGAAATTATTGCATCGACAAAACGTATTGCTGAGAGCACCAACAGGTTCAGGCAAAACAGAAACAGCGATCGCTCCTTTCCTGTTTGCTAAAACTCTGAACCTCGATTTCCCAAACAAATTGCTCTACATCGTTCCGCTGAGGACTCTAGCAAACAGTCTGTGTCAAAGAGCAAACGAATTAGTAGAAAGATGGCAAAAACACCACAATCCCAATTCTCGTTCTTTGGTGGTGACATTGCAAACAGGAGAAAACCCAGATGCAAGCCCCGTTCCTCTAGGAGGGCTTTTGTTGATTTCTGACATATTCTTTTAGCATATCTAAAGGCGCACCACCTACGGAAACGGCGAAATAGCTGTAACTCAAGGCTTTCTTTTGTGAATACAAACCTACAGTACTTAGTTACACAGACCAAATGAATTTTTAAGTCTGTAACATAATGTCTTTCTCTAGGAAACTGGCTCGTCACTTTTTTCAGGGCCATGTACAATCCTTTCCCAGACCAATTAGACATGATTGATGAAAGCCAGATACTAATTCCGTTTCTATCCATCTCTCCCAGAAGCCGTTCTGCGCGCGTCTACAGAGCAACAAAAACAACTGTTAGCCAAGTTGTTTGGTTGTGTCAGGGTAGTTTGGAATGATGCACTGGCTATTTGTAAGCAGTCTGAAAAACTTGCCAGTATCAACGATTTGCAAAAATTGGTAATTACGCAAGCCAAAAAGAGCAACGTTCGCAAAGCGTGCCGGATGGCATAAGGTTCATGGTTATCTGAAGTTTCCAATCTTCCGTTACAACAATCTGTCGCTGATTTAGGAGTTGCCTACAAGAACTTTTTTGATTCACTCAAAGGTAAGCCTCAAGGCAAAAAAATTGGCAGTCCACATTTCAAAAAAAGGTGGGAAGACAATCAGCGCCATTTAGAATTGGTGGGTTTTTAATCAAAGGAAAAGAAGTATATTTAGCCAAAATTGGTAAAGTTAAGCCTATCTGGTCTAGAGATTTACAACTGTGACTGTCATCAAAGACTGTGCTAAGTGCTATTTCTTAAGCTTTGTTGTAGAAATAGAGCCTATTCAATCCAATGCTGAAAACCAAAGTATTGGCTTAGTTTGCGCTCGTTGGCGAGAATTTCGGGTATTGTGTGAAGCTAAATCTGAAAAACTTAATCGGGATCTGAGAGTAATTAGCACATGGGAGCCCGCTAGCCAAACATGCTGTTGCTGTGGGTATCGTTGGGGCAAGATTGATCTATACCGTTCGTTCAGTGTTTTGTTTAAATTGCGGTACTGAACACGATAGGGATGAGAACGCATCTAGGAATATATAAACCGTCGGCATGGGGCATCCAATCGCCAGTGGCGACGCTGCGCGAACGGCACGACCTTAAATGGACGGGGAGCGACCATAAGACTACAAAGGTCACGCAAGTTGCTGTCAGCCGCCAAGAATCACCGTACTTTTAGGTCTGTGAGTATGTCAAACTGCAACGCTTAACGCAGATCGTTGAGTCCTTGGGAAACAGGAACCCCCTCGAATTGATTGTCAATAATTTACCCGAGCCAAAAAATGACGACCGAATACGTGTTTTGCGCAAGCGCTTATCCCACTGGCTCGAGCAGGGTTTTCTGAAACTATATCTAACGAAGACGGTTGACGATCCGACTTTTTGTCTGAGCACTCAATTATCCCACCGCATTGCTTTCCAACTTCGCGGCGATAACAACGACGAACGAACACAATGGTTTCAAACTCGCAGCGAACGAGCTGTTAACCACGTTTTTCAAAAGTTGCAACTATTAAAGGGTGAAGCGACTGTTGTGACAGCCTCTATGTTAGAGGATTTTGATACAGTGGTGATTTTTCCAGATCCTAGTTGGAGAAGCCTAGATCTTAAGCAGCTTTGTCAAAAGCTTGGAATTGCAGGAGTACTGCAGGAAAGTCGGGTGCAAAAAATAGTTTATAGCGATCGCTATCTCAACTCAAGCAGTGCCAAAATCTTAGCATCTTTGCTTCCGGGTAGTTGGTTAGATAACGATTCTCACCTTACCATCCGCATTCAACAGTTAAAACAAGAGTACGACCAGCAAGATACTCGCCGCAGCGCGGAGATAGAACAAACTGTAGCTACCCTACCTGGGAAGATCAAAGTGGAAATGCAGCCTTATTTCCAGCGCCATCAACCACTCCCCCATCGACGAGAACTCACTATACAGTTACAAGGAAATTTGACTTATCGTATTATTTTCGATTAAGGCTTGGATTTCCTCAAACAAAACTCTTAGGGGAAATATACTGTAGAACAAACAACTTATGTGGTTGTTGTTAGAGAATCTTAAATTGCAGGCGATTGTGGCTTCTTTTAGTATTATCCTCCAAGCTTTTAACTCCTGGGAGGTTTGCTGGGCTGCTGCTATAAGTCCCAACCCAGAATCTTTCCTAACAGCGTAGGACACATAGACAAAAAGTGCTTGTCGAGTGTGGCTCGATGGAGTGTGGAAAAATTTTCAAATTATTGACAACAACTAACGAGGATTAGGTTCCATCAAACTCCCCATTTACCTTAGGAAAGCTGCTCTATTTGTCCTAATGGTTTGGTAAATTATTAACATAGCTTAAAAAAAACTTCAGTTTAGGCAAGAAGGGGCAAACTTGAGTTACTATTACGACGGCATTCCTCCTCATGGTGGGCAACTAGTAAATCGTATTGCCACACCAGAACAAAGAGAAGTATTTCTTTCCAAAGCTGAGTTTTTGCCGCGAGTGCAGCTAGATGCGCGAGCTGTTTCCGATCTGGAAATGATTGCGATCGGTGGTTTTAGTCCTCTGACTGGCTTTATGAACCAAGAGGACTATAATTGCGTAGTAGCACAAATGCGGCTGGCTAACGGTACTGTCTGGTCAATTCCGATTACTCTGTCTGTCACAGAAGAAGTAGCAGCTAGCCTGACTGAAGGTGGCTTGGTTCGACTCGATAATCCTCAAGGACGGTTCATTGGAGTTTTAGAACTTACCCAAAAATATCACTACGACAAAAGACGGGAAGCCATTAATGTCTACCGCACAGATGACGAAAAGCATCCTGGCGTACAGGTACTCTACAAACAGCCTCCTGTGTACCTTGCTGGAGATGTGTGGTTGTTACAGCGCGATCCCCATCCGTTATTTCCCTCTTACCAAATCGATCCCGCACAGTCGCGACAGTTATTTCAAATCAGGGGATGGAGAACTATTGTTGGTTTTCAAACCCGCAACCCGATCCACCGCGCCCACGAATACATTCAAAAGTGCGCCTTGGAAACTGTAGATGGTTTGTTTTTACATCCTTTGGTAGGGGAAACAAAGGATGATGATATCCCTGCAGATGTACGGATGCGCTGCTACGAAATTTTGCTTGAAAAATACTATCCTCAAGACAGAGTCATCTTGGCTATCAATCCTTCCGCAATGCGTTATGCTGGTCCTCGGGAAGCAATTTTCCACGCTTTGATCCGCAAGAACTACGGCTGCACTCATTTTATCGTCGGACGGGATCACGCCGGCGTCGGGAACTATTACGGTACCTACGATGCTCAACACATCTTTGACGAGTTCGCTCAGGAGGAAATCGGTATTGTACCCATGAAGTTTGAACATGCCTTCTACTGTACTCGCACCAAGCAAATGGCGACAACTAAAACCAGCCCCAGCAAACCTGAAGAACGAATTCACCTGTCGGGTACAAAAGTACGGGAAATGCTGCGCCGGGGAGAGTTACCTCCTCCTGAATTTTCTCGTCCAGAGGTTGCAGCAGAACTAGCACGGGCTTTGCGAGTATCTGTTAAAGTCTAATGCAAACCTACATCACAAATAGTCTCAAACCAAACTTGACACCAAAATCGCTATTAGCTGATAGCTAATAGCTAAATATTATGAAGCGGCGAACGTTTTTACAACGGATTGGCTTTTTGCTTGCGGTATTGGGTATAACAGAGGCTGAGTGGTTGAGCATAGAAAATCGCTATCAACAAGCCTTAGCACAACCCAGTACACGGAAATTAGCTTTATTAATAGGTATAAATCAATATCAAAACAGTCCTGTTTTGAACGGTTGCCTAACGGATGTAGAACTGCAAAAAGAACTTTTGATTCATCGTTTTGGCTTTCAACCTTCGGATATTTTGTCTTTAACTAACGAACAAGCAACGAGGGAATCTATTGAGTCTGCTTTTTTAGAACACCTGGTCAAGCAAGCAAAACCCAACGATGTAGTTTTATTTCACTTTAGCGGTTATGGCAGTCGAGTCAGGTTGGAAACTTCCCCAGAAGTTGTAGAAAATGCTTTGGTAACTGCAAACACTACAGACTCAAGTATTCTCGCCACAAAAAATAGCCATTACTTGTTGGCAGAAACCCTGATGCTGATGTTGCGATCGCTTTCCAGTCAAAGAGTAACAACAGTATTAGACACCAGTTACTATTTTCCCACTAGCCTTTTGCCCACGGGTCTGCGAATTCGCACTTTGCCAATGCCAACAGAAGCAATTTCGGTAACAAAAGAACCGAACTTTCTCACCCAATTGCAACAAAAAGCCGCAGCCAAAGCAAATGTTACTGTTCTTTCTGCGACTTGGGATCCCGAGCAAGTAGCACAAGAAATACAGCTGTCTGGTTTTAGCGCTGGATTGTTTACTTACGCTTTGACCCAATCTTTGTGGGAAATTACCCCAGCTACTAAGTCGCTGGCTGTGTTTGTCTCTCGTGTGGGAAGTGTGATGCAGCAGTTGGGTAGCACGCAGCAACCCGGTTTGCTTCCTGACAACCAACAGCACACACAAACTACTTTAAGCGAAACTTTTGCTGTCCTCTCGCCACCAAGTGCCCAGGGAGTTGTCACCGCGGTTGAAGAAGAAGGCAAAACGGTAAGCCTGTGGTTAGCAGGACTTCCTCCCCAAGTGTTGGAGTACTACGGAGCCCACTCTCGCTTGACTTTGCTAGGAGAAGGTGGAACAACTGCCCAGTTAGTGTTGCGATCGCGCAGCGGATTGACAGCAAAAGCCCACTTTTCCACTTCTGACAATGAAATTGTCCCACAAGTTGGACAACTTGTACAAGAAGCAGTGCGAATCTTACCCCGCAACATTAATTTAACAGTAGCTCTAGACACAGGATTGCAAAGAATTGAGCGGGTAGATGCCACTAGTGCCTTTGCCACGGTAGAGCACGTGACGATTGTAGTAGCAGGAGAACAACCGGCTGATTACGTCTTTGGTGAACTTCCAGATGGCAAAACAAGAGATTTGATCGCATCCACTTCTTTATTGGTATCTCCCAGTCGCTATGGCTTGTTTTCCCTGGGTAGCGAGCTTATTCCCAGCACCATCGGCGAAGCAGGAGAAGCAGTAAAACTTGCAGTGCAACGCCTTAAACCAACTTTGCAAACTTTACTGGCAGCCAAATTATGGCGACTGACCGATAACGAAGGATCTTCTTGTTTAAGCATCAAGGCAACCCTGGAGATAATTGACGGTGCTGCACCCACAACAGTCATGCAGCGCGAAACAATGCGTACTGCCACTGCACAAACAGCAAGCACAAAACAAGCTAACACCGAGTCGGGAAAATTGCCATTTGTGCCCATCGGTAGCAAAATTCAGTACCGAATTGAAAATACCGGCAACCAACCATTATATTTCATGCTGCTAGGATTAAATGGAAGCAGAAACGCGATCGCTCTGTACCCTTGGCAAAAAGTTCCCGAAACCGATGACAACCACAACCATTCGCCCGATATCATCATTGCTCCTGGAGAAACCCTGATTCTACCCCAGTCTACAAACGGTTTTGAGTGGGTGATCCAAGGTCCCGATTCGGTGAGCGAAAATCAATTGATATTTAGTACTGCTCCTTTTACCCAAACTCGCAAAGCTTTAGAAACAGACAAGCACCTGCGAGCAGACCGACAGCGAATTCAACCATTACTCAATCCCTTGGAAGTTGCCAATGCTTTGCTGCAAGATCTACATAACGCCAGTCTGGCGCCAGCGCCAACGAATCTTGCCACTACTGATTCCTACGTATTAGATGTCAATTGTTGGGCAAGTCTTAGTTTTATTTATCAAGTTACATAACCCCGGTTAGTTGATTATATCAACATAGCTTGTAGAAATTTTCTTCTCAGTAAAAATGCGTATCTGGCAAGTTGATTTTTATCGCCGTCCACAGCCAAATGCAGCAGGACAAGTTTTGTGGGATTTGTTAGTATGCGATTGCGAAGCGTTCCCGATGGCATCTCGCGATCGCAGTTTTCAATATGAGGCTAGCTGTCTCCAATCAGAAGCTAACTCTAGCTGGGTCGCTTCTCAATTGCAATTAGCAGCAAACGGCCAGCTACCAGATATAATCCAGGTATTTCGTCCCCAATCCTTAGGTTTAATAGAACAAGCAGGACGCAGCTTGGGCATAAATGTAGAACCAACCCGCCGTACCTTCGCTCTCAAACAATGGTTGCAGGAAAAGCAATACCCAATAACCCTAGACAAACCACCTCCTCTACCACTACCGCCAAACCTATGGGGACAACAATGGCGTTTTGCAGCACTGTCGGCGGGTAACCTAATAAAGGCATTTGCAGAACTTCCCATTCCTATCTTAATGATGCCAGAATTTCTCTGGCCAATTAATTTGGGTTTGGCTTCAACGGTATCAGTTCCCGGCGTAATAATTTATGGAGAACGACAATCGATGCGCTTAGCACGATGGTTGCAACAACTGCGTCCCGTAGCGATAAATTATATTGCTGGTACACCCCACGGTCTGATATTGGAAGCTGGCTTAGTAGATAGGTGGATAATTACTACCTTCGAAGATCCAGAAGTAGCAGCAGCAGCTGAAGTTTTCGAGCAACGCAAGCAGCAAAGCCACGGATTACATTTTTTACTCGTGCAGCCCGATGATTCAGGAATAACTTACAGCGGCTTTTGGTTATTGCAAGCCGAATAGCACCAATGTTGGCAATTTCAAAAAGCAGTTACAATTACCTGCATCATTTTCAAGCATCCAAGCACGAATCTGTTGATATTGCTATCAATTTTTCCTCTTTCAACTGCTTTAATCCATCTTGGATGAAGGCAAATATAATAACAAACCCTACAAAGCCAACTACGAAGCACTTTCCGTAGGGAAGCAAGGGAAGTTCAATGGGACTGTTCCAAATCATGTGCAGTAAAATTGCAATACCAAATATTCGCAGAAAACGATTATCTTTTACCATATCAAAGTCAAATTTTGCTTCTCCTTTGACTTTCCACAGAGCAGCGGCACTCATCCCAGTCCAAATAATATGACTAAAAGGAGACAAAATTCCCCGTAGCATAATTACTTCTAACATGGCATCTGTGGAAAACAGTCCATAACGCAAAGCATAACCTGCTGACTCAAAAGCGGCAAAACCAGTACCAACTGCAGCTCCAAAAAGCAACCCATTGAGAATATATCGATATTTAGGGATATTCACCACAAGTATGAGTGCAAGCAACTTACCAGGTTCTTCAACTAAACCAGCGACTGAAGCTCCCATCCAGTCTAGAGATAATGAAGAGCTAACTTTGAAAAGACATAGTGAAAATATCACCGATAAAATTCCTCCCAAGAAAACAAGTCGAATCACTTGATAAAGAGAAACATTTTTGCGCACATTAATCTCAAAAAAGAATATTAATGTGGAAAATGGAACTACAAATGAACCAACAACAATTAGACCTGGAATCAGATTAATGTTTTGAAATTGTTGCCAAGCTTGAAGAAAACCAAAATAAACAATTAGAGTTCCAACTAATGTCCTAAAAAACACCCAAGGTTTAGGCCAGTTAGTATCGACATCCTTAATATCAGGGGTAGTACTTGCTGTTCCTACTGTAAAATATTCTTCCACCTCATCCTCAGAATGTTTTTTAAAAACTTCTGAGAACATTGCTTCTAAACTAAAACCTTTTATTTCCTCCACACCCGCTACTTTTGCGATTCTTCCGGCCATGTTATTCATAACATTTTTTTGATTTGTATGGCGTTTGCTCTCATCTTCATGCTCCTGCCATTTTTGTTTGCTCATATATTGCATCCCCTTATGTTTAGAACACTAGCGATCTTAATCGTTACTTGCTGAGTTGCACACCGTAATTTCCGAGAAATTATGATTTTTCAAATTAGTTATTTATGATATTTTCATATATGAATTTGCTTTTATTAAGCACCTAAGTGCTGACCACAAACTTATTCATAAAGCAGGAGCAAGATAAAAAGAGAATTTTCAACTGTGAGAAAAAGATGATATAAGCTTTGGCAGCTAGCTGTGGAAGTGTTCACACAAAATTTATTTAGCTATAGGGGCGATCGCCGATCTCGTTTTTTGGGTAGAAAGGTTTGGATGGATATAGTAAGTTAAGCACAATCAAATCAAAATCACATGAAAAAATTTATCCTTGCGGCTTTCAGCCTATTGTTAACCTTTTCTCCTACTACCGCATCCGCCCAAAAGTTTGAAATTCCAGTTATTGTTTCTCAAGAGGGTGATTTTCTGGGTTTTGTAATTAGCAATCCATTTGATTCCAAATCAATCTGCAATCCATATGGAAATTACGGCAACCCCTATGGTGAAACAATATTTAATAGATATGGAAGACATGGTGGTGAATATTCTAATTTTGGTGCATACAATCCACTAGCAACCAAGCCGCCAGTAGTAATAGTTAACGGCAAGATAGTCGGTTTTGTCACCAAAAACAGAAATTTTGGTCAAGCTAGAATAGATCCGGACATGTTATTAGTGGAAGTTTGTGGTAGATAAGCAAATTTATTGCTAAGCGTTTTTTGCAAGCAATTAGAAGATTACTTTGCTCAAAAAGTAGTTTTTTGGCAATTTTACTTACTATCGGCTTGTGACAGTTAAGACACCGGTACGCAACAAAATTTATCAAACACCCGCGACTAAAGCTCTCTGCTTGAATGTTTTGCTGAATCCAGCCCAAGATTGGCAAAGTACTGTCACGTCTACGATAGGAAAATGGCTAAATTTCCAAGTCAAACCAAGTTAAAAATTATCTAAAAAATGCTAGGAATAAACAAAACTGTCTTAATAAACTACACATGAATGAAATTGACCTAGCTTTTGCTCCTGCTTTAGAACAGGCGCAGTTAATTCGTCGCAGACAAGTGTCACCGCTAGAGTTGGTACAAGTTTATCTAGAACGAATCCAATGCTTGAATCCCCAACTAGGTAGCTATTTTACAGTAACAGCAGACCAAGCTCTTGCTGATGCCAAAGCTAAAACAGAAAAATTGGCAACTAATGGGGAACTACCACCGTTTTTCGGCGTACCAATTTCGATCAAGGATCTCAATTGCGTTGCTGGAGTTCCCTGTACGTTTGGTAATCCAACTTTGCTTAACAACATTCCTGACTTTGATGATGGTGTTGTAACAAAGATCAAACAAGCTGGATTTATTATTTTGGGTAAAACAGCTGCTTCGGAATTAGGTTCCTTTCCTTACACAGAACCTACAGGTTTTCCCCCAGCTCGCAATCCCTGGAATTTAGAATATACTCCTGGTGGCTCAAGTGGAGGAGCAGCAGCCGCCGTAGCAGCAGGATTGTGCCCGATCGCTCAAGGTTCAGATGGAGGTGGTTCGATTCGCGGTCCTGCAGCTTGCTGTGGTTTAGTAGGAATTAAGCCAGCGCGAGGACGGGTAACTCACGCACCAGTGGGCGATCGCCTCAGCGGTATCGCTACCAATGGTCCCATCGCCCGTACAGTTGCAGATGCAGCAGCTTTATTAGATGTTATGTCTGGGTATGTGACTGGCGATCCCTATTGGTTACCGGATCCCGAACCCTCGTTTTTGACTGCTAGTAAAGAAAGAATTGGTAGGTTGCGAGTAGGTTATACCACCAATGTTCCTCCCATTGGCGAAGCTGACACCAGCTGCAAGCAAGGGGTGCTGCAAACAGTAAAATTACTAGAAGAGTTAGGACATGTAGTTGAAGAAAAATGCCCCGACTTTAGCGGTTTGGTTGAACCGTTCCAAATTGTTTGGCAAACTGGTGTAGCCGCTTCCGGACTTCCAGCAGAAGTATTGCAACCCATGAACCGCTTTTTATTAGCAAGAACAGTTTCTGCCGGTCAGTACTTGCAAGCAGTATATCAGATGCAGATGGTATCGCGACTGATCGTTGCCTTTTTCCACAATGTAGATGTATTGGTAATGCCAGTATATCTGCATTCTCCCATTCGGATAGGCGAATGGGCACACTTGAGTCCGGAAGAAACATTCCAAAATATAATTAAATGGGTAGCTCCGTGTCCGCCTTTTAATGCTACTGGACAACCCGCGATCGCCCTTCCTGTCGGTTTTGACGAGCGCGGTTTACCGATTGGTGTGCAACTTGTTGGCAAACCAGCAGCAGAAGCCACTCTCATTAGCTTAGCAGCCCAGCTGGAAGCTGCAAAACCGTGGATTCAGCATCGTCCTGCATTCGCCACTGCAAAAGCGCAAAATTGAGATTCATGCTCAGTTGCGGTCAGAAAACAAGCAGAGAAAACAAGGAAAGAAAATAGAAAACACCAGGGGAAAGATTTGACTTTCATCTTCCCCTAGTGTATTTCGGGTTGAGCTAACAACGATTCCAACAAATAAGCTAGGTAGCAAGCGATCGTTTCTAAAATTCGTAGTCGCAGCTCAACACCCCGAGCATAGGTGCATCAGGCAATAAATCGCCAACTACTAACCCTCCAAAGGCGATAAATTTGATTTACAAATAATCAAGTTAATTTACTTTCAGCATGTTCTTATACTTTTAGAGCCTAATCCGCTAACTACTAATAATCGCCAAGCAATTAACTGCTTATATGTATTTGCTCAATACCAAGCTATAACTATGAGAAAATAATTACTGTGAACAAGATTGTGTTTTTGTAGTAGCAAAAATTTTCCAATAGTACATTTTTGCATTTTTTGCACACTATGGGTTGACTTATATTTTTTTTTGAGTTAAGCTAAGCTTTTAGGTTAGGGACGAAGGTAAAATTGCCTAGTCTAGAAACTCAATAGGTTTATTTAACAATTTCCTTAGGAGAATTATTAAATGGAGGCTTCTGGTAGTAGTAGCTACCTGCTCGCTACGGAAGAAATTTTGGATTCCGACGAAGACCACGATCCGAAATTAGCCTATATCCAGTTAGCAATCATGTTGATGAAACTACCCATTCAGGTTCTTGCCTAACCTTGGGTTCATCTCTGGTTGCCTCTGGGTAAGGCAACTGCACGGAAAGGAGATGAACTATGAGAACCTTATTTTCAACGGATAGTTGAATAGTTTAAAAGTGCTCAGTATTTACACAGTGCTATCTTGGCATTGTTAGCCGTCCTTAGGAAGGGATATTTTTGCATAGGGAAAGCAAAGGTCACGCTAACTTGCTAGTGCTTCGTTTGCCTAATATTTCTGGTTCAAAATAGATGCATTTGCCGACAAATTAAAACTCAATTGAAATGTTTTGTGTTGGCAATATTTTGATGTAAATTACACCAATTCCGAGTTTGTAGCAAGCACTGAATTGCTCACTACAAGCCGAGGGGATTTGTAGTCATTTGTTCTTTAACAGCGTCAACAAGGGTTAATTTTCTCTTGTTGCACTAATTTTCTACGTCTTGATATCAATAAAGTAATTGGGAAAATGAGCGAATTCTTATTGTGTCATACTGAAAAAATACTAGAAATAGTAGTGGATAAAGCCTTACCAATGTTAATCGAATATTTGATTGCTGAGTTAGTCAAATCTTCAATAAGCAAAGCAAATAAATATCAAAAAACTAATCCTATCAAGGTGAATAAAAATGACAACTAAGACTAAAGGAAATACACATTTTCAAACCCAATTATCAATGCGGGTAATAGAAGAAGCGGGTAAGAGTGTTGAGCAAGTGCTGTGGACTCTTAATAGCAGCAAACAGGGCTTAGTAGAAGATGATGCTGCAGCACGGCTAAAAAAGTTTGGTAAAAACGAAGTTAGTCAAGAAAAACCTCCTACTTGGTATGGACAGCTACTGCAATCTTTCAATAACCCCTTTGTCTATATCCTTGTTGGATTAGCAGTTGTTTCCTATCTCACTGGAGATATGAAAGCAACTATCGTTCTGACATCGATGGTTTTAATTAGTGGGGTATTGAGGTTTGTGCAGGAGTATCGTTCTACTCAAGCGGCCGAAAAACTCAAAAAATTGGTCAGCACTACTGCGACTGTGATTCGTCGTAAAAGTTTAGACAACGGAGGAGAACGTCGAGAAATACCAATTAAAGAATTAGTCCCCGGAGATATTATTCACCTAGCAGCAGGAGATATGATTCCCGCTGATGTACGGCTACTCTCTTCTAAAGATTTATTCGTCAGTCAAGCAGTATTGACTGGCGAATCTTTACCGGTAGAGAAATATGACACGTTGAGTGCTGTCGTAGAAAAACGAGCAGATCTTGTAGTTCAAGATCAGCTAAGCATTCTCGATTCCCCTACCATCTGCTTGATGGGTACAAATGTTGTCAGTGGTACAGCAGTTGCAGTGGTTGTAGCGACAGGCGATCGCACCTATTTCGGCTCTCTGGCGAAAAATATCACTGGTAAACGAGCTCTCACCAGCTTCGAAAAAGGAGTCAACCGAGTTAGCTGGCTGCTGATTGGGTTCATGGCGGCGATGGTACCAATTGTTTTTCTGCTGAATGGTATTACCAAAGGAAATTGGGGAGATGCTTTACTGTTCAGTATTTCCATTGCCGTCGGTTTAACTCCAGAAATGCTTCCAATGATAGTCACTGCCAACCTAGCACGGGGAGCGGTAGTGATGGCAAAACAGAAAGCTGTGATCAAACGTCTCAACTCCATTCAAAACCTTGGTGCAATGGATATCCTGTGTACCGATAAAACAGGGACATTGACGCAAGATAAAATCATCCTCGAACGACATGTAGATTTACAGGGTAATGAAAGCCAAGAACCCCTCCGGTACGCTTATCTCAACAGCTACTACCAAACTGGGTTGAAAAATCTCCTAGATGTCGCCGTGCTAGAACACGTGGAAATGAAGACTCAGTTACAACCAGCAGAAAATTACAGCAAAGTTGATGAAATTCCCTTTGATTTTGTGCGCAGGCGAATGTCTGTGGTTGTTGAAGAATTGGATAATCCATCTGGTCACAAGCATATTTTGATTTGTAAAGGAGCAGTCGAGGAAATTTTTAATATCTGCTCCCATGCTAAATACAGCGACATAATCATCCCTATGAACGAATTTGTCCGTGCAGATGGAATACAAGTCACGCAACAGCTAAATGAAAATGGTTTTCGGGTAATTGCCGTTGCTTACAAAGAAATATCTATTTCCCAAGACACCATCCCTAGCTATGGAACTAAAGATGAATGCGACTTGATTTTAGTAGGTTATCTCGCCTTTCTAGATCCACCCAAAGATAGTGCATCCCAAGCAATAATGGCTTTGCAAGAACATGGTGTGACCGTCAAAATCATTACTGGTGACAATGACATTGTGACTCGCAAAATCTGCCAAGAAGTTAATTTACACATTGATGGTATTGTTTTGGGTAGTCAAATAGAGAAGATGAGCGACGAGCAATTAGTGAATCTCGTAGATACCACTACTGTGTTTGCTAAAATGTCGCCTCTCCAAAAAGCTCGGATTATCCGCATTCTCCAAAGCAAAGGTCATATTGTTGGTTATTTGGGTGATGGTATCAATGATGCAGCAGCCCTAAGGGATGCTGACGTGGGAATTTCTGTTGATACAGCAGCGGATATTGCCAAAGAATCTGCTGATATTATTCTGCTAGAGAAGAATCTTATGGTTTTAGAACAGGGTGTACTTGAAGGTCGTCGCACCTTTGGTAATATCCTCAAATACCTGAACATGACCGCCAGTTCTAACTTTGGTAATGTTTTTAGTGTCATGGGATCGAGTGCAATCTTGCCCTTTCTACCCATGCAGTCAATCCAACTGTTGGCGCAAAATCTACTCTACGATATTTCTCAAATCACTATTCCCTTTGACAACGTTGATAAAGAATTCCTCAGAAGACCCCAAAAATGGAATGTCCCCAATATTGGGCGATTTATGCTGTTCATTGGTCCAATTAGCTCGATTTTTGACTACGTTACCTTCATTGTTATGTGGTTTGTGTTCGGTGCAAATACACCAGAAGAAGTTAAACTGTTCAACTCTGGCTGGTTTGTTGAAGGTTTGTTGTCACAATCGTTAGTTGTCCACCTGCTCCGTACCTCACGCTGGCCATTCCTACAAAGTACTGCTTCTCTACCTGTTTTGCTATTAACTGGTATTATCGTTGCCATTGGTGTAATGATTCCCTTTACCCCCTTGGGAGCTGCTTTAGGTATGGTTCCCCTTCCTATGCGTTACTTTGGTTGGTTATGGGTAATTTTGGGAGCCTATTTCTTGCTAACTCAAGCTATCAAAATGTGGTACGTCCGCATCTTTGGGGAATGGCTATAAGCCAAGGAGGTTCTGTAGGTTCGCAGTCAGCACTTCAATGCTTAAATATTCAAGGACTGAAGTCCTCACTACGAACGCATCTATTCCTCCCAATCTCCAATCACTAAATTCTAACCCAATCATTTTAATTAAACCAAAAGAGGAATTTGTGATGTCACTTTTTGAAGCAATAGCTGCTACAGCTATATTTTTTGGGACTTACTATACTCTGATTTATTTGGTTGTAGTTGTCTTTATGGGACAAGGACGAAATCAAGTAAGAAAAAAAGTATGCAACAGAATCTTTTGATAAATAAATTTGATTTCTGAAAATCTCAACTTAATAATTAGTTGGGATTGATAGAAATTTTAATCTCTTGAAAATTTCTAGTAGATGGTGATGGTAAGTATAAATATTAATTTTTTGAAAATATTGCTATCATCATCTAAATGAAAAAGGAAGAAGATAAAGTAGAAACTCCAAAAATTTCTACTTGAGAAGAAAAATATTTTGGTTAGCAAACAAGATTAATTTATAGGTTACAAACTCATAGATCGTGCATAAAATATCGATATCGAATTAATGTTGCAGACATTATAAACAGCAGAGCAACAGAGTGAGAGAATTTAGAAATTTTAGATACACAGTGGGCAAAATTATGTGCTTTGCAAGTTGAGCAGCAGTATTTAAATCTGCTCGATCGAGGTATTCCTCCTCAGGAAGCTTATTTTTTGGTTATGAATAATAGGTCAATTGAAGTATAAAAGCACACAAATAAAAACTTAGGAAACTAATTTTTAATAATGAATTGGTATTAGCCATGTCTAAAAAAGAGAGTAGATGGTTTTGAGTCGCTGCAAGTATTGGAGATTATGGAAGCAAGCTAGCATTTAAAATCATAGAAAAATTGACGTCCAAGTTAAAAGAAGAATCTATTTAATAATTGGAAATACAATCAATCATTTTCGTATCAGCAATTTACTGTGAATTCAGACGGGAATTTTTATGAACAAAGGTACACTGCGATCGCTCCTGTGCTTTGGATTACAACGTAGTTATCGCCATCAACGAACTGCATTTCGTCTATACCAAGCTTTAGCTGAACGGGAAGCTTTAGCACAGCGGCGACAATTGTTACTGATGCTGGCTAGAAATGCTGAAAAATCTGCTGCTACCCACGCCATTCGATTATTAAGCTTAGATGCTGCGGTACCACAGGATTTAGATACTTGGGGTGAACGCCTTTGGTATTGGTTATTAGTACATAGTAAACCTCAGTGGGTGATAGCCTGGATTGAGTGGCAACAACAGGAAGATGCTAAGTTTTATTTTCGCTTATTGCAACACATAACGAGTAACAACTAAGACACAACTACACCTTGAAAATCCCTTTGATATTCAAGGCTTTCACTCAATACGGGCGCTCTCGACAGAAATTATTGCAGTTCATACTAACATCTAACCTAACCATGTCCTTGATTGGTTTGTTGGCAATGTCGGATTTGCTACTTTGGCAGATATTGGAGACAATTGGATTTTACTTGTCAAGGACTAATGTGGGTTTTTCATCGACTGAAGCGATCGTTAAACAAATTTCTAAACAAAGGGGTAGAATAGCCCAAGTTAACAGGCTTTAATATTTAAGTTTGCCGCTTTCAAAAAATTTTGTATATATTATAACTTACTTCTCTTCTCTGATTTTCCCAGAGAAGGTCAAAAATTCACACTTTATTGTCATTTTTTATAAAAAATTTTAGACATCTGGAAAAATGCAATCGATTCTCACCTACATTATAGAATTGGTAGCGATCGCCTTTATCCTACTTTTAACCGCCGATGTGCTTGCTGCTATGGCAAGGTGCTTGCAAAGGATACGACCCGTAGTAGTTTATTACCAACGTTTAACGCTCGATAACGTTCCCAACAAGCTCGATTGCTTAGCATTGATTCTAGCGCTAGCTGAATCAGAGTAGGCGACAGTTCCAGCAATACGAAGCCAACTATTAACAATGCCACTAAAGCGTGCAATTGACTACTATTGGATCGGGTACAGCAGGTGAATTTAATGCTTGCATCCATTAAAACGCTTTTTTTTTCCATTGTGGACTATGCTGGGCTTTTTCCTCCAGCCAAACTTGAGTTACAGCAAGCAATGGCTAATTACGCTCGCTACCGAACCACCTCTGATGCTTGGATGTTGGGACGTTTCGTATTACCAGCATCTCGGGGAAAGGAATTCGCAGAACTCCTACCCGCCTTTTCTACGCCACAGCAGTGGTTCCTCAGCCTTATTCTCTCCCCGGATATAGAATCAGACATAGAGAAAGTGCGAGCATTAAAAAACAGCGAGGCGATCGCCGTTGCATCTGTAGAAATTCCTCCACTACCGCCAACGCAAATTGAAAAAGTACTCTCTTATCTTCCTAAAGAAGTTGAATTATTTTTTGAAATTCCTTTGCACGGTGATTTCGAGACCTATCTAGCTGTTATTTGCGGTGTTGGTGCATCCGTTAAAATTCGCACCGGTGGTGTAACAGCAGACGCATTTCCCAGTCCTGCTCAGCTATGTAAGTGGATGTTTGCCTTGGCTGCAGCTGGAGTTTCGTTTAAAGCGACCGCAGGATTGCACCATCCGTTACCAGGAAAATATCCTTTGCCAGGCCAATCAAATAATTTTACTGCGATTGCGCACGGTTTTTTGAACGTTGCTGTTGTCGCAGCCCTAATTTATCAACAAAAAATCCAGCCAGAGGCAGCTGTGGAGTTACTGCAACAATCATCCACCGATAATTTACACTTGACACCAGACGGCATTCTTTGGCAAGATTACCAACTTAACTTAGTACAGATAGAGAAAGCAAGACAGAATTTCTTCCGTTCCTTTGGTTCCTGCTCGTTCCAAGAGCCAGTAGAAGGTCTTAGGGAACTGAAACTATTAAATTAGCTGTATTCCTGATGTCTTTTCAACACAAGTATCCTTTTACTCCTACTACACAATTGCAAAGCGGCTGTTGAGTCTACGTACTTGTATAATTATTACTCAAACGTGAAATTATGACTGATGCTATTGACGCCACCCACGATCCCAAGCTGCGCAGCTGGGTAACATCAGCCAATCAAAAAGATACGGATTTTCCGATTCAAAATTTGCCTTTTGGGGTATTTCGCTCTCGAGGTAGCGCTGAACCGGGGCGAATTGGAGTTGCAATTGGCGATCGCATTCTAGATTTATCCAGGTGTTACGGTGCTGGATTGCTTCAGGAACTTCCCGAACAACTACAAACAGCGTGTCTTGCACCTAACTTAAACTCTTTAATGGCGATGGGAAGAGGTGCTGGATCTTTGTTGCGTCGGTACTTAAGTCAATTGCTGCGAATCGACAGACAACCACCTGTTCCAGAAACAGAAATTCTCGTACCTATGTCTGGTGCCGAACTATTACTACCTGCCCGCATAGGTGATTACACTGATTTTTATGCCTCGATTTTTCACGCCACCAATGTTGGCAAGTTGTTTCGACCAGACAATCCTTTACTTCCCAACTATAAATACGTACCCATAGCTTATCACGGACGCGCCTCCTCTATTGTCCCGAGCGGTACTTCTATCCAGCGTCCCCAAGGACAGAAAAAAAAGCCTGAAGATTCAATCCCCGACTTTGGACCGTCTCAGATGTTGGACTACGAATTGGAAGTGGGATTTTTTGTCGGTGTAGGAAATGAATTAGGACACCCCATATCTATAGAGCGATCGGAAGAACATATATTTGGACTGTGCTTGGTTAATGACTGGTCAGCGCGGGATATTCAAGCATGGGAATACCAACCCCTTGGTCCATTTTTGTCCAAAAGCTTTGCGACGACAATTTCTCCTTGGGTAGTGACTTTAGAAGCTTTAGCACCCTTTCGCTGTCCGGCTTTTTGTCGTCCTCAAACAGACCCCCAACCGTTACCCTACCTGTTTTCTGTACAAAATGCCGGTTTTGGTGGTATTGACATCATCCTGGAAGTGTGGATTCGTTCCGCACAAATGCGTCAAGCAAATATGCAGCCATTTTGCTTGAGTCGAGGTTCTTTCCAACAAATGTACTGGACGTTGGCGCAAATGCTGGTTCACCACGCCAGTAATGGTTGCAATCTTCGTACTGGAGATTTAATTGCTACCGGAACAGTTTCTGGTGCGGAAGAAGGTTCGCAAGGCTGTCTGCTAGAAATTACTCAGCGTGGCTTGCAGCCTGTAAAATTGCCAACGGGTGAACTGAGAAGTTTCCTAGCTGACGGAGACGAAGTTATTCTTCGCGGGTACTGCGAAAAAGCAGGTTATGCCAGGGTGGGTTTTGGAGAATGCCGGGGTATAATTTTACCCAAGTCAGAAGGATTGTAAATTTGTTGGCTGACGAGTTTGTAACTAGGAAGATAACCGTATTCAGCCAAAGTCCACACCAGTCTACAATAGTAGCCTAATCCCGGATTAGCTAAGATTTGCATTCTTATGACTTCTGCTACGAAAGTAAAAACTGAGTACGAAGCAATTATTGGTTTAGAAACCCACTGTCAGCTCAGTACGAAAACGAAAATTTTCTCTTCTAGTTCCACAGAGTTTGGAGCTGAACCCAATACTAACATCGATCCGGTGTGCATGGGTTTGCCTGGGGTATTGCCCGTATTGAACGAAAAAGTTCTAGAGTACGCCGTCAAAGCAGGTTTAGCTTTGAACTGTCAAATTGCCAGGTACAGCAAGTTTGACCGCAAACAGTATTTTTACCCCGATCTTCCTAAAAATTATCAAATTTCCCAGTATGATTTGCCCATTGCCCAACACGGTTGGTTAGAAATTGAATTAGTTGATAAAGATGGCAATCCCGTGCGTAAAAAAATAGGAATCACGCGCCTGCACATGGAAGAAGATGCAGGGAAATTGGTGCACGCTGGTAGCGATCGCCTTTCTGGTTCTGCGTATTCTCTGGTAGACTACAACCGCGCTGGTGTCCCCTTAATCGAAATTGTTTCTGAACCAGACTTGCGTTCTGGACAAGAAGCTGCTGAATACGTCCAAGAGTTGCGCCGCATCATGCGCTATCTTGGTGTCAGTGACGGCAACATGCAAGAAGGTTCCCTACGCTGCGATGTTAATATCTCCGTTCGTCCTGTCGGACAAAAAAAATTTGGCACAAAAGTAGAAATTAAAAACATGAACTCATTCAACGCCATTCAAAAGGCGATTGAATACGAAATTGAACGGCAAATTGCAGCAATAGAAGCTGGTGAACCCATTATCCAAGAAACTCGTCTGTGGGAAGAAGGCTCGCAACGTACAATTAGCATGCGCAGTAAAGAAGGTTCTAGCGACTACCGCTACTTCCCCGAACCAGATTTGGCGCCGATTGAAGTCTCAGAAGAACAATTACAAAAATGGCGCGCCGAATTACCGGAACTCCCAGCTTCCAAACGCCGTCGTTACGAAAGCGAACTGGGACTTTCGGCGTACGATGCACGAGTTTTAACAGAGGAAAGGGCCACAGCTGAATATTTTGAAGCTACAATTGCAGCTGGCGCTAACCCAAAAGCTGCTGCTAACTGGATTACTCAGGATATCGCAGCTTACCTTAACAAAAACAAGCTCAGCAACAAAAACAAGCTCAGCATTACCGAACTGGCCTTAACTCCCAGCAATCTTGCTGATGTAATCGTGCGCATTGAAAAGGGAAAAATTACTAATGCCAAAGCCAAACAGAAATTAACACAACTGCTAGCAGGAGCTTCTCCAGAGGAATTATTCAAAGGTGAAGAGCCTATTTCTGATGCAAGTATCTTGGAACCTATTATCGATGAAGTTGTAGCCGCAAATCCCAAAGAAGTGGAAAAATATCGCAGTGGCAAAACCAATGTTAAAGGCTTCTTTGTCGGACAGGTTCTCAAAAAAACCGGTGGACGAGCAGACCCAAAGCTAACTAACGAACTCATAGATAAAAAGCTCAATAGTTAGAGCCAACGAATCGGTAAAGCTAAGAACGCAGAACTCACACTCGAAGATTCTGCGTTCCTAGAATTTTGTAATGGTTTGTTGACATTTGTTTCTCTGCTAAATAACTGCAAACATCGGGCTGGCTACAAACACCGTGCAGTTCTCTTTTTAAGAATTCGTATAATTTGGTTCTCTTTGTTGGTAATAATTTGCTACTCATGTTATTAATTTAGGTAGGAGAAATTAAAGTTACAATTTCCAACAAAGTAAGTTGTCATCGTGCTTTTACGTAGTTGGTCAGAAATAGATTAAAAAAATCAATCAAGGGGTATTGCCCCACATATCTAAAATGATATAATTTGCTACGTAGATGCACCCTGATGATCTGGAGAGCTGCCCAAGTGGCTCTCTTTTTTCTATATTTGTGAATAGAATTACAACATAATTTAAACACATAAAAACAAAGTGTGTAGACTTTCAACTTAGCAACTCAGACTGAACACCCATACTTGGTATAATCGCCAGTCAGCAGAGCAATAGCTGTAGGGGTAAAGTAATGGTAGATTGGCACGAAATTACTGGTGGTGTAACAGCGCCAAGAGGATACAAAGCAGCTGGTATCAAAGCAGGACTAAAGCCTTCCGGACTAGCAGATTTAGCGTTGATATTATCAGATGTAGAGGCGATCGCTGCAGGAGTATTCACCACCAGTTACGTCAGAGCAGCCTGCGTCGATTATTGTCGCCAGCGCTTACAAACCAAACCCACTGCTCGTGCTATTCTCTGCAATGCTGGACAGGCAAACGCCGCCACAGGCAGCCAAGGCTGGTTAGACGCTTTAGAATCAGCAATGGCAATAGCCCACGCCTTGAATATCAAGAGCGAATCCGTGCTTTTGGCTTCCACAGGAGTCATAGGAGAGCGCATTCCGCTACAAAAACTCAAAGCAGCAATTCCTCAACTAGTAGCCGCCCTTTCTGAAACCGGTTCTGATGCTGCTGCCAATGCCATTCTCACTACGGATTTAGTTCCAAAATCAATTGCTTTGGAAACAACAATAGGCGATCGCCCGGTGCGCATGGGAGGTATTGCCAAAGGTTCTGGAATGATTCATCCAAACATGGCTACAATGCTGGCATTTATTACCTGCGATGCTGCAGTTTCCCCGCACCTGTGGCAAGAAATGTTAACTCGAGCTGCACAACGAAGCTTTAATTCTATCACTGTTGATGGCGATACCAGTACCAACGATAGCTTGATCGCCCTTGCTAACGGTCAATCCCGCACACCCGCCATCATGGAAGTCGGAGAGGAAGCAAAAAAATTAGAAGCGATGCTCACAGCGGTTTGCCAACATCTAGCCAAAGCGATCGCTCGGGACGGCGAAGGCGCAACTTGTTTGATAGAAGTACAAGTGACGGGAGCTCCAGACGAACAAGCTGCGCGTCAAATTGCCAAAACCATCGCTGGTTCTTCTTTAGTGAAATCTGCAGTTTTTGGGCGCGATCCTAACTGGGGACGCATCGCCGCCGCTACAGGACGTGCTGGTGTTCCCTTCGAACAAGGAAACCTGAGAATTCAACTAGGCGATTTTGTCATGATGGAAAACGGACAACCTTTACCGTTCGATCGCGCCGCCGCCAACGAATACCTCAAAAAAGCAGCAGCGGGTGCTTATCTCAGAGAAGATACTGTACTTATTTGCGTAAGTGTCGGCGACGGTCATGGTTCAGCCACAGCTTGGGGTTGCGACTTGAGTTACGACTACGTGAAAATTAACGCCGAATACACCACATAGTAGCCTTCCAAATTATAATCTCCAGTTTGACAGTCTTTCAACATAGCTTCTATCCCAAAACGTTGATAATAGATTCTCATAATTGCTGATACATCTGACAGATTGGTGGATAAATGCCAAGGTTTTGGTTCTTGCTTACCGCCATATTTGCGTTTCCAATAGACAGCTAAATTATAACGATCAAAACCTTTATTTTGTGCAAGATTAACTTTTGATTAAATCTGGGACCTCCCGGATAAATTGGAATTGAATTTAGGAGCTGAAATTTTTACCTTTTTTCTCTAAATAATGTAGTATTCTTTTTTTGCTCAAAGAGAAATTTAAACCCCTGACGGTGTAACCAATTACCCAGTTCTACACCATGCAATTCCCTATCCCCAATGACGATTAATTGATAATGCTTCAATGACCAAATTACCGGGCGCAATACTTTTTGTTGTTCTTGGAATAGGAATGCCCTTTTTTGATAAATCACACTCACCATCAAAATATTATTATCTTTACATTGGGTTCTATTCAGGGCAATAATCAATTGTGACCGAGGTTGAAATAAGCGTGATAAAATTTCTTCAATGATGGGAAACCATAGTAGCACTACACTCAACTTATTCGATTGCAGGAATATTTGTAAATGACGACGGCTAATGTTGGTATCACACAGTCACCCCACATTGTAGAAATCGGAGTGTTATCTGTACTGACTAAGCTTCGCTTATCTTTCAAATATTGTTCATGGCTGATACTTTGCAAAATATCGTCTTTGCTATACCTTAAATCAGAGTCATTCAATGTATACGAATGTGATTTTTGCAAGTAATTTCAAATTTAATTGATTGGAAAATGCTCTTATATAGAAGCAGTAGAAAGTCCGCGATGTCATTGGGAAGATAATGTTTTTCATCTCGAACCGGGTTTTCAAGATGTAGAGAATTTGTCACTTGCTGAGGGTACGATCGCAATTTTCTGGCAGGAAAAAACCTGTTTTTTGGCGGAGTTAACGCTGTCACAGACGCAGAAAATGAAGTTATAGAAGTAGGAGGAGATTCGCGTTGCAACACTCACTGTGGGAACGACCGAGCTACCATCTTAAAGTTTCCGCTAATTGTTTCCAAAAAGTCATGGGATCGAAGGGCTTAGAAATTACGCCAGCAACAGCCATTTGTGCAAAGCGTTGGCGATCGCTCGGCAAAACTTTTGCTGTTAGCAGTACCACTGGAATCGAGCGCGTGTTGGCATCAGCCTGAAGTTGTTCAAAAAACTGAAATCCATCCATATCAGGCATAGACACATCCAAAAGTATGGCGTCTAAAGTTTCGCTCTTGGCTTTGAGCAGTCCTTCTTGTCCTGATTCAGCCATGATAGTTTGCCAACCAGCAAACTTTTCTAGGGAGATTTGAACAACTCTGCGGATATCTTTTTCGTCATCTACAACCAGGATGCGTTTGTTCATGCCTGTTTCCTTGTAACTGGCAATGTAAAATAGAATGTACTTCCTACTCCCAGGATGCTTTCTGCCCAAATGTGTCCGCCATGCTGTTTGACAATGCTTTTACAGATTGCTAGTCCCAATCCTGTTCCCCCCTTGCGACGAGAATCAGAAACATCCACCTGTTTAAACCGTTCGAAAATGGTTTCCAGCTTGTCTGCGGGAATACCGCGTCCTTGGTCTTTAATGGCAAACAAAACAATAGGGGATGTGGGACTGGGTGCGTCTATCTGCAGTTCTTGGTCGGGAGTAGCAGGTGGCTTGTAAGTTATGGATTCCGCAGGTGAAACAGTGAATTTTTGAATTGATAGCTCTGTATTTTTATTTCCCATCACTTCTGCACTTAGCCACACCGTACTGCCAACAGGTGAAAATTTAATTGCATTGCTTAACAAGTTTATCAAGGTCTGCACGATCGCATCGGCAGCTGCCCAAATGTAAATATTGGGGTATGTCACTGAAACTGTGATGTTAGATTCCTTGGCTAGGGCTTGTACTGCTTCAATTGCCTGCTGGAGCAAATTGGCAATTGTACACTTTTCCATCACTAGTTGGACTTTGCCTGACTCTAGTCGTTCTAAATCCAGAATATCATTTACCAGTCGCACTAAGCGTTCGCTGTTGTTGAGTGCAATTTGCAACAATTCTTTAGCTTGTTCGGGATCGCTATCTAAAACACCAGTTTCCAAAATTCCCAAAGAGCCGCGAATAGCTGTTAATGGAGTACGCAGTTCGTGGCTGACAATAGAAATGAACTCATCTTTCATGCGATCGACTTTGTAGCGATGGCTAACATCTAAAATTTGAGCAATCAAGTAAAGCGGTTTTCTGTTGCTATCTTTAACTAGGGATATGCTCAAAAGCACCTGGAGAATGTATCCTTGCTTGTGGAAGTAGCGTGTTTCTGTTTGATAGACACGAATTTCACCTGCCAAAATTCGCTGTCTCCCCTCTAGATCTTGCTGGAAGTCGTCGGGATGGCTAATATCTGCAAACGACAGTTGTAGTAGTTCTTTTTCGCTGTATCCTAAAATTTCACATAAAGAGTGATTGACTTTCAAAAATTTTCCCTTGAGCGAAACCAAGGCAATGCCTATAGGCGCGTTGTCAAATGCCTTGCGAACCAACTCTTCGCTTTCGCGCAGAGCTTGTTCTGTTTGTCTGTGCTCGGTCAATTCGTTTTGCAGTTGATGGTACAAATGAGCTTGCTGAATAGCGATCGCAAGTTGATCTGCTACTGCCAGCGTCAATTCTACTTCAAAAGTCTGCCATGCATAAGGAGCGGGTTTCATCAAACCTAAACTTCCCCAGATTTGCTGTTCTACTTTTAACGGAACCAACAACCAAGCTCCTCTACAAATTTGATAAATATTGCGATTGACTTCGTCTTCACAAGTTAAAGTAGTGCGGTCTACCCTGACGGGTAAAGCAACTGCGGGTGCAGAATCAGTGATGCTGACAATTTCAAACCGTTTTAATTTTTCAGCGATGGGATTATTTATATCACTTATTTCCAATCCGATCACGCTTTTTAAATTTGGATTTTGGACATAACCTGCTACTATTTGCCAGACTTTCATTTCTGGCAGGTAACGGACAATATTCGCCCGCATTACCTCTAAAAGAGAGCCGATTTCAGAAACTGCTGTCGAAAAGATTGTTTCTAGATCAAAAGAAGTGCGAATTGCTTGCAATAACCGATTGAGGGTGTGCTCTCGCTGAGCTTGCTGTTGCGTTTGCTGATAAAGTTGGCTTTGCTGGATCGCTATTGCTAATTGGTTGCTGATTTGTTGTAGAAAATCTGCTTCTGATTGTTGCCACTGACGGGGATGGGAACAAGCGTGGACAATTAAAAGACCCCAAATTTTAGTTTGGGAGTTTTCGGTCTTTTGAATAATGGGCGCAACTATCTTAGATTTGACTGCAATTTCTTGCATGAATTCTACAAGACAAAAGCTCCAATCTTCCTTGTGCACGTCAGGAACAATACGGGGTTTTCCCTGGCAGTAATATTTATAGCAATCTTGAGGAAAAGCTTCATCAGGCAAAAGCATTTTGGCAGTAACCGGGTATCCGGGAACCACGACCTCTTCAATTACTTGTCCGGAACCGTCCTCGTGCAGGTGGAAAATCAATGCTCGTTCAACATTAAGTGTGTGCAGGACTTCATTTACGGTTGTAGCCAGTATTTGTTCGAGATCGAGGGATTGGTGGATGCGTTGAGTTATGGCTCTGAGCAATTGCTCTCGTTCCGCCAGTTGTCGTGCTGCATCTTCGTGATATTTGCGTTCATCGATGTTGAAACAGGTACCGATCAGGCGATAGATGCGCTGGTTGCTGTCTTGTAATGGAGTAAGGCTGGTCATCCACCAAGTTTGTTTCCCCTTGATTAACAAGCATTCTTCGTAGGTGATGCACTCTTTGGCCGCAATGCATTGACGGTAGCGATCGCGCAAGGCCAATGCCGTTTTTGGTGTAAATACCTGTTCTGGAGTCTTACCCCTTAATTGGGACGACACCAGTCCTGACATGCGCTCGGCAGCAGGATTGATGCCAACGTAGCGAAATTCTTCATTTTCCAGTACATCTACGATAAATATGCCCGCTTCGATGCCTTCACATATACTGCGTAAAAACTGTTCGCTGTTTTGCAGTGCAAGTTCTGCTTGTTTGCGTTCTGTTAAATCGCGAATCAAAATCAACACTTCCTGATTATTGAGAGGTACGACCCGCGCTTCTTGCCAAAGAGATTGTCCTTGCACGGAAAGGGAAAATTCGTAAATCTGGATTTCTCCTGTTTGGAGGGCATTTTCGGTGGCGATGAGGCGTTGGTGTGCTAATTCGGCACAAGAAAAAAGAGCTTCTAAGTTTTTTCCTGCTACTAAAGGTGAAGCTGTAGTCAGAAAGGTTGTGGTGGGCTTGATATCCAAGTAAGTGCCACTGCGATGCATGCGAATTATTAAATCGGGTAGAGCGTTGACGATCGCTCGGTTGAGAGCTTCACTTTCGGCTAAGGCTTGTTCTGCCCATTTGCGCTCGGTTATATCTAATGAAGTCCCGATAATTTTTACGACTCGATTTTGGCTTTTGTCAAATACAGGTTCTCCTCGACAATCAAGGTAGCGAATTGAACCATCCCCTCGCAGAATGCGTAGGTCTAAACTGTAGGGAATTCCCTGACTAATAGCCTGTTGGATGAAATAATCTAGAATTTCTCGATCTTCAGGATGCACTTTTTGCAAAAGTTGGGCGTAGGTTGGCTCGCCCCCGGCAGGATCTAAACCCCAATGATAAAATGTTGCTTCTGAGCAAGTTATTTTTTGGCTTTGCAGATCGAATTCGCAACTGCCTATTTGGGCTACTTGTTGAAGGGTAGCCAAACGAGCTTCGCTTTGGCGCAGAGCTTCTTCTGCCTGCTTGCGAGTGGTAATATCAAATGTAATTCCCAGGATTTGCTCGATCTCACCTTGTGGGTTTAACAAAGGTACGTACTTGACAATTAATGTCAAAGCTTCCTGTCCGGGTAGTTTGATAGTGCATTCTTGGGTTTGCAGTTTCTTTGTCGCTATAGTTTTTTGTAACAGCGGTAAATACTCCGCGGTAACTTCTGGTGGAAATAAATCTTCGTCTCGGCGACCAAGAAAGCGATCTAAGGTCCATCCCGTGCGCTCCAGCCCTTTTTCGTTGACGTATAAAAAGCGGCGATCGCGATCGTAAATGACAAACATGTCTGGAGCGTGGGTTACTGCTAGCCGAAACCGTTCCTCACTCTGCTGCAAAGCTTTTGTTTTTTCCGCTACCCAGCGTTCCAATTCTCGTTCATAGTCTTCTCGCAGTTTTTCCGCTTGGCGTTGCTCTGTAATATCTTGAAAGGCGATGATTGCATAGATAACATTTCCATCCTGGTCCAAAACAGGAATTGATTTCATCTTTAGGAGTTTGCGGCTGTTATTTACCTCAATTTCCATATCATCCACTGAGAGGATTTCTCTAGCGAATGCAAATAGCTGCGGTAGTTTCTCTACCGGATAAAATTGATTAGTTCCTGCCACATAAAGGCGATAGGTTTGGGAAAATTCCTGCGGCGAAACATGGGAAATTAACTTTTGTTCCAAAATCGCCTCGCCGACTTGATTGATGAGAATAGGATTTCCAGTCGCATCAAAAACGATAATGCCAATGGGAACGTGATTGAGAAGGGTGAAAAATTTTTGTTCGCTGGCTTTTAAAGCTTGAAATGAAGTGTCTAGCTGTCGGGCCATTTGTACAAAGGCGCGCGCCAATTGCGCAACTTCAGCAACGCCTTCGGTTGCAATGGGATAATGCCACTGTCCTTGGCTAATGGCCTTGGCTGCTTGCTGCAAGCGACGAATAGGCTGCACAACAAAGTAAAGTGTTAAAATTCCCGTGCCGGTTAATAATAACGAGGTGAGTCCGCACAACAGCAGCAGGCGCTGGTTATTTCTATCAATGTCTACCATGAAATCAGATTCTGGCAATACCGTAACAATAAACCAGTCAAGACCGAACCGCTGCTGTAGGGGATTTACCCTTAAAAAAAGGTGTTTGCCTTTGACTCGAAAGTGAAGTTGTTGTGGGGTGTGAATCTTGCTTAAGTTTCCCAAATCAGAGACTATGCGCTCTGCTGTCAAACGAATTAATTGTTCTTTGCTTGCAGTTGCTTTGAGCTGAATTGTTTTGCCATCAGCATTAGTAAAAAAGGGTTGCTCTTGAAAAGACGAAGCTACCAAATGTCCGCTGCTGTCGAGAATATAAATTTTTCCCTGCTTGCTAATTCGCAAATTGCTGAGAAAGTGATTGATTTTTGTCAGGGTGACGTCGCAAGAGAGAACGCCTTGGAGATGGCCCAAGCGATCGTAAAGAGGGTAGCTGGCGGCAATTCCCATACCCACACGTGCAGGAATATAAACATATACCGAAGTCCACAGTGGTTTACCTGCTTGCATCGCTTTTTGATAAAACGGACGTTGGGTGGCGTCGTAATTTTTTTGAGTTAGTAATCGCTTTATCCGTTGACCTCGCCTATCTACGCCGTAGACGTGGAGAGTACCTTTGACAAAGTTGTCTGTGAATGCAACTGAAAAACCACGTTCATCATTTCCAGCAGAAATGTATCCTCCTTGGGGATTGCTAAAATGAATCCTGCCGATGGCATCAAAAGTTTGAATTTGCTTTAAAAAATGGCGTTCTAAACTTTTCTGATCCTTAATATTCAACTGACCGAGGCGGATGGCGTTGGCATTAAGGCGGTTAATGAGTTGGGGAGTTTCTAAGTAATTAGTAATGTGGGACTCCACGCGATCGCCCACTTCCTCGCTGAACTTATTTGCCCATTCCTTTGCTGTCCGTTGCCAATTTTGGTAGTAAAGATAACCAATCACTCCTGCAGTGACTAAAAGTTGCAAGAGCAAGGGGATCGTTAACAGTATCCACAGAGGAATTTTGGCAATATATCTGTACAGGTGTTGAAATTTCTGGGACGATTCCATCATGACGGATACAAGCAATAGGTATTACGTCCTCTGCTTTTGGCAGCATATAATGCTTGAGTAGCAATGGCAATGAAATCTTTGGCAGATTTTTCTACTGTTGGTACGGTAGCGGAAATACCCAAACTTAATGTCAGCTGCGGCTGGGGTATGGATAGCTCTTGGGGAATTTGCAAATTGGCAACTGCTTGCCGGATGCGTTCTACAATTTGCAGGGCTCCATTGGCACTGGTATTTGGCAGTACGATCGCAAATTTATCTCCTCCGTAACGAGCAACCAAATCGCCGTTAGAATTAATGCACGAGCTGATGGCGCTGGCAATTTGTTGCAAGCAAAAATTCCCTGCTTGGTATCCATAGGTATCGTTATAGGATTTGAAACGGTCTACATCGCATAAAATTAAGGATAGGGGAATTTGTTCGCGAGCAAGGCGCTGCCACATCTGTTCGATAAATTGCTCGAAATAGTGCCGGCTAGCGACTTTGGTGAGAGAGTCTGTTGTTGCTTCCCACTGCCATGTTTCTAGCTGGACATTTTGTTGCTGTAAGTAGATGCTGTCTGCAGATGTACTGCGCGACCGCTCTATTCGATTCATAACTCGAGTCACCAAGTCCGAACCCAAAATCGGTTTGCACAGAAAATCGTCGGCTCCTGCTGCCAACGCTTGTTGAATGGAGTCTATATCTGTATGGGCTGTGACCACAACAATCGGTAAATCTGCATACTGGCAGTCTTGCCGCACAACACGACAAAGCTCAATGCCATTGAATTTTGGCATTTGGATATCTAACAGCAATAGGTCTGGCTCTGTAATTTTCAGCACTTGCCAAAATCTTTCCGGATGATGGAGGGTGGTCACTTGCAGTCCCCAAGGCTGTAACAAAGCAGTCAGGGTTTTCAGTGTGACCGGATCGTCATCGACAACCATGACCTTGGCAATAGAGATTGTAGTTTGCGGTAGGATAACTTTGGCGATCGTCTCGATTACCTTTTGTGCTGTTGTGTCTTTGAGAATGTATCGAACATTGTTATAGTGAGCAACGGCAACCCGCTCATCCAAACAATCTTGTGCTGCCAAAACCAGAACTGGTACATTAGGAAATTGAGCCTTTACTTTCGCCAGCAAATTCAATCCCTTTCCTTGCACTACACTGCTGTGAAGGCTAAATAAAATTGCGCTGGGATTTTCTAGCGTTTCCCGACGCCCATCTGAAAAAAAGCTAGAAAAAGGAACAACTTCTAAGCGCAATCCTTGCCCGATTGCAGCTTGACGCAATGCTTCCGTAAAAGAATCGTCATCATCAATAATTAAAACCAATGGCATCCAGGTGCTTGGCAAAGTCGTAGTTGCGGGAAAATTTGGTGACAGGGCAATTTCTTGTTTGAGCTCATCCAGTAACAGAGAAAACTGCACGCCAAGCTGCTGCTTAGCGCCAACTTCCTCCACAAATAAATGCTCGATAGCTCGCGCAATCTCCGACCCTTTCGTATATCCAAATGTTCCTAACCCACCTGCTAACCGATGCGCTTCTTCTACAACTTGCTCTTTTTGTGATGGACTCAGGGAAGATCCGCTTTGAAGTAATTTTCCGACTTTATCCAAAACTGCGATCCTTTTGTCTAAGGAAGCTTGAAAATCTTTTTTTGCTTGCTCGATCAAAACCAATCCCTGGTGGTGAAAATCAGTTTCCTTTTGTGCTACCCAATCTGTTTTTTCTTCGTTTTGTTTTCCGTCTTCCTGGGGAGGAACTCTCAACCGATAACCTAATCGATACACGGTCTCGATGGGGTCTTCCGTCACACCAGCAGATTTTAACCGACGTCGCAGATCTTTGATCAGGTTTGTTACTGCAGCATCTGAAGGCGATTCATCAATCGACCACAGGTGATCGATAATGGCACTGCGACTAAAAATGCGTTGGGGATGACGTAAAAATAACTCTAGTAAGCTATATTCCTTGGGACTTAGGGTAATTAGTTTTTGCTGATAAGTTACCTGAATCAAGTTGGGATCGAGACATAACTCCCCCCATTTCAAGAGGGGAGATAACACAGCATTACCCTGACGGCGCAATAAAGCGCGAATTCGCGCTACGAGTTGAGAAGGTTCGCAGGGTTTGGTTACATAATCATCTGCTCCAGCATCAAGTCCGGTAACGATATCTTCGTTTGAGTCTTTTGCTGTCAATATTAAAATTGGAGTTTGACATCCCTGATGGCGTAGCTGACGACACAAGCTCAGACCGTCTAGTTTGGGAACCATGAGGTCAAGCAATATAATGGCATACTCCCCTTGGGTGGCTAATTCTAGCCCTAACTGACCGTCTGTAGCAATATCAACCGTATAACGATAAGCAGTCAGTGCATTTGAGAGAAATTGAGCAATAGATGGGTCGTCTTCAACTAATAAAATTTTCATGAAGGACTAACCTTCATCCAAGTAAATTTCTAGTGTAATTTGGTAGTTACATACAGAAATATCGGAAACTTCAAGCGCCCTGAAGTATAGTCACCCATAGTTATTTTTGGGAATTTATTTTTATACATTATTACTATTTTTATCTATCTCAAATAGGATTTGTTAATCTACCTTTAGGAAGATTTAGTTAAATTACTTTGGTTATTTAGATGGGACAATCCTATCGAGAGCTTTGACAAAAATCATCAAAATCAAATTATTAACTTATATTTAATGATTCAAACAAATTTCTCTTTTTGAGGGTGGTAAGTAGGATACTGAAACCGCTAGATTCCCAGGAAGCTAATTTTTGTTAAATCAATGAACTTACATCTATAAAAGCGTAGGATTTTGGAAAAATCAAGCTTTTGAATGCTAAAAACTTTCCCAACTGCCGCCTTAATATTAATAATTCCGATGCTGCAAAACTTTTATGGTCGTGGGGAATTTAAGTAACATTAAAGTTGCATTTAAGTAACATTTGAGTATGAAATTAGATAGCAAAACAGAAATTTTTGGAAATGAAAAATTCCTCACCCTTGGAAAGGACTCGCTGCAGTCTTTCCAAAGCTTTGATGACAACAGAGGTGCCAGGTCACCTTAAAGAAGCGGGCAGCGGGAATCGAACCCGCATCAATAGCTTGGAAGGCTATGGTTTTACCACTAAACTATGCCCGCAGAACTTAACTTCAATAGCATAACACACTAGAAACTAAAAATCAAGTTGCTAGGCGCTGAATTTTAATCAATATCACCAAATTACTTTCAGATGGTCTGCTACCATCCTCATTTTGAGCGGCTTGGAATTTTTCATTTTGAAAAAAATCATTGAGAAAATCCTGATATGCATCTTTTTCTGGTGGCGATAAATCTTCTAGAGTATCGGGTGGTGCAAATCTACCGATAACTTCAGCTTTTTGAAATTGACCAGTATTATCAACGACTAAGCTAGCGAGTAAATTGACTTGTCTGTGTTCGAGTACTTTATTAATTTCTAAAGAGGAAAATTCTTTGGTGTTGGTACCGAGGTGTTCAGCCAGCTGCTGGGGGGGGACATCTTGTTTTAAAATTCCTTTTTGAATTAACTGTATAACTTCGTTTCTGTCGAGAGAATTCCAAGTAACTATCAGTCCTGGGGTAGGGGAAGGGAAAACAGGTTTGCGAGCAAGGGATGGTTCCAGCTGAGAGGGTAAAGACTGGGGCGATGGTTTAGAAGAAGACAAAGGAGTTGCTTGTTTCGGAACCTGGCCAAGTTGATTTGCAGGTGCTTGTAATATTTTCTCTCCGTTACCTGTTGGTAGCGGTGGTTGTTTTGGTTGTCCGAACTGGAAAGAGGAAGTATAGTTTGGGCTGGGAGTCTTTGGAGATTGAGGTTTGGTAGGTGTGGGGGTACGGGATTTATGAGTTGTTTTTTTCTCAGCAACAGCGATCGCATTGCTATCGGTGGTGCTGGTAGCAGGTTGTCTTGATAAAGCTGAAGTTGATGATTTTTGAGCGTGAGGTGATGGTTGGGTGCGAACGGGTTTAGTTGGTGATGGAGGTGTGGTTTTGGAATTTTGGCTTTGGGAAGCAATTTCTATGACTTCAACGGGAATGGCTGTATTGGGGTACTGCTGTTGTAAAAGGTTAATGTGAAGCGATCGCGCCAACCAAAATACCAACAGGTGTAAAGTTACCGAACCTGCGATCGCCGTTATCCACAAACCTGGTGGGTCTGCTTGTTGCCAATGTTGAGCAACCAATTTGGTCATAAGCTTGCGAGGGAATAGGTCGGTAATTGTTAGCTGGTCATTGCCATTTTAACGGTTTGCTACTAATTCTGGGACGACAGCAAAGGTAAGTACCGTTTCATCTACTCCTTTGAGTTCTAGGGGGCTACCTTTAATAATTTCATCTTCTCGCAAATAATCTGCCACTGCGGCAGAAACGAGTATGGTACCGGGAACAGCAGCTTGTTGCAATCTCGCTGCAATGTTGACGCTGGGACCAATGGCCGTATAATCGGCGCGTTCGCTACTACCAAACATACCCACAACCGCGGTTCCTTGGTGGATACCACAGCGAAATTCGACTCTGTTACGTTCTGTAGCATCAAAAACGCCTTGTTCTCGCCACAGTTGGTTTAGCTGTTCTAGCGCTCGCAGCATTGCTCTAGCAGTATTAACAGCGCGCCGTACTTGTTCGTTTGGAGTCAGCTCTTCTGGTGCTCCGAATAAAGCTAAAATAGCATCTCCCATAAATTTATCGACGCTACCACCGTTATCAAATACAGCTTTGGTCATCACTTCTAGATATTCGTTCAGTAGCTCTGCTACGCGGCGCGAGCGCAGGGTATTTGCCAGCTGGGTAAAACCGACAATATCACTAAATAAAACTGTAATTAAGCGCGGCTCTGGTCGCAAATCTAGAACCAACTCTCCAGCAGCAGCTTTCTTGACCAAAGCAGGTGGTAGAAAACGCTTGAGTACAGATTCTGTTAAATAGGTATTTAGCTCTAATACTCGTCGTTCGTTTTCCTTTAAAGCTAGCAGGTTGCGCACTTCTGCTAAAAGTTCGCGATCGTTAAATGGTTTGGCTAAATAAGCATCTGCACCCCGTTCTGTACCTTCGATACGAGTTTCTTCATCAACTTTGGCTGTGAGCAGGATAATTGGTGTTCCTTTTAATTTTTCTTCATTGCGAATCATCCGAATCATCTCCAGTCCCGATACCTGGGGCATCATTAAATCGCTGACAATGAGACTGGGTGTAATTTCCTTAGCTATCTGAAAGCCTTCCGAACCATTACGTGCTGTTCGTACTTCATAGCCATTACTACGTAAAATTTTTGACACGTATCTACGTAAATCTGGATTATCGTCTACAACCAGAATCGAACAGCCAAAAGTTGAAGGTTGAAGGGTGTGTTGTTCTTGTAGTTTATCTTCTTCAGTTTCTTCTTCTATCAGCTCTAAATCTGCCAATTCTACAGCGGCGCGATGAAGATTAACCTCTGCAACTTCATCCAAGACTTGATGTTGGGGAAGGTGAGCGCTACCGGGAAGAAGCCAAACACTAAAAGTGGTACCTTGGCCGTAAACAGAAGCTACGGTGACTTTACCGCCGTGGAGTTCCACTAGTTCCTTAACTAAAGCCAAACCCAAACCCGTACCTTCGTAGGATCGATTTTCCGAACCTTCGGCTTGGCGAAAACGTTCAAACAGAAGCGGAATTTGTTCTGGAAGAATGCCAATACCGGTGTCTTGTACTTCTAAAAGACAATTGCCGCCTTCCGGTCGGACTTTGACAGTAATGCTACCACCTTCAGGAGTAAATTTCATGGCATTAGATAGAAGGTTGTAGACTACCTTGTCAAATTTTTCTATGTCCAAGCAAACCGTCGGACATTCAGTCATTTCAGTTATTAAACGCAATCCTTTTTTCTCGCAATAAGGGCGAAAGGACTCGATAATGTGACTGACAAACTCGACCAAATTGCAAGGACGGAAACTTGGTTGCATTCGTCCTGCGTCTAAGCGTTGCAGGTCGAGTAATTGATTTACCAGTCGCAGCAGGCGACGGGAGTTGCGCAGGGCGATCGCGCTTTGTTCGTAGGATAATCCTTGCTTGGAGTTGACCGCTGACTCTAGGGGACCTAAAATCAAGGTAATAGGCGTACGAAATTCGTGAGAGATATTTTGGAAGAACTCTGTTTTTTGTCTGTCTAGCTCCAGCAAGCGCTCCGCTTGTTCGCGAGTTTTTTGATACAAACGGGATTGCTGCACGGCGATCGCTGCTTGCGCGGCTACAGCTTTTGCTAAATCAATCTCAAATGGAAGCCACTGACGAATATTTTTATCTTCGTGCAAAGTAATAATGCCAATAATTTTTCCGTCCGCAAGCAGGGGAACTACCATCAGCGATGCTCTTTCAGAGCCGCTACACGAACGCGCCGCAATTGGTAAAGGCAAATTAAATTCCTGAATTGGCAAAGGATACTGACTGGTATCGCTAATTACCACTGGCTGTTGCGTTCGCAACATTTCTTGCACGATGGGATTTTCTTTAATTGGTACTTGCAATAAATGTAAGTTCTGATTTTCAGTAATACCAATTAATTTTTCAGTTTCCAGATGAATGGAATTTTTATATAAACCCACGCAGTGAATAAATTCATCTTCTTCATTCCACAAAGACAAGACGCAGCGATCAACCTGCAAAGCTTGTCCTAACTGTTGAGTGATAGCTGCAAAAATATCCTGCGGATCCAAACTGGAGCGAATGGCCGTGGTAATAGTATTAATTAATGCTTCTCTTTGTGCTAAAGCCCGTACTTGTTCGTAGGCATAAGCTTGAGATAAAGCAAGGGCTGCTTGATCTGCGACCATCATCACCAACTGCACCTCGTCTTCACTCCAAGTCCGAGGTTGATAACATTGATGCAATGCTAGTACTGCCATCAATTCTTGTCGGCAAATCAACGGTACCACCAAGCTAGAATAAATATTGGCTTGCGCAAAGGCAGCAGCCCGATCTCCTTGAATGCGTTCATCGCTGGTTGTATCGTGAATTACTTGTAATTCCCGAGTTTCCCAAACTGTCTGTGCTAACAAGGGAGCTAGGATTTCACAACCAGAAGTAACGTTAAGATTTAAAGGTGCGGATAATGTTTCTAAAAAGTTTCCTCCTAGTTTTTCCCATTGTCCCTGGGTTGTTAAGTCATACTTTGTATTTTTCTCCACCGTCTTTTGGTAGATAAATCCTTCGTCTACCAAGCGATTATCCTGAAAGGGACGCAACAAGCAGACGTCTACCTCCAGCATGTGACCTACCGTATCCACAATAGTTTGCAGAATTTGCCGGTAGTCTAAAGCACTGCGAATCGTGTTGGTAACGGTATTTAGCAACGATTCCTGACGCAGGGTACGCGTGAGTTCGCGAGTGCGGGCCTTGAGAACGTTGTGGGTATCGAGGGCTTGACGTACTACCGCTTTGAGTTCCTCTGCTTCCCACGGTTTGGTGACGTATTTGAATACCTTACCCGAATTGATGGCTTCCACCAAATCTTCGACATCAGTGTAGCCTGTCAAAATTATACGGATAATGTCTGGATACTGAGTCGCTGTTAAACTTAAAAATTCAGTACCGCTCATCATTGGCATGCGCTGGTCAGAGATGATTACCGATATATCTTTCTCTTGTGCCAGCAAATCCAATGCTGCTGGACCAGAACTTGCTCTCAACACCTTGTAATCGCGATAAAAGGTGCGGTACAGCAAGTCAAGATTGTCGGGTTCGTCGTCGACAACCAGTATTTTCGGCTTGTTGTTTGCTTGGGATTTCATGCACCGCTTTCCTGCTGTAAAGGCAGTCGGATAAACAATAATCTGATAAGCCTCCGGTCGATGATCGCGAACGGATAGAAATGAAACTGAACCAAGTAAGAGCAGAGCATTTCGATCGCCTGGACTGTTTGCTTGCAAGACTGCTTGCAGACTGAAAAAGGTTTGCTGAAACTATTTACCTCAATAGCTTGTGCCTGGTGCGCCCCCATTTATTTTATACCCAGTATCGGTGGTAATTAATCCTTGCCGTGTCATCAAATCTGTCTTCACCCCCTTAATTAAGAGTATCAATAATGACTTTATACTCTGAAAATTCGCTTGCAGTTGCATACGCTGCATATTAAGTTTTCCCGTGGCAGTCCTGACACTAACACTTTCGGGTAAATTTTATTTATGTCACGGCAGTTACCAGCAAAGGCAAAGTTTAAGATTAGCCATCGACAAATTAAGTAAAATTAAAGGCAATTCAACAAACAGTTGCGAATGGAGCTTTTGGTTGTTAACCCTGAAATCCTTCCACTGTTAATAATTCAGTTTTATTAACTAAAATGTTTCCAGTTTTTACATAAGTTGAATGGTGTTTTAGGATATTGGAAAAGATTGTTGTTCAATCAATTAAACACGAAACTAGCCTTGACATCCTGGTTTTTAGACCCACTCCACCAACAGGCTTTTAGTGTCGCCGCCGAGCAAGTTTCCTACCACTTTCAAGTTCGTGCGGCTACAACTGCGGATTTGAATGGTATTGCTGAAATTATCGCTGAAAGCTTTCACTCCCGCAAAGGAATCTGGGGATGGGCTTTTCCGCTATTGCGTTTGGGTATTTACGAAGATTTAAGACACCGCTTGGCATCATCGCAACCCCATCACGCTTGTTTGGTTGCAGTTGACACTAGCAGTGGTGTAGCTGGTAACTTAGTTGGCACTGTAGAGCTGGGTTTGCGGTACAATGACTCCTGGACGGGCGCTGGCAAAAGTTTTCCTTATCTTTCTAATTTGGCAGTTCATCCTAAATACCGCAGACAAGGTGTGGCTTCGCAACTGCTGCAGGTAAGTGAAAAAATTGTCCGCGAATGGGGGTTCGAAGACTTGTATCTCCATGTCTTGGAAAAGAATTATCAAGCACGACAGCTTTATTTCAAGTTCGGGTATCGAGCCTGCAAAGTTGAATCTAACTGGAACATATTCTTTTTCAGGCGATCGCAGCAAATTTTATTACACAAACACCTTTTGTCTGCGGAAAATAGCTGATCTTTTGTTTTTCTACTCAAAAGCTTGCTATCAAGGCGCTAAGTCGTGAAAAATTCCGCCTGATTTAGCATTCGACCATCAACAGCGAACTTGCGCTTACTTTTTTTGGAATATCCACTTCGAAGTTGAACACCAAGCAAGAAGAAATTTATTAAAATAAACGCATATATAGTTTTATAGTTATCAAACTAAAATGGCTAGCAACTATACAGACACTGCGTTGCGACTGCTTTCTTCTTTTTAAAGATGATTTGCCGCCAGAAAAGTATACATTTATTAATCTATTAAAATAAAAGTAAATGTATTGTGGGAATTAAGAATAAGTGTTATCTAGAAAAACATTGATATTTTCATAGGTAAAAATTATGTTTGCTTGCCAAGTATAAACAGTATTAATAACAATTAATCCCATCCTCACAATAACTTTGTATCCTGGCGATCCAACTTTATAAAAACTTTAACTAAATCCGGTTATAGTTCGAGACAAATCAATTGAAATCTCATAAAATTATGATTACTTAATCCTGGTAAACATTTGTATTATTTTTTATCTTAGTTATATTGACTAAAAAAAAGCTGATAATTAAGATAAAACAAACTTTGAGTAAATAAAAGCCTTTGTATTTTAAGTTCAGACAATTACGAAATATATTTTCTATTTGAGAAAAGATGGATAGCGAAAAGCGCCGACGCTATCAAACTGCTATGGTATCTACGTATTACCCTGACACAAATTTGCTTGACCGTATTGTCATGTCAGATGGAGCTGAGCAATCTTATGGCTCAGATATCCTCACAAAGGTTTTAAGTGGAAAAGTCTTCATGGTCAACAGCCGCAAGCGAAACGGATTAATACTTTTTAAAAAGTATCATGCGGAGTTTGCCGGTCCAGGAGCAGCGGTAGGCGGCGATTACGATCGTGATTGTCAGGGAGTGCTACCGATAGGAAACCTATCTTTATTGTCTCCTGAAAGCAAAGAAGAACGGCAAAAAGCTTATTTAATAAGACGCCAGTGGATTCGATTAATCAAACAAATAACAGAAAAGCCAATTGCTCAACAGCGAGTCCAAAAGATTCTCGATCAATTTGAGCAATATTTTGCACCGGAGGTAGTAGCAAAGCTACCGGATGAGGCGTTTGCCCTTTTAGTTGGTGTTTTGCCACAAACGGTAGCAGTAGTCCGGCGCTTGGGTAGCGAAGCAGAGAGTAGGTTTTATGATTAATTAACTTTTCAAGAGTTAAGATTTGCTAAGGCAAGTTGCAAGTTATTGAGAGTGCGGAGGTTTTCTTGTGGAGTGCCGATCGTAATTCTCAATCCGCCACTAATTTCGCGTACAAGAGTACCCCTGGCCTGCAGTTGTTGATTAAGTTTTTTTATAGTGTCTTGTTGTTGCCAGCCATCCTGTTTGAGGCGCAGATAAATAAAATTGGCAGCACTATCCCAGACTTGTAGTTGTGGTTGCTGTGACAAAATTTCCAATAGTTTAGCTCGTTCCTCTAGGATCTGCGGTATGGAGCTAAGCAGCAGCTGACGATTTTGCAAAGCAATTAACGCCGCTGCCATAGAGAAGCTAGAAAGATTGTAAGGCAGGCGAACTTTTTCTAAGATAGTTATGAACTCGGGATGGGCGACGCAATAGCCAACGCGCATAGCAGCCAATCGAAAAGCTTTAGAAAACGTACGCAGTACGATCCAGTTAGGATGCTCTAAAAGTTCGGTAACTACGGTAGTCTGACTAAATTCAAAGTAAGCTTCGTCAATAACGACTAGAATACGGTCAGGGAGACTTCTCAACCATGCTAGTTCTGCTGGGGTGAGGGCGTTGGCGGTAGGAGAGTTGGGATGAACTACAAAAATTGCTCTGATGGGAGGATTTTGAGTTTGTTCAATAGCTGTTTGTGCTGCTTGTAAATTAATTTCAAAACTATTTTGCTGTCTGTTTACTTCTACTGTTGGAATTCCCAGGGTTTTGGCCAAGATAGCGTACATGGAAAAGGTAGGATTGGCAACCAAAACCGAACCTTCTCCCAAACAGGAAGCAATTAACAAAGAACGAATAAGTTCATCGGAACCGTTGGCAACAGAAATATTAGCAGAAGTGAAAACCGATGGGGAAAGAGCAGCTGACTCATTTACGTATTCGGCGATCGCGCTTTTGAGTTCCCCATGATTGCCGTCAGGGTAACGGTTTGTCTCTATTATTTGTTGATAGGTCCATGCTAGTTTTTCCTTTAACCGAACTGGTAAATCGTAGGGACTTTCGTTGGTATCCAGGCGATCTAGCTGAGTTTGGGAAACAGGTTGGGCGCGATCGCTGCTGGGATGGGGTTTGTATGCAGTGAATTCGGCTAAATCTGAGCGGATAAACGGCAACATGATCGGTTGGACTGTCCATTTGTAGTGAGGACTGTGTATTATACAACTTCAAGGCAACTGGCAGAACATGTGAATTGCTTGCCAAATTTCCGGAAGCACGTTACCTAAAGCGTGATCGCTGGGGAGCTCTACCAACTGTACCCAAGGGCGGGATTTGGTAAATTCGCGGCTAGCTTGAACGGGAATAACTTCATCATTTTTTCCGTGTAAAATCAAAGTTGATACGGGGCGTTGCCAAGCATTTTCTTGGTATTGAGCAGCATCTTTGACGAAATCGTAACTAAGGGGAAGGAATTTACCTTCTCCGTAGTGATAAACCGGCAAGTATTTTTCTTGTTGCCAGCGTTGAATCTTTTCTGCTTCTAATGTTGGTAACCAGTAGGATAAAAATCCAAAAGCTGGCGCCAGAAGTATGAGTTTTTCGACTTGGGCATATTTTTGTGCGAGTACAGCAGCGGTAAGGCCGCCCAAACTGGAACCAATTAAAGTAACGGGCCTACCAGGTAAGAAAAATTCCGTGGTAACTTGATGGATTTGTCGCGTAATTGTTAAGTGAGAAAAATCTCCTTGATTTAAATCGGGTATTTGCAGCTGGATATTGCATTCTGCAAAGCGATCGCGCAGGTAAAGAGCTTTGGCAGAGTTAGGACTGGATGCGAAGCCGTGCAGGTAAATATATTGCATTTGTTAGTTCATTTTTACAAGTAATTAACGCATCGTTACAAATTCTTCAGCAGCGGTAGGGTGGATACCAACGGTGGCGTCAAAGTCTTTTTTCGTGGCGCCCATCTTCGCGGCGATCGCCACACCTTGGATAATTTCAGCTGCATTTTCTCCCACCATGTGTGCGCCCAATACTTTGTCGGTGCTGGCATCTACTACTAACTTCATCATTGTTTTTTCTGCAGCGCCAGTCAAGCTATGAAACAGGGGACGAAAGCGGGTGCGGTAAATTTTAACTGCGTCGTTGCCTAATTTTTCGCGTGCTTGAGCTTCCGTCAAACCGACTGTAGCTGCTTCTGGTGTGGAAAATACGGCAGTGGGGACATTTTCGTGGCTAAAGATGCGACGCTGGTTACCAAATTCACTATCTGCAAAAGCTCGTCCTTCTCCAATTGCTACTGGAGTAAGATTCATTCTGTTTGTCACATCACCCACAGCGAAGATATTTTCTTGGGAAGTTTGGCTGTATTCGTTCACAGCGATCGCCTTCATCGTGGTGTATCCCGGCCCTTCAACAGTAGTGGATACTAGTTCTACTCCTGCGTTTTCCAAACCCAATCCTTCAACATTGGGAACCCGCCCCGTGGCTACCAAAAATACATCAGCGATCGTTGGTTCCGTTTTTTCTCCAGATAAAATCAACTTTAATCCTTCTGGCACTTTTTCAACTTTTTCCACCACTGTATTGGGGATGATTTTGATGCCATGAGCGATCATTGCATTTTGGATATCTGTGCGGATATCGTCATCAAAACCTTTTAAAATCAACTCTTTGCGAATAATTTGGGTGACTTGACATCCCAAACCGTGCATGATGCAGGCAAATTCAGTACCGATATAACCAGCGCCGATAATAGCGATGTGTTTTGGTTTGTGTTGGAGGTGAAACATTTCGTCGGAGGTAATACCGTAGTCCATTCCTGGCAAATTTGGTTTTAGGGGACGACCTCCAACAGCAATTAAAATTTTGTCTGCTGTGATTTTGCGTCCGTCAACTGCTACAGTGTGGGGATCTACCAAAGTCGCGCGATGGGGAATCAGTTCTACTCCAGCCTTTTGCAAGTAGCTAACGTGCAGTTGCGAGAGTCGCTTGACTTCTTTATCTATAGCCGTAATAAAATATTCCCAATCCAACTCGGTTTCACCTACTTTCCAACCATAGCCTGCAGCATCTGCAAACAGTGCCGGAAAGCGAGAACCGTATACCATCAGTTTTTTAGGAATGCAGCCACGCAAAACACAAGTACCGCCGACTAAATCTTGTTCGGCGATCGCTACTTTAGCTTTGTAGCTGGCTGCGCGTTTGGCAGCTGCTAAACCTCCAGAACCAGCGCCAATAACAAACAGGTCGTAATCGTAGGTCATAATTTTTTATTTTTTGTCATTCCGGTCCTTAATTCAATATAACTTTAGAAGCTGCTTCTTGAGGCTTACCAGTAATCCACTCCTCCCACGGACGTTAAGTTAAAAAAATGTAATTAAATTTACAAATTATTAACGGCAGTTGCCTAGAAAATTTGCTAATTTTCTGCTTTTGCCAAAGGAGAAATGGCAATTTTTGCCTTAGATTTATTTTTAGGTAAAAATTTTTCCAGTTTGCATGCAATAGCTCAAAAAAAGCAAAGATAGTAGTTTCGGAAAACGATAAGCCGGTATCATTTTTGCCAAAAAATTTTGGCGCCAATAAACTCAAGTTACAAAAATTTGCCCAAATTTTTGCCAAGATAATATCATTTCCTTATCAGTCACTTGGCAAAAACTGACATGAGCGAAAAATTATGGATCAAAAGCTAATAGAAAGTGATAGCGACAATTACGGCAAAGTTTACCTGATTCTCCTTTTGCCACTTTCGTTTTTGATAATTTTCCTGGTTGCTACTTGGAAAATTTGGCTAGCGGCGATGCTGCTGTTGTTGGGTTTTAATGTTTGGCAGTACTATCGATGGCAAAAGTGGAGTTTGCAAGTTAGTCCGCTGTTTCATCACCTAATTCTGGAAAACCAGGGTAAAATCACGCCGATGGACTTAGCAATCAAAGGCAATTTTCCTGGAGATGTGGCAAAACGTTACCTGGATGCAAAAGCATCAGAATTTGGTGCTCATGTTGTCACTTCTGAAGACGGTAGCAAAGTATATCACTTTATTACCGTCGGTACCCTTGGCAGTATCCTAGACAGTAGCGAGCCTGGGAAAGAAATAACTTCTCAGCAGAGGGTTAAATCTATCGATAGTAATTTGTTGGCACCACCCCAACCTCTGGAGGAAGAAAAAACTGAAGTTCCAGAACAAATCGATTCTAGGGAAACTAACAAACCCCTAGAAAAACAGCTGACTTTTGGTTCTCTAATTCAATCTGAACTGGCAAAGCGTCTGAATGTTTATTCCAGTACAGTGTATAAAAGGCGAGACGATCCAGACTTTTCGGAATGGACTCGCAGCAGAGATCCTGATGGTATTGCTTGGGTGTATTCCCCGGAAACAAAAGAGTTTTTTCCTTTAGAAGAAGGAAAAAATTAGCAGCAAAAATTGCTTTAGGTTTTTAATTTGTAATTTTTGCTTCTAAGCCTACCGCTTCCGAGATGGAATCGAATCCAGTTTTTTCTAATTTAGCAAGCAAACCTTGGAGAATGCGGGGTACCATTCCGGGGCCAGAGTAAATCCAGCCTGTGTAGACTTGGATGAGACAAGCACCAGCAGTTATTTTCTCCCAGGCATCTTCTGGGGTAAAAATGCCACCGACGCCAACAATCGGCATTTTACCTTTTGTTTGCTGGTAAATAAACCGAATTATTTCTGTGGAGCGATCGCGCAGGGGAGCACCGCTAATTCCACCAGCTTCCTGTTCAGGTGATTTACCAGTTGAAGCAATCACCATTGTTTTGAGACCTTCGCGGCGAATGGTGGTATTGGTGGCGACAATCCCTGTTAACTTATGGGTTTGTACCAGGGAAATGATGTTGGCGATCGCTTCCCATTCCAAATCAGGGGCGATCTTGACAAAAATAGGTTTGCGTGCGTTATTTTCTTGTTGCAATTGTGCCAGTATACAGTCGAGCTGGGCTGCATCTTGAAGCGTTCGCAATCCTGGTGTATTTGGAGAAGATACGTTGACAACAAAGTAGTCTCCCAGTTCTTTGAGTAAGCGAAAGCTATGGAGATAATCGCTGGGAGCTTGTTCTAATGGTGTTACCTTGGATTTGCCCAGATTTATACCTATGGGTATGGAGGAAATTTGCTGTGATTGGCCTTGCTGTGTTAAACGTGCGGCCATTGCTGCTGCACCGCTATTGTTAAAACCCATGCGATTGAGAACAGCCAAATCTGAGGGTAAGCGAAACAAACGAGGAGGGGGATTACCAAGTTGGGGATGAAAGGTTACCGTTCCAACTTCTGCAAAGCCAAAACCAAAGCTCGACCAAATCTTTGTGGCAACGCCATCCTTGTCAAATCCAGCTGCCAAACCTACAGGATTGGGAAAATTTAGCCCAAACAGCGTTTGTTGCAAACGGGGATCGCGAAAACACAAAGATTGCTGCAAGCGTTGTTTTAGCCAGCAAGCAGGCGGGCGATCGCCGTGATTGGCCAACCAGGTGAGACTGTTAATCGTGCGAGAGTGCAGCCACTCAGGATCGACATGGAAGAGGTTAACCAAATGATTTGCAATTTGATAAATATCCAATTTTGCTTTACCAATTTGAGATTTGAAATGGGGAATCATGATTAATAATTGGTGCCACGTTCCTTATTTCCTCGGGCAGCAATTCGGGCAGCAATTTTTTTAAATACTAAAAGCAAGACATATTAGTTGGATAACGGTTCTGGGCATCTTATATATTAACAAGCGAATTTGACCTAATTATCAAATGAGGCAGCCACCTAACTTTACAGCCGCCGAAGAACAAATTCTTTCCTTGGGTCGTGTTTTTCAAAGTCTCAGGGAAGAAGATAATTTTGATGCTTTGATTGCGACTACAGTTTCTTATTTGCAAGAGCAGTTTGAATACAAATTAATTTGGATAGCCCTTTACGATCGTCTCAATCACGTGTTGTACGGTAAAGGAGGCATAACTCCCAGCAATGATATTAGTTACTTAAAACAACGAGTCGTTCTCAATCCTGGAGATTTGCTCGAGCAAGTGGTGATCGAGCAGCATCCTTTAGGCGTACCCGATTTGCGAGCAGAAATTCGGGCGGAAGGATGGCAACAATTGGCGCAAAAATATCAAATCCAAGGAACTATTATTGCCCCGATTTCTTACAAAGACCGCTGTTTGGGTTTAGTGCTGCTTGGTTCCCAGCGTTGGGGATACCTGCTTGGTGGTGTTACCAGAGCAAAATTAATGATGGTTTTGGGCGAATTGGCTGCAGTACTTTATGAAATGGAAATCGACTCGCAGCAAAAGCAAACCAAGCGCTTTGACGAGATCTTCTTACCTTTGTTAGAAAATTTACAAATCCTAAACAAGCCAGAGCAAAGGTTAGAGGCACTGGTGGAGGCTACCCATCAATTTGTAATGCCTGCTCGCACGAGGATTTATTGGTTTGACAGGGAAGGACGCTACTTTTGGCGGCGTGTTAGTAACAAAAATACCAATCGCAATTTTCCTACCAAAACTCAGGAGGCAGTCACAAAAATTACCGTCAATGATTTAAGCGACTTTTATTTTGCCTTATCTATAAATGAAATAGTGTGGATTGGAGAAGGACGCAGTTCCCTGCAAAGCAATTTTACCCTGAAGCTGCTGCAGCGGTTGCAACTGCGGAGTCTTTTGGCTGCTCCTATTATTTGCCAGAAAGATTTGCTGGGTTTTTTGGCAGTGGAAGCGACAGAACCGCGAATTTGGACACAAGCAGATAAAAATTTCCTTAAAGGTGTGGCCGGGTTAATTTCCCTGCTTGCTCCTTTAGAGGAAACAGAAAGGACCATTGAAAAAATTCAAAACCATGCTTGCTTGACGGGTCATATTGCTCAAGCTATTTACAGCGATCGCCAAGTTCAAGATATTTTAGACAACTGTGCCGTCAAAACTTTACAACAGCTGGCGGTAACGCAGTTTTTACTGCTGCAATATGATTCTGAACAGAATAATTATCAGGTTTTTTATCAAAGAAATCTAAACAGCCATCGCTTGCCCATATCTACCCTTGATGCTCTTAAGGAAGTGGATTGGCAATTGTTGTCCCGTGCGACTCAAGGAGTAGCAATTGAGAATTTAGAAGAAGACCTGCGGTTTTTTAATTGGCATCCTTGTTTGGTCAAGCATAATTTGCGATCGCTATTAGTTAGTAATTGTGCTCCTGGAAATCCACCTCATGCTTTGTTGGCGATCGCCACTGAAGTTCCCCGTAGCTGGACATCCTTAGAAAAGGAATTAGTGCAGATTGTTGCCCAACAGCTGGGTGTGATTCTTCGCCAAAGACAGCTCCACTACCGAAACGAGCAACAGCAAAAAATATTACATAGCTTTCAGAAATGCCTGCGTATTTTAGAAGATTCTCAGGGTGCAAAAACTCAGCCGCTACAACATCTTGAGAAAACGGCTTTAGAGCAAATTGCGTCTATGCTCAATTGTTCTTTGACAGTGCTGTTGTCCTGGCAATCGGGAGAAAACGTTGCCAAAATTATACCTGGAGTTATTGCCAATTCTCGTTTTGAGATTTCATTGGATACAGTTTTGCCGATACAAACAGAAGCCCTGATTCAATGGGCGTTAGCTACAGATGGAATTTTGGCTCTAACGGTAGATGATTTGCCGGCGGCCACGAGAAAATGGTTTCACGGTACTGGTATTGGTCAAATTTTAGTCATGGCTTTACGTACAACAGCGGATCACCAACCAACCGGAGTGGTAGCGATCGCCGATCATCGAGAACGTCAATGGTCAGACGATTGCCTGCATGCTACAGAGACGTTAGTCTACCAGATGGCTTGGTCGCGGCGATGGCTGCAAATCTCTCAAATACTACAGTCCAGAACAGAGGAACTCAACCTGCTTAATTGGTACAAACATCGTCGATGGGAAGATCTGCAAAGAACCATCACCCAGCTTGTCACTCAAATGCAGGATTTAGGCATTCCTGATAATGAAATCAATCAAATGCGCTACCAGCAGCTACTGTGGCAGCTAGATAAAACCAATGCTTCGATGAAAGCATTATTAAAACAAGAACTGTGGCAGTTGCAAATGAGCTGGGAAACTATACCCATAGCCAGCTTGCTCAAGCGAGCTTTAGAACGAGTAGACCATTTACTCAAAAGACAAAAGCTGTGGGTGGGAGTCCATGGTCTGGGACCGCAACCAGCTTCCCAGTCAGAGCAAAGTTCCTGCTTGACGATCGCGGGTGATATCGTCAAGATAGAGTTGGTTTTGCATGAATTACTGGTTGCTGCTTGTCAGCGCTTGTCTGATGGAGGTAGGATTGATATCTGGTGTCGCCGTGCCTGCGAGCGATCTATAGAGGTTTCCATTACTGACAATGGCCATATTGAACCGCAGTTGTTGACAAAATTGGATCGAGATGCTTGCAAAGACGTACTCGCCTTCTCTAGCTTCGACCAGCCACTTGCTTTACACTTGCAAATCTGTCAAAAACTGATGCAGCAGTTGGGAGGAGAATTGCATATTTATCAATTACCGGACGGTCGAGTTGTTAGTCGCCTGTTATTGCCATTACTGAGCGAAAATAATTATTAGCTAGTTATTTCTAGTTTTTGACAAAATCAAGCAAAAATTTGAGTTTTCTTTTGTTTTTTAGCGGCAAAATACCTATTGTGATTTCAATTATAAGGAAAGCTTTGTATCTACCAAAGGTATTCTGTAGAGATGACAAACTGGTTATAATTGTCTTCCATCTCTAGTTGAAGTAGCTTCCAAGGCTAAATATGGGACGTGCTCGTTCTAAATCTGACCTACCCACAAAAATTTGTCCGGTATGTCAGCGTCAGTTTACTTGGCGTAAAAAATGGGCAGATTGTTGGGATGAAGTGAAATACTGTTCGGAACGCTGTCGTCGTCGCCGTTCTCGTGCTCTCCTCAACTAGAGGACTACGACTGAAGTTACCGTAAGCATAAGGTTAGAAAAGCTCCACTACCCTAGCTGGAGCACCACGACTGAAATGATTATACAAACGAGGAAAGATGAAATTACAGGTGCAACCTAAACTAATTATTCATGGAGGAGCTGGTAGTTCTCTACACGGCAAAGGTGGAATAGAGACTGTGCGAAAACTGCTTTATCAAGTTGTGGAAGAGGTGTATTCTCTACTGTGCTCGGGAAAAACTGCTATGCAAGCGGTTGTGCGTGGATGTCAAATGCTGGAAGATGAGCCTTGTTTTAATGCTGGTACTGGTTCGGTATTGCAATCAGACGGCCAGATCCGCATGAGTGCTTCTTTGATGGATGGTACGAAACAAAGCTTTAGCGGCGTTATTAATGTTTCCCGAGTCAAAAATCCCATTGATTTAGCCCAAGCTTTACAAAGCTCTCCCGATCGAGTACTGTCGGATTATGGTGCCGCAGAATTAGCGCGGGAGTTGCAAATTCCCAGCTACAATGCTTTAACGGAATTGCGCTTGCAAGAGTGGATTAAAGAACGTCAAGAAAATTTTCAGCGAGCCATGGCCGGTGTGGTAGCACAACCAGATCTGCGAGAAAGTAGCAATGCCCGACGCGGTACGATAGGTGTAGTAGCTTTGGATACTTATGGTAATTTAGCAGCAGGAACTTCTACCGGAGGCAAAGGATTTGAACGCCTGGGACGCGTCAGTGATTCTGCTATGCCGGCTGGAAATTATGCTACTAAGTATGCAGGAGTTAGCTGTACCGGGATTGGTGAAGATATCATAGATGAGTGTTTGGCAGCAAGGATTGTAGTGCGGGTTACTGATGGTATGTCCCTCAGACAAGCCATGGAGCGTTCTTTTGCAGAAGCAGAGCAAAACAAGCGGGATTTGGGAGCGATCGCCTTAGACGCTCAAGGAGCGATCGCTTGGGGTAAAACCAGTCAAGTTCTTTTAGCTGCTTTTCACAACGGCGAAAAAATTGGTGATACCTTAGAACTTCCGGAAGGAACAGAAGTAGGAGCGCTTGAGGAATAAAGCAGGTCTTTAGCCTGGAGCTTTGTGAGTTTTCATCTGCCAATTTGGTTTAATCACTTGACGTTGGCGTGCAATCACCAAACAACCATCGGGAACATCTTCTGTAATTGTAGAGCCTGCTGCTACGCAGACGTCATTACCCAAGGTAATTGGCGCAACTAAAACGCTATTGGCGCCAGTTTTGGTGCGAGCACCGATGTGCGTTGAGTGTTTTTTTACACCATCGTAGTTAGCGGTGATCGTACCCGCACCGATATTGACTTGATTTCCTGTGGTGGTATCTCCTAAATAAGAGAGATGGGCTGCATTTGTACCAGCGCCCAATTTGGAATTTTTTAATTCCACAAAATTACCGATGCGACAACTGACACCAACTTCCGCACGAGCGCGTAGATGAGCATAGGGACCAATTTGACTTCCTTGTTGCACGATGCTGTCCGTAATTACGGAATACAAGACAGTCACATTTTCACCAATGTGGCTATTTTCAATTAGACTTCCCGGACCAATGCGACAGCCAGTCTCGATGACCGTATTGCCGCGTAGGTGAGTTTGAGGTTCAATAATTACATCCGGTTGCAACTTTACGGTATCATCTATGGTGATGCTGGCAGGATCGATAAAAGTAACACCGGCCTTCATCCACTTTTCCTTAATCCGCTTTTGCAAAATTTCCCAAGCAGAAGCAAGTTGCAGGCGATCGTTGATACCAAGAATTTCCTGGTAATCTTCTACATCCACTGCCATTACAGGTGCGACCTGGGTGACAGCATCAGTAAGGTAGTATTCTTTCTGGGCATTATTTGCCTGCAAGTGCGGCAAAACTTCTGCTAGATCTGGCCAGCGAAAACAATAAACTCCAGCATTGATACGGTGGTTTTGTCTTTGGTCAAAAGTGCAATCTTTTTCTTCCACTATTTGCTGGACGATGTTGTCACTGTTACAAAAAACGCGTCCGTAACCTTGGGGTTCTGGTAAGTGCGCTGTCAGGATAGTAGCAGCATTACGATTTTCTTGATGGATTTGTAACAACTGCTTTAAAGTTTCGGTGCGCAACAGCGGCACGTCTCCGTTCAGTACTAAGATATCACCCGTGTATCCTTCTAAATAAGGAAGTAATTGCTGGATAGCATGACCGGTTCCTAATTGTACCTTCTGTTCCACAAACTCTAGGTCTGGAAAACAGAGAGTAGCTTTTTTAACTTCGTCGGCTTGGTATCCCACTATCAATAATTGCCGTGAAGGCGAAAGCGGTTGGACTGTTTCGATGACTCTTTCGATGAGCGATCGCCCACCCAAGGAGTGTAAAACCTTAGGAAGGTTAGATTTCATACGCGTTCCGCGTCCTGCCGCTAGAATTGCTACAACTACCATAATTTAGCTATTGGCTAACATTAATGTTGATGAACAAGCAAACTTCCGACTGAGATTCAGGCTCAAATCATACCAGCTACTAGGCGGAGTCCCTGAAAATTTGCTGAATAGCGCAAATTTTTGGGGTTCCCCTCGCCGAAATCTCAAACTTAGGCAACCATAATTATGTTATTTATTAGTCACTTGCAGGTGCAAATAAATTCTGTAAATTTCCACATTAATTCTGGATTGCGCCAACCCCTGGCTGTTTCTTCAAACATGATGTTCAAGGCTTCTTCTGGGGTAAAAGCCCGTTTGTAAGGTCGTTCGCTAATCAAGGCATCGTAAATATCAATCATCTGAAAAACTTGCGCCAGGTAGGGAATTTCATTTCCTTTAAGGCCATCAGGATAGCCGGAACCATCCCAGCGCTCGTGATGATGGCGGATAATCGGAATTACACCCCGCATGCTGCGTAACGGCTGGCAAATTTTTTCGCCAATCAAAACGTGTTGCCTGATAATTTCCCATTCCTCGGGAGTGAAACTTCCAGTTTTGAGCAAAACTGCATCGGGAATTCCCACTTTGCCAATGTCGTGGAGATAACCGCCCCACATCAAATCGCGAATTTGATGGCGTGAAAGATTGAGGTGTTTGCCAAAAGCTCTTCCCAACGCCACCAGTCGTTCGCAATGATCGCCTGTATTCGGATCGCGACTTTCAATGGCTTTGGCTATAGAAAACAGTACTTGTTCGGCGTGGTCCAAATCTTCATTCAGACGTTTTTGCCGCACTAAAGACTTGACGCGCGCTGCTAATTCTAAGCGATCGAAGGGCTTGCTTAAAAAATCATCCGCGCCAACTTCAATACCTCGAATACGCGATCGCCGATCGTTTAATGCTGTCACAAAAATTATTGGTATCAATCGCGTTTGTTCATCTTGCTTGAGTAACTGACAAACTTCAAAGCCATCCATTTCCGGCATCATGACATCTAGCAGTATCAAGTCCGGTTGCTTTTCGGTTACTAACTCTACGGCTGAAAAACCGCTATCTGCTTCAATGACTTCGTAACCTTCCATAGCCAGCAGTGCTGCAGCTGTCATGCGACTGGCTGGGTGATCGTCTACTACCAAAATTTTTGGTACTTCTAAATCAGATAGATTCACTACAGATTCTTTGCCTGATAGTTGTCTCGACTCCAGAGAATCATTACCAAAATTAATTTGAGGTTTGTTCCAAGCAGGCAAAGCATTTATATCTTCTACATTCAAGTCTTTTTGAGATAAGTACAAGGAATAATCCTCTGCTTTTGGTAATTCTACAGGATTATTTAAATTTATACTATTAACTAGTTGTTTAACAAAGTCTATACGGTTGGATGTCCATTGAGTCACAAAGGTACCCCAATTTTTATTATCATTTAACTAAGTTAGTTAGGTAAAACACTTGAGTGCTAGAATGAATTTTAGTTGGAAATTGCATAATTTTTCCTTTTTTTTACAAGTCATTAATCATGGAAATACAAACAAGTATTTTTATTTTTTGAGAATATAAGTGATGCCAAAAATTTATAAGTGATACCGAAAATTCCCTGATTATAATTACAGATGGGAAAACAATAGTCAAGATACAATCGCATTTACAATGGATATTTATAAACTCAATAGCACTCGAATAAAATATCTATCTTTCCTCTTTTTAAGATAGAGGTTTAATCACAAGCAGGTAATGTTTGCTGTTGCTGGAATAAAGATGGAACTCAAGCCATTAGGCAACAGCAGTAGTAATTGAGAGAGCTATAAGTGACTTATATCACGATCAAGAGTTTACTACTATCAAAAAATAAAATAGATTTATAGTCAAAAATAATACATTATTTTCCGGAATTTGAGAACAAGGGCAATCTCTAGCAACAAAAAACTGCAGCTAAGATCAAAAGTAGTAGAAATTTCATGCCAAATTCTCGTAGCATGTTTTTTGAAAAAGACTTCCTGAGCGACTTTCCATCATTTTCTATTCCTAGCTGCTGTCTTTAATTCTTGCTAGCCAGCGTTTTCGCCAACGAGAGGTGGGTTCCAAGCAAGAGGTTTTTTGTTCTTCTTGTCGCCGTTTGAGAATAACTTCAGGGGGGTCTTTTAACTGGGGATCGCGATAAGGGATAGCAGCGCGAGTTTGTAAATGTTCTTTTTCTGCTTGGGAGAGAGAATAATACGGGTGTTCGGATGTCTCAGTAGTATCAAAGCAGGAGAATCTTTGAAATCGGTCTTTTGCTATGGGGTGGCGAGCTGCAACTGTTCCAGGCGATCGCCTTCCCACAGGAGGAGTAGAAAATATGTGTAAATTTGCACTTAAAAGCGCCGCGCGCACAGCAGCAGCACAGGAATAGGTGACTAACAAGCCTTCTTCGTGCAAACACATAGCTAATTGTTGAATGAATTCTACAGTCCATAAATGAGGACACTGGGGTGGCGAAAACGGATCGAGAAAAATTACATCCGCCTGAAAGCCAGATTGACAAACTTTGGCGATCGCAGTTCTGGCATCACCAATAATTATCCTAGCTTGTAAGTTATTTGTTTGTACTTGGTGCTGATATGCTAACCGAGTCAGAATTTCTGTGTGCTGATAATTCCAATCATCAAACAAACGATGGGCAATGGCAGCTTGCGGTACGTCTGGATTGATTTCTAAAGCAATTAATTCTACACGACAATTAGGATTTACAGCCCAAATAGATTGTAAAGCAGCTGCTGTGTTGTATCCGAGACCATAACAAACATCTAAAAGCCGCAAAACGGATTTTTTGGCTTTAAATGTTAGCTGAGCAGGCTTGACAAATTTCAAAAAACTTTCTTGACGTGCTCCGTGGTGGCTGTGAAAAGATTCACCAAACTCCTTAGAAAAGAAAGTAAAGGAACCATCTGCAGTCAGCTGAGGTGTAAAATTGTTTAAGTCCGGCATACCGCTTTTGTTTGTTGCACCCACAAATCGAGTCTAGACGTTAATGGAAAAAAAATCGGAAGCAGATAACAACTAACAATTAATAAATACTAATAATATGATTGCTGTTTCTCATCAGTGGCTGATAGAGCACCTAGAAGATCCAGAAGTGGTCATTGTAGATTGTCGTTTTTCTCTTACCGATCCACAACAGGGAATACAACAATACCAAATCAGCCACATTAAAAATGCTTACTACCTCGATTTGAACAAAGATCTTTCTGCTCCTGTACAAAAACATGGAGGAAGACATCCTTTACCTAACCCCGACGAATTAGCGAGTAAATTAGCTCGCATGGGGGTAAATTTTCAAAAAACTTTGGTTGTAGCTTACGATGACTCCCGACTTGCATTTGCAGCGCGTTTGTGGTGGTTGCTGCACTATCTCGGACATCAACAAGTAGCAGTCTTGGATGGTGGTTTTAGTGAATGGCAAAAAGCTAAGTATCCTGTAACAAATATTATTCCGCCAGCACGAGTGGGTAATTTTATACCTCAGATCCAAGCAGAAATGGTGGTAGACAGACAAGCAGTTATAAAGCGCAAAGATATGCCAAATGTAGTGCTGGTAGATTCGCGGGAAAGCGATCGCTATCACGGTATTCGCGAACCCATTGATAAAATTGCCGGTCACATTCCTGGTGCTGTCAACTATCCCTGGCTACAAGTTACAGACTCTGCAGGTTACCTACTTCCATCTTCACAGCAGCACCAGCGCTGGTCAGAGCTAGAGCGTGCCGAAGAAATCATAGTTTATTGTGGTTCTGGAGTCACCGCTTGCGTCAATTTACTTTCTTTAGAATTAGCTGACATCCACACAGGTAAACTTTATGCTGGGAGCTGGAGCGATTGGATTAGTTACTATTGAACTGGCTAGATTTCAAAACTGTCCTACCAGCAAGTTGTAGTTAACGCTAAAAAACCAGCCATCAAAATTAATATACGGGTCTGTAGAATTACCTAGCGTGACTCCAGCTTGAAGATTAATGTTAGTGTAATCAGAAATTCTGTAATTTAAGTGACCGTAGAAACGATGATATAAGTCTTCTCTGTCTCGCTGGGTAAAGTCTGAAAAGCCAAATTGGTAATCAAGTCCTACCTGAAGATTTGACTGCAAATAATAGTTTAAAGAAAGCCACAAAAAATTACTAACTCGGCTACGTTTTTCTTGTTGATTGGTAAAGCCAAGCAGAAATTCATAGTAGCTATCTAATATCAACTTTGGCCCCAGGGAATCTCGCCTTCCCAAAGACAAGCGCAGGGAATTTTCATTAAGAAAGCGATCGCCTGCTTTAAAAAAATCTCCATCTCTGGCATAAAATAGTTGTTGGTTGCTCCAACCAATTTCACCATACATCCGTCTGGTTAGTTGTTGATAAATACTGAAATTAAATCTTACCTGGTTGTAGTTATATTTCGATTGATTAAGATAACGAAATAAAGCACCATCAACAGAACCGTTCAAATACGTATCCCTGCCTAAACGTAAAGGCATAGAAGCTAGCGTCAATCCAGAAAAAATCAAAGAATCCTCGATCGGATCTTTTTTGGAAGAAAAAATGTTACTGGTTTGAAAATAACTGACATAAGCTTTTAAGTAACCTACTGGTCTAAATTTGGCAACAGGCTTTTTTAAAGGAGGAGTTTGTAGTTGTTCGAGAGGAAGAGGTATTTCTCTGAGTTTAAGCTTTCCTAGTTCTTCGTCAATGATTGACTCTGAAGATGGTTGTCTGTTTTGTTGCAAGCGCAGTAGCAGTCTTTCGAGTCTTGAATTTCTATCTTCCTCTGGTGTTTTTAACTTTTGCTGAATTTGGGTAGAGGAGGGTTCAATCAGGGGTACCTCTAGCTGTGGTGGTTCGTCCTCTGCTTGATTGTTATTAGGATTGCTTTTTGGCAAAGGTTCCGAAGTGTCAACGGGTAAAGCTTGAGAATAGGAATTCCGTACCTCGCTGTTAGGGAACTTTTTGCAGATACTCTTCGCCTGGATTTTTATAGGATGCGAAGTTTTTTTGGAAAGACATAAACAAGGAGCAGCAGCATGCACAAGCAATAGCTTACTTGCCCCATTTGTGGTACTATTTGTATTTGTCGAATCACACAAACGCGATCGCTGTAATTTGGCATCAGTACACCCTGATTCTTGCCGCCCACACCCCAAAGAAGTAACCTTCGCCGCTAAAGAAGGTGACGCCGTCTTTGATTTTTCTGGAATTGATTTTTCTGGAATATCTTTGAGGTTTGCACCTATGCTCCATGCTCGATTAAATCTGCTAAAACAACAGCTAGGAATACTGACAACTAACAAAATCGCAAACCACAAATTTTTCCAGCGTTGAAATTTCATATTCCATCTGTTTTAGCATGCTTTTAATAATTTGAATAATTCGACTTATATTAATTTGTCAAAGTTCCTATTAATGATCGTGAATTTTTCGATAAATAAATTACCATTTTTCACAAACTATTTATCATGTATAAAAATCAAGATTTTAGTCATCTGTAATACTTGATTTATTCTCCTGATTATGACATTTTTTATATATTTTTAAGCAGAGTTAATTCTATATTATAGAATGAATTATGTAATATAGAAAATAAAACTTTAGACTTCGTGTATTCAAACAAAAAGGTTGCAAATAATCTTAATACTAAAAATCTGATTTTCACTGGTTTGGTGTCAGCAAGTTGATCTGAGGCTTTGAAATGTTTCGCAAGTACTTTCCACTGGTAATGATTGGTTTTTGGGGAATTGTGGTCTTTTCTTTACCAGAAAAGGTAAACGCCTTTACTCCCCTGACACGAGCTGTGATTTTAAAGCTTCGGAATTTCGTGCAGATTATGCCTAAAAATCAACCCCAGCGTCCAGCACGTAAATTAGACGCCATGACTCCTGGAGATGGATTGTTTACCGGGAAAGCTTCCCTTGCAGAATTGCGTTTCAACGATGGTTCTCTAGCAAGAATTGGAGAACAAGCAGTATTTCATTTTTTACCAAAAACACGCAATTTTAAATTATCGAACGGGACAGTTCTGTTGCTTATTCCGCCAAAAAAAGGGCTAACGCGCGTCAACACACCAAATGCAGCAGCAGCGATCCGGGGTTCCGCATTATTCGTACGATATGACGAAAAAAAAGATACCACAGTAGTAGCAGCCTTAACAAATAGCGGTATAGAAGTTTTCAACAAAGATGCTTCCCAACGTCAGAAATTAAAGGCAGGACAGCTGATAGTTATTGTTAAAGGAAGGTTGCAAGGATTATACGAATTCGATTTAAGAAACTTCTACGATACCAGCGATATGGTGCGAGGGCTAGATTTAGCTCGACGTAGCGGTCCTGCTTCGGATCCAGCGATCGCCAAAGTTCAAGCTGAAACTGCTGCAGCTGTATCTTCTCAACCACCAATCACAGGTCAAGGAGTTGTAGAAAATCCACCTTTTACACAACTAAGTACTAGTTCCTCTAATTCAAATCGTAACTTTCAAAGCGGTGGTGAAAATCAGTCTTCTCGAATCTCGGAACCAACAAACAAAGTTCCCTCAAATACTGCAGAGCAAAGTGGTAATAATACTAACAGCAGTAATACCCAACCAGCAACTAACACCGCACCTTCCAACTCTCCCAAACAGGAGACCGCTACTTCTCCCAAACAGGAGACTAACACTACATCTTCCAACTCTCCCAAGCAGGAGACCGCTACTTCTCCCAAACAGGAGACTAACACTACATCTTCCAACTCTCCCAAACAGGAGACTAACACTACATCTTCCAACTCTCCCAAACAGGAGACTAACACTACATCTTCCAACTCTCCCAAACAGGAGACTAACACTACATCTTCCAACTCTCCCAAACAGGAGACTA
>Ga0272448_1000432_pt1 | contig 65215 bp, 72 predicted proteins | sample YNPCB0191_FD_202220 | JGI IMG/M metagenome (GOLD analysis project Ga0272448, IMG submission 202220) | Hot spring sediment microbial communities from Yellowstone National Park, WY, United States - YNP-CB-019-1 | ecosystem: Environmental > Aquatic > Thermal springs > Hot (42-90C) > Sediment... | reverse complement strand
AATTTTATCATTTTATCTTTAATATGAAAAAAATACCAATCTTTGAATCCTTTAAGGAGTTAATACCTCGTTTGATGTTAAAATATATTGCACAACAAGATTTAATTCACTTACCTAATTAAATTGCTTGACACGTATGAAAAAGCGGCTTTTTGTTGCTATAAACTTACCAGAGAAGATAAAAGAAGAAATTTATTCTTATCAAAAAGAATGGTTAGAGTTGCCTTGTCGTTGGACAAAAAAAGATAATTTACATATTACTTTAGTCTTTTTGGGATATGTGATGGACGAAGAATTACCAGAGATTACTGAAATTATTAGAGAGGTTTGTTTAAAAAATCAGCCTTTTTTTGTTAATTTTAGAAAAATTTATTATGCGCCAAAAAATAAAAAGATTCCAAGAATGATTTGGCTGGAAGCTGAAAAAAGTTTTGAATTATTAAAAATCCAAAAAGAATTAAAAGAGTCTTTAGAAGAAAAAATTCTTAATATTGAAAAAGAAGAACGATCATTTTCTCCCCATTTAACTTTAGCTAGAATTAAACAATGGGAATTACGAAGATTAGAATTAGAAGAGATTCCAGAAATAAATAAAGATATTTTTTTAAATTTTAAAGTAAAAAAAATCGACCTAATGGAAAGTCGCTTAAAAAGAACAGGGCCAGATTATTTTATTTTAGAATCTTTTTCTTTGCAAGAAAAATAATTTTTCTGAAAAAGAGAAAGTAGAAAAAAAGAAAAGAGTGTTCCTAAAACGTCAAAAAACAAATCGTCAATAGTGTCAGTTTCACCGATAATGATTTCTTTATATTGCAAAACAGAATAGGCAAAATATTCCCATAATTCATAGAAAAGAGAGAGGGTGACAGCAACTGAAAAAGACAAGATAATTAAGTTTTTAAAATCCATTTGCCAATGATTTTTTTTATTTAAATAAAGCAAGAAGGAAATAGAAAACAATCCGGCTACTATTCCGCCAGTAAAATGGGTTAATCTATCGTACCAGTTTAATTTACCATAAATTTTAAAAGCATTACCCCAGGTATCAGCGTAAATTTGAATAATAAAAAAACTGATTAATAAAATAGAAAAGGGGAAATGTTTTTTTAAATAAATTTCCCAAAAAATCCAGCCGGCAACACAGATTATAAATAAAATAAGCCAAGAAAAATGAAGGGAGAAATTTAAAACTTTTATGAAATTCAAAAAATCAAATGTTGCCAGAAAAGCCAAAGCTGATCTAATGATTAATAATTCCATACTAATTTATTTTATTCAAAAAAATGAAAAAATCAATTTATTTTATTGGGGTTGGAGGCATAGGCGTTTCAGCTTTAGCTAAATATTATTTGGAAAATGGTTATCAGGTTTTTGGTTCAGATTTGGTCGCTTCCGAAATTACTGACTCTTTGCGAAAAGCAGGGGCTGAGATATTTATAATAAATTCAAAAATCAAAAGTCAAAATTCAAAATTAAAATTAAAAATTCAAAATTTAATAAAAAAAGTTGATCTCGTTATTTATTCGCCAGCTGTTTCCAAAAATCATTCTGATTTAAGATTAGCCAGAAAATTAAAAATTAAATGCCAAAGTTATCCTCAGGCTTTAGGCGAATTAACAAAAAAATATTTTACTATTGCGGTGGCGGGCACGCACGGGAAAAGCACCACTACTGCTATGATTGGAATTTTATTAACAAGAGCCGGTTTAGATCCCACTGTTATTGTTGGTACAAAGATAAAAGAATTTGACGATTCTAATTGTAGGGTAGGAAAAAGCAAATATTTGGTTATTGAGGCTGACGAACATTTTGCTTCTTTTTTAAATTATCGGCCAAAAATAATTGTTTTAACCACCATTGAAGCCGATCATTTAGATTATTACAAAAATTTAAGAAATATTATATCGGCTTTTAAGAAATTCGTTAGCCATTTGCCAAAAGATGGCTTTTTAATTGCCAACCGAGACGACAAAAACATTCATAATACATTTTTTACGACCGTAGAAAATGTATTATGGTATTCTTTAAAGGATGAAGAGAGTGAAAAATTGAGAAAAATTTTAAAGGTTCCAGGTGAACACAATGTTTCTAATGCTTTAGCCGCTTTAAAAGTGGCTCAGCTTTTAAAAATTCCAGATAAAATTGCTTTTAAAGCGCTTGCAGAATATCGAGGCGCTTGGCGTCGTTTTGAAGAAAAAAATCTAAAAATTGAAAAAGGGAATTTAAAAATTATTTTAGACTATGCCCATCACCCAACTGAATTGAAAGTAACCTTAAAAGCCGCTAGAGAAAAATATCCAAACAAGAAAATTTGGTGCCTTTTTCAACCGCATCAATATCAAAGAACTTTTTATTTGTTTAATGATTTTATTAAAATTTTTAAAAAAATTTTAGAAAAAAAATGGGCAGATAAATTGTTTATTACTGATATTTTTGACGTGCCAGGAAGAGAGAGCGAGGAGATTAAAAGAAAAGTAAACGCCCAGGAATTAATTAAAAGAGTTGGTTTAAAAAATATAAACTATATTGCAAAAAATGAAACAGCTAATTGGATAAAAGAAAATTTTAAAAAGATAGATATTTTAATGATAATAGGCGCGGGCGATATTTATAATTTAACAACTAAAATTAATTGATTTTTTTCTAAAAAATAATAAAATAAAGAATAAAATTTATGGAAAGGATTTTAAATAAAAATACAATTAATTTTATTGGGCAAAAAATAAAGGTTTCTGGTTGGGTGAACACCGTAAGGTCGCACGGAAAAATTTTATTTGTTGATTTAAGAGATAGAAGCGGAATTTTACAGATTGTTTTCCTTCCCCACAATAACAGCTATGAATTGGCAAAATCTCTAAGACCAGAATGGGTTGTTGCCGTTGAAGGAACGGTTCAAAAAAGGCCGGCTGGTATGGTTAATCCAAAAATTGATACGGGCAGTGTTGAATTACTAGCTGATAATTTAGAAATATTTTCTAAAGCCAAAACCTTGCCTTTTGCTATTGATACTTTAGGTTATGAGATTTCAGAAGAAAAAAGATTAAAATATCGTTATTTAGATTTGCGCAGGGAGAGATTGCAAAAAAATTTAAAAATAAGGCAAAAAGTTATTCAATTTGCGAGGAATTTTTTGATTAAAGAAGATTTTGTAGAAATTGAAACTCCTTTTTTAACAAAATCAACACCAGAAGGAGCGAGAGACTTTTTAGTCCCTTCTCGTTTAGAGCCTGCTAAATTTTATGCCTTGCCTCAATCTCCCCAACAATATAAACAGTTATTACAAGTGGCTGGTTTTGAAAAATACTTTCAAATCGTTCGTTGTTTCAGAGACGAAGATCCTCGAACTGATCGTCAGGCTGAATTTACTCAGTTGGATATTGAAATGTCTTTTGTTAAAGAAGAAGATATTTTAAATTTAATTGAACGATTGTATATTGAAATAGTAAAAAATATATTTCCCGAAAAAAAGATTTTGCAAATTCCTTTTCCCAGAATTTCTTATCAGGAAGCAATGGAAAAATATAATAGCGACAAGCCTGATTTAAGAAAAAATAAAGAAGAAAAAGATCAATTGGCTTTTTGTTTTATTGTTGATTTTCCCATGTTTGAGTGGAAAGAAGAGGAAAAAAGATGGGACGCGGTGCATCATCCTTTTACCAGACCAAAAACTGAAAATATTAAAGAAATCAAAAAAAATCCGGAAAAAATTTTAGCTCATCAATATGATTTTGTTTTAAATGGCTATGAAATAGGCGGAGGGTCTTTGAGAACATTCAGATCAGAAATTTTGGAGGCGGTTTTTGAAGTGATGGGTCATAAAAAAGCAGAAATCAAAGAAAAGTTTGGTCATTTATTAACTGCTTTTTCTTTTGGTGTACCTCCTCATGGCGGTATTGCTCCGGGCATTGATCGCTTTTTAGCCATTGTGTTAAATGAACCCAACATTAGAGAAGTAATGGCATTTCCTAAAACTGGTGATAACCGCGATTTAATGATGGGAGCGCCTAGTTTCGTCTCTGACGAACAATTAAAAGAATTATCTTTAAAAGTAATTAAAAAGAAAAATAAATAATTTTGTTTTAGGATGGTTAGCAGAAATATAAAATTTTTTTTATTTACTCTTTTTTTTAGCTTTCCTTTTTGGTGGGGGATGAATATTTTTCAAGAAAAAATGGAAGATGTTTTTTATTGGGCTGAGATTTCTAAAAATCCTCAACTTTTGACTGCTCAAATTTCAAGCGATTTTGAAATTAAAAAACTAAGGTCAGTGAGGAAAAAAAGCATTACGGAGCCTGAAATTGAAGCCAAATCAGCTATTTCTCTTTTGCTAAAAAATGATGGCAAAGAAGTGATTCTTTTTGAGAAAGAAAAAGATAAAAAATTACCGATTGCTTCTTTGACAAAGCTAATGTCAGCTGATATTGTTCTTTCTAATTACAATTTGTTTGATCAGGTAACAATAACTAAAAAGGCGATTGACGCTCCAGAAAATTTTGGCAATTTTAAAGAAGGAGAGGTTTTTTTTGTAAAGGATCTTTTAACTTCGGTCTTAATTGAATCTAGTAATGACGCAATGACAGCCTTAGCAGAATTAACTGGAGAAGAAGTTTTTGTTAATTTAATGAATTCAAAAGCCAAAGAATTAAATTTAGAAAACACTTATTTTTATAATTCAAGTGGCATTGATCCTGATAATGACAATAACTTAACCAATTATTCAACCGCTTACGATTTAGCAAAATTGGCTGTTTATTTATTAAAAGAAAATCCGGAAGTTTTTAAAATTTCTGCTTCGGCTGAAGCTGATATTTATTTAGTAGACGGTTCTTTTCATCATAAAGCCAAAAATACTAACGAATTTTTAACCGGAAAAAGGGATGGTATTTCAAAAGAAGAAATTATCGGTAGTAAAACTGGTTGGACTCCTTTGGCTCAAGGTTGTCTTTTGTTAATTATTAAAGCACCAGAAAATCAAGGAACTGTTATTAATGTCATTTTGGGTTCTGATAATAATCGCTTTTTAGAAATGGAAAAATTAATAAATTGGCTAAAAGAATCTTATATTTGGTAAAAAAGACTTTTTGTGAAATATAAAGTTTATTTTTATAAATAAAAATTTTATGCCTATTTTAACTCTTTTTACCTTTAATGTAATAAAAGTATTACTGCTGTCTGCTTTGGGAGCGATTTTTGGTTTTATTTTTAGCCCTTTTTTAATAAAATTTTTAAATAAAATAAAATTTTACAAAAAAGAAGCCAGAGAAAAAACAATTACTGGAGAAAAAGCTGAGGTTTTTTATAATTTACACAAAGAAAGAGAAATAAAAGTGCCCAGGGGAGGAGGGTTAATAGTTTGGGTCTCTCTTTTAGTTTTAATTTTTTTATTTTTTCTTTTATCTTTTTTAAATAACCCTTGGTGGTTAAAGAAATTTAATTTTTTGTCAAGAAACGAAACCTGGCTGCCTTTATTTACTTTAGTTGTTGGCTCTATTGTTGGTCTTTTAGATGATATTTTGGTTGTTTTTGGAAAAGGAAAATATGTAGGCAAAGGATTAACCTTTAAAAGAAGATTGCTAATCGTTGGCTTGATTGGTTTAATCGGTGGCTTATGGTTTTATTATAAATTAGGTTGGCAATCTGTTCATATTCCTTTGTTGTTTAATTTTCCTGAAGGATTTAATTGGCAAATTGGTTTTTGGATAATACCTTTATTTGTATTGGTAATGATTGCCTCTTGGGCAGGAGGAGTAATTGATGGTTTAGATGGATTGGCTGGCGGCACTTTTGCTTCTATCTTTGGCGCTTTTTTAGTAATTTCTTTTGCCCAAGGGAAAGTGGAATTAGCCACTTTTTGCGCTGTTATTTTAGGTTCTCTTTTTTCTTTTTTATGGTGGAATATTCCGCCAGCCAAATTTTATATGGGAGAAACCGGTATTTTAGGATTAACTTCAACAATGGCAGTAATTGCTTTTTTAACTGATTCGGTAGCGGTTTTGCCTATTATTGCCGGACCTTTAGTAATTGAGGTTTTTTCCATTATCTTGCAATTATTTTCAAAAAAATTTCGTCAGAAAAAAATCTGGCTTTCTACTCCTATTCATCATCATTTTGAGGCAAAGGGTTGGCCTGATTATCAAATAACAATGAGGTTTTGGATAATTTCCATTATTTTTGCTATTTTGGGAGCAGCCATTAAACTTTTGGGTTAGATAAGTTTATGGAGAAAATAAATCAATCAAAAATTGATCAACTGCGTAAAAAATATCCTAAATTTATTTATGAAAAATATTCTTTTAAAGTTGCAAGGAATAACTTGGAAATTGTTTTTTATTTTAAGGTGGAACCGAATATTTTTTTTAAACCAAAAATAATTGTTAAAAACATTAACAAAAAAAGATTGGCGCAAATAGAGGAAAAAACAATTAATAATTTAATTTTTCACCTTGGTTTAATAGAGATTCCCAGTTATTGGAAAGCAACCTGTTCGCCAATAATTGAAATAAAAGCTGGTTTTTTAAATAAAGAGCAAGTTGATTGGTGGAAAGATTTAATTTTAAAAGGAATGGGCCAATTTTTTTATGAAAATAAAATTAATTGGAAAAAAAGAGATTTTCTTTTTTTTCAAATAGAAAATCATTGTTTAGATAAATTTAAAACTGAATCAAATCACCGACTGTTAGAAGAAAAAACATTGGTGCCTTTAGGCGGTGGCAAAGATTCTATTGTAACTTTGGAAAAATTAAAAGAACAAGGCAAAGAGATTGGTTGTTTTTTGGTAAATCCGACAAAGACAATGAAAGAAATAGTAGGGGTGGCTAAGATAAATGATTTGGTGGTAATTGAAAGAAAAATTGACCCGGCGCTTTTGCAATTAAACAAAAAAGGTTTTTTGAATGGTCACACGCCTATTACTGCTGTATTATCTTTTTTAAGCGTTTTTTCTGCTCTTTTGTTTGGTTATAAAAATATTGCTTTTTCAAACGAGAAAAGCGCCAACGAAGGCAATGTAAAATATTTAGGAGAAATAATTAATCATCAATGGTCAAAAAGTTCAGAGTTTGAAAACAAGTTTTGTTTTTATTGCAAAAAATATTTAGCTAAAAACATTAATTATTTTAGTTATTTAAGAAAATATACAGAATTGGAAATTAGCAAAATGTTTGTTTCTTATCCCCAATATTTTTCGGTTTTTTCTAGCTGCAATGTGGTTTTAGCAAAAAAAATGAACAAAAAATGGTGCGGTAATTGCCCCAAATGCCTCTTTGTTTATCTTATTTTATATCCCTTTTTAGAAAAAGAAAAACTTTTAAAAATATTTGGCAATGATCTTTTTGAAAATCGTAATTTACTATCTATAATGAAAGGATTGGTGGGCAGCAAGGAAATAAAACCCTTTGAGTGTGTGGGAACAAAAAAAGAAAGCCAAAAAGCTTTTTTAATGAGTTTAAAAAAAGCAGAAAAAGAAGGAAAAACACCCTTTCTTTTAAAGAAAGTAAAAATTATTGAGATCTTGAAAAAAAATAAAAAAAGATTAAGATAAAAATATGACAAAAAAAAGAATTTATATTTTCTTTTTAATTTTATTGTTGGGATTGGTAGCTGGTAATTTGGCTGAACCAAAATATTTAAATCAGGCAATTGATTATTTAAACAATTTAAAATTACCTGTTTTTAATTCACAATTGAAAATACCTCATTTTCCAGAAATTCCTTTTAGGTTGGGATTAGATTTGCAAGGCGGAATTCATTTAGTTTATGAAGCAGATTTATCAAAGGTAGAAGCAAAAGATAAGGCAAACGCTATGGCTGGTTTAAGAGATGTGATTGAAAGGCGGGTTAATTATTTTGGCGTTCAAGAGCCGGTTATTCAGGTGCAGGGGGAAAAATTAATTGTGGAATTGGCTGGTGTTTTTGATTCAAATAAAGCAATTGAAATAATTGGCAAAACACCTTTTTTGGAGTTCCGAGAGCAAAAATCAGAAGAAGAAATTAAAAAAATTGAAGAAAAAAAGAAAGAAGTGGAAGGAAAGTCTTTTGAAGAAGTGCAAAAAATTGAAAATTGGTGGCTGGCTTTTGAAGAACCTTTTAGTCCGACCAATCTGACGGGCCAATATTTACAAAGAGCAGAGTTGGTTTATGATCCCAATACCTATCAACCGGCTGTTTCTTTGCAATTTAATGATGAAGGAGCAAAAATTTTTGCCGAGTTGACAGAAAAAAATGTAGGAAAATCATTAGCTATTTATATTGATAATCAGTTAATTTCTGCTCCCAGAGTGCAAGAAAAAATCTCTGGCGGCAAGGCTCAAATTACTGGTCAGTTTACTGTAGATTACGCAAGAGAATTAGCTCGTAATTTAAACGCTGGCGCCTTGCCTGTTCCCATTAAATTAATCTCACAACAAAATGTTGGTCCTGTTTTGGGCAAATTATCTTTAGAGCAATCGTTAAAAGCTGGTATTTATGGTTTTTGGGCAGTGGTGTTATTTATGCTTATTTTTTACAGATTGCCTGGTTTTTTAGCCTCTGTGGCTTTAACCATTTATGTTTTTATTTTATTGACTCTTTTTAAGTTAATTCCTGTTACCTTAACCCTGGCTGGTATTGGCGGTTTAATTTTATCTATTGGTATGGCAGTGGATGCCAATGTTTTGATTTTTTCCCGATTTAGAGAAGAATTAAGGCAGGGAAAAACTTTTTCTATTTCTTTGCAAGAAGGTTTTCGTCGAGCTTGGCCTTCTATTAGGGACGGCAATTTAACCACCTTGATAGTGACTATTATTTTATTTGCTTTCGGTACTAGTTTTATCAAAGGATTTGCTTTAACTTTGAGTTTAGGTATTTTGATTTCAATGTTTTCTGCTATTATTATTACGAAGAATTTTATGGAATTTTTTCAGGGAAAAAAATTAGAAAAAATTAATTGGTTGTGGAAATAAAATGAATATTAATTTTGTTCAATATCGAAAAATTTATTTTTTATTTTCTGGAATAATAATTTTAGCCGGCATTTTTTCGCTTTTGTTTTTTGGTTTAAAGTTAGGTATTGATTTTACCGGTGGCAGTATTTTAGAAATAGAGTATGTAAATAATAGACCTTCAAATCAAGAAATTAGAGAAAAACTTAAAGATTTTAATTTGGGCGATTTTTCTATTCAGCCAACTGGCGAGAAGGGAGTAATTTTGAGAATGAAAGATATTAATCAAGAAACCCATCAAAAAATTATTGAAAAATTGGGTGAAATAAAAGAACTTAGATTTGAATCAATTGGTCCAACGATTGGCAAGGAATTGAAAGAGAAAACTAAAGTAGTGATTATTTTTTCGCTTTTGGCTATTCTTTTATATATTATTTTTGCTTTTAGCAGGGTTTCCCGGCCAATAAAATCTTGGCAATACGGAATTGTTTCTATTTTAATTTTGTCTCACGATCTTTTAATGCCTTTGTTCGTTTTCTCTCTTTTGGGTAAATACTATGGAGTTCAAGTTACTATTCCAGTTATTGTTGCTTTGTTGACAGTGGTTGGTTATGCCATTAACAATGTAGTGGTAGTTTTTGATCGGATTAGGGAAATAATTTTAAAAACAAGATTAGAATCTTTTGAACAAATAGTTAATATAGCTATTAACCAAACTCTTTCTCGTCAATTGAATACTTCACTAACCACTCTCTTTCCTTTATTATTTATTTATTTTTTTGGCGGTGAAACCCTAAAATATTTTTCCTTAGCTTTAATTGTTGGCATTATCGCTGGTCTTTATTCATCAATTTTTTTAGCCGGCCCTATTTTGGTGAGTTGGCAAAAAAGAATGCGCGGTAGATAGTTGACATTTATTCTTTAAATTGTTTAAATAAAATAATTGTTAAAATGGCTATTTTTAATTATAAAAAAATTTGCTTGGATATTTTAGAAGGCCTTTCTTCCCATCAAAAAGAAGTAATTGTTAGAAGATTTGGTTTTGATTCTGTCCAAAGAGAAACTTTAGATTCTATTGGTAAAAGTTTTGGCGTAACCAGAGAAAGAATTAGACAAATTGAAAAAGATGCTATTTTGAAGATTAAAAGCAAACTGAACAATTTTGGAGAGGTTTTCCAATATTTGGAGAAAGAGCTGAAGAAAAGCGGCAATTTGAGAAAAGAAGATGTATTATTTTCTCTTTTGGCGGAAAAAGAACAATTTCCTTATCTTTTCTTTTTATTTAGCCTGAAAGAAAATTTTAAAAGATTTCCTGAAACAAAAGAAACATATTCTTTATGGACAACAAGTTTAGATTCTTTAGATTTGGCAAAAAAGATAATCAATGATTTTTCAAAAAAACTAAAAGAAATAGGAACTCCTGTGCCGCTGGAAAAATTAATTTCTTCTTTTAAATCTTTTTCTGAAATAAAAAATGATTATTTACTATCTTATTTAGAAATTTCTAAGATCATTCAAAAAAACCAAGATAATCTTTATGGTTTAAGAGAGTGGCCGGAGATTAATCCGCGCAATATTAGAGACAAGGCTTATTTAATTTTTAAGAGAGAAAAAAAACCTCTTCATTTTAACGAGATTTCTCAATTAATAGGTCCCAACGCTTTAACCCAAACTGTTCATAATGAATTGATAAAAGACCCTCGTTTTGTTTTAGTGGGGAGAGGAATGTACGCTCTAAAAGAATGGGGATATGAAGAAGGGTTTGTTAAGGATATTATTTTAAAAGTTTTAAAAGAAGCAAAAAGACCGTTAACTAAAGAAGAAATTGTTAATGAAGTTTTAAAGCAAAGATTTGTTAAAAAAAGCACTGTTTTACTTAATTTAAGCAACAAAAAATACTTTCTTAAACTTTCGGAGGGGAAGTATACCTTCCAAAAAGCATAATGATGCAAATACTAGATTTTTTAAATCCTTATTTGCCTTTGCTGGGGCAGTATTTTCTTTTATTTTGGCAAATAATCAAATTTTGGTGGTGGGTTCTTCTTCCTTTTTTATTTTGGAAACCATTTTTATTTTTATGGCTTTGGCGGCGCAGAGAAATCTTTGATTCTAAGATTAAGAGAATTATTTTAGAAATTAAATTGCCCAGAGAAATTAAAAAACCAATCAGGGCAATGGAAGACGTTTTTAATGTTTTGCACACGATTCACGATCCGCCTAATTGGCGAGAAAAATGGCTAGAAGGCCAATTTCAGCTTTCTTTTTCTTTAGAGATTGTTAGTATTGGCGGAGAAATTCATTTTTATATTAGAACTCCAGAGATGTATCGAAAATTAGTAGAATCAGCTATTTATGCTCAATATCCCGAAGTAGAAATTTTTGAGGCACCAGATTATACTAAAAATTTTCCTCAAGATATTCCTAATAAAGAATGGGATGTTTGGGGAATGAACTTGGATCATACTAAACCTGATTGTTATCCAATAAAAACTTATAAAAGATTTGAAATAGAAACTCAATCTTTAGAAGAAAAAAGAATTGATCCTTTGTCTAGTCTTTTAGAAGGACTTTCGGTTTTAACACCAGGAGAATATCTTTGTTTTCAAATTATTATTTCGCCTATTAGAGATGAGAAACCTTGGGTAAAAGAGGGTAAAACAATTATTGATAAATTAGTAAAAAGGCCAGAAAAGCCAAAACAAAAACCGTTGATTAAAGAAGCCTTAGATATATTAATTGCGGGAAAACCATCAAGTCCTTCTTCTGGAGAAAAAGAAGTTATTCCTCCTGAAATGAAACTAACACCTGGCGAACGAGAGGTTGTTCAAGCGATTGAAGAAAAAATTTCTAAATTTGGTTTTGATTGTATAATGAGATATATTTATGTGGGCAAAAGAGAAGTTTTTTTAAAGCCAAGAGTAAGAATTCCTTTTAGTTATTTAAAAACTCTTTCCTTGGAAAATCTTAACGGCTTTAGACCTTTAAAAGGCACGGTTACAAAAGTAAAATCAATTTTTTGGTTTTTAGATAAAAGAAGGCTTTATTTAAGACAAAGAAGGATTTTTAAGGGTTACTGCCGAAGAACAGGTCCGTTTTTTCCTCGGCCAGGTGGCAGCTTTGTTTTAAACACTGAAGAACTTGCTTCTATTTACCATTTCCCAGGTGAAATGGTGGCTTCTACTATTGGCTTGAAGCGAATAGAGGCGAGAAAAGTGGAACCACCATCTAATCTGCCAATAGAAATTGAATAAAACTTAAATAAATTATATGGATAAACAAGAAATAAATTTTTTTGCCGAAACCACTTTTCGTAATATCCGCAAAAAATTTGGCATTAAATTAGACGATCGTCGTAGGCATATGTATGTCATTGGTAAGACCGGTATGGGTAAAAGCGTGCTTTTGGAAAATATGGCTATTCAAGATATTCAGGCAGGGCGGGGAATTGGTTTTGTAGATCCGCACGGCGAAGCAGCAGAGAGATTATTAGATTTCGTTCCATCAAAAAGAATTAATGATGTCGTTTATTTTAATCCGGCTGATATAGATTATCCTATTGCTTTTAATGCTATGGAAAAGGTGGATATGGAACACCGTCATTTAGTAGCATCGGGATTAATGGGTGTTTTTAAGAAAATTTGGCCGGATGTTTGGTCCGCCAGAATGGAATATATTTTAAATAATACTATTTTAGCTCTTTTGGAATATCCGGGGGCTACGCTTTTGGGCATAAACAGAATGTTGGCCGATGCAGATTTTAGAAAAAAAGTAGTAGAAAAAATTAAAGATCCGATTGTTAAAGCTTTTTGGATAAACGAATTTGCTCGTTATACTCAAAGGTTAGAAGTGGAAGCGACAGCGGCGATTCAAAACAAGGTTGGTCAATTTATTTCTGCTCCTTTAATTCGCAATATCGTTGGTCAGACCAAATCAAGCATTGATATGCGAGAAATAATGGATAGTAAAAAAATTTTAATTTTGAATTTGTCAAAAGGAAGAATTGGCGAAGATAATTCTTTATTGTTGGGCGCTCTTTTAATTACCAAGTTGCAGTTAGCGGCTATGTCGCGGGTGGATATTCCAGAAGAAGAAAGAAATGACTTTTTCTTATATGTAGATGAATTCCAAAACTTTGCTACTGAAAGCTTTGTTAATATTTTATCTGAAGCGAGGAAGTATAGATTGTCTTTGATTTTGGCTCATCAGTATATTAGTCAAATGGATGAAAAAGTAAGGGATGCGGTTTTTGGCAATGTGGGAACGATTATTGCTTTTAGGGTAGGAGCAGAAGATGCTGAATATTTGGAAAAAGAATTTGCTCCTGAATTTCAGGCAAGCGATTTAGTTAGTTTGGAAAAATATAATATTTATTTAAAATTAATGATTGATGGCTTGGCTGGTAGACCCTTTTCTGCTAAAACCTTGCCTCCCTTTCCTAAACTAGAACAATCTTTTAAAGATAAAATTATTAAGGTTTCAAGGGAAAGATATGGCACTGAAAGAAGAACTGTCGAAGACAAAATTAGTCGTTGGACTGGTATGATAGAAGTTACTCCTTCTTTTTCTTTGCCAACCAATTTAACTACCCAACTGTATGATGCTCAATGTGTTTTGTGTGGGAAATGGACAAAGGTAATTTTTCAACCGGATGGCAAAAGACCGGTTTACTGCAAAAATTGTTTAAAAAAATTAGAAAGAGAAAAAAAGGAACTATTACCACAATCTTTGCCCCCAGCTTCTTTACCAGCTGATCAGGGAATCTCTCTAAAAGAAGCGATTGAAAGTCAGGTCGTGCCATTTTCTTCAAAAAAAGAAAAGGAGAAAGAAAAGATTGAGAGACCAAAACCAAAAAGAAAAGAAGCAAATGTGGAAGAATTAAAAAAAATTTTAGAAAAGGTCTTAGATCAAAACTTTAAAAATAACAACCAATAAAATTTATGAAAAACATAAAAGATTTTAATTTTAAAAATAAAAATGTTTTGGTTAGATGCGATTTTAATGTTCCTTTAAGTGAAAATGGTGAAGTGGTTGAGGATTTTAGAATAAAAGCAACCTTGCCCACTATTGATTATTTAATAAAAAAAGGAGCGAAAGTAATTTTGATTAGTCATTTGGGCGATCCGAAGGAAGCAAAAAATAAAGAAGAAATGATTAAAAAATTTAGCCTAAAACCAGTAGCAGAAAGGCTTGAAAAATTATTAAAAATAAAAATAAAATTTTTACCAGATTGTTTGGGCCCAGCAGTAGAAAAGGAGGTTAATCAACTAAAAGAAGGGGAGGTGGTCTTATTAGAAAATTTAAGATTTTATGATGAAGAAAAAAAGAATGATGAGAACTTTGTTAAAAACTTAGCAAAGATGGCTGACGTTTATATCAATGATGCCTTTTCTGTTTGTCATCGACCCCATGCTTCTGTAGTAGGCTTGCCAAAGTATTTGCCATCAGCTGCAGGTTTTTTGTTAGAAAAAGAAGTGAAAATATTAACAAAAGTTTTAGAAAAGCCTTGGCGTCCATTGATAGTGATTATCGGTGGAGCTAAGGTTGCCACTAAAATAGCAGTGATTGAACAGTTTTTGAAAAATGCTGACCATTTACTTATGGGCGGAGATACGGCTAATAGTATTTTAGTAGGCAAAGGAATTTGTTTAGGCAATTTATTTTTTGACAATAAAGAAGTAGTAGAAAGGATTGAAAAAATTGATTTGACTTTACCAAAAATTCATTTGCCCATTGATGGCGTTATTGCTTTAGCTAGTCGGAAAGAAAATTATTTTCGTAAAGGAGCGATTGGCAGTGTTAAAAAAGAAGAGAAGGTTTTTGATATTGGTCCAGAAACAATTAAGATTTTTTCTAAAATTATTAAAGAAGGAAAAATGATTTTTTGGTCAGGACCTTTGGGAATGTTTGAGGAAAAAGAATTTGAAAATGGAACAAAAGAAATTGCTCAAGTAATTACCAGAAATCATTTAGCGTTTAAAATCGTTGGAGGAGGAGATACTATTTTAGCTGTTAACAAATTTGGTCTTTTAGATAAATTTGATCACGTTTCTACTGGCGGAGGAGCAATGCTGGAATTTTTAAGCGGAAAAAGCTTGCCTGGTCTTGTAGCTTTAAAATAATTTAAAGAATTAATCTTTGAAAATAAAATCCCTATAGCAAAAAAGATAGATTAATTTACAATAACCATATCTTAAAACTCAAATCCTTATGTTAGATCTGAAATCTAAAAATATAAGATATCTTTCATGCAAAGAGATTTGAGATTTAAGATTCAGATTTAATTTATTTTACGGAGAACCGCTCTCCGTAATTATTTTTTAGACAAGGTTTTTATTCTAGAAAAAAGTTTCTTGATTTGTAAAATAAATTTGATAAAATAAAATGACAATTTTAAAATTTAATTTTTTTAAAAAATATGGAAATGAAAAATTTAAAAAGGGTTGCTAGTAGAATTAAAAAAGCAATAAAAAACAAAGAAAATATTGTTCTTTATGGCGATGGCGATTTAGATGGTATCAGTTCAGTAATTATTTTAAAAGAAACGATTAGTAACTTGAGAGGCAATGTTGTTGGTTTTTATTTTTCTTCCAGAGAAAATGAAGGTTATGGTATTACGGAAAAAGGATTGAACGATTTAAAAAATTTAGCACCTGCTCTTTTGATTGTTTTGGACTGCGGCATTAGTAATTTTAAAGAGGTTGATTTGGCAAAAAAGATAGGTTTTGAGGTAATTATTATTGATCACCACGAAGTTTTAGAAAAAATGCCTTCAGCTTCAATTATTTTAGATCCTAAACAAAAAGACGATAAGTATTCTTTTAAATGGTTGGCTAATGCTGGTATTGTTTTGAAACTTTCTCAAGAAATTTTAAAAGATAAAATGACCCCCACTTTAAGGAAAAATTTTTTTGAGTTGGCCGCCTTGGCTACTTTAGCTGATTTGATGCCTCAAGAAGGAGAAAATCAAGACATCATTGAAGAAGGTTTAGCTGATTTAAAAAATAGCTGGAGGCCAGGTATTGCTATTTTTTGGCAAATCGAATCAATAAAAAATTCTTCCAGTTTCAAAGAGTCTTGCCAAAAAATTGTTTCTATTCTTAATACAATAGAAATGAAAGGAAATTTGCCTGTAACTTATTTGCTGTTGACAGCTAATGATTTTTCTCAGGCAAAAGAATTGGCTCACGAGCTTTTAATAAAAAAAGAGGAAAGACAGAGAGAAATTAAAGAAATAACTGAAAAACTAAAAGAAAAAATTTCTCAAAAAACAAATGATTTAATTATTTTTGAAGGAGATTCTACGTGGTCTTTATTTGCTCTGGGATCCGTTGCTTCTCGAATTTGCAGTTTATATCAAAAACCAGTTTTTCTTTATTCAAAAAAAGAAAAGGTTAGTCGAGGAACCGTAAGAACACCTTCAGGAATAAATGGTGTAGATTTAATGAAAAAATGCTCAAAATGCTTGGTTACTTTTGGCGGTCATTTTCAAGCAGCCGGTTTTACAGTTAAAAACGAAAAATTAGAAAAATTTAGAGAGTGTTTAATAAAAAATTTTAAAAAAATTTATGAAAAAAGTAATAATTTATACTGATGGCGGTTCAAGGGGTAATCCCGGTCCTTCAGCCATAGGCGTTGTTTTTTGCAATGAAAGAGGTCAGGTGATTAAAAAATATGCAGAAAAATTAGAAGAGGGTACTAATAATGAAGCGGAATATCAAGCAGTAATTTTTGCCTTAAAAAAATTTAAAGCTTTATTCGGTAATACGTTGGCAAAAAGTTCAGAAATTGAAATCAGATCAGACTCTGAGCTTTTAATTAAACAATTAAATGGCGAGTATAAAATATTAGATCCTAAAATTCAACCATTATTTTTAACTGTTTGGAATTTAAAATTAGACTTCAAAAAAATAAAATTTAAACTTATTCGCCGCGAACAAAACAAGGAAGCTGATAGATTGGTAAACGAAGCTTTTGATTTTTCTAATTAAATTTGCTATCTTATTAAAAACAGTAGACAAATTTATTTTTTTTTTGATAAAGTAAATTCATAAAAAAACCAGGGTTGGTTTTTTATTTTGGAGATTATTGATATTATAAATTTATAAATTATTTATTAATTATTTATTATTTATTATGAGACAATATCCTATAGAGAAATATCGCGACATTGGAATTATTGCCCACATTGATGCTGGCAAAACAACTATGACAGAGCGTATTTTATTTTACACTGGCATTTCTCATAAAATTGGTGAAGTGCATGACGGCCAAGCTATTATGGATTGGATGGAGCAAGAAAGAGAAAGAGGTATTACTATTACTGCCGCTGCTACTACTTGTTTTTGGATTCCGAGACATCTTGAGAGAAAAAAAGAGAATGAATATAGAATTAATATTATTGATACGCCAGGTCATATTGATTTTACTGCTGAAGTTCAAAGATCTTTAAGAGTTTTGGATGGAGCGGTTGTGGTTTTTGATGGTGTGGCTGGCGTTGAGCCTCAATCAGAAACTGTTTGGCGTCAAGCAGATAAGTTTTCTGTGCCGCGAATATGTTTTATTAATAAATTAGACAGAATGGGAGCTTCTTTTGAAGGAAGTTTGGAATCAATTTGGCAAAAATTATCGCCTAATGCTGTAGCCCTGCAGATACCCATTGGCCTAGAAAACGATTTTAGTGGAGTTATTGATCTTCTAACGATGAAGGCGATAAAATTTGAAGGAGATTTTGGTCAGATAATTAAAGAAGAAGAAATACCTACTCATTTATTGGAAAAGGCAAAAGAGTGGCGAGAAAAAATGGTTGAAAAAATTGTTGCTGAAGATGAAAAACTTTTAGATAAATATTTTAATGGTAAAGAGATAGAAGTTAGCGAATTAAAAAATGTTTTAAGAAGGGGAGTATTAAATTATAAATTAATTCCTGTTTTTTGTGGTTCTGCTTTAAGAAATAAAGGAGTGCAACTTTTAATTGACGGTATTTGTGAATATTTGCCAAGCCCTTTAGATTTGCCACCAATTAAAGGAACAGATCCTAAAGATGGTAAAGAAATTGAAAGGAGTCCTAACGATGAAGAACCATTTTCTGCTTTGGCTTTTAAAATTGCCACTGATCCTTATGTGGGCACACTTACTTATTTCAGGGTTTATTCTGGTCACTTAACAAAGGGTTCTTATGTTTTAAATTCTACTACTGGCGAAAAAGAACGAATTGGCCGAATTTTAAGAATGCATGCGGCTGAGAGGGAAGAGGTGGAGGAGGTTTTTAGCGGCGATATTGCTGCTACTGTTGGTTTGAAAAGTACAAAAACCGGTCACACTTTATGCGATGAAAATATGCCTATTGTTTTAGAAAAAATTACTTTCCCTGAACCAGTAATTTCAATTAGGATTGAACCCAAATCAAAATCAGATCAGGAAAAAATGAGTTCTGCTCTTAAAAAATTGGCAGAAGAAGATCCTACTTTTAAAATAAAAACTGATTTAGAAACTGGAGAAACAATTATTTCCGGTATGGGAGAATTGCATTTGGAAATTATTGTCGATCGAATGAAAAGAGAATTTAAAGTTGAAGGAAATATTGGTCGACCTCAGGTTGCTTATAAAGAAACAATAAAAACTGAAGCTAATGCTGAAGGAAAATATATTAGGCAATCAGGCGGTAGAGGTCAGTATGGTCATGTGTGGTTGAAGGTAAAACCGAAAAACAGAGGAGAAGGATTTACTTTTATTGATGAAATTAAGGGCGGTATTATTCCAAAAGAATTTATTCCAGCTGTTGAAAAAGGAGTAAAAGAGGCAATGGAAAAAGGAATTGTGGCTGGTTATCCTTTGGTGGATGTGGAAGTTACTCTTTACGACGGTTCTTTTCACGAAGTAGATTCTTCCGAAATCGCTTTTAAAATTGCTGGCGCAATTGCTCTTCAAGATGCTTGCAAAAAAGCCAAACCAGTAATTTTAGAGCCAATAATGAAATTGGAAGTGGTAGTACCAGAGGAATTTTTTGGCGATACCATTGGCGATTTGTCAGCCAGAAGAGGAAAAATCGAAGAAACAAAAGATAGGTTGAATTTAAAAGTAATTTCAGCCAAAGTGCCTTTGGCGGAAATGTTTGGTTATGCTACTGGTTTGCGTTCCTTGACAGAAGGTCGCGGAACCTTTACAATGGAATTTGACCATTACGAAGAAGTGCCTCAAAACATTGCTCAAGAAATTATTGAAGGAAAAAGAAGATAGAAGAGCAGAAATTTTATTGGAAATAAAAAAGAAAAAAATAAAGAATATTCACAATTGACAAATTTTTTGAAATAAAATAAAATACAAATATAATAATATAACCTTGAAAATCCTAAACACTAAATCCTAAATCCTAAAAAAAATCCCAACGACCAAAATTCCAAATCCCAAACAGATTTGGAATATCGGAAAATTGGGATTTAGAATTTGTTTAGAATTTAGATATTAGAATTTAGGATTTCAATAGCTTATGGCAGAAAAAGCAAAATTTGAGAGAACAAAATCTCATGTTAATATTGGTACTATTGGCCATGTTGATCATGGTAAGACCACTTTAGTGTCAGCCATTTTACACGTTTTACATTTAAAAAATCCAAACGTTCAAGAGCGATCAGTTGATCAAATTGACGCTGCTCCGGAAGAAAAAGCCCGTGGTTTAACAATTTCTATTTCTCACTTGGAATATGAAACTGACAAAAGACACTATGCCCATATTGATTGCCCTGGTCATGCTGACTACATTAAAAATATGATTACTGGTGCTGCCCAGATGGATGGCGCTATTTTGGTTGTTTCAGCTGTTGATGGTCCAATGCCTCAAACCAGAGAACATATTCTTTTAGCCAGGCAAGTAGGATTGCCTTCTATTGTTGTCTTTTTAAATAAGGTTGATATGGTAGATGATCCTGCCTTAATTGATTTAGTGGAATCAGAAATAAGAGAACTTTTGAAGAAATATAATTTCCCTGGCGATGAGATTCCTGTTATTCGCGGTTCTGCTTTAAAAGCCTTGCAAGCCAAATCAGCGGATGAAGAAGCAGCTAAACCGATTTTGCAATTGATGGATGCGGTAGATTCTTATATTCCTGAACCTACCAGAGAAATTGATAAACCATTTTTAATGGCAGTAGAAGACGTTTTTTCGATTTCTGGTAGAGGAACAGTGGCTACTGGCAGGATTGAAAGAGGAGTAATTCATCCCAACGAAGAAATAGAAATTGTTGGCATAAAGCAAACAACTAAAACAGTAGCAGTGAGCGTTGAAATGTTTCAAAAAACGCTTGACGAAGGAAGAGCAGGAGATAATGTTGGGATTTTATTAAGAGGGTTAAAGAAAGAAGACGTAGAAAGGGGTCAGGTTTTAACAAAGCCTGGCACCATTACGCCCCATACCGAATTTGAAGGAGAGGTTTATGTTTTAACCAAAGAAGAAGGTGGAAGAGCAACTCCCTTTTTATCAGGCTATAAACCTCAGTTTTATTTCCGAACTACTGATGTTACTGGTGAAGTTCAGCTTCCTGAGGGTGTAGAAATGGTTATGCCTGGTGATACAGTGAATTTAAAAATTAAATTAATATCGCCCATCGCTATGGAAGAGAAGCAAAGATTTGCTATTAGAGAAGGAGGAAGAACAGTTGGAGCAGGAGTGGTAACAAAAATTATAAAATAAATTTAAATTACACAATAAATTTAATATTAAATTGAGGTAGTTCTTTTTAAGATGGTTAAAAAGAAAGACAATTCAGTTAAAGAAGAAATTAAACAAAAGATTCGCATTAAATTGCGGTCTTTTGATCATAAAGTAATTGATAATTCCGCCAAGCAGATTGTCGAGGTTGTTTTACGACAGGGAGCTGAAATTTCTGGGCCTGTGCCTCTTCCTACTGAAATTAAAAAATATACGGTTAATCGTTCTTCATTTGTTCACAAAGATGCGCGAGAGCAATTTGAAATGAGGGTCCATAAAAGATTGATAGATATTTTGAATCCTAATCCTAAAGTAATTGATGCTTTGATGAATTTAAACTTGCCAGCCGGAGTTGAAATTGAAATTAAAATGTGATTTAGGAAAAAGAAAGCTTTTAATTTTTTTGCTTAGTTGAAAATGATAAAAATTTATAAATTATAATTTTTAGATTTTAGATAAAATAACCATGGTAAGAAAACCGGGTTATTGCCCGGTTTTCAATTATCCGTTTTATGAAATTTATTTTAGGGAAGAAAATTGGAATGTCACAAATTTTTGATGAGAAAAATAATCAAATTCCAGTAACCCTTATTGAAGCGGGACCTTGTTTTATTACCCAACTAAAAACTAAACAAAAAGACGGGTATCAGGCAATTCAGGTGGGATTTGAAAAGATAGAAAATCCCAAAAAAATTAAAAAAACAATGAAAGGAAAAGAGTTTAGACATCTGAAAGAGTTTAAACCGGAAAATTTAGAAAATTATAAATTGGGAGATAAAATTGATGTTTCTATTTTTCAAGAAGGCGAAAAAGTAAAAATTTCTGGATTGTCTAAAGGTAAAGGTTTTCAGGGAGCGGTGAAAAGATGGGGTTTTAAGGGGAAGTTATCAGCCACTCACGGTACCAAACATGAACATCGAACCTTAGGCTCAGTAGGCACTTCTTTTCCTGAAAGAGTTATTAAGGGTCGAAAAATGCCAGGACGTTTGGGATTTGAAAGAACAACCATTAGAAATTTGAAAATTGTTAAAATTGATCCCGAAAATAATTTATTAGCGGTAAGGGGTGCTGTTCCTGGTTCAAAAGGAACGCTTTTGGAAATAACCAGCTATTGATTTTGAAAATTATATAGAAAAACTATTATAAATTATAAAGATTTAATATTAAAATGTTGGTTAATATTTATAATCAAGTAGGAGAAAAGATTGGAGAGAGAAAATTACCATCAGAAGTTTTTAATTTAAAAACAAATTTTGATTTGATTTCCCAGGTAGTTTATGCTCAATTGGCTAACAGAAGACAGGGTAATGCCCATACTAAAGACAGAGGAGAAGTTAGAGGAGGAGGTAGAAAACCTTGGCGGCAAAAAGGAACAGGGAGGGCGAGAGTGGGTTCTATTCGTTCTCCTTTATGGCGGGGAGGTGGAATAACTTTTGGTCCCAGAAAAGAAAGAAATTTTGAAAAGAAAATCCCTAAAAAAATAAGAAGAAAGGCTTTATTAATGGTTTTATCTGAAAAAGCTAAAAATAATTTATTAATTTTGTTGGATGATTTAAAAATTGAAAAGCCAAAAACAAAATTGTTAAAAGAATTGGTTGAAAATTTGAGAGCGAATATTGAAAATTTTAAAAAAGGCAGCGCTTTAATTATTTTGCCAGAAATGGATAAAAATTTGCTTTTAGCCAGTAAAAATATTTCCGAAATTTTAACTATTCAAGCTAAAGATTTGAATGTTGTAGATTTGCTTTCTTTTAAATATTTAATTTTACCTGAGAAAGCAATTGAGGTTATTAAGAAAACATTTTTAAAGTAATATGGCTATTTTTTTTAAAAAAAGAAAAAAAGAAAAAGAAGAAAGTGAAAAAGAAATTTTAAAAGACAATCAGAAAGAAGAAAGTAAAGAAGAAGTAAAAAAAACCAAGAAAGAAGAGGTTTTCAGCGATGCCTGGAAGGTTTTAAAAAAACCTCTTATTACAGAGAAGGCAACAAATCTTTCTGAGTTTAACCAATATGTTTTTGAAGTTTTTCCCAGTGCCAACAAAACAGAAATTAAAAAAGCAATTGAAAAGACTTATAAGGTAGATGTTTTAAGTGTTAGAATAATTAATATACCGGCTAAAAAGAGAAGATTAGGAAGAATTTCTGGTTGGCGGAAAGGATATAAAAAAGCGATTGTTAAGATAAAAGAGGGGCAAAAGATAGAAGTATTGCCTCGCTGAAAATAATGCAAATATCAGGCGAATGAAATGTTAATGTTGCTGATATTTGTATCATTAGCATAAAATTCGCAGATTGGTATTATATTTATGAAAAAAATTTTAACCAAAAAAGAACCAGAAAAGAGATTGCTTATAGATTTGAAAAAAAGAACTGGCAGAATGAGATCAGGAAGAATTAGTGTGCGTCATCGCGGCGGTGGCGTTAAAAGGCTCTACAGAATTGTTGATTTTGGTCAAGAAAAAATAAATATTTTAGGAAAAGTGATTGCTTTAGAATATGATCCAAATCGGACATCGTTTTTAATGTTAATTGAATATTCAGATGGCGAAAAAAGATATCAAATTGCTCCTTATAATATTAAAATTAACGATGAGATAATTTGCGCCGATGAGGCAGAAATAAAAATTGGCAATAGAATGAAATTAAAAAATATACCTGTTGGAACAATGGTTTATAATATTGAAATTCAACCCGGTCAGGGAGGAAAAATTGTGAGAAGCGCTGGTACGTCAGCTAAGGTTTTAGCTCATGAGGGAAAGTATAGTCATTTGGAAATGCCTTCAAAAGAAATAAGAAAAATCTTGTCTGAATGTTTTGCTTCAATAGGTCAGGTTTCTAACCCGGAAAAAAGATTTGAAAAAATTGGTAAAGCCGGGAGAAGAAGATTAAAGGGTTGGCGGCCAACAGTTCGAGGATCGGCAATGATTCCTGCTGATCATCCTCATGGGGGTGGAAAAGCCAAAGCGCCTATCGGTTTGAAGCATCCAAAAACCCCTTGGGGAAAACCGGCTTTGGGGATAAAGACGAGAAAAAGAAAATGGACAGATAAATATATTATTCAAAGGAGAAAGAAAAAATAAATATATTTTTAATTAAAATTTAAAAATTATTATGTCAAGATCACTTAAAAAAGGTCCATATATTGACGAAAGATTATTGGAAAAAATGAAAAAGGCAAAACCAGGCGAAGTAATTAAAACTTGGTCAAGAGCTTGTACTATTACTCCAGAAATGATTGGTTATGTTTTTGGCGTTCATAATGGCAAGGAATTTATTACGGTGAAAGTAACAGAAGAAATGGTTGGCCATCGATTAGGAGAATTTTCGCCGACTACTAAGTTTTATAGGCATGGTGGTAAGATGCAGAGAGAATTAGAATCTCAGGCAAAAGAAAAAGATAATGCGAAATTAAAATAATTTTTTAAAATTTTTTATGGCAGTAATAGCAAAACTTCGTTATTTAAGAATAGCGCCGAGAAAAGTAAGATTAGTAGCTGATTTGGTTAGAGGAAAATTAGTTGAGGATGCTCAAACTATTTTGAATTTTACTGTTAAAAAAGCGAGTCAGCCGTTATTAAAACTTTTAAAATCAGCAGTTAGCAATGCCGAAAATAACTTTAAATTAGATGCTAAAAATTTATTTATTTCAAAAATTACAGTTGACGAAGGCCCAAAATATAAAAGATGGATGCCTAGGGCTCGTGGTCAAGCTTACGAAATTCAGAAAAAAACTTCTCATGTGACAATTGTTTTAGAAGAGATAAAAAAATCAAAAAAAGAAAAAAAAGAAATTAAATCAAATGAAAAAGAAGAAATAATGGCTAAAAAAGAAGAGAATTTAAGAGAAGAATCTTTTAAAAAGGAAAGGCCAAAATTTAAGTCAAAATTAGAAATGGAAAAGCCAAAGGTTGATAAGGGGATAAGAAAAATATTTAGAAGAAAAGCAGTAGGGTAATTTAAAGATTAAATAATAAATTAATTTTTAATAAAACAATAATTATGAGTCACGAAGTTCATCCAAAAGTTTTTAGGATAAAAAGATTAGCGGATTGGAGTTCTCGTTGGTTGGATAAAAAGAATTTTCGTCAGTATTTAGAGGAAGATTTTAAAATTAGAGAATTTTTGAACAAAAAATTAGGAAGGATTGGTATTGAAAGAATTGAAATAGAAAGATTGCCAGGCAAGATTAATGTTATTATTTCTAGCGCTAGGCCAGGATTGGTTATTGGTCGAGGCGGGGAAGGAGTGGAAGATTTGATAAAAAAGATAAAAAATATTTTATCTAAATATCATAAAGAAAAAATTGAAGTTAAAATAGAAATTAGAGAAGTAAAGAATCCTTGGTTATCAGCTGATCTTTCAGCTCAATGGATCGCCCAACAAATTGAAAAAAGAGTTCCCTTTAAAAGAGTTTTAAAACAAGCCTTAGAGAAAATTATGAGTCAAAAAGAGGTTGAAGGAGCGAGGGTAGAAGTGGCTGGTAGGTTAGACGGAGCAGAGATTGCAAGAACTGAGTGGTTAAAAAAAGGGAAACTGCCTCGTCAAACATTAAGGGCTGATATTGATTATGCCAGAAGCACTGCTTTTTGTACCTATGGGGCAGTTGGTGTAAAGGTTTGGATTTATAAAGGTGAAAAATTTGAATGATAATTCCAATCTACGAATTTTGTGCTAATGATGCGAATATCTGCAACATTAGCATATCATTCGTATGATATTTGCATTATATTATGTTATTACCGAAAAAAGTTAAACATCGAAAATGGAGAAAGGGTAGATCAAAAGGGTTAGAAAATCGAGCTACCCAATTATCTTTTGGCACGTTTGGTTTAAAAAGTTTAGAAACAAAATGGATTAATTCTCGTCAGATTGAAGCCGCCAGAAGAGCGATTTTAAGATATTTAAAAAAAGGAGGAAAGTTATGGATTAGAATTTTTCCCTATAAGCCAGTGACCAAAAAAGGAACAGAGGTTCCTATGGGTGGAGGAAAAGGTAGTGTTGATCATTACGTTTTTCCTATAAAACCGGGTAGAATTATTTTTGAAATAGAAGGAATAAAAGAGACAGAAGCTAAAGAAGCTTTAAAAAAGGCTTCGGCAAAATTACCAATAAAAACAAAGTTTATTACTCGCTAATAATAAGCGAATTTAAAATCAATAAAAGCTAATAAAGTTTTGTTAAAATTCGCTTAAAATTAGCTTATTATTTGCGAAAATGAAAATTACTGAATTGCGACAAAAATCAAAAATGGAATTAGAAAAAACGCTAAGAGAGAATCGGGAAAGATTAAGACAGTTGCGTTTTGATTTATCTTCTGGTAAAGTAAAAAATGTAAGAGAAATTAGGAATTTAAAAAAAGAAATTGCCAGAATATTAACCTTGCTAAAACAAAAATAATGCAAATATCATACGAATGATATGCTAATGTTGCAGATATTCGCATCATTAGCACAAAATTCGTAGATTGGAATTATATTTTTATGCCAAAACGTCAATTAAACGGAATAGTTGTTTCAAATAAAATGAAAAAAACCGTAGTGGTTGAGGTAGAAAGAATAAAAGAACATCCCAAATACAAAAGGAGATTTAAAGTTCATAAAAGATACAAAGCCCATGATGAAAAAGAGGAATGTAAGGTGGGGGATCGGGTAATTATTGAAGAGTGTAAACCATTAAGCAAAGAGAAGAGATGGAAAGTAATAAAAAAATTAATTCAAAAATCAAATACCAAAATGCAAAGCGAAGATGTAAAATGAAAAATAATTTTAAATTTTCATTTTGATTTTTGCATTTTGTAATTTGCATTTGAGCGATAGCGATTATGATTCAACCAAGAACAATGTTAAAAGTAGCTGATAATACCGGAGCAAAAATTGTTCAGTGTATTCATGTTTTAGGTGGCAGTAAAAAAAGATTTGCTCGATTGGGAGAGGTAATTGTTGGCGTGGTTAAGGAAGCAGAACCTAGAAAGTTGGTAAAAAAACATGATGTAGTAAGGGCTTTAATTGTTCGACAAAAAAAAGAATACAAGAGAAAGGATGGTTCTTACATCCGTTTTGACGAAAATGCCTGCGTGATTTTAAATGAAAAAACAAAAGACCCAAAAGGGGGGAGAATATTGGGTCCGATTCCGATAGAAGTTAAAGAAAAAGGATTTGAAAAAATTGCTGGTCTAGCCGAAGAATTAGTTTAAGCGCTTGGCAGATTTTTCAGCGATCACGCCGTTAGCCAATGGGGTAAGAAAAAATTTATCTTTAGCCGTGGCTATTTCTCGCCAAGCTTGCAAAATTAATTTTAAAGCAAACTGATTCTCAGGCTTAGTATAAAGTATTCCCTTTACCGCCCCTCCTTTCTTTATTCGTATATTCGTAAATAATTGGTATTTATGAAAATAAAAAAAGATGATACAGTTTTAATAATTTCTGGTAAAGATCGCGGTAAAAAAGGTAAGGTTTTAAGAGTTTTTCCAAAAGAAAAAAGGATTTTAGTTGAAGGAGTAAATATTATAAAAAAGAACCAAAAACCTAGAAAAACAGGAGAAAAAGGACAGATTGTTCAGTTGCCAAAACCTATCGATATTTCTAACGCTAAATTGATTTGTCCTAAATGTCAGAAAGCTACAAGAATAGGTTATAAAATATTTGAAAATAAAAAATATCTTTTTTGTAAAAAATGTGGTCAAGAAATATAAGATTAAACAAAAATTGAATTAACATGTTGAGTTTAAAAGAAAAATATCAAAAAGAAGTGATTCCGAAAATGATGGAAAAGTTTGGTTATAAAAATAAAATGGCTGTTCCTAAGATAGAGAAGGTTGTTTTAAATACTAGTTTTGGTAAATTAATTAGTGGAAAAACAGGTGAAGAGCAAAAGAAAATTCAAGAGGCAATATTAGAAGAAATGTCTTTCATCGCTGGCCAAAGACCGGTTTTTAAAAAAGCAAAAAGGTCTATTTCCAGTTTTAAACTAAGACAAGGAATGATTGTAGGCGCTACTGTTACCCTGCGAAGGAGAAAAATGTATGATTTTTTGGAAAGATTTATTTATATTACCCTGCCCAGGGTGAGAGATTTTCGAGGAATTGAAAAAAAATCTTTTGACGAAAAGGGAAATTTAACCGTTGGCATTAAAGAGCATATTGTTTTTCCAGAAATTTCGCCAGAAAAAAGCAAAAATGTTTTTGGATTAGAGGTAACAGTTGTAATAACGGCCAAAGCAAAAGAAGAAGGAATGGAGTTATTAAGACTGCTTGGATTTCCAATCAAGATGTGAAATCTTAATTAGGGTTTTAATAATATATATTGGAAATTTAAAAAATATATTTTAGTATTTAAAAATTATGGCGACACAGGCCCAAATTGCCAAATCAAAGAAAAAACCAAAATATTCAACACGTTTAGTGAGACGGTGTTTTCGTTGTGGAAGAAAAAGGGGCTATATGAGAGATTTTGGGCTTTGCCGCATTTGTTTTAGAGAAATGGCAAATCAGGGATTAATACCGGGAATTAAAAAAAGCAGTTGGTAAAAATAAAATCAAAAATCAAAAATAAAAATGCAAAATGAAAATGTAAAATGCAAAGATAATTATTTTTAATTTTTGATTTATCATTTTGATTTTTGCATTTTGAATTTTAATATTATGGATTCAATTTCAGATATGTTAACATCAATAAGGAACGCTTTAGCTGTTGGCAAGGAAACAGTGGATATTTCTTTTTCTAATTTTAAGTTTGAGATTCTTAAAATTTTAGAAAAAAAAGGGTTTATTAATTTAGCGACAAAAAAAAGAAAAAATAAAAAAAGAGTAATTGAAATTATTTTAAAATATAAAGATGGAAATGCGGTTATTTCAGGTTTGAAAAAAATTTCTAAACCAGGCCAAAGAATTTATAAAGGCTGGCGAGAAATAAAACCAGTTAAAAATGGATACGGGATAGCGATTATTTCAACCTCTCAAGGGTTGATGACCGATATAGAGGCCAAGAAAAAAAAATTGGGAGGAGAGGTAATTTGTGAAATATGGTAAAAATAAATTTTTAATTTTCAGTTGCCAATTTCCAATGAATTTTATACAATCTAATTCTTAATTGGAAATTGAAAAATTGGAAATTAATAATTAAAAGTTTTATGTCTAGAATAGGCAAAAAACCAATTGAAATTCCAGAAGGTGTTGATTTAAAAATAGAAGGTCAAAAAGTCATAGTTAAAGGACCCAAAGGCGAATTAAGAAAAGAATTTCCGCTTGTTCTTAAAATTGAAACAGAAGATAAAAAAATTTTTTTAAAAACGGAATCTAAATCAAAAGAAATAAAAGCCTTGTGGGGAACGAGCAGAGCAGTTTTGGCGAATATGATAAAGGGAGTGAAAGAAGGATTTGAAAAAAAATTGGAAATAGAAGGCATAGGATATAGGGCGAATTTAGAAGGAAACGATTTAGTCCTTTCCCTTGGTTTTTCTCATCCAGTAAAGTTTTCTTGCCCCGAAGGAATTAAGTTTTCAGTTGAAAAAAATATTATTACTGTTTCTGGAATTGATAAGGAATTAGTTGGACAAACAGCTGCTAAAATTCGAAAAATAAAACCGCCAGAGCCCTATAAAGGAAAAGGAATAAAATATTCAGGAGAGTTTATTCGAAGAAAGATGGGTAAAAAAGCCGCAGGGACAAAATAATTTTTTAACATTATATTTAACAATTAGGGATTTAATATTAAAAAAGCATTATTTTTAATTTAAAATTTATGGATGCCAAAATTAAAAGAGAAAAAAATTATAGGCGTCATAAACGAATAAGAGCAAAAATAAAAGGTACGGGTGAAATTCCTAGATTTTGTGTTTTTCGTTCAAGAAAACATATTTTTGTTCAATTAATTGATGATGAAAAAGGAAAAACTATTATTTCAGCCAGTGATTCAGAATTAAAGAATTCAAAGGTTAAAGAAAAAAAAGTTGAGGTAGCTTATAAAACTGGTAAATTAATTGCTAAAAAAGCTTTAGAAAATAAAATTGAAAAAGTGGTTTTTGATAGGGGTGGTTATAAATATCATGGAAGGATTAAGGCGATAGCAGAAGGAGCGAGAGAGGGAGGATTAAAATTTTAGTTTTTTAATCATTATTTTTAAAAAGTTATGGAAAAGAAATTTTTAAAAGAAGAAAAAAAAGATGAATTTGAATCAAAACTTTTAGATTTGGCTAGGGTTACTAGGGTTTCGGCCGGAGGAAAACGTTTTCGTTTTAGAGCAGTGGTGGTGGTCGGAAACAAAAATGCTAAGGTGGGAGTGGGGGTGGCGAAGGGTCAAGATGTTTCTCAGGCAGTGGAGAAAGCGACAAGAGCGGCAAAGAAAAATTTGATTGAAGTGCCAATTGTTCAAGAAACGATTCCTCATGAGGTTTTTGCTAAATTTGGTGCAGCTAAAATATTATTAAAACCAAAAACAAGAGGACGAGGTTTGGTAGCTGGTGGAACGGTACGGGTAGTTTGTAATTTAGCCGGTATTAAAAATATTTCTTCCAAAACCTTAGGAAGAACAGGAAACAAATTAAACAATGCCATGGCAACCATATTAGCTTTACGTAAATTAAAATCAAAAATCAAAAATCAAAATGCAAAATGAAAATGTAAAACGCAACAATAATTCTTTTTGAACATTGTTTTATCATTTTGATTCTTGTATTTTTTTATTTTGAGTTTAATCTATGCAATTACACGAACTTAAACCAATACATAAAAGAAAAAAAAGAAAAAGAGTGGGACGGGGCGGAAAAAGAGGGACTTATTCTGGAAGAGGTATAAAAGGTCAAAAGTCAAGAGCCGGCAGAAAGTTAAAACCATTTATTCGGGAATTGATTAAAAGATATCCGAAAATAAGAGGTCATAAGGCAGAAATTAAAAACAGCAAATTGAATTTGGTTGTTTTAAATCTGGATGATTTAGAGAAAAATTTTAATTCGGGAGAGAGAATTAATCCTTCGATATTGTTGGCAAAAAAAATAATTTCTAAAATAAAAGGTAGGATGCCTTTGGTAAAAATTTTAGGAAAAGGAGAAATTACTAAACCTTTGGAAATTGAGAATTGTCAGCTTTCAAAACAAGCAAAAGAGAAAATAGAAAAAGCCGGCGGAAAAATAAAATAATCTTCATTTTTTTTCAAATAGTTGAAAATTGATAATTGAAAATTTTTTGCGAAGAAAAACCTATGTGGTATCAAAAAATTATTCAAATATTTAAATTACCTGATTTAAGAAATAAAATTATTTTTGTTTTATTTATTTTTGCTATTTTTAGATTAATGGCAAAAATTCCAGTTCCAGCTGTTAATTCAGAAAATTTGCAAAAATTTTTTAATCAGTTTCAGATATTTGGTCTTTATAGTATTTTTTCTGGCGGCGCTTTAGAAAAAATCTCTATTGTAATGTTAGGATTAGGTCCTTATATTACTGCTACTATTATTTTACAATTACTAACAATGATTTTCCCTTCTTTAGAAAGACTTTATAAGGAAGAAGGAGAGATGGGCCGTCAAAAATTCAATCAATATGCCAGAATTGCTACTGTTCCTTTGGCCGCTCTTCAGGGCTGGGCAATGCTTTCTTTATTTGCTAAACAAGGAGTTATTTCTAATCTTTCCGGTTTAAATCTCATAGCAACTATTTCTACTGTGACTGCTGGCAGCATTTTTTTAATGTGGTTAGGAGAATTAATTTCTGAAAAAGGGATTGGTAATGGTGTTTCTTTATTGATTTTTGCTGGTATTGTTGCTGACATTCCTACCAATATTGGCCAAGAATTAAGCAAAAACGATCCTTCGTTAATTCCTTCTTATTTATTATTTTTGCTAATGGCTTTGATTATTATTACTGGCGTAGTTTTTGTAACCGAAGCGAGAAGAAATATTCCTGTTTCTTATGCCAAAAGAGTAAGGGGAATGCGTGTTTATGGAGGCGTGTCTACTTATTTGCCTTTAAATGTTAACCCGGCTGGCGTTATTCCTATTATATTTGCTCTTTCTATTTTGCTTTTCCCAGGAATGATTGCTACTTTTTTAAGCGGTGTGGGCGGAGGGATAGGCGAGTTTGCTAAAAATGCGGCCCATTTTTTCCAAGATCCTTTAGTACATGCTATTTTTTATTTTATTTTAGTTATTCTTTTCACTTATTTTTATACTATGGTGACTTTTGATCCCAAAGCCATTTCCCAAAATCTTCAGAAGATGGGTGGCTTTGTCCCTGGTATAAGGCCAGGCGAGTCTACGGCTAATTTTTTAAAATTTATTTTAAACCGGGTTTTGTTAATTGGTGCTGTTTTTTTAGGCACGGTTGCTATTTCTCCTTCAATTGTGCAAGGACTCACCCATATCCAGAGTTTTCGCTTTTTGGTTGGAGGCACTTCTTTGTTAATTGTGGTTTCCGTGGTTTTAGAAACAATGCGTCAAATTAATGCCCAATTAGAAATGCGAGAATATGAAACATTCTAATTCTCAAAAATTAGTAATTATATTATTTGGTCCTCCAGGTTCTGGCAAGGGAACACAGGGAGAGTTATTAGCAGAAAGATTTAATCTTTATTATTTTGAGACGAGTAAAATTTTAGAAGAGACGTTTACCGGGAAATTAGGCGAAAAAAATTTTTTGGAAATTGAGGGAAAGAAATATTATTTTCAAAATGAGAAAAAATTATGGCAAGAAGGAAAACTATGTTCGCCACCATTTGTTACTTATTTGGTAATGGAAAAAATTAAAGAACTTCATCGAGAAGGAAAGGGTTTAATATTGTCCGGTTCTCCGCGAACTGTTTATGAAGGAGAAAGAGTAATACCTTTGTTAAAAAAATTATATGGTTTGGAAAATATTAAAGTTATTTTGCTTGAACAAAAAGAAAAAACTACTATTTGGCGCAACAGTCGTCGTCGGATTTGCCAACTGATGCGTCATTCTATTTTGTCAACAAAAAAAGAATTTTTAAATCTTAAATATTGCCCTTTGGATGGTTCAAAATTAATTAAAAGAAAGGGTTTGGACAGCCCAGAAACTATTAAGGTTAGGTTAAAAGAATACAAAGAAAGAACTTTTCCTTTGATTGAATTTTTGAAAAAAGAAAACATTAAAATATGGAAAATTGATGCTGAAAAATCCCCAGAACAAGTTTTTAAAAAGATTGTTTCGCTAATTTAAATTAATATAAAAGCGAATATGAGCGAATATTTGCATAAATTCGATCTCAAATTCGCAAAAATTAGTGATTAGCATAAAAAATCCAGAAGAAATTAAAATAATGGCTGAAGGGGGTAAGATTTTAGCACGAATTATGAAAGAGTTGGAAAAAAAGATAAGGGCAGGCATAACTACTAAAGAATTAGACAGGCTCGCTGAGAGCCTGATTTTAAAATCTGGAGCTAAATGTTCTTTTAAGGGTTATCAAGGATATCCTGCTTGTTTGTGTGCTTCTCTTAATGAAGAAATTGTTCATGCGGTGCCTTCAGATAGAGTGTTAAAAGAAGGCGATATTCTTTCTCTTGATTTGGGAATATTTTTTAAAGGTTTTCACACCGATATGGCTGTTACCATTCCCATAGGTAAGATAGATCCAGAAGCCCAACGATTAATTAGGGTTACCAAAAAAGCTTTAAAAAGAGGAATTAAAAAAGTAAGACCGGGAAACAATTTTGGCGATATTGGAAACACTATTCAAAGATATGTTGAAGCGCAAGGATTTAATGTAGTAAGAGAATTATGCGGTCATGGTATTGGCAAAGAGTTGCACGAGGAGCCAAAAATTTTAAATTATGGAAAAAGACATACAGGGCCTGAAATCAAAGAAGGAATGGTTTTTTGTATTGAACCAATGGTGACAATAGGCGATTGGAGGTTAAAAAAAATTGCTGATGGTTTTGGTTATAAAACCCAAGACAATTCTTTATCAGCTCATTTTGAACATACTATTGCTGTCACTAAAGACGGGTTCCGGATTTTAACAGAATTAAAATAGGAGAATGTTTTATTTTTCGAAAAATTATTGGTATAATATTTAAAGACAATAAACACAATTTTTATTTTTGAATTTTTAATTTTGATTTTTTCATAATATGCATTTATCAGTTATTATTCCAGCTTATAACGAGGAAAAAAGATTGCCAAAAACCTTAAAAGAAATTGATAAATATTTGAAAGTTCAAAGCTATGATTACGAAATCATAGTAGTTAATGATGGTTCAAAAGATAAGACAGGTGAGGTTGTTAACCGTTTAAAACCTGAAATTAAAAATTTAAAATTAATAGATAATAAAATAAATCAGGGGAAGGGGGCAGTGGTAAAACAGGGAATGTTGGAAGCAAAAGGAGATTTTAGAATTTTTACCGACGCTGATAATTCTACTTCTCTCGATCAGATTGAAAAGATGTGGCCATATTTTAATGAAGGTTATGATGTTGTTATTGGTTCTCGTGATGCAAAAGGCGCGGTTTTAGATCCTCCTCAAAATTTTTTTCGGCGATTTGTAGGAGATGGTTTTAGAATTTTTAGAAAAATCATTGTTGGTTTGTGGAATATTCAAGATACCCAGTGCGGTTTTAAAGCTTTTACCAAAAAAGCAGCTCAAACTATTTTTCCTAAATGTAAAATTAATCGCTTCGCTTTTGATCCGGAAATTTTGATTATTGCCAAACAATTGGGTTTTAAAATTAAGGAAATTCCCGTTTATTGGAAAAACGATCCTGATAGTAAAGTGAAATTTAAGTCAATGATAAAAATGGCAAGTGATTTATTTAAAATAAGATGGAATATGATAAAAAATAAATATGATTGAAAACCAAAAAAATAACAAAAATATTTCAAAAATTACTCTTCCTTCAGAATTGCGTTTTGATCTTGTTTCCGGTGATTGGGTTGTTATTGCTACGGGTCGGGCAAAGAGACCGGAAATGTTTAAAGAAAAGAGGGAAAAATCAAAAGTTTCTAAAAAGGATTGTCCTTTTTGCCATATAGAGTCGCAAAAAGAACCATTATTAATTTTTCATAATGGCAAAAAAATTGAGTTAAAAAACAAAATTTCCAAGCATTGGACAACTCTTGTTTTGCCAAATAAATTTCCAGCTTTTTTCCCGGCAGAAAAGATTGAAAAAACAGAAGAAGGAGGCTTTTTTCAAAAGATCTCTGGTGTAGGTTTTTGCGAATTGGTAATTACTAAAGAGCACGAAAAAACATTGGCTACTTTACCTTTAGCGAGGGTAAAAGAAGTCTTTGATGCTTATCAGGAAAGATACCTTGCTTTAATGAGAGAAAAAAACGTCAATTATATTTCTATTTTTCATAATGAAGGACCCAAGGCTGGCGCCACCCAATCCCATCCTCATTCTCAAATTATTACTACTCCTTTAATCGATATTGATTTAAAAAAAGCCATTTTGAATTCAAAAAAATATTATCAAAAAACAGAAAAATGTCTTTATTGTCAGCTGAATAATTGGGAAAGAAAAATTAAAAAGAGAATTGTTTTTGAAAATGAAGACTTTTTGGTCTTATGCCCTTTTGCTTCTAAAGTTGCTTTTGAAATGATTATTTCGCCTAAAAAACACTTTTCTTATTTTGAGAAAATAGGCGAAAAGGAAAAGTGGAAATTAGCCGAAGCTTTTCACGTTGCTTTAAGGAAATTATACAAAGGCTTAAATAAGCCAGATTATAATTTTTATTTACACACTGCCCCTTGCGATGGGGAAAAATATCCTTATTATCATTGGCACTGGACGATATTGCCAAAAACTTCTATTTGGGCTGGTTTTGAATTAGGTGCTCATATGGAGATTTCTACTATTGAACCAGAAAAAGCCGCTGAGTATTTAAGACAATTTTAATAAAAATAATCACTAATTTAAGCGAATATTCGCGCAGATTTTCTTTCGTTTATATTCTGAGATTCGCTTTTAAATTAGCTTATCTTTATGAAAACATTAATTGTCGGTAATTGGAAAATGAATCCTGAGAATTTAGTTAAAGCCAAAGAGATTTTTAATTTGATAAATAAAAAAATAAAAAATTTTAGAAATAAAGAAATTATTATTTGTCCCCCCTTTGTTTATTTAACTGAATTTTTGGGTAAAATAAAAAATAATAAAAAAATAAAATTTGGCGGTCAAGATTGCTTTTGGGAAAATCTCGGCGCTTTTACCGGTGAGATTTCTCCAACAATGTTAAAAAATTTAGGTTGCGATTATATTATTTTAGGACATTCGGAAAGAAGGCAAATTTTGAAAGAAACAGATGAGATGATAAGTAAAAAAATAAAGGCAGTCTTGGAAGCGAAATTAAAACCCATTTTATGCGTGGGAGAAACAGAGAAAGAAAGAACAGAAGGTAAAACCTTTGAAGTAATTAAAAACCAAATCCAAGAGGATTTAAAAGAGATTGAAAATTGTAAATTGAAAATTGAAAATTTAATCATTGCCTACGAACCTATTTGGGCAATTGGTACTGGTAGGGCTTGCCAGGCAAGCGAGGCAAAAGAGGTATTGCTTTTTTTAAGAAAAGAATTGAAAAAAAATTATATTCTTTATGGTGGTAGCGTTAATTCTCAAAATGCCAAAGATTATTTAAAAACAGGTTTTAATGGTTTATTGATAGGGGGAGCTTCTTTAAAACCGGATGAATTCGCAAAAATTATTAATTTTAATTAAGACATTATTAAATTATTTAAAGAAAAAATTCTTAATTTTTTTGAATTTTGGACGCGCTAAAATATTAATAGTTTTTTTGTTAGCTATAAAAACTCACAATATTGATTTTTTGTTTTCTTTGTGTTATTTTATTTTGAATATTTTATGGACAATTTATTTGACGAAAATTTTTATAGTATAAGTAAGGGAAATTTGAATTTTTTTCAAGTGATCGAAGAGATAATACATTATATGAAAGAAAAACCAGACAAATTTTACGATATTGTTGTTGGTTGCGATTCTTCTTCTGGCGAAACGCCTTATTTTCCAATCGTAGTGGTTGTTTTAAGAGTGGGTGAAGGAGGGAGGTTTTTTTTAAAAAAAATTAGATATAAAAATAAAAAATTTCATAATTGGAAAGAAAGAATTTTAGAGGAAGTTTTATTGTCTTGCGAGCTGGGTTTGCTTTTAAGAGAAGAATTCTTTAAAAAAATAAAAAGCTTTCCGGAAATTTTTAATTTTCAATTTCGTTATATTCATGCTGATGTAGGAGAGAATGGCGAAACCAGAGATATGGTAAAAGAGGTGGTGGGTTTAATTAAAGGAAACGGTTTTGAGCCCAAAATTAAACCCGAAGCTTTTGCAGCGACAGCTTTGGCTGATCGATATTCATAATCAATAAAAAATGGAAGACTCAAAATTTTTAAGAAAAAAATTTTTGGACTTTTTTGAGAAAAATGGGCATACCATTGTTCCATCTTCTTCTCTTTTACCTACTGATCCTTCAGTGCTTTTAACGACTGCTGGTATGCAGCAATTTAAGCCTTATTATGTAGGAGAAAAATCTCCTTATGGACCAAATGTTGCTTCTTGTCAAAAATGTTTTAGAACCTCTGATATTGAAGAAGTAGGAAATACTCCTCGTCACTTGACCTTTTTTGAAATGTTGGGCAATTTTTCTTTTGGCGGTTACTTCAAAGAAGAAGCAATAAAACTAGCTTATGATTTTTTATTTAAGGAACTAAAATTACCGAAAGAAAAAATGTTATTTACTATTTTTAAGGGCGACACAGAAGTTCCTGAAGACACAGAATCGGCTGAAATTTGGAAAAAGCTGGGCATTAAAGAAGGTCAAATAAGAAAGTGTGAAAGAAGTGATAATTTTTGGGGTCCTACGGGTAAAGAAGGTCCGTGTGGCCCTACTACTGAAATTCATTTTGCGCCAACCGGAAAATTAGAAGAAGGATTAGAAATATGGAATTTGGTTTTTAATGAATATTTTATGGATGAGAACAAAAAACTTGTTTTTTTAGAACAAAAAGGGGTAGACACAGGAATGGGTTTGGAAAGATTGGCAATGGTCTGTCAAGAGAAAAAAAGCGTATTTGAAACGGATTTGTTTTTTCCGATTATTAATGAAATAAGGAATTGGAAATGGGAAGGTGGAAATTGGAAATTGGGCGAGCGGAGCGAGCGTATAATTGCTGATCATATTAAGGGAACGGTGTTTTTGATTGCTGACGGCGTTTTGCCTTCTAATGTAGAGCAAGGATATATTTTAAGACGAATTTTGAGAAGAGCAATTAGATATTTAAAAACATTAAATCTGCCAAAAAAAATTTTATTTTCAGTTGCTCGAAAAGCAATTGAGATTTATCAAGAAGTCTATCCTCACTTAAAGCTCAAAGAAGAAGAAATTATAACTGTTATTCAAAACGAACAAGAAAGATTTGAAAAAACTCTTAATCAGGGGTTGAAGCGTTTTGAAGAAATTAGCCAGAAGCTTTTGAAAAATAAAAATCACATTATTTCTGGCATTGACGCTTTCCATTTATTTGACACTTATGGATTTCCCTTAGAATTAACAGAAGAATTAGCTCAAGAAAAAAATTTAAAAGTTGATCATCAGAGTTTTCAAGAAGCCTTTGCCAAACATAGAGAGGTTTCTCGCGCTGGCGCTGAAAAGAAATTTGGCGGAGTGGGAAAAGATGCCACCTATCAATCAGCTAAATTGCACACAGCTACTCATTTATTGCACGCGGCTTTAAGGAAGGTATTGGGAGAATATGTTCAGCAAATGGGATCTGATATTACTCCTGAAAGATTAAGGTTTGATTTTTCCCATCGTCAAAAAATGAGCGAGGAGGAAATTAAAAGAGTTGAGGATTTGGTCAATGAAAAAATTAAAGAAGATTTATTGGTTCAAAGAAAAGAAATGTCTTTTGAGGAAGCAATCAAATCAGGCGCCTTAGCTTTTTTCAAAGAAAAATACCCAGAAAAAGTTAGTGTTTATTCTATTGGTGATTTTTCAAAAGAAATTTGCGCTGGTCCTCATGTTAATAGAACATCAGAATTAGGCGTTTTTAAAATTTTGAAAGAAGAAAGTTCAGGAAGCGGAGTGAGAAGAATTAGAGCAATTTTGAAATAATTTTTTTTATGGTAAAATGAGGTAATGGAGAAATTTTGGAGATTATTGAAAAGAAATAAGGAAAAAAAATTTCTTATTTTAGATATTGGAACAGAAGCAATAAAAACATTAAGTTTTAAAAAAGACAGCGCTGGTAGGATTGAAATTTTAGAAAAATCTTTAGAGTATTTTGATCAATATGGTGTTTTTAATACTCGCGATTTTGAAAAAGAATTTTTTAAAAAAGCAATTTTAAGGTCATTGGGTGATTTAAAAGAAAAAACCGATTGCTCGTTTATAATAGGTTTACCGCCAAATATTTTAAAAGCGAGAATTGTTTGTCACTTTTTAAAAAGGAAAAAGGATCAAAAGTTGATTAGTGCCAGAGGCCAGGAAAAGATAGTTAATCGGGTTTTAGAAAAAACCAAAGAAAAAATTTTCAAAAAATGGAACGAAGAAATGGGATTATTAGACAGAGATCTTGAATTTTTTAGTTTAAAAATTTTAAAATATAAAATTGATGGATATGAAGTGCCTCAGCTTAGCGGATATAAAGGAAAAATTATTGAAGTTAAGGTTTTAGTTACTTTTTTAATAAAAGATTATTTTAAGAAATTTGAAAAAATTTTTGAAGAAATTGGGTTAAAGGAAAAAAAATTTTTTCATTTAGCTGAAGGTCTTAATTCTTATTTTAAAAAAATTCCTGACGCTTTATTTCTTGATGTGGGAGGGGAGACGATACAGTTCTTTTTAGTAAAAAATAATTCTTTAGAGGTAATGGGAGAAATTCCTTCAGCTGGAAAATTTTTTTCAGAAGTGCTGTCTGAAAGGTTGGGAATAAAATTAGAAGAAGCTAGATTTTTAAAAGAAAGATATGCCAATGAAGAATTTAGTCCTGAGACCGCTAATCGTATTAAGGAAATTTTTGAAATGCCATTACGTTTTTGGTTTGAAAATTTAAAAAAAAGTTTAAAAAAATATATTTCTCAAAATTTGTTATTTCAAAATATTTTTATATTTGGCGGGGCGGTTCAATTGCCAGAAATTAAAAAAATTTTAAGAGAAGGTAATTGGGAAAGTTTTTTTATAAATAATAAGCCCAAAATAGAGATTTTTTTGCCAGAGGAGCTGAAAGGATTAGATGATAAAAACACTTCACAATACGTAGGTTGTTTTTTGTTATTTATTGCTTCCCAAAAATAATTTTATAAAATTAAATAAATATGCAAAAGAAATTAGTAATAGACATTATTCCACCCGAGAAAAATAAAGAACATTTCTTTTTTCAAGAGAAAGAGAAAGAAAAGGATTTGGAAGCAGAAAAAGAAATTTTTTTTCCAGAAAAAAAAGAAAGAAAATTTTTAAAAAAAGGATTGATTTTATTTTTTATTTTTTTGATTCTTATTTTCGGTTTTTTTCATTTTTTCTTAGTTAAAGCAACAGTTAGAGTTTGGCCAACAATTAAAGAAGCAAATTTGAGCGAAACGGTTGTTGTTGATACCAAAACTCAAATATTAGATTATGCGAGAAAGGTTATTCCAGGAAAAACCTTTGAAGTGGAAAAGACAATTATTGAAGAATTCCCAGCCAGTGGCAATATTTTAAAAAAAGCGGAAGGAACAATTAGGCTTTATAATGGATATAGTACCCAAAGCGAAACCTGGCGAGAAGGAACAAGATTTGTTTCTTCAGAAGGTAAACTTTTTTTATCTAAAGAAAAAATTAATGTGCCAGGCGCTCAATTAAAAAATGACAAAATTGTTCCTTCTTATGTAGATGTTCCAGTGATTGCTGCAGAGGGTGGCGAGGAATATAATATTGGTCCTTCCAAGTTTTCTGTTTTTGTGTTTCGCGGCACAGAACGTTATACAAAATTTTATGGCGAATCCTCTGAACCAATGAAGGGAGGGGGAAGGGCTTTGCAAGTAACCAAAGAGGATTTGGAAAAAGCTGAAAAGGCAATGATGGAAAAAGTAAAAAATGATGCTCAAGAATATTTAAAAACAGAAATCACGAGTGATTATATTTTATTAAAAGAAGGAATAGGGAATGAGGTTTTAGAAAAGAAGTCTTTGGCAGAACCAGGAACAGCAACTGATAAATTTAAATTTCAATTAAGGGTTAAATTTAAAGGCATTGCTTTTAAAGAAAGTGATATTAAAAACTTTTCCCATTCATTAATAAAAGGTCAACTTTCGCCTCAAGAACAGATATATCAAGACAACTTAAAAATAGGTTATCAAGTTAATAGTTTAGATTTAACAGAGGAAAAAATAAATTTAAAAACTTTAATTTCATTTAAAACTTTTTTTGAGATTGACGATTTGTCTTTAAAAAAAGCTTTGGCTGGAAAGTCTTTAAAAGAGGCAGAAATCAATTTAGCTAACAAGGAAGGAATTGAAAAATCAGAGATTAAGATTTTTCCTTTTTGGTTAAATACAATACCCACCAATCTTGAAAAAATTAAAATTGAAAAAAATTCTTGACCAATTTAAAAATATTTGATATATCTAAAAGATAAGATTTAATGGAAAAAAAATTATTAAGAAAAACGGGAATAATAAAAGAAACGTTGCCTGATGCTAATTTTAAGGTAGAGTTAGACGATGGAAAGGAGGTTTTTTGTCATCTAGCAGGGAAATTAAGAATCCACAAAATTAAGATTTTGGTAGGCGATAGAGTAACAGTTGAACTTTCACCGTACGATGAGAATAGAGGGAGGATAGTTTATAGAGGCAAGTAATCTTGCTAATAATAAGCGGATTTAAAACTAATATAAGCTATTATTGAAATTTATTTGCTTCAATTTGTTTTAGATTAACTTATTATTGGCGGAAATATATTTTGATGAAGGTAAGACCATCAGTAAAAAAAATTTGCAAAGATTGTAAGATTGTCCGACGGAAGGGCCGGGTATATGTGATATGCAAAAATCCCAAGCACAAACAACGTCAAGGGTAATAAAAATTCAAAATTCAAAATACAAAACGAAAGAGAAAAAATCAAAAAGAAAGAAAAGAAATATTTTTTACATTTTGAATTTTTATTTTGATTTTTGATTTTTTGTTTTGAATTATATTATGCCAAGAATTGCTGGAGTTAATATACCAGAGAATAAAAAAATATTAGTAGCTTTAACCTATATTTATGGGATTGGCTTTTCGTTATCAAAAAAAATTTTATTGGAAGCAGGCATTGATTTTCAAAAGAAGACAAAAGAATTAACACCAGAGGAGATTAACCGTTTAAAAGAAGTTATTGAGAAAAAATATAAGGTAGAAGGTGAATTAAGAAGAGAATTAATCATGAACATTAAACGATTAAAAGATGTGGGTTGTTGGCGTGGATTGAGACATTTAAAAGGACTACCAGTGCGAGGTCAAAGAACAAAAACCAACAATAGAACAGTCAGAGGAAATGTAAGAAAGACCGTAGGCAGCGGTCGAAAACCGCCACCTTCGCCTACCTAAAGTAAATTTAAAAATTAAAATATTAATTATGGGGAAAAAACGTATCATAGCAAAAAGCGAAGAAGAGTTAATTAAAGAAAGTGAAAAAATAGGGACTGCTGTTAAAAAAGATAAAAAGATAGAAACGCCTTTGAAAACAAAAGAGGGGTGCATTTATATTTTTTCTTCTTATAACAACACTATTATTAATTTAACTGATCTACAAGGAAATACCCTTTCTTTTTTTAGCGCTGGTAGTATTGGTTTTAAAGGAACAAAAAAGTCAACCCCTTTTGCTGCTTCAAAGGTAGCTGAGGCTTTGGCTGAGGAAGCAAAAAAATTAGGCATTGAAAAGGTTCAAGTTTTAATTAAGGGAGTAGGGGCTGGTCGAGAATCAGCTTTAAGATCTTTAGCCACCCATGGTTTGGACATTGTTTCAATTAAAGATGTGACGCCTATTCCTCACGATGGTTGTCGGCCACCAAAAGTGCGGAGAGTATAATTGTAAAAAAATAATATTAATGGAACACAATATTAAAAAATAATAATATGATAAACGCAAGGTGTAAAATTTGTCGTAGAGGAGGAGTAAAGCTTTTTTTAAAGGGAGAACGTTGTTTTTCTCAAAAATGTGCGATGATAAAGAGGCCTTATCCCCCTGGTAAAAAGGGTAAAAGAAAAACCAGTCCTCTTTCAGAATATGGTAAGCAATTGAGAGAAAAACAAAAATTAAAAAGGTGGTATAATTTAAGAGAAAAGCAATTTGAAAAATATGTAAAAAAAGTTTTATTTTCTCACAAAAAAACTGAAAAAGATCCAGCCGATAGTTTGATTAAAATTTTAGAAAGCAGATTAGATAATGTGGTATTTCTTTTAGGATTTGCTTCTTCTCGTTTTCAGGCAAGACAACTAGTTTCTCATGGTTATTTTTTGGTTAACAATAAATCAATTAATATTCCCAGTTATCAGGTAAAAAAGGGCGATGTGATTAGCTTAAAACCTAAAGCCTTAAAAAAGAATATTTTCAAAGAAATATCATTAAAAATAAAAAAACAAAAGATTCCTTCTTGGTTGCAATTTGATCCCAAAAATTTAGAAGCAAAAGTGGTTGGTGAACCTTCTTTGCAAGAAGCAGTTCCACCAGCCGAAATATCATCCATTTTTGAATATTATTCAAGATAATTATTTGCTGTTAGTCTACAATAATATGTCAAATGCTTAGCTGTTATATTTTAATTTAAAAATTATATTTAACAGTTTGCAAAGCTGACATAAAATTAGTAGATTAACATTTATTTTTTATGTTATCATTACCCCAAAAACCCAAAATTATTAAAAAAGAACAAAATAAAGCTGTTTTTGAAATAGAAGGACTGTATCCTGGTTATGGCGTAACCATTGGAAATTCTTTAAGAAGAGTTTTACTTTCTTCTTTGGAGGGCGCAGCCATTACGCAAGTGAAAATAAAAGGAATCCAACATGAATTTTCAACAATACCCGGTGTTTTAGAAGACGTGATTACTATTATTTTAAACCTTAAACAATTAAGATTTAAGATTTTTAGCAACGAACCCCAAAGAATTATTTTAAAAGCAAAAGGGGAGAAAGAGGTGAAGGGAGAAGACTTTGAAATTCCTTCTCAATTAGAGTTGGTAAACAAGTCCTTTCATATTGCAACCCTTACGGCAAAATCAGCTAGTTTAGAAATTGAAGCGATGGTTGAAAAAGGTTTAGGTTACCAACCAAAAGAAAGTAGGAAAAAAGGAAGGGAAAAATCAGAAATTGGAACAATTTATCTAGATGCTATTTTTACGCCCATTAAAAGGGTAGCGTTTAAAACTGAAAATATGCGGGTGGGTGAAAGAACGGATTATGATAAATTATTTTTAGAAATTGAGACCGACGGCACTATCACTCCAGAAGATGCTTTTTTTAAAGCGAGCGAAATTTTAGTTAAACATTTTGATTTTTTAACCGAACCTTTTAAACCAAAAGAAGAAATAAAAACCGAGAAAGTTGTAAAAAATACTAAAAAGAAAAGAAAATGAAAAAAAGAAAAAAAGGAAAAAAATTAAATAGAAAAAGGGACCAGAGAAAAGCTTTATTGAAGGTTTTAGCTGAAAATCTTATTTTAAAAGAAAGAATTAAGACCACTGAAGCAAAGGCCAAGGAGGTTCGTGTTTTTATTGAAAAACAAATTAGTTTGGCAAAGGAAAATAATTTAAAAGCGCGCAGGTTATTAATAAAAAGGTTTTCCCAAAAAATAGCGAAAAAATTAATAGAAGAAATTGTTTTAAGATATAAAGAAAGAAAGGGAGGTTATACAAGAATTATCAAATTAGGTCCAAGAAAATCTGATGGGGCAAAAATGGCTGTTATTGAATTAGTTAAGTAAATTATTCATTATCAATAACTAATTTTCAATTAATCTGCAAATTTCTAATATAATATTTATTAAAAATTGATAAGCGAAAATTTAAAAATATGCAAAGAAAAATTTATAAAATAGACGCTACCGGTAAGGTTTTAGGCAGATTAGCCAGCGAAATTGCTATTTTATTACGAGGTAAACATAAGCCTGATTTTGTGCCAAATAAAGACATGGCCGACATTATAATTGTAAAAAACGTTGATAAAATTAAAATTACTGGTAAAAAGATAGAAAATAAAAAATATCGTCATCACACGGGTTATTTGGGGGGATTAAAAGAAATTCCTTTAAAAAAAATTTTTCAAGAAAACCCTTCGCAAATTTTAAAAAAAGCAGTCTATGGCATGTTGCCTAAAAATAAATTGAGAGATCGTCAGATTAATAGACTAAAATTTGAATAATTTATTTTTATATTTTATTATGATTGCCCAAAAAATGTTTTTCACAAAAGGAGTAGGTATTCATAAAGAACAGCTAGCCTCTTTCGAGGCTGCTTTAAGAAATGCCGGTTTGGCAACTTTTAATTTAGTTAGCGTGTCTAGTATTTTTCCGCCTGGCTGTAAAAAAATTTCTAAAGAAGAGGGTTTAAAATTATTAAAACCAGGTGAAATTGTTTTTGTGGTTATAGCAAGAAATCAAACAAACGAACCTAATCGTTTGATTGCTTCTTCTATTGGTTTTGCCTTACCAGCCGACTCTAATCATTATGGATATTTATCTGAACATCATTCTTTTGGTCAAACTGATGAAAAAGCAGGGGAATACGCCGAAGATTTAGCAGCTTCAATGTTGGCAACCACTTTAGGAATTGATTTTGATCCTGATTTGGCGTGGGACGAAAGAGAACAAATTTATAAAATGAGCGGTAAAATTATTCGAACGATGAATGTTACTCAATCTGCCCTTGGTCACAAAGATGGTTTGTGGACAACAGTTGTTGCGGCCGCTGTATTTGTTGATTTAAAAGATGGTAAAGATTCTTTTTTTAATGATAATGATAATAATAATAATAACTTTAATTCTAATAACAAATAATATTTTACTAAATTTTGTTTTAAAAAATAATGAAAGAAAAAAAGGTAAAAAAGGGCAGTGTTTTAATTTTAGGGGCTACGGGTGGAGTGGGGAAGGTTGTTGTTCAAAAATGTGCCAAATTGCCTCAGATATTTACTGATATAAGCGGAGCGAGTCGCGATCTTAAGAAATATAAAGAATTAAACAAGAAACTAAAAAAACCTATTAAAGCTTATCAGGTTGATGCTAGCAATAAAAAAGATTTAATTAATTTATTAAAAAAAATAAAACCGGAACTTCTTATTAATGTGGGGATTCCCTTTTGGAATCTTAATGTTATGCAGGCTTGTTTGGAAACAGGTACGCATTATTTAGACACTGCCTGTTGGGAGCCAGAAAATGAAGCTCGTTATCGTCACAAAGAACAATGGGAATTTCACCGGCCCTTTAAAAAAGCTGGTTTAGTGGCAGTAGTTGGTTGCGGTTTTGATCCTGGTGTTTCTAACGCCATGGTGGCTTTTGCTTTTAAAAAATACTTTAAAAAGATTAAAAAGATTCAAATTTGGGATTGTAATGGCGGTAATCATGGTAAAAGTTTTGCTTCTAATTTTAATTTAGTAATTAATCTCCGTGAATTATTAGGCAACGTTCGTTATTGGCGAAAAGGAAAATGGTATTATAAAGATTCTCTGGTTAGCGAGAAAGCAGTCCATCATTCTTTTAATTTCGAAGAGATAGGGGAGAGAAATCTTTATTTGATGTATCATGAAGAGTTAGAATCTTTAGCCAAGAATTTTCCTGAAATAGAGGAAATGAGTTTCTGGATGACTTTTAGTGAGCAATATTTAAAATACTTAAGACTCTTTTTTAAGATTGGTATGACATCGATTGAAAAAATTTTTCTTCCTAAAAAATCGATTTCCCCATTGGACTTTTTGAAAAAAGTTGTTCCTGATAAAAATCTTATTTATAAAAATGAAAAACTTCTTAAAGAAGTTGGTTTGCTTTCTGAAAAACCTATTATTCTTAAAGAAAACAATATTTCTCCTTTGGAATTTTTGCAAAAACTTTTACCCGACCCTTCTAGTTTAGGCGAACATTATACGGGCAAAACCAATATTGGTTGTTTATTTGAAGGGACTGGATTGGATGGTAAGTTTAAGCGTTATAGAATGTATAATATTTGCGATCATGCTGAATCGTATCGAGAAGTGGGTGCGCAAGCGATTTCTTATACAACTGGCGTACCAGCGATGGCAGGTGCGATGATGATGTTAACAGGAAAGTGGATGAGGCCTGGCGTTTATAATGTTGAAGAATTAGATCCCATACCTTTTCTTAAAGCAGTTTCAGATTTTGGTCTACCTCTAAAAGAACAATTCGATAAAGATGTACCAAAAATGTTAAGAATATAAATTTATCTCATTGCTAAAAACCATCATCATTTAAATCTATTAATGGTTTAAATGATAGATTTGGGTTTATTTTATATGCCAGAAAGAGAAGAAAAATTTATTGAGCCGTGGATTGATGAAAGCGGCTGGAATAATAAAGATTTTCTCAACTTAAAAACACCTTGTTATTTAATTGACGAGAAAAAATTAAAAAAGAATCTTATTATTCTTTCAAAAATTCAAAAAGAAACAGGTTGCAAAGTTTTAATGGCCTTGAAAGGTTTTTCTATGTGGAGCATTTTCCCTTTAATTAGGAAATACCTTTGGGGAGTGGCTGCCAGCTCTTTAAACGAAGCCAGACTTGGTTTTGAAGAATTTAAAAAAGAAGTTCATATTTATTCGCCCGCCTATATTGAGAAGGATTTTAATAAGATAATCAAATATTGCGATCATATTATATTTAATTCTTTTGAACAGTGGGAAAAATATAAAAAAAAGATATTAGAAAATAAAAGAAAAATTTCTTGTGGCATCCGTGTTAATCCTGAACATTCAGAAGTAAAGACTTCGCTTTATGATCCTTGTGCTTCTTATTCTCGTTTGGGTGTTACCAAAGAAAATTTTAAGCCAGAGAGTTTAACAGGGATAGAAGGTTTGCATTTTCATAATCTTTGTGAGGCTAGTGCTGAGGCATTTGAAAGAACATTAAAAGTTTTTGAAGAAAAATTTGGTTCGTTTCTTTTTAAAATGCGTTGGGTTAATTTTGGCGGGGGGCATCATTTTACTAGCAAAGATTATAATATTTCTTTATTTTATCAAGTTATGAGAAATTTTAGGAAACGGTATCCTCATTTAAAAATCTATGTAGAGCCGGGCGAGGCTATAGCTTTGAATGCAGGAGTTTTGGTTTCTCAGGTTTTGGATATTATTCATAATAAAATTGATATTGCTATTGTTGATGTTTCTCCTACCTGTCACATGCCTGATGTTTTAGAACAACCTTACCAGCCAACCATATTGGGAGCAGGAAATTATAATGAATATCCTTATCGTTATCAAATTGCCGGTTTGAGTTGTTTGGCAGGAGATATCATTGGTAATTATTGTTTTCCTGAACCGCTTACTATTGGTAAAAAAATCGTTTTTCTTAATATGGCAATTTATACAATGGTCAAAAATAACACCTTTAACGGTATTAATCTTCCTTCCATTATTTTAAGGGATTCTTTGGGCAAGAATCATTTAATTAAAAAATTTTCTTATAGAGATTTTAAAAATCGACTTTCATAATTTTTCATAATTATTTTATGAGAGATAATGAAAAAATAAAAAATATAAAAGAAAATGTTTGTTTAGCCGATTATACTACTTTTAGAATTGGTGGCAGGGCGAGATATTTTTTTGAAGTCAAAGAAAAAAAAGATTTAATTAATATTTTAAAATGGGCAAAAAATAAAAATATTCCTTTTTTTGTTTTGGGAGGAGGAAGCAACCTTTTGGTTAAAGATGAAGGATTTGATGGTTTGGTAATAAAAATTCAAAATTCAAAATTTAATATTAAAAATTCAAAAATAATTGCCGATGCGGGAGTGCCATTAGCTAAATTAGTTGTTGAATCTGTAAATAATAATTTAAGAGGATTAGAATGGGCTGTTGGTATTCCCGGTACTTTGGGTGGAGCGATTTTTGGTAATACGGGTGCTTATGGCCATAGCATTTCAGAAAATATAATAAAAGTTAAAGTCTTAAACTTAGAGGGAAAAATTCTTAATTTTAAAAATAAAGAATGTTTTTTTTCCTACCGAGAGAGTGTATTTAAAAAAAGAAGAGATTTGATTATTATGGAAGCAGAATTAAAATTAAGAAAAGACAAAGATAATTTAGTAAAAGAACAAGTTAAAGAAATTTTAAGGGAGCGAAAAAATAAAATTCCCAACCTTCCTTCGGCTGGCAGTGTTTTTAAAAATTATGTGTTAAAAGAGAATGATTCAGAAAAGGATTTTTTAATAAAAAAATTTCCTGAATTAAAATTAAGGATTAAAGGCAATAAATTGCCTGTAAGTTATTTAATTGAGCAATGCGGTTTAAAAGGAAAAATTATTGGTCAGGCTCAAATTTCCTTGAAACATTCAAATTTTATTGTTAATCTGGGAAAAGCGAAGGCATCGGATGTTTTAAAGCTAATTGAAGTCTGTAAAAAAAAAGTAAAAGAAAAGTTCAAAATTGATATTGAAGAAGAAATAATTTATTTATAGTATATAATAATAGAAAAAAATTAAATATGAAAAGATATTTTCTTAAGCAAAAAACAAAACCCGTTGAAATAAAAAAACAAGAAACTTCTAATTTGGTTGAAGATATGTCGCTAACTGGTTTTCAGGGAAGAAAATTAGGAGAAGCGATTAAGGTTTGGCAGCAAATGTTAAAAGAAAAAGAAATTACTATTTGGTTAGGAATATCAGGCGCTATTGTACCTGCTGGTATGAGAAAAATTATTTCTTTTTTAATAAAAAATAGATTTGTTGATGCGATATGTTCTACTGGCGCTCAGCTTTTTCATGATTTGTTTGAGGCGTTAAACAAAAAACATTTTTTGGGAGAGCCGGTAATGAATGATTATAGATTGTTTCAAGAAGGAATAGTGAGAATTTATGATGTTTTAGCCAAAGAAAAAGATCTTTTGGAAGGAGAGTTTTTTATCAAGAGAGTTGCTTTAAATTATTTAAAAGAAAATCAGATTTATTCTAGTCGAGAAATAAACGAGCTTCTGGGTCGGGAGTTATTAAAAGTTTCAAAAAATAAGAATTCTATTTTAATTGATGCTTATCGATACGGCGTGCCGATTTTTACTCCAGCTTTTGGCAATAGTTATATTGGTATTGCCATTTGGTATGCGGCAATGAAAGCCAAAAAAAAAATTTATTGTAGATTCTATTAAAGATTTGTCAGAAGCAGCTTTTTTGAATTTTAACTCCAAGAAAACAGGTGTGATATATTTGGGCGGAGGCGATCCTAAAAATTATATTCAACAGACTGCCGAAATTTCTCCTAATTTAGCCGATGTTGAGTATATTGAAAGCTTAAAGCCCATTCCAGAAAAACCAGGGTGTAGAAAATCCCATGTTTATGCTATTCAAATTACTATTGATCCTCCTTATTATGGCGGTTTGTCTGGTTGTACCTTTGAAGAAGCTCAATCGTGGGGCAAGGTATCGAAAGAAGCTAGGAAGGTTCAATGTTTTTGTGACATCACAATTGCCTTGCCGTTTATTGCTCAAGCTTTATTTGAAAAATCAATGGACGATGCTAGAAAAAGGAAAAAACCTTTTTTTGACTGGAAAAAAAATCCAGTTGAAGTTATATACAAAAAATGAAATTAAAATTAGCTAAAAAAAATTTTTTGGGAATTGAAACGATTCCTCTAGAATCTTGTGAAGTTGTTATCGTTCCTTTTGGATTGGAAAAAACTACTACTTTTGCCAAAGGAACGGCAAAAGGACCTCAAAAAATTATTGAGGTGAGTCCTCAACTTGAATATTTTGATGAGGAATTAGAAAAAGATATTTATAAAGAAGTAAAAATTTCAACTATTGGAGAACCAAGGATTAAAAAAAGCTTGTTAGGAGCAATTAGGCAATTAGAAGAAATTATTGACGAAATATATAAATCAAATAAATTTCCTTTAGTGTTGGGAGGGGAGCATTCTTTAACCCTGGGGTCGGTTCGATCCGCTTTAAAAAAATTTTCTTCTTTCAGTATTTTACAATTTGACGCTCATGCTGATTTAAGAGATGAATATGAAGGCACAATTTATAATCATGCTTCAGTGATGCGCCAATGTTTAAAATTAAACAGTTTGAATTTGGTTCAAATTGGTATCCGTAATATCAGCACTGATACTAATGAATTTGGTTTTTGGAAGGAAAATCAAAATCGAATTAAAACTTTTTGGGCAAAAGATATGGCGAACTGGCAAATTAAAGATATTGTTGAATCTCTGAAAGAAAATGTTTATTTAACTTTTGATCTGGACGTTTTTGATTGTTCTTTAATGCCGGCAACTGGCACGCCAGAACCAGGAGGTTTAAATTGGTATCAGGCAATGGAAATTCTAAAAGCCGTTGCCAGAAAAAAGAAAATTATTGGTGGTGATGTCGTAGAGCTTTCGCCTCTTTCTGGTTTGGTAGCGCCTAATTTTGTTGCGGCAAAATTGGTTTATAAAATTATTGGTTACACCTTTTGTTTATCATAAAATAATAATAGAAAATATATGAACAAAAAAACTTTTTTATCTATCTTAGTTTCAAGCTTATTTTTAATTAGCTTTAATACAACAATAGCAGAAGATAAAATCCCGGTTTATTTTTTCTGGGGTCAGGGGTGTCCTCATTGCGCTCAAGAAAAGCCATTTTTGGAAGAATTAAAACAAAAATATCCTCAATTAGAAGTTAAAGAATTTGAAGTTTATTATAGTCAGGAAAATCAGGAACTTTTCCAAAAAGTAGCGCAAGCTTACAAAACTCAAGCCCAGGGCGTGCCAACAACCTTTATTGGAAAAGATTTTGTTGTTGGTTTTGGCACAAAAGAAACAACCGGAAAAGAGATTGAAAATTTAATTCAAAATTGTTTAAAAAATTATTGTCCTTCAGCCGAAGAAATTTTGGCTGCCGGAGGAATCGATAAATGGAAACCAAAAGAAAAACCGCCTCAAAAAGAAGATTCGCCTAAAGAAGAACCATCCCAAAAAGAAGAGTTGCCTACAGAAGAACCAAAAAATGAATCAAAAATTTGTATTCATTATTTTGTTAAAGATAAATGTTTGCAATGTCAAAATTTAGAAATTTTTCTTGAAAATGTGGCAAAAAAACATAATATTGATTTTAAAATTTACAATGTTTCAGAAAGCGAAGAGAATTTAAAAATTTATCAAAAGCTTCAAGAATTTTACGGAATATCTTTTTCTGGTTTTCCCATTGTTTTTTTGGGAGACGCTTATTTAATTGGAGACGAATCCATTAAAAATAACATTGAAAAAGTAATTGTGCGATGTCAAAAAGAAGGATGTCCCTGTCCGGTTGAAGAGATAAAACAAACCTTAACACAAATTCCAAAACCGTCTACTTTCACTCCCGAAGAAAAAAAGGAATTCTCAATTCCGCTTTTTGGAAGAGAAATTAAAATTTCTTCTCAATCTTCTTTGCTCTTTTTAGGAATAATTTTGGGCTTGGCTGACGGAATTAATCCTTGTATGTTTTCTGTTTTACTCTTTTTACTAACTTATCTTTTGGCCATTGGTTCTAAAAAAAGAGCAATAAAAGTTGGCTTGGTTTTTGCTTTAGCCGTTTTTGTCATTTATTTCCTTTTTATGCTGGGAATGATCAATTTGATTTCTTTAATTGGTTTTATTCAAAAAATAAAAATAATCATTGCAGTTTTTGCTTTCATTGCCAGTTTAATTTTAATCAAGGACTTTTTTGCTTATGGAAAATTTATCTCTTTGGAAATTCCAGAGAGGGCAAAACCTGCAATTGAAAAATTAATTAAAAAAGGAACTATTCCTTCAGCAATTTTATTGGCTTTTTTGTCTTCTTTAGTTGAACTTCCTTGTACAGTAGGAATTCCTTTGGTTTACACCACTATTTTATCTGAAAGAGTCAGAGCTCACATTCCCTACTTAATTTGGTATAATCTCTTTTTTATTGTTCCTTTATTAATTATTATTGCCGGAGTTGCTTTTGCCTGGACTCAAGTAGATAAAGTTGAAAGGTGGAGATTAAATTTCAGAAAATATATGAGATTAATTGCTGGTTTAATTTTATTATTTTTAACCATTGCTTTATTTAAAGGATGGATGTAAAAATAATGCAAAATGCAAAATTCAAAATGCAAAATGAAAATTCAAAATTAAAAATGAAGAAAAGAAAAAGATGATTTTGCATTTTAAATTGTCATTTTGAGATTTGCATTTTTAATTTTTTAATTAAAATGGTTAAATTTTTAGATAAAATTTTTGGTGGCAACATTTTATATTATCCTGGGTGTTTGACAAAATTTGTAGCCAAAGACCTTAAAGAAAAATATGAAAAAATTTTGAGGAAAATTGGCATTGATTTTATTGAGCTTTCAGAATTAGAAAAATGTTGCGGATCTCCAGCTTTAAAAGCAGGTTATCTTGAAGATTTTAAAAAATTAGCCGAGGAAAATTTAAAAATTTTTAAAGAACACTCGGTCAAAAAAATTATTACTAATTGCCCAGCCTGTTTTATGATTTTAAAAAAATACTACAAAGAAGCTTTGGGGGATAAATGGGATATTGAAGTTGAACACATTAGCGAGACAATTAACTCAAAACTCAAAAGTCAAAAGTCAAAACTGAAAAATGAAAAAGTTACTTTTCATGATCCGTGTCATTTGGGCAGGCAAATGGGAGTTTTTGAAGAGCCGAGAGAAATTATTGAAAATTTAGGATATGAAATTTCAGAAATGGAACTTTCCAGAAATGAGAGTTTTTGCTGCGGAGGAGGTGGTGGAGTAAAATCAAACGAGCCAGAGCTGGCAAATAAAATCGCTAAAGATAGGATTGAACAAGCCAAGAAAACCGGGGCGAAAATTTTATGCACCAATTGTCCTTTGTGCTATCTCCATTTAAAAGAAAACGCCAAAGAAATTGAAGTTAAAGAATTAATAGAATTATTTGAAGATTTATGAAAGGAGAATTTTTAAACGAAAAAACAAAAACAATTTTATGGCAGGTATTTTTAGGATATAGAGAAAAAAGAAAAAAGGCGCTTTTGAAAAATAATTTAGATTATGAGAATTTTAGGAACGAACTTTACGAAATTAAAAAGAAAGACATTTTGCAGATTGGAAATTTAAAGAAAAAAGCGATTGAGGCGTTAAAGGAAAATGGAATTAATGTTTTTGAAGCAAAGGATGGAAAAGAAGCCAGAGAAATTATTGAAGGATTATTGAAGGGAAAAACAAAAATTATCAAATCAAAATCAAATGTTTTTAATGAAATTGAAGAACAAGGTTTTTTGGCTGACAAAGAATTAATTGAAACTGATTTGGGAGATTTCATTTGCCAGATAATGGAGAAAAAAGAATCCCATCCCGTATTGCCTGCCATTCATTTAACCCCAGAAGAAATTTCAAAAAAAATTAAAGAAAAATTTAACGAGGATATTGAACCAAAACCAGAAAAAATTGCTTTATTTGTTAGAAATTTATTGAGAGAAAAAATTTCTAAAGCTGAAGTTGGAATTTCCGGAGCCAATGTCATAACTTCTGATGGTAAAATTTTAATTTTAGAAAATGAAGGAAATATTTCTTTAGTTTCCAGATGGCCAGACAAACATATCGTTATTTCTGGTTTTGAGAAAATTGTTGAAAATTTAGAAGATGGGTTAAAACTTGTTAAGGGTTCGGCTATTTGGGGAACGGGTCAGGATTTTCCGGTTTATGTTTCAATAATTTCCGGGCCTTCAAAAACTGCTGACATTCAAAACCAAACCATCATTGGCGCTCAAGGAGCTAAAGAGGTAAATTTGATTTTATTAGATAACGGCAGAGAAAAACTTTTAAAAGAAGGTTTTGAAGAAATTTTATATTGCATCAATTGTGGCGCTTGTTTGGATTTTTGTCCGGTTTTTCATCAAATAGGTAGAAATTATGGGGCGAAATATTTGGGTTCCAAAGGAATTATTTTTGCTGGATTTTCTGAAAGTTTAAAAAAAGCTGTTGATTCTAATTGTTTTGCTTGTACTTTGTGTTCAGTTTGTTACGAGAATTGCCCAGTAAAGATCAATTTGCCGGAGTTAATGAAAAAAATTCGTTCTTTTATGGAAAAAGAAAATCTTCAAACAAAAGAGAACCAAGAAATGATTGAAAAAATTCGTCAATTTGGCAACCCTTTCGGAAAATTAGAAAAAGGAAAGATTCCCAAAAATCTTTATTGCTGTTAGTTATGGAAACTCTTTTAACAGTTCAAAATTTAAATATAAGCCTAGAAGGGGAAAAAATAATTTGCGATTTATCTTTTGAGGCCAAAAGAGGAGAGATAATAACAATTTTGGGTCCTAATGGCGCTGGCAAGACAGTTTTATTAAAAACTCTTGTGGGTATTTTTCCTTATAAAGGAAAGATTGAGTGGAAAAAAGGAATAAAGGTTGGTTATGTGCCACAAAGAGTTCCATTTGTGAAAGATTTTCCCATTACCGTTGGAGAATTTTTTAAATTAAAAACAAAGGACGATCAGGAAATAAAAAAAATTTTACAATTTTTCGGTTTTGATGAAAATTTTTTAAATAAAAACTTGGGAGAGATTTCCTCAGGTCAATATCAAAGAGTTTTAATTGCTTGGACCCTCATTTCGAATCCTGATGTTTTATTTTTTGACGAGCCTACTTCAGGTGTTGATATTTCCAGTCAAAAATCTATTTATCAGTTTTTAGAAAAATTAAAAAATGAAAAAAATTTAACGATTTTACTTGTAACCCACGATTTGAATGTTGTTTTTAAATTTTCAGATTATGTGATTTGTTTAAATAAATGCCCTATTTGTCAGGGAAAGCCAAAAGAAGTAATCACTCAAGAATCATTGTCAAAAATTTATGGTCAAGAAATAATGTTTTATGAGCATTATCACCAACACTAATTTTTTAATTCAGCTATTAGCAGGAATTTTTGTTGGCGGTGTTTCTGGTTATTTGGGTTCCTTAATGTTATCCAGAAAAATGACTATTGTAGTTGATCCTCTGTCTCATTTGGCTTTGCCTGGTATAGCTTTGGCTTTAATTCTTCAAAAAGATGTTTCAGTAGGCGCTTTTTTATTTTTGTTTTTTGGAACAATTTTAATTTGGTTTTTAGAGCAAAAAACAAAATTACCCACTGAAACAATTATTGCTATTTTATTTTCTACTACCTTGGCTAGTACTTTTTTGTTCTTATCAAAAGAGGAAATTGAAGAAGCTATTTTTGGAGACATTTCTAAAATGGGACTCTGGGAAGGGATAATTACAATTTTAATTTGTTTTTTTATTTTCTTTTTAATTAAAAATATTTATTCAAAATTAACCTTAATTTTAGTTTCCGAGGATTTGGCAAAATCAGAAGGGATTAATGTTAAAAAAATTCAATTTTTATATCTATTTGCTATTGCTTTGATGGTTGCCTTAGCTGTTAAATTTGTAGGCGGTCTTTTGATTGCCGGTCTTGTTTCTTTGCCACCAGCTTCTGCCAGGAACCTAACCAAAAACTTAAAATCCTATAAAATTTTTTCTATTTTAATTGGCTTATCTGCTGTTTTTCTGGGAATTTTTTTAGCTAAGTTTTATCATTTGCCGATTGGTTCTTTGATTATTTTATTATTGTTTTTAATTTTTTTGGCATCGCTCATTTTTAAAAGATAACAAATAAGAAAAATTATTTTTCCACAATCCTTTGATTGTTTTTTTGAATAAATTTTTGTATAATCTTATAAAGCAAATAAAGGTCGAAAAAAATTTTAAAATATAATTTTTAAAAATTTTAAAAAAATGGATTGGTATAAAATAACCGAAGAAACAATTCGTAGTTTTGGCCTACAATTTATAATGATTTCAGTTAAGATTGTTTTAGTTTTAATTTTCTTTTTGATTGGTTGGTTTATTTCTTTAGGAATAGGTAAATTGATTGCAGAGATTTTACGAAGATTGCAATTTAATTATATATTCGAAAAGGGTAATTGGAAAGAGATATTTGAAAAAGCTGATTTAAAAATAGATGCAGCAGAGTTTATTGGCGATATAATCAAGTGGATTTTAGTGATTGTTTTTTTAACCATTTCTGTGGGATTGCTAGGTTTGACAGATTTTTCTGATATTTTGAAAAAGGTGGTGAATTATTTACCCAATGTTTTTATAGCGGTTTGTTTATTTGTAGCAACTGTTTTAATTGCTGATATTTTAGAAAAGGTTGTGGTGGTAAGCGTTGCTGGTTCTAAATTTCCTTACAGCGAAGCAGCTGGCACTATAGTAAAGTGGGCGATTTGGATTTTTGCTTTCTTTGCTATTTTGGAAAGATTAATACCTGAACCGAACCTTTTTCAGTTTTTATTTAGTAGTTTTATTCAAGGAATTACTTATATGATCGTCATAGCTGTGGGTCTTGCTTTTGGCTTAGGCGGTAAAGACATAGCAGCTGATATTTTGAAAGATATAAGAAAAAAAATAAAGGAATAATAAAAAAGACCTCAATTTTTAGAGATAATTTTTTAATTTATTCACAGTCAGTTCTCTTGACAAGATATTTTTATTTGCTAAAATAAAAAATACAAATATAGTATGATGCGCAATAAAGAAAATTTAAAAAAAGGAAGCGGTTAAAAAAGCGATATTTTTAGTATTTTTAAAAACCGCTTCCTGCGAAGCGGTTTTTAAATTTCACTTTTGACTTTTGATTGTTTTAAAAAAAAATAATCAAAAGCGAGAAGTGAAAGAAATAATCAAGAAAAGAAAGAGAAGATCTTTGAAAATTTTAAAAATATAAGTGGTTATTAATTGCTAGCCAAAATTGCGGTTATGGGCAAATGGAGGATGCCTTGGGACTGGGAGGCGATGAAGGACGTGGGGTGCCTGCGATAAGCTGCGGGGAGGTGGCTACCAACCTGTGATCCGCAGATTTCCGAATGGGAAAACCCAACGCGACTTAAACTCGCGTTACCGCGCTGTTTCGTTGCGAATTCAAAATTTAAATTTCAAAATGCAAAATTTATCGCTTCGCGAAAGGAATTATCATTTATTAATTTTGAATTTTAAACTTTCATTTTGATTTTTGCATTTTGAATTTTGAGTTTGCTGCGAAGCAGCGTGGGGCGAACCCGCTGAAGTGAAACATCTCAGTAAGCGGAGGAAAAGAAAACAATCGTTCGTGTCTCACTAACGTTCGACACGAACTCAAATTCAAAATTTAAATTTCAAAATGCAAAATTTATCGCTTCGCGAAAGGAATTATCATTTATTAATTTTGAATTTTAAACTTTCATTTTGATTTTTGCATTTTGAATTTTGAGTTTGAGCGAGTGGCGAGCGATAGCGAGACACGAGCGAATATTCCCTTAGTAGCGGCGAGCGAAGAGGGAAAAAGCCCAAACTCACCTTGTGCTTCGCACAAGGTTGGGGGTTGAAAGATGATGACGTCGGGAGCGTTCCATCTTAAGAGGAATGTTTCTGAGGGAGAGCATTTAGACGAAGGTTGGTTAGAAGAATGACCCTGGAAAGGGCAACCATAGAGGGTAATAGTCCCGTATTCGAAAACCCCTTCGTGCTCCTTGTTATCACTCTTGAGTACCACGAGACCAAGAAGATCTTGTGGGAAGCAGGCTGGACTACACAGCCAAGGCTAAATACTACCCAGTCACCGATAGTGAACCAGTACCGTGAGGGAAAGGTGAAAAGTAGGGGGGTGACCCCGGTGAAATAGAACCTGAAACCATTTTGCCCACAAGGAATCGGAACACTTCGCTATCACTCCGTGTTCCTAAATTCAAAAATTAAATCTCAAAATGCAAAATGACAATTAAAAATTAAAAATTTTTAAATTTTACACTTTCATTTTGATTTTTGCATTTTGAATTTTGAGTTCGGAGCACCGAGTGGTAGCGAGGTGCGACGGTGTGCCTATTGAAGAATGAGCCAACGAGTTCCTGTTGTAATTTTGTCTAAGTCCTTTTGGGACGGAGGCAAAGGGAAACCGAGTGTTAAAAGCGCGTTAGCGAGTTTATCTCGCTATAATTACAGCAGGAGACCCGAAGCCGAGCGAGCTTGCCATGGCCAGGGGGAGGTAGATAGTTTTTATCTACTAATCGCCCGAACCCGTGAGCCGTGTAATACTCTGGGACGAGCTGTGGCAAGAAGTGAAAAGCTAATCGAGCTCGGTAATAGCTGGTTCTCCCCGAAATAGCTTTGGGGCTAGCCTGAAGATTTAGCTAAAGGAGGTAGAGCACTGGAAGAAATATCGTGGGTAACACCAGGTATTTCTACCAAACTCCGAATGCCTTTAGTGTTATCTTCAGAGTAAGAACTTGGGCGCTAAGGTCCAAGCTCAAAAGGGAAAGAGCCCAGATCTTCATCTAAGGTCCCTAAATCTGAGCTAAGTGTGATAAGGAAGTGGAGTTCCTCTGATAGTTAGGAGGTGAGCTTAGAAGCAGCTATCCTTTAAAAAGTGCGTAACAGCTTACTAACTAAGGAACTCTGCGCCGAAGATTTACGGGGCTAAAGCTCAGTACCGAAGATAAGAAGCCATTGCTTCGCAATGGAAGCATCAAATTTCAAATACCAAATCACAAACTATAAGTAAAAATATTTATATCCTTTTAGTTTGGAATTTGGAATTTGCGATTTGGAATTTCCACTGCGAAGCAGTGGTTGGTAGGGGAGCGTTCTTAGTGCTGAGAAGCCGGAAGGCGACTGACGGTGGAGCGCTAAGAAGTGAGAATGTTGGCATGAGTAACCGCAAGTCGGGTGAAAGTCCCGACCACCGAAAGTCCAAGGTTTCCTTGGCAACGACAATCGGCCAAGGGTTAGGCGGCCCTAAGTTAAATGCCGAAAGGTATTTGGCGATGGACAACCGGTTAATATTCCGGTCCCCTCCACCTAATTTTTTTGAGGTGACGAAGACTTGTAATTTCCGTGTATTATTGGATTTACATTCTTGCCTTGAGGAATTTCCAATGAGGCATGAGAAGTTCTAACTTCGGTTAGGACAACGGGAATGAGCAGTCTTCCTAGAAAAACCTCAAAAATTAAAATTAGATGGGGGTCCGTACTACAAACCGACACAGGTGGACTGGTGGAGAACACCAAGGTGAACGGGTGAAAGCTCCTGAAGGAACTAGGCAAAAAAGCTACCCGTAACTTCGGGAGATGGGTTCCCTCCCTTGTGCTTCGCACTAGGTTACTAAACCAACACAAAACTTCACGCGAAACCGAAAAGAAATCAAAAGTTTCGTGTCTGTTTCGTGTAAATCGCTAAAAGCGATAAAGTTTCGTGTTTGTTTCGTGGTCTCGCGCGGAGCGCGAGGAGAGGGCGCAGCTAAAGTTTCCCTGGCGACTGTTTACCAAAAACACAGGTCCCTGCTTAACTCCAAAGAGGATGTATAGGGGCTGAGGCCTGACCAGTGCCCGTGTGTTACGATCGCCAGTTGTTTCAAGCAATTGGAGCAGCTGAGTGGTTTAAGCCACGGGTGAACGTCGGCGGTAACTCTGACCGTCCAAAGGTAGCGTAATCCCTTGCCGGGTAAGTTCCGGCCCGCATGAAAGGCTTTACGACTAGGGAACTGTCTCCAGGAGCCGCCCGGTGAAAATTCAGTACCGGTAAAGATGCCGGTTACCTGCGGCTAGACGGAAAGACCCCAGGAGCTTTACTGTAATTTGGTATTGCGTTTTGTATTTGAATGCGTAGCGTAGTGGGGAGGCTATGAAGTCTTGGTCTTGGCCAAGATGGAGCCGTCAATGAAACACCCATCTTTCAAATGCTTGGCGCTAACCCCCACACCAATCTTTACAAGGAATCGTCTATAAACAGCGAACACAGAGACGAAGTCAACTTCGCCCTCTGATCGCGTTTTAGCGCTTTTCTTTGCCGAGATTGGTGTGGGGGGACAGTGCCAGATGGTCAGTTTAAGTGGGGCACTTGCCTCCTAAAAGGTAATGGAGGCGTTTATAAGGTCGGCTAGCTCCGGATGGAAATCGGAGTGGTCGTGCAAAGGCATAAGCCGGCTTTACTGCAAGGCGGATATGCCGCGCAGTTGGGAAACCAGAACTTAGTGAACCGACGGCTTTTCGTAGAAAAGCCGAAGATCATCAGCCAAAAGTTACCCTGGGGATAACAGGCTAGTAGAGCCCGCGAGTCCACATCAACGGCTCTGTTCGGCACCTCGATGTCGGCTCATCACATCCTGGGGGTGGAGAAGCTCCCAAGGGTTGGGCTGTTCGCCCATTAAAGTGGTACGTGAGCTGGGTTCAGTACGTCGTGAGACAGTACGGTCCCTATCTACCGCAGGCGTTGAACCTTGAGAGGAGTGGTCCCTAGTACGAGAGGACCGGGACGAACCGACCTCTGGTGTACCAGTTGTTCTGCCAAGAGCATTGCTGGGTAGCTAAGTCGGGACCTGATAAGCGCTGAAAGCATCTAAGCGCGAAGCAGACCTCAAGATTAGGGTTCGTTATTAGTTCGGTTGTAGAACACAACCTTGATAGGCTGCAGGTGTAAGTCCCGTAAGGGATTGAGCCGAGCAGTACTAATAGAACGAAAGCAATTTTTGGCTAGCAATTAATGATCATTAACTTTTGATCCAAATATGGGGACAATACCGAGGTTGTTCCACTCGATCCCATTCCGAACTCGGTTGTGAAATACCTCAGGGTCGATGATAGTGGGTTTATCCCGCCAAAGTAGATCGTCCCCATATTTGGACCAAAAGTTTTTGCCGGTAAAAACCGGCTTTTTATTTTTTTTCAAATTTTGTATATAATTAAATTAGAATAAAATATGAAATTTTTTCAAAAAAACATTGGGAAAATTCTTTTTTTTATTTTTTTAATTTTATTTTTGTTTTTTTTGAATGTTTATCAAAATCCAGTCAAAAATTTTTTTTATTGTGTTTTTTCCCCTTTACAAAAATTTTTTTGGGAAAATGGGAGAAAAATTTCTTATTTTTTTGAAACAGCCCAAGAGATAAACAATTTAAAAAGCGAGAACGAAGAGCTGAAATTAAAAAACCAATCATTGTTGGCAGATAATGCAATGCTTAAAGAATTAAAAAAAGAAAATGAGTTCTTAAAAACCGCCTTGAATTTAGGTTTAGAAAAAGAATTTCAATTAATTTTTGTCAAAGTTATTGGTAAAGATATTTCTCAAGATTATTTATTAATCAATAAAGGTGCCAAAGATGGCTTGGCAAAAAATTTACCAGTAATTAACGAACAAAAAAATTTAGTTGGTATAATCAGCGAAGTTTATGAAAACTTTTCTCGAGTAATGTTAATTTCAAACAAAGGTATTTCTTTTGATGGCAAAATTTTGGAAAAAGAAATTTACGGCTTGGTAAAAGGAAAGAATAAATTAGAAATTTTTGTTGATTTTTTACCTAGAGATAAAGAAGTTAACCCAGGCGATATTTTAGTTACTTCGGCTTTAGGAGGAATTTTTCCACCCGGTCTTTTGGTTGGTGAAGTAAAAGAAGTTAAAAAATCGGATCTTGCGTCTTTTCAACAAGCTGAAATTACCCCCTTTTTTGATATTAGAAAAACAGACAACTTGTTTGTTATTGTTTTTCCTTAAAGATTTTTAAAAAATTATGAGAAAGAGCGAATTAATAATCGTTTTTATTATTTTTATCTCTTTTGCTATCGCCTTTTGGCTTTATCCTCAAATGCCTCAAATGATGGTTTCTCACTGGGATTGTCAAGGCAGAGCAGACGGTTATATGTCAAAATTTTGGGCATTATTTTTAATGCCAATTATTTCTTTATTTATGTTTTTTCTATTTCTTTTGGTGCCCAAAATAGATCCTTTAAAACACAATATTGAAAAATTTAGAAAATATTTTGACGCGTTTATTGTTATCTCTTTTTTGTTTTTATTTTATCTTTATCTTTTAACCATTCTTTGGAATTTGGGCTTGAGGTTTGATTTTGTTAAATTTTTGGTGCCTGCTTTCAGCTTTTTATTTTTTTGGTGCGGCATTTTGATTGAAAAAGCAAAGAGAAACTGGTTTTTTGGTATTAGAACGCCTTGGACCTTAAGCAGTGACAAGGTGTGGGAAAGAACTCAAAAACTTGGCGGCAAATTGTTTAAAATTTTGGCAATTATATCTTTTTTGGGGATAATTTTCCCAGATTTTGCCATTTTCTTTTTGATTGTTCCTTTGCTTTTAATAACAATTTATCTCTTTATTTATTCTTACTTTCAATACCAAAAAGAAAATAAAGCATGAAAATTAAATTTAACCAATTGTTATTTTTTAATTAAAAAAGACGGGGTTATTATGATTAGTCCTTATTATGGACATTTTTTGAAAAATGAAATTTTTAAATTGCAAAATCGATTTATCAAAAAAAGTTTTTCAGCCGCGCCTTGAAACCGAATATTGGGTAAAGAAATCCCTTAAAGAATTGAAAACTGAAAATGGGAAATTGAAAGTTAAGATATTAGACATTTTTGCGGGATCTGGCTGTATTGGTATTGCTATTTTAAAAAATATTCAAAATAGTTTTGTTGATTTCGTTGATATTTCTCCGAAAGCAATAGAACAAATCAAAATTAATCTTAAATTGAACAAAATTGCTAAAAACAGATACAAAGTTATAAAATCCAATCTTTTTGAAAGGGTAAAGGGAAAATACGATTTTATTTTTGCTAACCCGCCTTATGTTGCCTTAAAAAGAATTAACCAAGTGCAAAAAGAAGTGTTAAAAAATGAACCCAAAGAAGCTCTTTTTGCCGGTTCAGATGGTATGTTTTGGATAGAAAAATTTTTGAAAGAATCAAAAAAATATTTAAAACCAAAAGGCATAATTTATATGGAATTTGATCCTCAACAAAAAGAAAAGATAAAAGAAATTTTAGAAAAGAAAGGTTTTCAATTTTCTTTTCATAAAGACCAGTTTAAAAAATATCGCTGGTTAAAAGCTCAAATATGAACCACGAATCAAAAAAGAAAATTAAAATTTTTGGCATCGCTTCTTTTTTAAACGATATGGGTTCTGATATGATTTATCCTGTTTGGCCTTTGTTTGTCAGGTCTTTGGGAGCCAATATGTCGGTTTTGGGATTTTTAGACGGCTTGGGCGATGCTTTAGTTTCAATTTCTCAAGCCGTTTCCGGATACATTGCAGACAGAATTCAAAAGAGAAAAATTTTTGTTTGGCTGGGCTATTTAATGGGCGCTTTATCAAGAATTGGTTATGCCATTTCTAAAAGTTGGCATCATTTGATTCCTTTTCGGATTTTGGACCGAACAGGGAAAATTAGATCTGCTCCTAGAGACGCAATGATCGCTGATTTATCAACGAAAAATGATAGAGGAGAAAACTTTGGATTTTTGAGAATGATGGATAATTTAGGGGCAGTAGTGGGAATTTTACTTTGTATTTTATTAATGAATTTTTTAGGCTTTAATAAACTTTTTCTTTTGGCTTCAGTTCCTTCTTTAATTAGTGTTATTTTAATTTTAATTTTCACAAAAGAACAAAAAAGAGATTCAACAAAAAATTTCAACGGAATTTCTTTGAAATCTTTTACTCCTCAATTTCGCTATTTTTTAACTTTAAGCGCCATTTTTTCTTTAGGCGCTTTTTCTTATTCATTTTTGTTAATTTTTGCCAATGAATTTGGCTTTAAAACCGGTTTTATTCCTATTTTATATTTAGTTTTTACTGCTGTCGCTTCTTTTTTTTCCATTCCCTTTGGCAAGCTTTCTGATAAAATCGGCAGAAAAAAAGTTTTAGAAATTTCTTTTTTCTTTTGGATTTTAGTTTGCCTTATTTTTTTATTTTTCAAAAATTATTTTGCCATAATTTTGGCTTTTATTTTTTATGGCTTACACAAAGGAGCTTTAGAGCCGTCTCAAAGAGCTTTTGTTTCAGAATTAGTTTTTCCCGAGATTAGAGCTTCGGCTTTGGGCGCTTATCAAATGGTTATTGGACTTTTTTCTCTGCCAGCTTCATTGTTAGCTGGTATTTTATGGGACAAAATTGGCTTTTTCGCTCCTTTTTCTTTTTCTCTATTTTTGACAATTCTGTCCTTAATTTTCCTTTTCAAACTTAAATAATAAATTTAATTAAACTCTAACTGAAAAAGCCAAATTTTTTTAGGAAAATAGATTAACGACGCATTTTAAAAAAATATCAAATCTCAATATTAAAATAAGTTTTAGCAGAGAACCGTTCTTGTAAGATTTTTAAGTTCTTGTTGTAAAAAATATTTTTTTGTGGGAAAATGAGGTATGGTAAAGGTTGGATAAATTATAAAAATTTAAAAGATATAAAACTATGGAAAAAAGAGAACTTTTAAAACTAATTTATTTATATTTGTTTTCTGCCATTGGTCTTATTGTTCTTATTATTGGTTCAGTAAAAATACTTGATTTAGGATTAAGAACTTTTGTGTTTAAATCAGCTGATTTTTATTATATGCCAAAAATCGCTCCTGTTTACCCGGAAGGCAGTAAATTGTCTCAAGAAGAATGGCAAAGAGAATTTGAAGAACAACAAAA
>Ga0272448_1000431_pt1 | contig 65332 bp, 66 predicted proteins | sample YNPCB0191_FD_202220 | JGI IMG/M metagenome (GOLD analysis project Ga0272448, IMG submission 202220) | Hot spring sediment microbial communities from Yellowstone National Park, WY, United States - YNP-CB-019-1 | ecosystem: Environmental > Aquatic > Thermal springs > Hot (42-90C) > Sediment... | reverse complement strand
GGTAAACACCCATCTCTTCCCATTTCTCTTGCCACTTCCACTCAATCTTGATAATGTCAAATTCTTTAGGCAAAGGCTTCATGCTGCAACATCCCAACACGCGCTAACTTTAGGAAAAATAAATATACAACTAAATAACATTATCCCCCGCAAGGTTTAGGGGAGCTGGGAATGTGACCCGGCTGAGAGGACGGCTGAAAGCTGTCGACCCATAGAACCTGATCCAGGTAATACTGGCGGAGGGAGAAAACATGGAACAGATTAAGACTATTTCAAAAGCATCAGAAACGAAGATATTCGCAGAAATGGTAGTTTTCATAGCTCTCGCAGAGGCGCTGTATATTATCAGCAAGCTTTACTTGCCTTTTTTGCATTTGCCACAAGGAGGCAGCATAACCATAGGCAGCATGGTGCCACTGATATGGTTCGCTTTGAGGAGAGGATTACGATGGGGATTAGAAGCTGGAGTAATCTATGGATTGGTTCACATAGCTCTTTTTGGCGAGGTATATTATCCCACACAAATATTGCTTGATTACCCATTAGCGTTTGGAGCATTAGGGCTTGCAGGTGCTTTCCAGAAACATCCCATGACCGGAGTTGGAGTGGCAATCTTTGGAAGATTTGTCTTTCACTTCATCTCTGGCGTCGTATTCTTCGGTGAGTACGCTTGGGAAGGATGGAACGTCTTTGCGTATTCAGCCGCCTACAACGCAACGTATCTTGTCCCAGAATTGATAATCAGCGCCATCGTTATCTTCATTTTGCTCAAAAGAAACGTATTGTACATCTATCTCTAGACCCTGCAACAACAACTCTCCATTCTCCATTTTTTTGGGAGCTAATGAATTATAAATGGTTATACAGTAACTCTTTCCTCGCTATTGTAAATGTTCATTCGTTTTCCTCGAACAAATCCAATTAATGTTAAGTCTGCCTCCTTAGCAATTTCAATTCCAGAGTCTATTGCGGCAGCCAGCGAAGCGATAATTGGCAAGCCCATCTTCACAGCTTTAAAGACTATGTCGCCTGTTAACCTTCCACTCAAAGCAAGAAAACAATCGCCAAAATCAATCTTTTTTAGGGCTCCGGAGCCTATCACTTTATCAACTGCGTTGTGACGACCAACATCCTCAGCAAATACCACAAGGTTACCATCACTTCTATAAATTGCTGCCGCGTGTGTTCCGCCGGTCTTCCTAAAAGTCTCCGCCACAAAGTTTAGGTTTCTTACGCAGTCAAGGATTGTTTCAGCTTTAACCTTCAGATTTGACTTTATTTTTGGAAGTCTCTTCGAAGGCTGGTATGGACCGCCACATGCTGAGAGGATTATGCGCGAAAAATGTTGAGAAAGTTTCAGTCTCTTTTCAAAGTTGATGTTTGGTTTTAATTTAACATGACAGATGTTTTTCTCTTTGAAATCTATGCTTTCGACTTCTTCAATAGATTTTATGATGCCTTCAGTTAGCAGATGACCAACCGCCAATTCCTTGAGGTTTGTCGGAGAACAGTAAATGATTGCATATTGGGTTTTGTCTATGAATATGGACAGCGGCTTTTCTTCCGCAACATAATCCTTAACTTTTTGAGCCGTTTTTGCTGACACATCAACTTTAACAATTACTACTTCACGCATTTCAAATAGCCTTCTCCTATTTTTTCAATTCTGACACGACAAAGTTGACGATTTCATCTGCAATGTTAACATTTGTAACCGACTGCAACCCTCTCCATCCAGGCTGGCTATTAACTTCCACAACTAAAGGTCCTCTCGGACTTTCCAAAATGTCCACGCCGGCAATTTTACATTCGATGAGTTTCGCAGATTTAACAGCAATGTCCTCAAGCGTTTTTTCAAGCTCTACTGACAACGGCTGAGCGCCTTGACTGTAATTGGTTTTCCAACTGTTCGCAACGCGACGCATGGATGCAACAACACGGTCGCCAACAACGAAAACGCGAATATCCGAAAATCCATGATGCACAAACTCTTGAAGATATACTACGCCGTGATAAAACGTTATGTTTCTGAAAACCGTGTGGGCGATTTCCGCGTCTGTGACCCGCGTGGAGCCTATGCCTCTTGAACCGAAAAGGGGTTTAACAACAACGTCTCCGCCAAGCTCGTTGAAAGCCTTCAAAGCTTCGTCAACGCTTTCAGTAACGGCTGTGCGTGGCACAGGTATGCCGTTTTCTTCTAAAATCGCGAGAATATCGTATTTGTCAACGCAGTGTTCGATTGCTTCTGGCGGATTTACCACATACATGCCTAAGCGTTGAAGCTTGTAAAGCATGTCCATTCTGAAAACCAATTCTTCTAGTGAGCCTCGTCCAATTGGGCGAATTATTAAGGCGTTCAGCTCTTCTAAAAGGCTGACGTTGCTGATGTTTACGTATGGTTTGTATCCGACGCGTACGGCTAGCCGCGGAAAACTAAAGCACAGGTGAGGAATGTTATGTCTGGCTAGTGCGTCTCGAAGTTGCGTTGAACTCCACGAGTTTCTGTTTCGCGTTACAACTCCAATTTTCAAAAACGAACCTTCTTACTTTGAACCTCTGAAAGATGCTACGAGATTGCGTTCTTAAAGTTTCCGCGTAAAAAAACACTGAGCACGCGTAATTAGAGCTATTTGCTTAAATTTGCAGTTTTGCATAGTTAAACTTGTCACTGCTCACAATGGAAGATATAGAGAGAAGTTTCCAATGGAGAACAAACAAATTGACCAGCTGGTTGAAGCTGTTTTAAAAAGCTCAAAATACAGAAACGTTTGCGAAGACTTAATCAGAAACATCGGAACGCATGAGCTTCTAAAACGGCGAAACCTAAAAACAGCCATAAAAACAACAAAAAATAAATTGCATCAAATAGGCGGAGCATATTTCCTAAAGAAACCACAATATGAGATGTGGCTGGAAAAGCTTCAAGAAATTAAAAAATCGGGCAACGAAGATTTGTTCCGCCGAACATGCGCCGAAATAATGAGTCACCACTATTCAACAAGAGAACGCCTCAAAGGATTAGATGAATTTTATTCGAGAATTTTCTCAAATCTCTCTCCAATCCATTCAATAATGGACGTTGCATGTGGATTTCATCCACTGTCAATTCCTTGGATGCCTTTGCCAGAAAATACGAAATACTATGCATATGACATTTACAAGGACATGATTGACTTTCTGAACAGGTTCATGCACATTAGCAATATTCAAGGATTTGCAGAAGTCAGAGACATCCTGCAACATCCACCAAAGATTAAAACGGATTTAGCTTTACTGCTCAACACCTTACCATGCCTCGAACAAATCCAAAAAGCTGCTGGATTAAAAACCTTGGAAGTACTTAACTCGAAATTTCTTGTCGTTTCCTTTCCTGTTAAAACTTTGGGAGGACGAGAGAAGGACATGCGAAAACACTATGAGATGACATTTGACAAGTTAACAGAAGAGAAGAACTGGAACATTCAACGATTAGAATTTAAATCAGAATTGGTGTTTATCGTTACTAAATGATTGCTGAGCCAAATAGTAGTTTAAAATTTGTGAATGAAAGGGATTAGCTGTTCTGCATTTTCGAATTTTCGAGAAAGCTCTACATTCAAATAGGCGCCAAAAGTGTTGAAGTAGGGTGGTCCCTTCCGCGAGAATAAAGTTAAAATTTTGCCATTGTGGTCGATTTTGAAACCTTCTTTACTGGGTTCATGTCCTCTTATCAGAATTTTAACGTTGAATTTCTCCAAGGCTTCGCTGGTTATCTTTTCACCGAATAATTTTCCCGCACCTCTTTGTGACGCGCACACTTCTTTAACTGTATCATTTGGGTCGCTCCACAACATGTCTTCAAGTGTCCGCTGTTTCGGATGCGTGACATGGGCGAACGCTAAATCTTCGATACCTCTGGTTCGAGGCGGTAAGCCCCCGTGAATTATCAAATAACGCTCTTCAACCAAAACAGCATTGTAAAGACAAGCAAACAATTCCCGAATTTTCGCGTAAACGTTTGTCCATTTTTCGCCAAATTTAACCTCAAACTCGACTGGCAAATCATGCGGAGAAGCCATGAGGTCTTCTGGTCCTTCATGATTTCCGCGCATCAGAATAACCTGCGTTGGAAAAAGCAGTTTCAGTTTTAAAACAATATAGTAGATTTCTTTTGAGTATTCACCTCGGTCTCCATAGTCGCCAAGAAAAATTAGAATCGCATCGGTGTTCTTGCTCATTTTTTGGAGGAAATTGCTCATTTTAAGTATGTCGATTAAGCTTTCTAAGTCTCCATGTAAGTCGCCGATTACCAGTGCTTCGCCTTGAGGTTTGAGTTTGACTAGTCTTCCTAAAATGTCGAGATTGCCAACCTTTCCAGTCTCTTTGCAAAGCAGACGCATAGCGTCTTCAACCAAATTTACGAAAGCGTCAGACTTGCTTTCTAACGCTTCTTTAACAATTTGCGTAAGGTCAAGTTGCAAATGTCAATCCTTCAGACTATTCAACGTGAACTTTTCTTCCCATAAAACTGAAAATGTTCTTTTCTATTAGATTTTTATGAGCGCGAATTTTTTCTAACGTTTCGTTATGTGCTCGTTCTACAGCGTTTTCTTCAGACTCAATGCTTTTGTTTCTTCGTTCTAGATTTTCAAGTTGCTCTTGAAGCTTGAATAAGCTGTTTTTTGTTTCAGACACTTCTGACGATGTTGAAAGCTGGCTTTTCTGCGTCATTGCATCAACGCATTTTTGATGTAGACTATCTAAGGGATTCTTGTTGAGGATGTTTTCTATTGCTTGTTTGGCTTTTCGTGTCTTCTCTGGTTTTAGTTTAAGTTTTTCTTCTGACATTCCACGGTCGAGTTTTTGCAGAATCTGCCTTAGTAATGGATAGCCATTTTCTTCGGTTGCAAGAGCTTCAAAAGGATTCTCCAAATACTGATTAAGTTTTTTAACCTCTTCAGGAGTTAGTCCGCTTCCGCTGCCGTGAAGAGTTAGTGATTGAAGTTTTATGAAAGGCTTCTGTAAGTGCCGCAGGCTATGTTTTACTTCCATGCTTAAAGCTTCTATTTCCGCGTCTATTTGGCTTAGTTGACCTATGCCACCCTTACTTTTCAATTCGGCAATTTTCTGTTGCATACCAGCAATTTCCTTTTCAACCAAAGCCTTTTCATTTTCAACTTTTAGTCTGCGTTCGTTTAGGTTTACAAGTTGATTTTCGAGAGTGTGAAGTTTGTCTATCAGCATGAAGGTCTCTTCTAAAGTTTTCGTTTTAACGTATTCGCGTGCTAGAAAATCGCCAAGCATTTTAAGCAGTTCTTTTGATCTTTCAAAAACCAGTTGGAATTTTCTTCTGTCAAGAATGAAGAATGGCGAAATTCGTGGAAACCAGTTTCTAATATCAACTTCAGTTACTGCAAACGCCTTTTGGGTTTCTTGAAAAAATTCTTGAAGGCTGTCATAAGTAACCTTGTCTGGGACTTTGACTTGTTTAAGTCTGTCGATGAACATGTGTGCAAGCTTGTTTAAGGCGCGTGCTCTGCCATAGGTTTTCATGTTTCGCTTTTCAATTTCTTTAGCGCTGTTGTCGAGAAGCATTTTTGAGGTGTCAGAAAGACTTTCAAGTGATTTGCGCATTTCGCCAAGTAGTTTTTCTGCTTTCGCGTGGACTGGAACAAAAATTGAACTTGTTTCTTTTTCAAGCCAGCCTCTGATTTCTTTTGAGGAGAACTTTATGATTTCAGTCAACGATGTTTCCCAGTAGAAAATATGCGTAAGCAATATTTATTTTTCGAGTTTCCGCGCATCCTGAATACTCTTTTTTGAGTAGCTACTCTTAAATAATAACCAAAACCTTACACATACTTCTAAGAGGGAGAAAAATGAATGCAAAAATAGTTTCGTTCATACTAATGATGGGAGTGCTTGGAAACGTTCTATTTGCAATGTCCTATTACACAGGGCAACTTGCCCCAGGAGTAGCTCTTGACTTCTCCCTTGTAGCTGCATATATTGCCGGATTTTATGGCGGTCCTCTAATAGGTTTTGTCTCTGGACTTTTCGTAGGCATATTTCCTGGAATAATGTTTGGACCGTTAGGTATGGGTTCATGGTTGGGACTTGTTGGTTTGCCGCTTGGAAAAGCTTTGACTGGGTTGGCTGCCGGAGTTTTCTCTAAAAGTTTGCGTTTAGGCGAAAGGCAGTATTCATCGATTATTGCTATTCCAGCAACTTTCATTTCTTATATCCCAGAATGCCTTTACACTTATGCATACTTTGCTTATTTGATGCCCTTCTTTCTAGGGAGTGGAGGACCATTCATATTCATCTATTACATACTGCCCAAGGCCATACTAGAAATAGTTATAATAAGCTTTTTAATGGGAGCTTTGATAGGCAACCATGGCTTTAGCGAATTCATAGGCAGATTTTTTGCAAAAAGAGTAGCAATTAGCTAATCAAAGATTTTGTCAACGTGTCGACGTTGATTTCTCCTGTTTTGAATAGTTTCCCACTCTTTACGTTGTTAACGATAACGACGGCTGGCGCGAATAGGTTTGGGTCGATTTTGTAGAAGTCATAGTTTGCTTCTTTGAAGATTTCTATGAAGGGTTTCCCATAATCCTCGGAGGCGTTCGATGGTGCATTTTCCACGATTCGCTTCAGTTCTTCTTCGTTTTCATAATCAACCACGTAGTAGGTTATTCCACCATAAAGAATTGCATCGTTCGTTCTCGCCATTGCTTGCACAAATTTCGGATGTACCGGCGAAATGGGAGCGCATCCCCAAGCGTACAAAATCACATTAGGATTCAAACCAACCTTGCTAAGTTTGTGGATTCCAGTTTCAACTATTCGCCCAGAAACTTGTGTTGCGCCTGCAAGGCTTGTTGTTGGCGTCAGAATTATTGTCAAATTTTCAGGCAAAACCTTACAGTCTTTTGCGAGGCGACTTATTAGGGACTCTGGCGGCTGCTTCTCAGTTTCCAAAACCACAACCGCCTTATCAAAATCGTCTTTATAGCCTATTTTTTCGTAGATTTCTTTGGGTTTTAACGCCAGAGCCCTTCCGGGTCCAGACCCAATCGCGAAGTAGTCGTCTTCTTTAATTTGCCAACCAGCAAATTGTGAACCTAAAGTGGCGATGACCGGGTGGTCTGTGTAAACGAATATTGAGGGAAGCCACAAGTCGCCGTATTGCCTGTGGGTTATTTTGGCTTTTCCACATCCGCCCATGCAGATTTCAGTAATGATTTTTCCCGCTTGAAAACCACCTTTAGCATTTATCCCAGCGTCCACTATGGTTGCTCCAGAATCTGTCTTCTTAACCTTTACCCCATAATAATCTGGGTTTTCGTATAGTTTCTCGAGAAGTTTCCATGCCAAACGATTAACGCTTAAGCTTTTTTTCATAAAACCTTTCTCCTTAAACTTCTAGCGGCTTAGAGAAGCCTTTCATAATGGCTTAGGTGTGGATTTTTAGTTTTAGAGACATAAAGTTTGCCGTTTCCGTTTTCCGTAAGGTCTCCGAGGAAAAGGTAGAAGGGACCTTGGACTGTTTCGCCCTCCTCAACCTTAACCTTGTCCTTGATGCTGTCGATTGTGAAAGTTGGCAAAACAGACTCTAAGAACCCTCCAACAATTATTTTCCCGTTGGTCATGCAAGCGCCCGCTCTGCCCTCAGAATCCTTTTCGATATAGATTGCCCCGTCACGCATTCGGAAGCCCGCAAACTGTCCAGCGTTTCCGTAGATTTTGATTATGCCCTTTTTCATGTGAGCACCGGCTTCGTTTCCGACGTTGCCGTAGACAACTATTTTTCCGCCGTGCATGCCTTCTCTGCATCCGCGGTAAGGAGCACCTAAATAGTCGCCAGCGTTCCCGTGAATTTCGATTGTTCCACCTTTCATCATTGAACCAGCCCATCCGCTGGCATTTCCATGCACAGTTATTTTGCCATCTTTCATTTCTTCGCCAAGATGCATGCCCACATTTCCATAAATAGCTATTTCTCCGCCTTTCATGCATGCGCCTATTCGTCGAACTTTGCCCGCATCACCTTTTATTATTATGACTTCGTTTCCAGATGGGTTTTCTGTTTTGGCTTCTTCAATATTGAAGAGGTCTGCAAGCTTTTTCTGTTTGTTTCCTTCCCAAATACTCAATCGCGCTATTTCTTCGGGTTTTTTGTTTTGGAAAACGTCTGGGTTTATGCAATCGGCAATTATTGGAAATTTAAACTCCTTTTTTGGATACAGCGTTATCATTAAACATCCGCCTTCACAATTATTGGACGAGAAACCTCAAGATAATGCTCTGTTACTGGATAGTTTTCATATTCAACCGTCCAATATTCCTTGAATCTGCGCTTCATTTCCTCGGTTATCTCAACGGGCTCAGAAGTTTGCACATCAAGCCACATGGTAGCGCCTTCAACATGCTTTACAACTTCGCCATTTTTGACCGCTATCTTTCCGTCTTTAATGGTGTAAGCGGCTCGTTTGAACGCCTTTCTCAAAGTCCTATATTTCTTGGAAGGGTCCGTGGTTTCGGGATTGAAGTTGTATATGGCTATGTCCGCATCTGCGCCTACTCCCAAATGCCCCTTATTCTTAAGCCCTAAAGCTTTTGCTTGTCCAGCTCTGGTCATAATCGCAATTTCGTAGAAGCCTAATTCACGGTCAATCGATGGCAGAAGGCTTCTGGCTTTTGCTCGCGGATTAATCTTCTTTAGAGTTTTTTCTCTGGCTTTTTTGCTCATGAGCCATGCAATTATTTTTGGATAAGCAATGAATGGTCCACCGTTGGGATGGTCTGTTGTCATAAAAATCTTCCACTGGTCTTTGATTAGTAAGGCTAATTCTAAAGCTATTGACCACTGAACCGCGTGAACGTAACTTTTTCGCTTGTAATGGAAGGGCACTATTCCGCTGCTGGTTTCGGTTTCCACATCATGATTGACCCATTTGTTTCCGCTAAGCTCATAAAGATTAAACTGGAAGGGACCGTCAGCCGTCATTGTCGTCGTGTCAGTGAATATCACTTGACCCATATCCATAGTTAAATGGGAATGGGCATTTACGTAGTTCGCGATTTCTTCAGCTCCTGACTCAAACGTTCGCCAGTCGTCACCCTTGAAGGCGCTAAATTGACAATGCGTTATGTGAATCACTGGTTTGTTTTCAGTGGCTAAATCCTCAACGCACTTCATTGTTTCAAGAGCCGTGATGTAGTTTCCGGGTTTTCCAAGATTGTTAGTGTGAACGTGGATTGTGTGAGGCAAGTTAAGAAGTTTATTCACTTTTGAAAGCCCACGTATAATCTCGCGTGGAGTAATGCAGAAATGTGGAACTTGGTCATCTAAACTTTTAACGTTGTGACCGAAGCCCCATGCTTCTAAGCCGCCGGGGTTAACAAGTTTTATGGCGTAGCCTTTTGTGGCGTTTAACATCCAAGCTACATGCCTTGCGCATTCTTCGATTTTTCCTTCGCGTAGATATTCAAGCACGAACCACCAGTCGCCGAGAAGTGGATAACTAGCTTTATCAATTATTGGCGTGTCGTTAAACTCTTCATGTGTGTGTTTGGCTTCCAACGGCGGCATCGCTGGGTCCATCACTGTTGTGTAGCCCATTCGAGCGTAGCGGTAACCAGTTGTAAAAGTGGATGGAATTGAATAACCTACACCGGACCGTGTTATAGGCGTTTTGGGTTCAAAATCTTTGAAGTGGTCTTCCGGTCTTAAAAGTCTTCCAGCGTTAACTTTTGAGCCAGCAATGTGCGAGTGAATGTCCACTCCACCAGGCATGACAATCATTCCAGAAGCGTCAATTTTTCGTGCTTTGCGCTCGTTGACTTTATCAACTATTTTGCCGTCTTTGACGGCAATGTCCATTTTTTCACCGTTGACGCTGTTGAGAGGGTCGTAGACAAAACCGTTCCTTATCAGAAGCTCCATTTATGCTTCCTCCGTGGTTTTGGCTTTCTTTATTTTTCTGACTTCGGAGAGAATTCTTCGCAAGATTTCCTCGTCTGGAAGCACTCCGCGCGGTGGCTCGACAACCTTTTTGAGTGGTAGCGGCACGTGGTCCATACGGTAGGCTGTTCCTTCCGCTTCTATTCCGACAAATGCTGAAGGAAAAACAACGTCAGCCATTTGAGCCGTAGCGTTCATGTGAGGGTCAATCACAATAAGCGGATTCTCAACTAAGTGCTCAACTGCTTTTCTGGGAAAATTCGCCACGGGGTCGGAAGCTACAACTAAAGCCGCGTCTGACTCTCTGCGCAAAAGAACATCCATAACTGATGTTTCGCCTGGATTATATCGCGGATAACCAAGAGAAAAATCAACTGCGTAAGGATAACCACTCTGCCACGTAGAAACAGTGTTTGCGCCAGTGACGTTGAAGTGTCCTCTCATCGGCATTATTATGAACTTAGTGTGCATATTCAGGTCGCGAACTAAAGAAAGCGCGGCGTCTATGTTCTTCAGCTTACCACTACTCATTGTTAAACCAACGCCAAAGAAGAGCGCTCCAAAACTGCACCCAACCATCGCATCGGCAACCTCTTCAAGATTTTCCACTGGAACGCCGGCAACTTTGTCAACGTCAAGTTCTTGGTCGCGAATGAGACTTCTAAACGCTTGGAGAAGTTCGTAATCCTTGTTAGGCTCAACTTGAATGAAATAGTCAGCCATCTCCGCAGATTTCGTCCTTCTAACATCAATAACTATTAACTTTCTCCCTGTCCTAGAAATTGTTGGGCAAACCTTCTCTGGAGTAGGCGAAACCGAGGAACTCTTTTTGAGAAACAGCCTTCTTAAGGCACTTTCAATTTTCTTTTTGCCTATTAGGGCTTTTAGTTTTGTTAAGTATCCTCTCCACTCGCTTTTTTCAAATCTGCCCTCAGAAAAGGCTGTATAGCGCTCTATGTGTCGTGGATGAGCGCTCCAAGGGTCGCTTCCCCAGTAGATAACAAGGTCTGCTCTGTGCCTAATCTGTCCCAAAGTGCATGAGGGAATGCCTATTTCTTGAACGCTTAAAAGGGATGGCCCATGACATACTACTGCCGTGTTGTCAATTACTCCTCCGACTTCTTCTGCCAATTCAAGTCCAACGCGTGTTGCTTCGCAGCTTGTTGAGCTCCAGCCATACAGTATTGGATAGTTCGCTTCCGCGAGGATTTCAGCAGCTTTTCCAACAGCTTCCTTCATAGAAGCCTTAACGAATTCGCCATTTCTCCTAATGAGCGGCTTCAAAATTCTGTGTTCACCGCAATAACCTAAAAATTTCGCCTCGCACATGGCGCAACCATTTTTGACCTTAACAATCTTCCCTTCGTCAATTGTCAATTCTATATCGTCGCATAAGCTTCCACAAACTGGACAAGTCACGGACTTAACTACTTGCATTTTAACCCTTCCTAAACTGTTTCTTCAAAAGCTCCTCTAAACCTAAGACAGGCTTGTCTGGAGCCGCCTCGATTTCTGCTGGAATCCCCTTAAATGATGGCATACCGATACCATGAGTTTCGGGGTTAACCACAACATTCGCCCATGGACCATAAGGAATATAAATAATTCCCAAATGCGGCGCCCTAAGCGATTTTAAGGCTTTAACCACAACGGAGCCATATTCTGTTGAAACTTGAACGTTAGTCTTTTCTTTAATTCCAAGCTGTTTCATGTCTTCAGGGTCCATGTAACAAACAGAAACGCTTTCTGCATATTCGCTTGAGGCTTTTCCACGTTCTTTTGCCACTCCCTGCTCTATTGTCCGACCAGTAAGCAATGTCACATACAGTTTTGACTTTTGTTCCATTAGGAAACCACAACTTTTACGTTTTTTTCTCGATTAAGCTTGATATGTTTTGAAAAGAGAATACACTAATTTTAACCTAATTAACTTTTATCTTAGACTCTGCAAACGGAAACACTTTTAAACCAGAGATGCGATTGCTGGAACGTTTTGGACAAATTAAGGTTGATAATTGATGGGTGAAAAGACGGTTATAGAAGTTGAGGATTTAACGAAACATTACGGCGAAATTACAGCCCTTGATGGCGTATCCTTCAGCGTTCTTGAAGGAGAAATTTTTGGATTGCTAGGTCCGAACGGAGCTGGAAAGACGACATTAATGGAAATAATGTGTGGTTTGAGAAGATTTGACAGAGGTAAAGTTGCCATTCTCGGCTTTGACTTGGTCAAGGAACCCTACAAGGTTCGAAGTTCTATTGGATTTTGCCCTCAAGAAACTTTACTTTATGATTTGTTGAGCGTTTACGAAAATTTTGCCTTTTCCGCCTCGCTTTACTCGCTCAGCTCAAAGAAGTTTAAGGAAAGAGTTGAGTTTTCTTCCAAATTTCTAGGGATTGGAGAATTTATGCGGCGAAGAGTTAAGGAGCTTTCTGGTGGAATGAAGAGACGCGCAAATCTTGCAGCGTCAATCATTCACGACCCTCCAATTATAATTTTGGATGAGCCCACTGTTGGTTTTGACCCGAACGTCAAAAGAGAGTTTTGGGAACTAATCAGAGATTTAAAAGGCTATGGAAAAACCATGCTCATTTCCACCCATGACATGTATGAAGCAGATGAGCTTTGTGACAGAGTTGCAATAATGGATAAGGGTAAAATTGTTGCGCTTGATAAACCTCACGTTTTAAAGGAGACTATAGGCGGAGAAGCAGCAATTCACATAAGAGTGAAAGATGTTTCACAAGAAAAGACGTTAGCAGTTCTTGAAAAATACAATTGCACTTTAAAAGAAAACGAAATTCGGATTTTCTCTAAGAATCCCTGGGAACTCATGCCTGAGGTGTCAAAGAAGCTAATCTCGCAGAAGATTTTGACAGAGAAAATTGAGGTTGTTGAGCCAACATTGGAAGACGTTTTTGTAAAGTTGACTGGGCGCAAACTAATGGAGGAGTCGCAATGAATTCTGTAATAGGGATAGCAGTAAAAGACATCAAGCAATTCTTCAGAGAAAGAGGCACAATCTTCTGGACCATAGCCTTTCCAGTGATGATACTTCTGCTGTTCACCGCAATTTTTGGAAGAGAAATTCCATTCAACGCAAACGTAGGAATAGTAAATGAAGACACCCTGACACCGATACCTTCAATACCAGAAGGCGTAATTTCGGGACTTAACAGCACTGGATTCTTGAATGTGAGAAACTTCACAGATAGAGTTGAAGCAGAAAAGGAGTTAAATGCAACTAACATACGCGCAGTAATCATAATTCCACAAAACTTCACACAAGACCTCGTAATGACTGGCCACGCAAACATAACGTTAATTCTAGACCAGACAAACTTTGATGTTGCCCGAATCATTCGAGACGGAGTCAAAACCTTCTTCACAAACTATTATCAAAATTACATTAACCAAAGTTACACTGAACCCATCGTAATAAATGAAGAGGCAATATTTGGAAAGGAAATAGGCTACAAAGAAAGCATCGTCCCCGGCATGCTCACTTATCCGCTCTTATTCTCGAGCATGGTAGTTTCCACGGGCGCCATAGTCTACGAACGCGAAAGAGGAACACTTAAAAAGATAAGAGCTTCACCCATTCGTCCCATAAACATGCTTTTCGGCAAAACTTTGGCTGCACTCTTTCAAACAGCCATATCAATTCTTGTTATGGCAACTCTAGCCGCGTTTCTGCTTGGTCCAAAACTTAACTGGAACATTCCATTGCTTATTCCAATACTCTTCTTGGGCTCAATGAACGGCATAGCCTTAGGCTTAATCATATCTTGCATTGGCAGGTCGCCTCAAGAAGCATCTAACGCAGCCACAACAATAGCCATAGTGCTTCAATTCTTCGTAGGAATGTATTTTCCGCTGGAATATCTTCCGACGTATCTTCAACAGATTGGCCAATTCATTCCAATGACATATGCGGCTCAAGCGTTAAGAAACATAATGATTCGAAATGCCGTGTTAGCCGATTTGACTTTCACAATAGCGACACTCAGCCTTTCAGCAATTGTGTTATATGCCGTTGGGATTCTTCTCTACAAGAGATGGGTTGAAAAAGAATAGTTAGGGTTTGTATCCGCCAAGGATGCACAAAGCCAAGGCAGTAGCGATTATGTCGGCTGTTGTTCCAGGATTAAAATGGTTGCCGAATCTTCTGAGGTTTAAATCAAACGTGCGAAGACTTTCCTTACCCTTTGCGGTTGCGAGACCTCCTAGGTCTAAGATTTCCTTCGCCATCATGGAGACTTCTTGAGCTTTTTGGAGACCAACTTTTCTGGCTATGAATGTGTCTGGGTATCCAGCCAAAACCTTCAAAAAGGTGTGGATTATAGCCGTGTTCAAATCTTTGTTTTCGTTAATCTGTTTCATTAAAAAGGGATAGGCGACATCAAAGGTTATTGGGTAATTGTTAACCCATTCAGAACAAACATTGTCGTAGCTTGAGGCTATTTTGAAGACTTGGTAGAGCGAAACATTCTCCTTCATTATTCTATCCACGGAATCTGGACTGTTAACGTCAAGGTCTGGAGCCTTACCGAGCCCGCTTGGTTTAGCGATTTTTATTGCTTCATAAACATTCACTGCATCTTCCGGTGTGGTTGACTCAACAATAAGCTTCAGCTTTTCACGTAGCCTTTGAATTTCAAAAACATATCCATTCGCCGTGAGAGTCATTCCAGCAGCAACTGCGATCGGCGCGAAAAGAATTACTGTGCCAAGTAGCGTATTGCCGCCTCGCTGCCAAGCATTAATGTTTGCTATACAATCTCGAATAATTTCTCCTACGCCCACTTGGCTAAGCTGCATTCTTCCTTGAGAAACGGCAATTCCCCGTTCTGCTGCTAACTCAAAAAAAGGCGCGGCAGCCACGGCAGAAGCAAGAAAATGCTCATGGCGGGTTCCTTCAAAACCAACAATCAAATTCACGTTGCCAGGTTTGTCGGCGCTGACTTCAAAAAGGATAGCCAATTCTAAGCATTTTGAAATGTGCTTTGCTTTTTCGCTGGGATGCATTTGCAAGAGTGCTCCTTTTTCTACTTATAACTTTTGCGCGAAAGTTTTATTAATGTTGTGTAAAAAACTACACAGCAATGAAAAATGCTACATGATGGAGTTTATAAAAATGAAATTATCAACCAAAAACGTCGCCTTAATGGCAGTATTTGCTGCTTTGTATTATGTGCTTTCTTTAATAACCCCCTACATTCCAGCAGTAGCCATTCCCGAAATAAAGATAAGTTTGGAAGCTCTCATTGCTTCCGTCTACGGTCTCGTGTTGGGACCTTATCTAGGAGCATTAGCAAGTTTTCTAGGAGCATTCGTCACTTGGACTTTACCTCCAGCAAGCATGAGCCCTTATGGAATGCCCTTTTTGTTATCGCCGCCTCTAAACGCTCTGATAACTGGGTTAATATTTTATAGAAAGTGGAAAACAGGCTTTTTCATTTACGCTATTCTCATCATAGCTTTCCTATTTACACCGCCTGTTCAGCCTATCTCGGAAAACCTTTATGTTGGAGTAGCTGTTTTATGGGATAAAATTATTGCATTGCTGTTGATATTACCATGCGCAAAATTTGCCGAGCAACTAGCCGCTTCTAAATCTTTGCCCTTTCTGTATTTCCTACTCACTTTCATTGGAAATCAAGTTGACAATATGTGGGGTTCACTTGTGTTTGCTACACCTACAGTTTATGAGGGAATTTTTGGGTTGTCAGTAGATACCGTTCGCTTCCTCTTCGTCGTCAGCCCCTTTGTTTACCCTGCCATCAGGTTATTACAAGCCATAATAGCAACAGTAGTCGCAGTGCCGTTGATGAAAGCAATAATTGACACACCATGGGTTTGGCAAGAGAAAAACATACTATCTCCATAATCCTTATGAAGTAATACAAAACCATTAGAGAGCCCATGCAAATGCGAGAAGGCGAATTACTAAAAACTAAGGTAGATGTTATCTTTGAGGTTAAGGGTTTAGTTCATCCTTCAGGCAGGGTTATTGCTTTTCCACGGTTTATTCCAGAATCTCATGGCAACCGCATTCACGGAAAAAGTGTCTACAAAAAAATCTACAGTATTTCCGAGCGGTTCAAATTTCTTGAGCAAAATTTTCCTCAATACATTGTTTATGACCCAGTTTTTGATGAGAAGCTTTGTGAAGTGCCACTGGAAGACGTGAAACGACATTATAAACCCGTCAACCGTTTACGACAGCTTCGACATTGCAAGGGATTAGACGATTTGGAAATGGACGCGCTCAGTTTCTTGGAACTTTTAAAAAAACAAGCGGGAATTCGTTGGGCTAATATGGGGATTTCGGGTTCGCTTCTTGTCAAATTGCACACGCAAAGCTCCGACATTGACCCGATAGTTTACGGAAGCGAAAACTGCCGCAAAGTCTACGATGCATTAAAGTCTTTGACGCAAGACGCAAAAAGCAAAGTGAAAAAATACACAACAGAAGAACTGCAGAAGCTATATGAGTTTCGCGTAAGAGACACGCAGATGAGTTTTGAGGATTTTGTGCGGACAGAAAGTCGGAAAGTCCTGCAAGGAAAATTCAAGAACCGAGACTATTTTATGCGTTTCATTAAGGATTGGAGCGAAATTCACGAAAGCTATGGCACAGTCCAGTACAGAAATGTTGGTTACGCAAAAATAAAAGCAAAAATTGTGGACGATTCGGACGCAATCTTCACGCCTTGCACTTACAAACTTACAAATGCTGAGATACTGGAAGGCACACGAGTAGACCTAATTGAGGAAATCGCTTCTTTCAGAGGAAGATTTTGCGAACAAGCCAGAAAAGGCGAAACGGTGGTTGCGCAAGGAAAAATTGAGCGCGTGATGGACGAGAGGCAAAACCGCGAATTCTTTAGGCTTCTGCTAGGCAACAAACCTTCAGACTACATTTTGCTGGCATAGTGGGTTAAGATACAACTTTCAACACTTGCTCGTAGTATCTGGGGCAATAGGTTAAAGTTACCTGATGAAAACTGCCCTTCGAAGTTATAAGCTCTTCTAGGTTTCCTTCCACGTAGACTTTCTCGTCTTTGAATGCTTGCATGCGAAACTCTTCCAGGTAAGACACCACACGCTCAGCTTCCTCAGCACCAGTTTTTGCTTCTATAATCTTTAAGGGTTCAACGCCATAAACTGAAGGAATAAAAGGCGAATCATGGTCGTCGGTTATGCGCGCAAACATTTTAACCCAGCCTTTCTGCACAATCCTCGCTTCCAAAAAAGGTGATTCACAGATTTCTTTCCAGTCTTTCACAGGTTCAAACTCTGTCTTAATTATTCTTCCACTCTGCTTGTCGTTGAACACTGCATAAATCAGTTTTCTCTGCTGATGCCAAACGAACTCTTTGGCACTGTAATTTTTGAACCTCCATGTTTTCCCTTTTATTGAGTCATCGCTTTCAAACTCATTCTTCAGTTGAGAATCTCCGTCACAATAAAGCTCCAGAAGCGTCTCTCGCAGTTTTGCCAAGTTTTTTCCTCCATAAACAATTAGGTCTATGTCAGAAAACTGTGGATGATAGAATCCGTGAAGCAGAGAACCGAAAACGCCGAAATTCTTATTTGACAAACCAGAACGCTCAGTAACGATTCCAAGAACTTTCTGTAAAGCATCAAGAAGCTCGTCTTTCGGTTCTTTTTCAATCAGTTTTATAAGCCCTTCACTTGGTTTCCGCGTTTCCATAATATTTGCGCATTTGACGCCTACAACCTTTCTATTGAGAATAGGCAGAAATATCATGTATTGAGGAAAATTGTTTTTAACAAATTTCCAGCCTTCATCCTCATAAAGCTTGAAGAAAACATGGTTTCTATCCGTTCTCAACGCTTTAGGATTATTAGACTCGAAAATTTCTGCTGGTGCATATTCAACATCGCAAACATACGCGTTTGCTGGATGAGAATAGCCAAAAACACGAAAAATTAAGCCTTCCCTTGTTACTATCGCGTCACGGTCTCTAAGTCTCAAATCGGCCAAATGTACTCTTCCTCGCTGACGCCAGTTCCAACAACAACTTGATAAAAAACTTCGTCTGTGCAGACGCTCTCAACTCGCTCCAATGTTCCGGCAACCTTGATTTTGTCTCCTTGCCGTGCAATATTCCTATAACATCCAATCATTGAAACCACGAGTATTGGAATTCTCTCTTTAGGAAGGTTTGAGGCTTGATTTGCCGGTGCGTAGTCTTCTATTTTGTATATTGCTGGACGGAACATGGCTTCACTATCATCGTTAACAGTACAAGTAAATTTTACTGGAGCTAAGGGTGTGAATTTGTATGCGCCATATTCCGAGTGAATTTCTCCGGGTTTGCGAACTGCATTGTACATGAAAAGCTTCCCAGAAAAGCGCCCTTTGAAACGTCTCGCGGCGTCCAAACGGTTATTAAAAACATAACTTAACTTTTTGGCTTCAACAAGTTTTTCTATCGTTTTCTCCAATTTGCGAAAGTTTTCTGCGCCATAAACCACAATGTCTATGTCAGATTTTGACGAGTGCATGTTAAGAGCTACTGAGCCGTGAACCCCAAAATCTTCAATTGCTATGCCAGATTCATTTGACAATAAATTGACAAAGTCTAAAGTCATCTTCTGCAAGCTATCCTTACGGTTCTGCTCAATGATAGAGGCTAGACAATCCCTTGGAACATAGACTTTCTCAACCGAACTCAACGGCGCACTTATTACATACTTACCCCTAAAAGGACAAAAATACACGTAACTGGGAAAGTTTTTCTTGAAAGTTTCAAGAAACGCTTGATAATTTTGGGCGGTGTAGAGTTTTTCGGCGCGGAAAAGTTCCAGCGGCCCATATTTCCATGTTCTCTCCAGAAAATCAATTTGGAAAAGCGTTTTGAACGTGGATGGAATGTACTTTAGGAATGCAAAAACTCGGTCTTGTGGATGCTCATAGCCGAAAACGTTGAATATGAAGCCTTCTCTAGTTGTGAAAGTGTCGCCGTCCGCTGGGGTCCATTTCTTATGAATCGTCTCTGAGCACCTCGATAAAATGGGAATGAAATGCTAAAAAACCTATTGCACAAACAGCATAAAACTTAAAATCGAATTAAAGTAGAACATTCAAATGTGAGCAGTGTGAAAGAAAGTTTACATCCTTATGTAGTGTTTCTTCCATCCGAACAGAAAAGTAAAATATTAAGCGCAATCTTCGGGTCTAAAGCTGCAGTTGACATTCTAAAGTTTTCACTCAACCGAGGCATCTCAAATAAGATTTACCAGAAAGACTTGGTAAGAAAACTTGCCTATTCAAACAAGACGATAATTGGAACGTTAAAGTCTCTGACCAACCTTGGAATTTTAGCAGAAGACATGGAGAAAATAGAAACGGAACATCGCACAACATGGGTCAAGGCTTATCAGCTGTCGGCCACTGGCAGATGGTTCGCCCTGCTACTAGCGGAAGAAAAAGACTTGTCTGAAAGTGAAAAGGCGGAGATACTGCAGAACATTTTCAGAAAATACATGAGTTGGGTGAAGGACCTTTCCCAAAAGCTTAATGTGAACAAGAAGACGCTAGAAGAAATCTTCAGAGAAGAACTAAGTTAGCAGAGGCATTAAGAATTGAAAACGACAGTAATAGCAGTTGTCGGAAGTAAAAGTTCAGGAAAAACAACCACGATAGAAGCCTTAACGAGAGAGCTAACAAAAAGAGGCTACAAAGTCGCCGCTATAAAGCATATTCCAGAGGTAAACTTCACAATAGACACAAAGGATAAGGACACTTGGAGGTTCGCTCAAGCCGGAGCAAAAACAATAATAAGCGTTGCATCTCAAGAAATAGCCACACTAGAAAAAGTGAACGAAGCAGATTTTTCGTTAGAGAATATTCTGAGAAAATGCGAAGACCACGACATAGTTATTCTTGAAGGATTCAGAAAACTTGTGAGCAAGAATGAGAACATACCAAAGATTGTAGTTGCAAAATCGAAAGAAGAAGCTTTAGAAGCTTTAGACCAATTCAAACCTATTTTGGCTTTTACTGGTCCCTACTCGATTGAAAAAATGAATTTAAAAGTTCCTTACGTGGATGTGTTTAAGAAACCGGAGAAAATTGCGGATATTGTGGAGAAGTTAGCCATTAAAAGACGTTAATGAGTTGATTTGTGTTGTTGGGTTGTGGGGTTTGGAGATTCTGTTTGAGGGGGAGAAAGGAGATTCTTACAAAAATTATAAGGGATTTCTCCAAACCTTTCCACCCAACAGTTTTTTCTGTCATCCCCTCCTTAAAGAGCCTTGAAGGCTTCAAACCATCTGTTGTACAAGGATAACATGTCAAGCGAAACGCTTGGTTTTCTCTCCTCAAGTATCAGTCTAAAATCGTCCATTCTTAAAGGTCTCGGCTTAGCTTGTTTGTTAGTTGCTTGGCCTGATTCGAAAAACTCGCCTATAAGCTTTAGATGTGCTGACTGGCAGACGTCTCTTATGTCGCTTCCAGAAAAGCCTTCAGACAATCGCGCCAACTCGTGCAAATCAACATCAGCGGCAAGTTGCAGGTTGCTTGTGTAAAGCTTGAACATCATCAAACGCGTGTGATGGTCAGGAAGCGGCACCAAAATTCTTTTTTGGAATCTTCTAATGAAAGCCCAATCCAAATCCCACGGTTTATTCGTGGCTCCAATAACATAAACGTGAAGATTTTTGCCCTTGTCGACTATGCCGTCCATCTCTTTCAAAAACTGGTTTCGAACGCGGACTTCCCCGCCAACTTCGTTTGAATGCGCTCCCATAAGAGAATCCAACTCATCGATGAAAACTATTGATGGCTTTCCATCATTTGCCGATTTTCTAGCTGACCCGAAAAGCTTGGCAACATTCTGTTCAGCTTCACCTAACCACTTAGACATTATTGAGGCAGCGTCAATGGAAATGAAAGTCGCGTCTATTTCCGTGGCAACAGCAGCAGCTAAAAGAGTTTTGCCACAGCCGGGCGGTCCAAACAGGAGGATTCCACGCGGCCATCCTAACGGGAATAAGTCGGGTCTCTGAACTGGATAAACTATTGCTTCTTTTACTGCTCTTTTGGCATTGTCTAGCCCGACGACTTCCTCCCATTTTACATTGGGCTTCTCAGTCACTATCAGTTCCTCGTAGCTTGATTTTCCTCCTTCCGTGGTTTTTGCGTTTTCCGAGTCTTTGGTTTCTTCGCGGAATTCTGCGGGCGAAACTGCTCCTTGTAACGCTTTTATCCTTTCCTGGTAGGCAATTGCTCTCTGTATGTAAACTTTGTTTAGGCTATATTCTGGATAAAGCTGGACAAGTTGCAAGAGGCTTTCTATTGCTTTCTGATACATCGTTATTGCTAAGCCTCTGGAGCCTTGCTTGTCTAAGCGTACCGCCTCTAAAGCGTAATTTGTTGCGGCTTTCTCAAGTTCCTGTGAAGCGCTCAAAATTTTTCCACTCCTATTCTCCCGTTCTCAACTCAATCTTTATTTTTCCTTTCGCTCCTAAACTTTCAAGAGCCTTTCTAACTTCCTCATCAGAGGTTTTCAAATCTGTAGAGCAGCGTGCTATGTCAATTTCTCCATTATATTTTCTAACATAATCGAGAAGCATGTCCTCTAAAATTGGGTTCTCAATTTTTAGGGAAATTTCTTGAATTTCGGCTTTTTTATAAGAAAAGAGGGTTTGGGAAGAATTTCCATCCTGCTCAGTCACGGTTTCTTGACCGACCGCTTGGGAACAGTTAGCGGCTAACGCAACCATTTCTTTCAATGCAGGTTGTTCGGTTTCTGACGCAATTGTGGTAGCGGGCGGTTCGGGAAGTTTTTCAGCAAGTTTCTGTTCAAGAAAGCCCGACACTTCTTTGAGTATTTCTTCTCCTCCAGGTGTTTTTCTGTTTACTGGTATAATTGACTCATCAGCAGTTATTCTCGTCGAATACAAGGTCTCGCTTATTTCTTCGTTGACCTTATTCAGTTCAGAAGAAACATCAGGTAAAACTTCAAACAGTTCTTGGGACACATGCTGTAAAAGCTTCAAGGAAGGCTTCAAGTCAATAACTATGTCACTTAGCTCCTTTATGGTTTCAAGTCTAAGAATCACACGTTCTATTGCTAACTCAACATTGTAGAGAAATTTTATTAGTTTTCGAACCTCTGCGATTTCGTTTGCGCAAATCGCTGCCCTTTCTTTATTTTTGTTTTTGAGAGCATTTATGCATGTTTGAAACAGAATATGATCTCTTTCTTTAAGACGAAAGCTTGCTTGGTCAAGTTTGTTGCGTTGAATTTTCAGGGTTTGAATTGATTTAACAACCGTCTCGCGAAATGGTGGAGGGTTTGGATGAAGAAAACCTTTGATCTTTTTTCCCTCCGCCCGCCACCGTTAGTTGCTGGCTTATATGCCGCTTCTTCCGATTTCTTTCACGTATACAACCACGGGGGGTTCTGGAAGTTCAGGACTTGAAGAAGTCAAAGCAGGTTCTTTTGGAGTTTCAGCCTTTACCTTGTCTTTCTCTTCTACTGCAGTTTTTAGGTCTTCGCCAAGTAAAATGTTTGAAAGTTTATTTTTTGTGAGCTCTAAATCATTTTTTTCTACATTGACTCGTCTTAGGTTTTCTTGGATTATTGCAAAGGCTGCTCCATAATATTGATCGTCGATTTTTCCTATTTCATGTTCGATTTCAAGATGAACCAAAGCGTAATTTAGCTCTCGAGTTTCTTCGGCACAGCGGGCAATTTCCTTGTTTATTTCTTCAATAATAGATTGAGCTTCAGTTTTCAGCTGGGTTAGTGCTCCGTCAAAACTGTTATGAAGTTCTTCGTATAGCTCTTGCGAGATTTTTTTCTTCTCAACTAACTCTTTAAGGGCTTGGTCTTTGCGCCATAAAAGCGGTATCTGATCACATAAGAGTGCAGCTTTTGATTTTATCTCGGACATGAGTGTTACTTCTGCACCGTCGAATTTCAGGTGCTCCGTGGGAAGTTTCAAGAATTTTCCGCTGCCTTGTTCGATGAACGCAGCGTCAAATTTTCCGTTTGGAGAGACTGCAAAAGAGGCTACTTTACCTACTACTCGTCCGTACTCGTCTTTGATTTGTTTTCCAACAGAAAGAAAAAGATTGGGGTCTTGTGGCATGGTTTTTCTCCCCTATACCTTTTAAGAGGTTTCAGTTGGTGCTTTCTCGCCTAAGGAAGGCGCTGGGAGTCCCGGAATTCCTGGTGGGAGTTCTGGGAACTTTTCTTTGATTCTTTGTTCCGCGACTGTTGCTGCTTCTGTGAGAATTTTCTGTGCATCTTCGTTTACTGCGTCAAAGTTCAACGTCATTCCTGAGCTTTGTCCAGCTTCAATCATTATACCGCTAAGTAAGTTGCCAATTTCTCCGAGCTCGTTTTCTGCTTCTGGAAATACGCTAACAAGTCCTGCTCTCACTGACCTTAAAACGCCGACTGCTGGTCCGAGGGTTGACACTACATCTCCAAGTTCGGATACAGTGCGTAACCTTAATACAATTTGTTCAAGTGCGAGTCTTGCGTTAATAATTAATCTTTCCATTTTGCGTATTTCTGCTAGCTCGTTTGCGAAGACGTTTGCGCGTGCTGTGTCGTGCTTTGTGTAGGCGTCGACTATTCTTGCGAATATTGCTTTGTCTCTTTGGCTGAACCTTTCAGTTGCTTGGTCAAGTTTCTGAACTTGCAATTCAATGCGTCTAACTGCGAAATCCAATCGCGGCTTCAGTGGACCTGGCGGTCTGACTGCCTCCTTGATGCGGTTGGTGAATGGTTGCTCATCTCTTCTAGTTTCCCATTTTTTTGCGAATCTTTCTGACAAATTAATACCTCCGAAAAAAGAAGGATGCACAGAACAATATTATGCATTGTTAACATGGTGAAAATATGCACGTATATACGTAGAGCTATATGCCAAAGTGAAAAGTGTTTTGAGCTTTAATTTTCTAATTAAAAGATAAAGTTGCTGATTTTGAGGTATTAGACAAAAATGTGTAAGTTAGACTAAAAAGAGGCTTAGAAATCAAGTGTAAGGCAAAGGTGAAAAAAATTGAAAGACAGAATGAAAATCTTCCTCGTAGTAGCAGCATTAGGATTTGCAGCTGGAGTTATCGCCGACATAACAGCGGAATACGTGATTCCAGCGATCATGACAGTGTTGCCAGAAGTTCTCAAGGCTAGATACATAATTTCAGGATTCGCCGGCGCTTGCTTAACGCTTGTCATGGTCAGCATATGGGCTTACGTCACTGGACCCTCAGAAAAGTAAAAAATCACTCTCACCCCTCTCTCCTATTTTGCGTATTTTTAGTTGACTTCTTCTAGAAAGAAAGTTTTGGACTCAGGAGCGGAAAAAGCAATCATCCGTTTTGTCAGTGTACCTCGATTACCTCATCGTCCAACATATTGAAATAATTGTTCAGTCTATTTACGCTTACGGAAGATACTGCAAATGTGCGGCATATTCGGTTTCGCTTTGAAAACGCCAATAGCCATGGACAACGTGTTCAGACTACTTGAAAAACTAGAAGTTCACCAATACCCGTCAGAACCGAAACCTGTCGGAGGTTATGGAGCAGGAATTGCTGTGCTTGAGGAAAGTGGAGAAGTTCTTTGTGAAAAAATTGGAAGCAGTGATGGTTCTCCTGCTAAGCGTTTATCTGAAATTTTTAGCGTGAAAGAAGCATCTATCCTAATCGCCCATGTTCGAATGCCAAGTCCTCAGTTCATGACAAGTTCCTCTTTTAAGGAAACAGCTCAGCCTTACATTGCAAGATGTAATCCAAGCCAAACTATTGTTTCAGTCCATAATGGCAGTGTAGCAAATTATAAGGAAATTAGAAAGAAACTTGGGGCGCATGTTTTTGAGTCTGAAAAAGTTGAACTTATCGACTCAGAAGTAATTCCACACTTGTTTGAGGAATTGTTGATGGAAAAGGCTGATGTTGACGAAGCTTTGGATGCGCTTTTCTTGTCTTTGGAAGGGCCAAGCGCGTTGAGTTTATTGCACGTCGAGAAAGAACGTGTGTTTATGCATTTTATTCATAAAGAGAAAACTAGGGGACTCCATGTGTGGACAAACTGGCGGAATGAAGTATTTTTCTGTTCCAGAAATGAATTGTTGGTGGAAATGTTTGGCGACATGCTGACGCAAGGAAAGTTTGAAAGAAAAGTGGCTGTTTCTTATCGTGAAGATGCAAATTTAAAGCTTTCTTTTACAATATAATTTTGGCACAAACAAATGGAACGGAAACATGTGGATTCGAATGTTTTCTGTTTACTCGCTAAACCTATTAGAGATGCTTTAGCCGAGTTAGGCTTTGCTGAACCAACGCTTCCGCAGATAAAAGCGATTCCGCATGTTCTGGCTGGCGAAAATGTGCTTTTGATTGCGCCTACGGGAAGCGGCAAAACGGAAGCGGTTCTTCTTCCAGTTTTTTCGAAGCTGATTCAGCAAGAAAAAAAGAAAGAAGGAATATCAGTAGTTTACATTACGCCTTTGAGGGCTTTGAACCGTGATTTACTAAAGCGTTTGTCTTTTTGGGCTCAGCGTTTGGGCTTTACAGTGGAGGTTAGGCATGGCGACACTGAAATGAAATTGCGTAGAAGACAGGCGATTTCGCCGCCGCAGATGCTTGTAACAACGCCGGAGACATTGCAGGCGATTCTTCCAGGCTCTCGTATGAGACAGCATCTGAGCCATGTTAGGCACGTTGTTGTTGATGAAGTACATGAGTTGGCGTCGAGTAAGCGTGGTGTTCAGCTTTCAATAGCTTTGGAGCGCCTTTTTGATGTGGTTGGTGAGGAGTTTCAGCGTGTGGGTTTGTCGGCTACTGTTGGAAACCCGGAAGAGGTTGCGCAGTTTATTGCTGGAACAGGTCGAAAGATTCGAATCGTGCAAGCATTGCCGCCTAAGGGTTACAGTTATAATGTGGAGAATCCGTTGCCAACTGATGCGGATTACGAGTTGGCTGGTAAGCTTAGAACTTCGCCGGAAGCGGCGGCTAGAATAAGGCGAGTGTTGGAGCTTGTTGACAGCCATAAATCAACATTAATATTTGTTAATAGTCGAACGAACGCGGAGATGCTTGGTCACAAGTTCGGTCAGCTTGGACGAGCGGACATTGCGGTTCATCATGGTTCTTTGTCGAAAGAAGAGCGTGTGCAGATTGAGGACGAGTTTAAGGCTGGAGTTTTGAGGGCGATAATTTGCACGAGCACCTTGGAGCTTGGTATAGACATTGGTAATGTGGATTTGGTTGTTCAGTATCTTTCGCCGAGGCAGGTGAGCAGTTTAATTCAGCGTGTTGGGCGTAGTGGACATAGGTTGGATATGCTTTCGGAAGGCGTTATTGTTACAGCTTTTCCAGACGATACTTTGGAATCGGCTGCTGCAGTGAGAAACGCCTACAAAAATAAGGTTGAGCCGGTTTTGATTCACGAAGACGCTTTGGATGTTTTGGCGCATCAAACAGTAGGATTACTCATTGATAAAGGGTCTTTGACGATAAAGGAACTAATGACAACTGTGCGCAGAGCTTATCCTTATCGTAACCTTAGGGAAAAAACACTTTTGGATGTGATAGACTTTTTAGACAGCCTCGACGAATTAAGATTTGAAAAAGAAGGAAAAGTTTTGAGAAGAGCCCGAAAGAGTAGGCGTTATTACTTTGAGAATTTGTCTATGATTCCCGACGAGAGACGCTATCCCATAGTGAATGTGATTTCAGACCGAAAAATTGGCACTTTAGGCGACGAGTTTATGGCTATAAGAGCTCGAGTAGGCTTAAATTTCATTGTTAGGGGAAAAGTTTGGCGAATAGTGCAGATAGAGGATGAAACGGGCACAGTTTACGTTGTGCCTGCTGAGGACCCGTTTGCGGCGATTCCTGGTTGGGATGGAGAGATTTTGCCTGTGCCTTTTGACTTGGCTCAGGAAACTGGAAGGCTACGTGAACAGATTAGAGACGCATTGAGGGAAAATGATAAGGTTGAGGTTGTGGCGGAGAAGCTTGCTGATAAACTTAAGACGAATAAGACAGCTTTGTTGGATGCTGTTAGAGAAGTTGCAGAGCATCTAAACCAAGGCGCGCCGTTGCCAACGCATAATCACATTCTCATAGAAGCCTTTGACAAATACCTCATAATCCACGCGAGTTTTGGAGAGATTGTGAACCGCACTTTGGGCAGCGTTTTTGATTCTGTACTTTCAGATAGGGAGTTGATTATTGGCTGGTGGAATGATGGTTATCGAATATTGATTGAGATGCCGAGGAATCTGACGCAGCGCGATGTTGAGAAGATGCCCGCGATGCTTTTTGGTTTGGCGGATGAGGAAGTGGACAAGGCTTTTAGTGATTATTTGGAGGCGAGGTTTCCGTTTTCTTACAAGATGAAGTTTGTTGCTGAAAGGTTTGGAGCTTTGCCTCGTGGGAAAACGATGGGTCCGGAGAGGCAGGGTCAGCTTGTTGGACAGTTTAGGGACACGCCGGTTTATGATGAGACTTTGCGTGAGGCGTTGTTGGAGAAGGTGGATGTAGCGAAGGTTAAAGAGATTATGCAGGCGGTTAAGGATGGGAAGATTAAGGTTAGCACTTTGTGGCGTTACGAAAAGCCTACGCCTTTAGCTTATCGCATTCTTGCGATGTATTCTGACGTTTCGGAGCTGATGGCTCCAGAAGAAGTTTTGCTAAGCAACATTGACAAGATGAAAAAGACGATAGAAGCAAGAATGGCAAAGCTGCTTTGCATATCATGCGGAAAATGGACGGGTGAGAGGAAGATTAAGAGTTTGCCAGAAAACCCAACATGCGAAAAATGCGGTTCTGGGCTTTTGGCGCTGTTGTATCCAAGCCAAGACGTGAAACATCTTCAGGAAATTTTGAAGAAAAGATGGGAAAGTAAAGAGTTAGCAGAAGAAGAGCTTAAAGAGTTGCGAGATACAAGGCGCACAGCAGATTTAGTATTGAGTTATGGCAAAAAGGCAATAATCGCGTTGGAAGTGAAGGGCGTGGGACCAGAAACAGCTTTTAGGATATTGGGGAAAATGCATTTGAAAGAAGACGAATTCTACATGGACTTGCTAAAGGCTAAGATTCAGTATCTACGAACGAGAGAATATTGGGAAGATAGACAAGACCGCAGAAATTTGCATTAGACTCAGCAGTTTACGTGTAGATGCTTTTAACTAAATTGTATGCTTCTTCTTCGATTGTAGCTATTGACGACAGAAGCTCTGGGATTTCACTTCTTCTGTCTCCTTTCCCATCTAGATAATCCAAAATTATATAGCACATTTCCTTTATTTGCTGTCCAGAATTTTGAAAAGAAAGCGACAATTGCTCTAGCCTTGGAGTTTTAGTTATTTTTGCAAGCTCTTTTAGAAGGAGGGAGAATTCTCTCCTATTCGCTGTGAAGTTGTCTACTTCTCTGCTTAAAGTTGGCGGAACATTAGCGAACATAACCAAATTCTTGAGAGCTAGAACGTAATCCTCCTTATCCATGCACTCTTCCCAACTTGAAAATTCCTTCGAAAGCTTCTTTATGCCGGGTACCCCAAAATTTTTGATTGGTGGATTCAACATCTGGTCTGCTTTGTGCAATAATCCCTTACTCATTACCGAATTAAAACTTCGAACCCTTCTTGGGACTGAGAACTCTATTACAGAGTTTCTTTTCAGATACCCTTTTTCGTCTGTTTTCCATGCTTGCTCCAGATTTTCGTAGCTTAGAGCTTGTAAGTCTTCATAATTGCAGTCGTAAACGTAAACTCTCTTAGCTAAATCGTCGTACCCGACGACAAGAAGAAAGTGTGCGGTTGCATGAACCTTCATGAAGAATTCATGGTACTCCAAGTGAAACATGTCCAGTGGACCAATAATCACGGGATTTCCATCGTTAATATTTTTCTTTACAATTTTCACAGCTCTTCCAAAACTTCCACCCTCGTTCCTAATTTTGATGTCAATTCCGAAGATTTCGTTCACCTTTTTGTATTGAACCTTAATTGAGGGACCCCAAAAAACCATGTATGGAGGCTTCGCGAGCTTAAACTTAAGATAAGCAAAACCTGCCATTCCGCTGAGAATCATCATAAACCTGCACGGTAGTTTTTGACCCGTTTTCAGCTCGTAAACGTCGTTGATTCCGTTAACCATGCAGGTGTATTTGCAAACAGAGTGTGGAACCTTTATCAACCTTGACATTTCGCATTCCACCCATGGTTTTGCTCAAATCAGAAATTGCCATTTATTTACTTGACTAGAAAGTTAAAGGTTAATAACCGTTCTCTCTAGAACAATTACATCAATTCGGGATAAATATGAATGCTGAGAATGCAGAGCAATCCGGTCTTAAGCCTTCTTTGGGTTTGTTTGATGCTACAGCCATAAGTGTTGGCGCAATCATCGGAGCGGGAATATTCATAGTCACTGGCATTGCTGCGGGTTTGGCTGGTTCAGCATTAATCGTTTCTATGCTTATAGCCGCAGTAATCGCCCTGTTAACTGCGTTGAGCTTCGCTGAACTAACCGCATGGCAACCTAGGGAAGGAAGCATCTACGAATACACTTACCAGCTAATCTCGCCTTTCGCTGGCTTCCTAACCGGCTGGATGTGGATACTTTCCAACACGTTCGCAGGTGCCGCCGTCTCCTTAGGCTTTGCATACTACCTAACGGCAATATCGCCAACTCTACCGCCTAACGTGATTGCTGCTTTTCTCTGCATCACCTTCACAGTGCTTAACTTTTTGGGCATCCGCCAATCAGCCCTCATCAACAACATCCTCGTCACCGCAAAACTACTCATACTCACACTCTTCGTCATAGTCGGCGTGGGACACATAAACAAGGCAAACTTCGCCCCATTCGCACCTTTCAACATCGGAGTTCTCTACGGTGCATTCTACATTTTCTTCGCCTACGGAGGCTTCGCACGCGTCGCCGTAATAGCAGAAGAAGTCAAAGACGCAAAGCGCAACGTTCCAAAAGCCATACTACTATCGTTGGCGATATCCACGTTAGTTTACATTCTTGTCGGCGTCGTAGCCGTCGGACTCATAGGAGCACCAAGCCTCTCAGCCTCCCAATCGCCACTCACAGACGCCATAAACATAACTGGAAACACAACCGCAGCCTACGCGGTCTCAGCTGGCGGATTACTCGCAACCGCAAGTGTCCTACTCACCTCAATCTTAGGCGTGTCACGCATGGCATATGCGATGGGTAGACGAAAAGACTTGCCACAAGTCTTAAGCAAGCTCCACCAAAAATTTAACACGCCATACTATTCCATCTGGATAATTGGAGTCGCAATGACGTTGCTCGCCCTATTTGTAGACCTCAGTAAAGTTGTAGCCATAAGCACCTTCGCACTACTCTTCTATTACACACTGGCTAATGTCTCTGCTTTGCGATTGAAAGCTCAGAAAAGACTATACCCACGGCTCATTCCAGTCTTAGGCGCAATCACATGCTTAGCACTAATGATTTTCATTCCAATTGAAGCATGGATAATCGGTGCCGTAGGACTAGGCATAGGCGCGATTTTCTACGTAACGAAAAAACACCTAACCACAGGTTGAATCTATATATAAGGGGGGCTAGACACCCCAGAGAAGCTATTTCTTCTCTTTCCTCTTCAACATGTTCTCCAACACAGGACGCAACTTCGCATTTTCAGCCTTAATCTTCTCCTTACCCAAAGCCTGCATCTGCGCAGCCATCTCACGAACAACCTCAGCAAACTTCACACCTTCAGCAGCCGAAACATACTCCACACGGAACCTTTCAGGGCTTAACCCAAGCTTCTGCAACATAGGCGCCAAAGCATCCATCCTAGCCTTCATCTTCCAATTTCCACTAATATAGTGACAATCATAAGGCAAGTGACAAGCACCAATCAAAACCATACCAGCACCAAGCCTTAACGCCTCCAAAACAAAATCGCGGTCAACCCTGCCAGAACACATAACCCTAATAGGCCTAATCACAGGCGGATACTCAAACCTACTCGTTCCAGCCAAATCCGCACCAGCATAACTGCACCAGTTGCACAAAATAGCCAAAATCTTGTCTTCAGGGTCTCTTTCCAACGCTGCTCTTATCTGAGCCATAATCTGCGCATCAGTAAAGTGCATCTGCGTAATCGCGTCCGCTGGACACTCAGCAACGCACGTTCCGCAACCATGGCACATTGCAGTTATCACTTCCGCTGGCTTCTTCTCCTCCACTTTTATCGAACCATACGGACACCGCTCAGCACAAATTCCACATTTAGTGTTGACGTTTCTACACTTAGTAGGGTCTACAACCGAAACTATCGGCTCAATCTTCCACTTAGGCTTAGAAAGCACAGTCGCAGCACGCGAAGCCGCACCACTACCCTGCGATACGCTGTATGGAATGTCTTTCAAACCTTGACAAGCGCCAGACAAGAAAATTCCATCAGTAGGCGTGTCAATTGGTTTCAGCTTCGGATGACTCTCCATAAAGAAACCATCGGCTCCACGCGTCAAATTGAGTATACGCGCCATTTCATCCGTGCCCTTCTTTGGAATAGCCGCAGTTGCCAAAACAACCATTTCCGCCTCAATTTCAATCGGTTCGCCGAGCGTCATATCCTCAGCATGAATAAGCAAATTCTTTGTCTCTGGAACTTCCAAAATGCGGCTTACTCTTCCACGAATAAAGTTCACGCCTAACTCGCGTGCACGGTCGTAAAACTCCTCATAACCCTTGAAGTTGCTGCGCATATCCATGTAGAAAACGTAAACTTCCACGTCCTGCTTGTATTTTTCTTTAAGCTGAACAACATGCTTCAAAGTGTACATACAACAGAAGTTAGAGCAATATGGATACTTGTTCTTGTCCCGCGAACCAACACACTGAATAAACGCCACACTATGCGGCTTTTGCCCATCAGAAGCCCGAACAACCTTTCCACCAGTAGGACCAGCAGCAAGAATAAGCCTCTCAAACTCAAGCGAAGTAATCACGTTCGTGTACTTTCCATACCCGTAAAGCGGCATGTCATAAGGCAAGTAAATATCATAACCAGTCGCAACAACAATCGCGCCCACTTCCAACTCAATTTCTTCTGGTTTCTGCTCAAAGTTTATGGCTTGCCTCGCTCCACAAGCATCAACACACTTGTAACATTCAATACAGTAATCCTTGTTAATCGTGTAAACAAGCGGAACTGCCTGGTCAAACGGCACAGAAATCGCTTTTCTAACGCCTAAATTCATGTCCCACTCGTTAGGATACTCAATTGGACAAGCCTCCTTACATTCACCACAGCCAGTGCAATTAGCAGCAATCACATACCGAGGATTCTTCCGAATCTTAACCTTAAAATTGCCAATGTAACCGCTAACATTTAACAAGTCAGCATAAGCAATTATCTCAATGTTAGGATGCCGCCCTACATCGACCATTTTTGGTCCTTCAATACAAATGGAACAGTCAAGCGTCGGAAACGTCTTATCCAACTGCGCCATGTGACCGCCAATGCTTTCGCCCTTCTCAAGAAGATACACTTTGAAGCCCATTTCAGCCAAATCCAAGGCAGCATTCATTCCAGAAATGCCGCCGCCTATGACTAAAGCCTTGTTTGTAACCGGAACCTCAATTGTCTGAAGCGGATGTAACAGTCTCGCCTTTGCAACTGCCATCCTTATCAGGTCTTTAGCCTTCTCTGTCGCTTCTTTGGGCGTGCTTGGATGACACCAAGACGAGAACTCGCGGATGTTCGCCATCTCAAACAAAAACGGGTTCAAGCCCACATCAGAAACTGTTCTACGAAAAGTAGGCTCGTGCATACGCGGAGAACAAGCAGCAACAACAACACGGTTCAGCTTATGCTCTCTTATCCCCTTCCTAATCTCCTCTTGCCCCGGGTCTGCACACGTGTAACGATTATCTTTCACGTAAACAACGTTTGGCAATGTTTTCGCGTATTCAACGAGTTCTTTAATGTCTATTACACCAGCTATGTTCAAACCACAGTGACAAACGAAAACGCCAATTCGAGGTTCCTCAAACTCAACCTTCTTTTCAGCCATACCTACACACCCTTCCATCCAAGTCTTTTCTCAACAGATTCCATTCCTTTCCGAGAACCCTTAGCCTTCAACTCCTTAGTCACCTCAATCGGCGAAGCCAACTTTTCCAAAGCTTTATTCCACGCGCCAGAACGAACAGGTGTATGAATTATTTTTGTCCGTTTAAGCTCCAAAGCCTCCTCAACGGGACAAACAATCTTGCAAGCACCGCAGTAAACACAAAACATCTCATCTACATGCACCTTTTTATCCTCATCAGAATAGTAAAGCGCCCCGGTTATTGGGCAGACGTCAAGGCAGTCCGTGCAGCCTTCTGGACATTTCTCTGGGTGGATGACGATTTTGCCATGAATGAACTTCTTAACGCGTATAACACCTTCGGGACATTTGAATTCGCATATTCTGCAGCATGGGCAATGCTCTTTGTCCACATCAATTTTAACTTGAAGGTCTTTCCTTTCTTTTTTGGGAAGCTTTTTGACGTTTTCAACTTTTTTTCCATCCGGCGTGAGCCATGTTATCTTAATCAGATTGAGTGGGCATGCGTCTTCACATTTTAAACTCTCTGGTGGGTATTTGCTTGAGTCCGCTTGAATGTCGCGAATCAATTGGGGGAAGCTTTCTTTTTCAACCACTGAAAGAACGTGTTGACCGTTCAGAGTCACTTTTATTGCGCCGTATGGGCATAGTATGTCGCATATTCCGCAAAAATTACACTTTGCCAAATCGATGTCAACTTTAGCTCTTTTAGTTTTTTCTCCTTGAGTTTTAGGCTGTTTCTCAAGTTTGATGGCTTCTTTTGGACAAGCCAAGGCGCAGATTTGGCAGCCTACGCAAAGGTTCTTGTCAAGATTCAGTTTGTAATTTTTTACATGGAGAACCCATTCTAATGTTAACGCTTCTTGTGTGCTCTTTTTTGTTGTTTTTAGAGGCATCTGCAACCCACCAATTCAAATTGCCAAGTGTGAATTCGGTGGAATTATAGTTCTAATTCTTTACTTTCATATATAGTTTAGTTGTCAATCACGTGAAAACTGATGGAAAAGCATGGAGCAAATCAAAATTTAGATGAAAAACTTATTTTGTTTCAATTACGCTTAAAGCAAGATTGCTGGTAAAACTTGTACACTTGTCAACGTTTTTCATGCAACAAAAAACATTAACACCAAAAACTCAATCGACAAAACCTTAATTCACCGTTTTTGTGCAAACTGCAACATGACATTTTAGGTTTTCACTCTCTAAAGCAGCAATCTTCAAGCCAGCATTTCTAAGCAACACTTCAAAACTTTCTCGCGAGAAAACATTCTTCAAACCCGTAACTACAACTACAGCCTTTAGTTTTGCAACCCTTACAATTTCTTTCAAAGTCACATGTGGATTTGGCATGTTCTGAAGTAACGTGAAGGCGAAAATGTAATTAAAAAAGTTATCTGGGAAAGGTAATTTATCAGCATCAGCTAAGATTAAATGCGTGTTCAGAAATCTTTTCGCGTGTTCCTTCGCTTTTAGTGCTGTCTTTTTGGAAAGGTCCACACCTACAACTGTTTCTGCTTTGTCAGCAACATAATCAAACAAAAGTCCAGTGCCACATCCAACATCCAAAACCAAACCCAGCCTTTCCGCCGTAAAGTTCTTGAACGCAGCTTGAAACTTAGCCTTTTGTTCCTCAGCATAACGCATATCGTAAATGTGCGCTGTAACATCATAACGATGCATTATTTTGCGTTTCTTGTCCCACTCGCTCATGGCAACCCTTAAGAAATCTTATGTAGGCACAAGCCTTCTAAAAGTATTGGAGAAAGCCGTGCCGAATAACAAACCTCTAAACGTTCTAATTAATCCAAACGCGTTGGAAGCGGAAGCCGTTGCCAGAGAGGCAATTTCTCAACGCAGAACGCTTCTAGTTGTCGGCAATTGTTGGGTGAATTATTTCGGCAGAGCCAAGTCGAAACTTGAACCAGGCGAACGCATTCTCATAATTAAGGAAGATGGTTCACTTCTTGTTCACCGTTCAGTGGGTTATGAGCCGGTTAATTGGCAGCCGCCCGGATGCATCTTCCATGTGCAAGCCAGAAACAACATTTTAGAGATTCGCGCAGTAAGACAAAAGCCGCGTGAATCGGTTAACGTGTTCTTCGACAGGGTTAACATAGTTTCAGCTATGAGCCTTGTTGATTCCGGCGAGTTTTCTCTGTACGCAAGTGAAGAGGACATGCACAAGGCGATTCTGGTAAAGCCCTCTATTTTGGAGGAAGGATTCAAGCCAATAAGCTATGAGAAGAAGGTTGAGCCTGGTTTTGTTGATGTTTATGGTGTAGATAAGAGTGGAAGGCTTGTTGTTGTGGAAGTTAAACGTAAAACTGCTGGTAAAGAAGCAGCAATCCAGCTTGCAAAATACATCAAGGCAATAAGAGAAAAGGCAAACCGCGAAATACGCGGGATACTTGCAGCACCAAACATAGCAAAAGATGTTCAGCGGTTACTTGAAACCTTAGGATTAGAGTTCAAACCGCTAGACCCGAAAAAGTGTGCAGAAATTCTAAGGAAAACTGAAACAAGAAAACTAGAGGCATTCTTCACAGAGGAAACAAAACAATGATTCAAAAGATTGTTCCCTTAGCCTTTGACAGTTTCGGCGTTCGTTCAATGGCAACATTCATTGAGACAGACGACCTGAAAATTTTAATTGACCCTGGAGCAGCTTTGGGACCCATCCGTTATGGTTTGACACCGCATTTTCTGGAATGGCAGAAGCTTGATGAATCTTGGAGAAGAATAAAGCGACAAGCAAAAGAAGCTGACGTACTGATAGTGACGCATTACCATTATGACCACCATGACCCAGACGCTCCAGAACTTTACAAGAACAAGATAGTTTTCATAAAACATCCAACAGAAAACATAAACTTAAGCCAAAAAGGAAGAGCCACGTTATTTCTGAAAGCAATAAGCGAAAAACCTAAAAAGCTTGAGATTGCCGATGGAAAAAGTTTTCGAATAGGAAAAACGCAGATAACTTTTTCGAAGGCTGTTTGTCACGGAACAAACCCGCGTCTCGGATACGTCACGGAAGTTAGCATAAAAAGTGGCAGCGACAGATTTCTTTACACGTCAGACGTTGAAGGTCCTTCGCTTCCAGAACAAATAGAATTTATACTAAAGGAGAAGCCAGACATTCTGTTTGTTGATGGTCCAATGACTTACATGCTTGGCTTTCGCTATTCATACAAAAGCCTTGAAAGCTCCAACAATAACCTTGTTAAAGCCATAACGAAGTTAAGCCTTGACACGCTTGTTTTGGACCATCATTTTCTGCGTGATTTAAATTACAAGTTGAGAATTAAGCCAGTTTATGAGGTTGCAGAAAAGCATAAAGTGAAAGTTGTCACAGCAGCAGAATTTTGTGGAAGAAAAATCGAAATGTTAGAAGCTTTAAGGAAAGAACTGTACGCCAAACATTGTGAAGTGGAAGTTAAAGGCAATAAATCTCTTTGAAAAGACATAAATCGGTAGATTCAATATGTTGCTTGGGGTTTAAGCAAATGAATGTATGGAAAGATATTCCCTCTGGTGATAAGCCGCCAAAACTGCTCAACATGGTGGTTGAAGTTGTCGGCGGCTCAAGAGACAAATATGAATATAATATCAAATGGGAACAGTTTGTTTTAGACCGCATAATACCGTCATCTGTGGTCTTCCCGGTTGAATATGGATTTGTTCCACAAACGTGGTTTGATGATGAAGACCCGCTTGACATAATGGCGTTAAGTTATGAACCACTTGAGGTCGGATGCATAGTCAAAGTAAGAGTCATAGGAGCATTAATAATTGAAGACGAAAACGGTATAGACCCCAAGATATTGTCAGTGCTCATTAACGACGCAAGATTTGAGGGATACAAAGACATCAACGACGTCCATCCACATAAGCTTAAGGAAATTCAAGAGTTCTTTGAAACCTACAAGCGACTAGAGCCGCACAAATGGGTAAAGTTTAAGGAATGGAAAAACGCTGAAAAAACTACAGAGATTGTGGATTACGCTATTAAACGATTTAAAGAACTTAACACAAAATAATGCGATATTCTTAAATCGCCCTTGCAACTGTTCAAGTTAACATATAGCGAGGTTTAAGCTGGCGCATGAAACTTGCGAAGGCCCGTATTTGTCTTCATCGCTGGGTTAGTCGTACTTTGCGTAATGACTTGGTTAATTGTAACCTTCGTGAATTATCCAGAGATTAAGGCCCTTCCCTTCTACACTCTAAGCACAATTTCGCGAATAATAATTACGCTCTTAATTTCGGTCGCTTGGGGAGTTTCTTTCGGTATACTTGCCGCTACAAACAAAGTGGCATCATTTGTTCTTACACCTTTCATCGACCTACTGCAGTCAATTCCTATACTCGGATATTTCCCGATGGTAATCGGTTTTCTGTTCGCATTAGGCCCTTGGGGCATTGAGCTTTCCGTTATTGTCCTACTTTTTACATCTATGGCCTGGGCCATATTTTTCGGTGTATTAGGAGCGGTTCGAGCCATTCCAACAAATGTCGTTGAATCGGCACGAAGCTTTGGCTTGACAGGTTGGCGCTACATTAGGCACGTGGTGTTGCCGGCAATCGCTCCAGCGGTAGTTTCAGGAGCAAATCTTGCATGGTGTGATGGTTGGTTTTTCATGATTGCCGCAGAATATATTCAATATCAAGGGAACGTTATGAAACCACCTTCTGGCGGATTGGGTTATTTGCTTGCAAAGACTGCTTACGAATATAAAGACATGAATCTTGCCATAATCCTTTTAATATTCATAACCTTCATCGTTGTATATTTCAACACTCTAACTTGGCATAAACTCATGGAAAGAGCAAGCACAGGCACTTTCAAACCAGTTTTTAGAATGGACCTTTCAGGTGTTGGAAAACTTGGATTTGCGAAAGCGACTAGTTGGCTACGCTTTGAAAGAATTCATTGGCCCAAAGCCTTTTCAATTGTATCACAACGTCTACGAAGATACACGCATATCGAAAAAATCATTGCTGTGGTTCTGGCTTTTTCAGCAATTTTCTTTATTTTATACGTGGCATTCGGTCAATTTCCAACGTTTGCAATGATAAGTGAAGGATTCAGTCAACCACCTGCAGAGGAGATTAGTCGTCTGCCGTTGCTGATTGCATTAACTATGGGAAGGCTTACTGTAGCCTATGGAATTTCTCTCGTGGTGGCAATTGGCATGGGAGTCCTAGCTGCGGAGCACAAGAAATTTGCAGTTGTTTTCTACCCGCTGTATGACATTGGACAGGGGGTGCCTATTCTCGCATTGTTTCCAGTTATCTTCCTCGGACTGAATCAACTCATTGGGATACCTAGAATAGCGCTTGAACTTACATGCATAACAATGTTGGTTCTCGACATGATATGGTACATGTTCCTGAACATTGTAAGTGCAGTGAAAAACATTCCCACGGAGATAAAAGAGGTAGGCCAAATCTTTGGGTTTAAAGGTTTGAAGAGAATAACGCATTTAGTCATTCCATCCATATTACCGTCAATAGTTACAGGAAGCATACTTTCATGGGGAACTGGTTGGAACACAATAATTTTTGCGGAGTACATGCCATCCACTGGACAGGTTAGTCAACCGCTTTCAGTCCCTGGTATAGGTTCACTGCTGGATAAAGCTGGATATGAATATGGAAACACAGTAGTACTCGTTTTTCTCCTCGGCATAATTGCATTAATCGTGCTTTCTATGGAAGCATTTGTTTGGCGACGTTTACTCAGAAAATTTGAAAAATACCATGTAGAGGTGTAAACATGTCAATGCTTGAAGTTAAAAACGTGTCTAAAACTTTCATGATGGAGAAAACCAAAATCTTAGTCTTAGACAACGTGAATTTTTCAGTTGGAAATGACGAGTTTGTGTGTTTAGTTGGGCCTTCCGGTTGTGGAAAATCCACAATGCTCAGAATAATTGCCGGTTTAGAAAAAGCTGATTCAGGCGAAGTTTTGTTTCATGGACAGCCCCTTACTCAACCTACGCCAAAAATTTCAATGGTCTTTCAGCTTTTCGGTTTGTTACCATGGAAAACCGCACTAGAGAATGTTGAAGTTCCGTTGGAAGTGCTTGGCATGGAGAAAGAAAAAAGAAAGCACATTGCTGAAGAGTATTTGAAAATGGTTGGACTTGAAGGTTTCGAGAACACTTATCCTCACGACCTTTCAGGCGGAATGAAACAGCGCGTTGGAATCGCAAGAGCGCTCGCATTGAAACCAGAAGTCTTGCTCATGGATGAGCCTTTCTCTTCTCTAGACGAACTTACTGCTAAAACCCTTCGAGAGTTGGTGCTTGACATCTGGCGAAATCCTGCATTGCCAACCAACACCTTCATAATGGTGAGCCATAACGTTGAAGAAGCCGTGTTCATGGCAGACAGAATCATAGTGATGTCGCCGCGACCAGGAAAAGTTACCGGAGAAGTTAAAATTGACATTCCAAGACCACGCACGAAACATTTGCGAGACCCAGAATATTTCCGATTTGTCGACGAGGTTGTAGAACTATTGGAAAGAGACAAAACAAAGACGGCAAATGAAAGCCCCTTATCGTTAACTGCGAAACGCGCGGACAAGCTAAAGTGAATTTTTACGCTATGTATAAGCTTTGGAGACAGCTTCTGCGAAATTTTCATGCTCCTTTTCTGAAAGCCAGCCTTCCTCTTTTAGCAATTTTAATTTATTTCGAATTTCTTCATGCACTGATTCTACTTTTAAGATGTCTGTTTTACCGCCTTTCTCGTTTATTTCTCTTTCAAGAACTGCATTTCGCTCGATTAAAGCTGGAAGTCTATAGAAGAGCAAGCTTACGGTTTTGAAACGTGGGACAAGCAACTGCTTGATTTTTGCTCTACCCAAGACTCCTTTAAGTTTCGTTAAGAAGCTTATGCTGTTTACGATGGATGGAGGAAAGACAACGTAACGTTTCCCTTTTTCAGAACTGTAGCAGACCAAATATAATGGCACATAAATTATTGCGTTTTGTTTCTGTTTTTGTTCGATTCCCAGATTTTCAAGTTCAGCAATGTTGGTTTCTCTCATCTTAGCCATCTTGTTTATCTGTTCAATTATGGTTGAAGTTGTTTTCTCCAACTTTTCTATTTCTTGCTTATGAAGCTGAATTTTAGAGTCACGCGAAGCTTCAAGCTCTAACAAATCTTTCTTGGCTTCTTTGGTTTTGGCTTCCCATTCAGACCTCAACTTTATAGTTTCAATTGACTTGTTATCTTCCACTTCTTTTATTTTTCTTACAACATCCTTTATCTTCGATTCAATGTCGGAGAGTTCTTTTTTGGTTTCGCTGATTTTTTCTTTCCATTTTCGTTCGCCAACAGCATCCTTGCTTGCTGCTCGTGATTTTGCTTCCAGTTTATAACGTTCGATTCTGTTGAGCGTTTGTTCTTTGGTTTTTTCAAATTTGACCTTCTCTTTCTGTAATGGCAGAAGCTGTTTTTTAATGTCTTTTGTGAGTTTGGCTATTTTTTCGTCATATTCCTCGTTTATGCGGTCTAATTTAGGCTTTACGATGGCTTCTTGTTTTTTGATTTCCCTGTTGAATTCGTCCCTGATTGATTTGATTTTGGCTTTGATTGATTTTGCAAAGTTGCGTGTTATGTTGTTTAATAGTTTCATGCTTTCGTAAAGAATGCCTATTTCTTCTTTAAACGTGAATTTCAGATTTTCAAGTTCATGCAATGCAGATGTGACGGACGACTCTTCCAATGTTGGTGGTAACATAACCAAATCTGACATAGCGGTTTCAACTTGAGTAGCTTCATTAAGATATAAGGCAAATTCGTTAAGGAAGTTTGGGTCGCTGATAAGACCGCTCATCACGATTTCCTTCGCACTCGTTGGAATCTGGAAATAGTTGGCGTTATCAGCTAGAAAAGCCATGTAGGTTTCCAAGGTTTTTGAACTTCTTTCAATGTTTCCTATGAATGATTTGACGTCTGGAATAACGTTGTAAGTCAAAGTGTAAGCCGCCGTGCTCAATCCATCGAAAAGAAGATTAAGTTTACCCCAAGGAATAAGCCAAAAAGGATAGCAAAACTCAGATATGAAAGCGATTTTTTCTGTCGGTTGCTTCAGAATTAGACCGCCACCTTTGGCTCTTTCAAGCTCAGCAAAACAGAAAATGGCTGTTCTTTCCATTTCTTTTGAGAATTCTTCCTTTCGATTTTCAGAGAGCACTGAAAAAGGAAGAAGAAATTTGGCAACTTCAGAACGTAAATAGTCTGTCATCTTACAGTCACATCATTATAGATTAGCACGTTCATTTTTTAAATTTGTCATAAAAACCAACACTTAATCATCACATCCACTCCATCATCAATCCATATTCCTTCCTTCAAAGACTAAATTGCTAAATTGTTATATAGACTAATTTTGACTGAAGTAAGCCATAGAGTGAAAAATTTGAGCCGTAAAGGACAACGCCTCACAAAGATTACAGCAATTATTGGCGGCTTCCTAATATTAGCAGGAATAATTCTTCTGGGCGTAGCCGTTTTGGCTTCTTTAGGCTATTTGAACACAGGCGTATTGCTTGAAAACAAATACTTGCCTATGTTCGCCGTCGCCATGATAGTTATAGGCTTACTGGACACAATTGCAGCAGTAGTTATTGCCCGTTGGTGATGACTAAATGACAAATGTCAGAAGGACAGTTTCACGGTTTATCGGAGGAACCCAATGCGTCTTAGGCGTGGTAGCTTCGGTTTTTGCCTTCATAATCTACGCAAGTCCATCAACGCGGGAAGCAATAGCCATAACGTCAGAAGGAGAAGTTTACCTTTACATGTTTCTATCGTTAATCTTCGGTGTATTTTCAATCTTAAGCGGATTGCTTCTTATCCGAGGAGAAAAATGAGAGAGGATTGGGATGGGAGAGCATCGCCTCAAAAGAGAACTTGGGCTGCTTCAGGCAACGATGATGGGAATAGGAGGTGCCATATGCGCTGGTGTTTTCGTAACTTTAGGCTACGCTGCAACTCTCGCGGGCACCGCGCTAATAATAGCTATGATTCTATGCGGAATCATAAACCTATTTACAATGCTAAGCTATGCGGAACTTGGTGCTGCCATTCCAAGCGCTGGCGGCGAATACACTTTCGCTAAAGTGTCTTTTGGCGGTTTCTTATCATTTGCAACTGGATGGTTTGAATGGATTAGCAACATGTTCTACGCTTCATTCTCCTCCGTGGGATTCGCATATCTAGTTTCTTATGCAGTTCAAGTAGCCAATCTGCCCATAACCGTTAACATTCCAATCGTTGCCGTAATAACAGTGGCAATATTCACCTTAATCAATATTAAAGGCGTAAAAGAAACTGGCAGAACCGAAACTGCCCTAGTAATTGTTTTACTAGCCCTTCTAGGCATATTCATTTTTTGGGGACTGTTTAGTAACCAAGGAGCAGGCAGCCTAGAACTTTCGGCTCCTGGAGGCTTCTTCGGAATATTCAAGGCGACAGCCTTCATATTTGTGGTTTATTTGGGAGGAGAAGCCATAGCAGTTGCACAAGCAGAAATAAAGGACCCTGGAAAAACGATTCCACGCGCAATATTATTGTCGTGTCTAGCTCTGATTATCATTTACACCACTATTGCATTTGTTGTTTTTAAGATAGTTCCACCAAGCGACCTTGTCGGTAAGGAGTCGCCTTTGGCTTATGTGGCAGAACGCTTCATGGGACCAGTGGGTGTTGGCATAATTACAATAGCCGGAAGCATCGCCGCCTTGTCGTCGGTTAACACTTCGATTATGGCTCAGTCAAGAGTTGCTTATGCATTAGCTAGAGACGGTTATTTTCCGAAGAGTTTCTTCAAAATTCACAAACGTTTTTCCACACCGCACATAGCGATTCTTGTTGGCTCAATTTTTGTGGCGGCAGTTGCAGCAACTGGTGTTGTCAATTTTGTTGCATATGCGACTGACTTTGGCTTCATAATAGGTTTCGTTTTTGTTAATCTTTCGTTGATTAAGTTGAGAAGAGAAAAGCCGAATTTGCATAGACCATTCAAGGTTCCGCTTTTCCCGTTAACACCCATTTTGGGAATAATCACATCACTATTGCTGATTGCCTTCCTTGAACCAAGCACATTATTTATTGGCGCAGAGCTCTTCATTTTTGGATTGATTGCCTACTACATAAGAATGGTGGGATACCATCGCATTTGCCTTGCTGCTGGCGGAATGAACTTTGGCATAAGCGTTTTTTCAGCATTACTTGCTCTCTTATTAATATCAGGTTCTCTGCCATTATCACTTTCTCAGAGCATGGTTTCATTGGTTTTCTGGGCTGCCGTTCTGGTGAGTGCAGTTTTTTTGATTGCTGGTTTGCTTAATATAACTAAAAAAGAGAGTGAATGAAAATGTCTGAAGAAGAAGAGAAACATCTTCTGAAGAATACTGTGGAGGAAGAACGGTTAAAAGTTTGCAACATTGTTCGAAGACTCGGTTCAAAATTAAGTGGGTTAATGATTACATGTGGCTTTCTAGTTTTTGCTTTTGGCGTTTACCTCTTGATAACTCCGCAAGACCCTGTTCTTTCAGCCAGACTAAACATTGTTTTTACTGGTGCGTTAGGCTTTCTCGGCGGCTTAAACATTCTATGCGGTTTGCTACTTCTTCTTGGCGAAGACTAAACCCACAGCGAAACCCTTAAACTATCCTTTGCTCTCTACAATCCCAGAAAAACCCTTCATTGGAGTTTTAGAACCCAAATTATAACTTAAAAGAAAGAAATTTGAAAAAATAGGGGATATTTAGCCCATTGTGATTATTATTTACTTTGTTTTCGCTGCTTTCCCCTTTTTCTTCTTCGTTTTGCTTCCAGCCACGATTGCGACCTCGAATCTACAATTCCGCTCATTTTATATAAAAGATTTTCTATTGTTTTGCAATGTGAACCTATCTTTCCAAAATATGCCCAAACATCACTGTTAGCTGCTTTTTAGCTGATTTTGAAAGCAAGAACATCATTGAAAGCTAAATAATTGCAAAGAGGGCAAAAAACTGCCAAAAAACGGGATTTATGCTGCGTGTTGTTTTCCGAAGAAGTCTGTTATTCTTTTCTGAAAAAGCGCGTTTTTTAATAGTTCGCTTCGCATTATCCATTGTTGCATGGGAATTTGGAATTTGTTCGCGATAAAATTTAAGGCGTCGTTTAGAGTGTTGAACGTGAAAGGCTTTTTGCGCATGGCGTTTCTCACGTTTTCTCTCACTTGCCAGACGCCTACAGGCATTATGTAGCCTGGATGCGCTTCTCTTAAGACCATAACTGTTGCTTGTCTTCTTTCTTTTACAAGCAGTTCACAGACTGCGAGCCTTGCAGCGTAATAGCATCCTCCTATTTCCGCATAGGTTGTTCTTCCTTCGAAGCCTTCCCAGTCTCCAAACATGACAACGCTTCTGCCATTCGGGTTCCAAACTGTGCCGGGGTACCATGCTTCTATTGCTTCATAACTCCATGCATTCGGAATCATTAGAACCTCGAAAATGTTATCTAGATAATGAGACTCATAAACGCGATATTCGCTTATCTCAGGAAAAGTTTTCACTTTTTCCATCAAGTCTTTCGAAAGTATGCTGTCAACCGCGGTTATGCTCCAGCGGGTAGGCACAAGCCGCCTGTTCTGCTTCAAACCGAAAGCGCCAACGCTAAAGGCTCTCTGAATTTTTGTGACCAAAACACCTTTGTCGTAAAGCTCCAAAACCGCGTTTGTAGCCTTTAAGTCGGTGTCGCTATACGCCTTTTCTATTTGATGGTCCCATCGGGCGTTGCCAACAAGCAAATCGCGGATTGGCGCTGACGGTCCAAACGGCTGCACCTCGTCGTCTAGGAATAGAAAACCTCTGGGCTTCTTAGCCAATCTTAACTCTACATCAACGGGTTTTACTGCTAAAGCTAGTTCACGGGTCTTGTCAATTATTTTTCCTGCTTCCTCAAACTTTCGCACATGCACGCGGTGCTTTCCGCGAATTAACATTGAACGAAAATCGACAATCTCATCGATGGTTTTTCCAAGCCAAAATTCTGGCAAGTCGTAAATGCTTGTGTCTTCTTGAACTGGCGGCACCAATGGTCCAGCATAAACGTATGGATAGCCTATTCTCCCAACAAAAACGCTTGGAGGCGAAGCCCCCGCGATGTCTTCGCTTTGCATTAATGGAATGCTTTTCAGAAAATAGTTAGCCTTAACGATTATTGGGCAGCGGGTCTTGCCGCATAGGAACCTAGAGCCCTTACAAGCAACACACAAACCGCTTTGTGATATCTTTGTGACTAAAAGCTCTTCATCATATTTCACATCAGTGCCGAGATTGGAATCTTTCAAAATATCTAGTAACCACACGTTTGGTGAATGCTTGTCCGCCTGCCGATAAGAAGTGTTCAACTTTATATCATTAAAATTTTGGTTAACACTTGCTCTTATGCTTTCCTTACATGAAACTGTCAAAAAGAATGGCGCCCTGGCCGGGATTTGAACCCGGGTCCAGCGGGCGACAGCCGCTTATACTAGACCGGACTATACTACCAGGGCTTTTTGCGGCAAAGAGAATCATACAGTCAGTTACAAATAAACTTTTTACTCGCTATTAGTTTGCTAAAGTTTGTCAAGCGCCTTTTTAAAGCCTTCATTTGTCATTTTTACATAAGTTTCGTATGCATGGTTAAAGCCCAAAAATTCTCCTTTATTGAAGTGTGCTATCTTTTGCCTTTTTACTAATTCATTTATATTACACGCTTGTGGGAAAGCATTACCTTCTCTTCTGTTTCTTTCCGCCACGAGCTCTTCTCGTCTGATGCCCCCTCGCTTTGTTACGGCGAACACTCTCCTTGCCTTTTCTACGTGAATCCTGCTCTCTACTCATGTTTCTTCACCTCACCTCTCTCGAATATCAACAGTATCCTTTCACAAAAAACCTTCTGTCAAAAATACAAGTTCACCTTGTTCCTACCCATGTCAACTTACATTAACGGTTCGATGTTAGCGCCGGGAGTGGGATTTGAACCCACGCGGCCCTTTCGGGCCACAGGCTGAATGGCGCTTGCGCATCTCCAGGCCTGCTCCCTACCTGACTAGGAGACCCCGGCATGCCTGATTAGACTTTACTATTTTGAATGATTTAATGTTTATTTATTTGTCCATTAATACCTTGATTGACGGGTGGCTTATTTGAAAATAAACAAGAAGTATTCGACGGTTCTGTTTGGAGTTTTCATGTCTTTAGGTATGTCTTGTTCACAGTCATTTGTTCTTAGCATAATAAATCTGAAAGGATTCTACGTGGATAAGTGGCTTATGGCGTTTGCAATAGGTTTTATTGTGAGCCTTCCGACCTCACTGGCCATAATTCCAATCGTTAGAAGAATCGTTAACAAGTTGACGACAGGATAGTTGAACACTATTGCTTCTTTGCCATTAACACTCGATAACCACTTTCTCGCGCCAAAATCGTAAAGTTTCCGAAGGCTTCTTCAAAAAATGATTGCAGTCTTTTTCCACCAATTTTTGATTTCACAACCATTTGAAATAGAGCTTTGCTGGTCATGTGTGCTGGTGCTTTTGCGATCATCGCTCTAACTGTGCTCATTCCAGCACTCACTGGAGGATTAGAAAGAATACAGTCAAAAGTCAAATTTTCAACTGGCTCATATAAATTTCCACGTCTAACTTCGGCATTGCTGATTCGGTTAATTTCAATATTCTGTTTCGCAAGCCAAACTGCACGTTCATTCACGTCAACCATAACAACACGTAAATTCGGATTAAAAGTAGCAGCTGCAACTCCAACTGCACCATACCCGCACCCAACATCTAAAACGCTACCCTTCTCCGGAAGAATCATAGACTCAATCAAAAGCTTAGTACCCAAATCAACACGTCTTTTAGAAAACACGCCGGAAGCCGTCAAAAACTCAAATGAAACCCCGCGAAGACAAGCATGGATTTTTCCAAGCTTTAGCTTCGACTTTGGTTGGGCAGCAAAATAGTGGTTTAAGCCTTCATGGTTCTGGGGCATTTTATATTTCGCCGCTTTTCCAACATTTTGGATAAGTGCCTCTAGGCATAAGAACTCTCTTTGTTTCCGCCACAATTCCATGTTCCATATTTAAAATTTCTTCTGTGGAAGCAGTAGCCTTAGCCAAAGCCACAGCCTCACCTTTCAACGATAACACAGCCACCATCGAACCATCTTTTATTCCAGTCTCAAGAGACAAAACGCCTGGTGCTGTAAGGTTTGCTCCATGACAGACAGCATCAACAGCGGAATCTCTAATGTAAATCTTCGGAACCAAAGCCAACGCCGTTTCCATAGGTTTTATGAATTTTCTAAGAATTTTGTCGTCTTTCTGTTGTTGCCATTCCATAAACCAGTAAGCCACATCATGCAAAGTAACAATTTCTCCATCTTCAACAAACGGTCCCGCTCTCGTTCTGCGTAGTTCCTGCATGTGCGCACCACAACCCAAAACTTCTCCGACATCATAACAGAGCTTGCGTATGTATGTGCCACCCTCGCATCCCACCTTGAAAAGCACGTTCCGCCCATCCTTTTCTAGAAAGTCAATGTAGTAAATTTTTCTTGTCCGCAGTTGACGCTTAACAGAAGCCCTCAAAGGCGGTCGCTGATAAATAGTGTCTTCAAACTCCGCCAGCACCTTTTTAACGGACTCTTCACTTGCGTCCCCGTGAAGTTTCATAACGCAAACATATTCTTTCCCGCTGTGAAGCAAAGCCTGAACCGTCTTCCTAGATTCCTCTAGTGTTATTGGCAACACGCCAGTCACGTTGGGATTTCCCTGGCTCTACGCTCTTAAGCCTCTAGGGTCCCGCCGTGACCAACATGCTCCAGTTTGAGGATGCGTTTAACCCAAGCAGCTACTTCGTGGCTTGTAGGACCCGCTGGCTTGTCAAGGTTTATGACGCCGAAGCGAACGTATTCTTCAGCGGGTCTTTCTTCTGGCATGTGTCCATAGCGCGGGTTTGTTTTATCCTCAGCCTTCACTATTAGTTTGCGTTCAATTTCCCATGGAGCAACTGTTCTAGGCATAGCAGATGGTTCACTCCTACAGTGTAGAAAAAGACTTAGAAGTATAAGAGTTTAAACTAAGCCAAAGCTGGTTTAACCATTTTAGCCATTTCTTCCAGTTTGCCAGCAGCCTTTAGCGCTTCTGTTACTTCTTCGTCTGATGCGCCTCTTTTAATGTCTACTTTATCAAGTAAAGGTTCAATGTGGTTAACGTTTGTCCTTCGTCTCCTAACGCCTGAAACAGCTTTTGGACCGGTTACCAAAACGAAACTCTTGTCTATTATGTCAACTATTACGCATTTTCTTCCAGCCTCTCGACCAAGCAGTTTCACGCAGATTCTACCAATTTCTATTGCTGGCACATTAAAGCCTCCCTTTTCACAAGTAATTATAAGAAGACCGTTAAAACATGTATTTATAACTTCACCCGCAATAACAGCGTCAAGTCATGAACCTTTCAACAACATTGTAGAGTATACTTGTTCCAAACACCAAGTTTTCTATGGAAATTCGTTCGTCTATGCCGTGTGTCATTTTTGAGATTTCACTGTAAGGCAAATCGGCACGCATCGGATGAAAACCGTAGCATACACTGCCCATCTTCCTAAAGAAACGAGAATCTGTTCCGCCAGTAAGCAAGGTTGGCGCCACAGAACAGTTTGGCTCAAATTCCCTCAAAACATCCACAATTAATTCGTAAAGCGGTGTGCTTGTCGGCGATTCAGAAGGTTCATTAGCTTGTATCACTTCGAAACTTAACTTTTCTGGCTCAATGTCCTTCAGTAAACCCTTTATCTCATCTAGGGCATCCGTTGGATTCTGCCCAGGCAAGACTCTACAGTCAAAAACGGTTTCGCACTCTGAGGGAATTATGTTTTCTTTCACTCCACCATGAATTATTGTCGGGGTAATCGTCATTCGTATTTTTGCCCGAATCTCTTCAGCCATCGCCGTGTCTTTCTGAGCTAACATGTCCAAGATTTGGTCGCCAGACTCTGGATTTTGAAGCAAACGCGTTAAGGCTTGATTTGCATTTCTGTTTTCTCTTGCCATCTCGCTTAAGAACTGCTTCACGGTGTCTACAAGCATGATTTTTGAGCGGTAATTTCCAAGTTTTTCAATAACCCTGTTCATACGTAATATTGCGTTGTCCGCAGCTCCAGGCACAGAACCGTGCCCCGGTCTGCCTTTAGCCTTAACTTTAAACCAGAGAATTCCTTTTTCCGCTGTTTGAATTGTGTAGATATTTTTGCCGTTAACTGGAATTGCTAAGCCTCCGCCCTCGTTTATCACGTAGTCGGCATAAACCTTTTCTGGATGGTTGCGGACTAACCAGCCTGCGCCCGCTTCTCCGCCTTTTTCCTCGTCAGCCGTCGCAGCAAGCATCACGTCACCTTTCAATTTCACATTGTTCCTTTTCAAAAGCTTCATAACCATGACTTCAATGGCTGTTAGAGATTTCATGTCTAAAGCACCGCGACCCCAAACAAACCCGTCTTTAACTAAACCGCCAAAAGGGTCTTCAGTCCACTCTTTTGGATTTGCGGCGACCACATCAAGATGCGAGAGCAGAAGTAAACTTGGTTTTTCGCCGTTTCCTTTAAGACGTGTGATTACGCTACCTCTTCCAGGCGCAGACTCGAGAAGCTCGCATTTAAAGCCTTCTTTTGTCAAATTTTCAGCTAGATATTCCGCTGCTTTGGTTTCGTTTCCAGGAGGGTTGGTCGTGTTTATGCGAATCAAATCGCTGAGAAGATTTGTGACTTCTTCTTCAACTTCTCGCAATAATTGAGTATGCATTTGACGAGTCTCCATCGTTTCAAGTTATAGTGTTCAGTTAACTTAACATTTTGTTTTCAACAAGTTAAGTGAAAGGCTCCAACGACTCTCTTGTTCGTTCCTAAAAGTTTATTGAATGTTTGGCATGCTTCTTTAGTAGGCTGTGCAATTAATTCGATTGCTTGCGATTTCAAAACCTCGTTTACTTCAGGCGAAATTTTCATAATTCCATAATAACCCGTGCCGACTACTAGTATTTCCGGTTTTGTTTTTTGTTTAAGGATTTCCCTTAAATCTTCTACATTAAGCACGTGCCCTTCTTTTCTCCACCAATTGTCAAAAATTTTTTCAGGGAAAATCATGAGGTCTTTTGTGTATTTTTTCCCGTTTATCACGATTGAGCCAAATTCGTAGGACTCTATCAATTAACGCTTCACCCTATTATGGTAAGACTAATTTCTGTTTTAAAGTATAACGTGTGTTAAGCAGTTGCCATTCTCCATATAGCCTTCTTCATTTGTTCACCGTGTTTCGCTCCGTAATAATATCCAGCGATTTTTCCAGCTATCGGAATGACTCCTTGTTTTAGAAAACTGCAGAGGAACGGATTGTGTATTCTGTTTTCGAGGAATGTGTCTCGCCAGATTCTGATGTTGTACTCCCAACAGCGCGTCAGAAATTCCCATCGAGCTTTTGTCAGAGAGTCGAGTTCTGCTCCGCTTTTATCCATTAGCAAACAGTTTTCCAGCGGTACAAAAAATAGTGGCACGTAAAACGCATTGTAATTTTTCAAGTCGTCCAGCAACTCAAGTGTTTCAAGTACGTCTTCTTCTTTTTCATCGGGAAGCCCAATTATTAATGTTGCAAGCGGATACCAATTATTGTCATTTAATATTCCAAACGATTGAGTGACAATTTCCTTCCACTGCTCAGGCTCGTATGGAAGCATCTTTCCAGCCATATACTTACGCATAAGCCTAACGCTTCCAGTTTCCACTCCCGTTTCAGAAGTCACAATGGGCTTCTTGTTATGAGTGTACCAGTAACGTTCTATGAGAACCTCAGCAACTTCTTTAATCATGCCGGGGTCACAGACAACTGGAGCCAAGGACGTGTGCGAAAGTTGGATGGCTTTAACGCCTGGATAAGCAGCCACGCTTTTTACTAGTTTGAGGATGGCTTCCTTGTTGGGTATGAAGCGCTTGTCTTTTGAACCGTATAGGAAAAGGTCTTCGGTGACTAGTGTAATTCTTGAACAGCCTTCTCTGACGGTTATTTCCACTTCTTTCATTATTCTTTCTAGAGGAACATCACGTTTCTTCTGCATTGTAGGCGTGCAAAATTGACAATTCCGTCCACACCCTCTGGAAATTTCTACTGCCCCATGAATTGCCGCATGTCTAATAATGGGTGAGTTTTCATTTTCAAGGTTTCTTGTAACACGAACTACTGAGGGAAGGGGCTCTCCGTTCACGGCTTTCTTGAAAATGTCTGCAACAACTTTTTCTCCTTCCCCGATAACAACACAGTCCACGCCGTAGCTATCTGCCACTTTTTTGCGTTCTAATTGCCATGAGCCGAACCCGCCCACAATAACCTTGGGCTTGAACTTCCGAACGTTTGGATGTTTTACGAGTTCTCTGAATTCGATGGCGTTCATGGGCTCTCCTCCGCCAACAAGCGAAGAGTATGTTTTGCTTACGTAACCCATGCCCGTCGGGTCCATTGAGGAAATGCCTACCGCCTTTGTGTTAGGTCCTATGAACGTTTCTAAGTCAAACGGGTGTGCTACAGCAACTTCAGACTCATTGAAGCCGTTTTCTAAAAGAATAGCTTCCACCTTTCGCAGACCATAAGGTGCATACTTGGCTCTTCCATCAGGGTTTCGCTCTACAGGTGGATAAAGCATTTTTCTCACAAACCACAAGGGCAAAGGTCCCTTAGCAAAACCCGCAACAAACGCAACGAAAGGATTATTGTAAAAGTCACTCATTTCAGTAGCTGAAGAGGTGAGCACCACTTTTACGCCTGAAGCTTGCGCCAACTTTCTTTTCCCTTTTTACAATTAATGCTAATGGACTTGCTTATGAGCTTATTAAAATTATTGTTGCGTATAGAACGAAAAAGATAACTAAGTAAAGAAAGAATCAACACTAAAGTGAAAAAGGGCGAATGTGCATTGAAGCTTTTGCTTGATGAAATGTATGCGGGTTTAAAAGAATACTTTGAGACTTTAGGATGGGAAGTAGTAACTGCTCAAGAAGTAGGATTACAAGGAGCAAGAGATAAGGACGTTGTAGAGTATGCAAAGAAAAACGATTTGTTACTAATTACGCAGGACCAGAAACCGGCAGAGCTTGCAGAACTCACCGGAGTGAAGTATGTGTTGATTTCAAACGCAATGATTGCAAAAATAGCAGATGCAAAAATAAGAGAAAAATATCCAAATATAAAATGAGAATGACGTGAACCTTTTTCACCATTATGCTAATGTTTTTTGTTTTTCTCCAGACACAAAACTGGAAACTCTCACACCTATCAGTCTTATTTTTCTATCAGGCCTAAAATACGCTTCTAACAGTTCTCTAGCTGTACGATTCAAATCTTGCAATCTATTAGTGAAGAAAGGCAGAGTTTTGCTGTGCGTGTGTGTTTCAAAATTTTCGTAACGCACTTTAACTGTTACCGTTTTGAAGTAAAGGTTTTGCCTCAGAACATCCTTAAGCACTTCTTCTGAAAGCCTATCCGCATTGTCCAGAACTAATCCGAAATCTAACGTGTCCTCTTCAAAGGTAGTTTCACGGCTGATGGATTTGACTTCGCCTCTTTCTTCAACTTCGCTTCTGTCAATTCCACGCGCCATCAAATACATCTGGGTGCCTACAACACCAAATTTCTCACTCAAAACGGTAGGGTCAAAATGTGCCAAATCGCCTATGGTTTTGATTCCCATAGTTTTCAGTTTCTGTTCAGTTTTTCGTCCAACCCACAGAAGTTTGCGAACAGGTAAAGGCGCCAAAAATTTTTCAGCGTTTTCTTCCCTAACAACTGTCAAACCATCTGGCTTTTGGAAGTCACTGGCTATTTTGGCAACCAGCTTGTTTGGACCAACACCAATTGAACAGGTTAACTGCTCTTTTTCGTAAATTTCCTTTTTAATTTGACGCGCTAAGGCTTCAGCTTCAGCATAATCTTTCACCTTTGAAGTTACATCAAGAAAAGCCTCGTCTATTCCCCAACACTCAAACTTGTCCGCATACTTCCGCAGAATATTCATGATTTCTTCAGAAACCTTAGTGTAAAGTTCATAGTTTACTGGCGAGTAAACCGCCTCTGGACACAATTTCCAAGCCTTAGAAATTGGCATGCCAGACCTTACACCAAATTTTCTAGCTTCATAATTGCATGTGCTCACGACCCCTCTGCCTTTCCCTTCTTTTGGGTCAGCGCCCACAATCACCGGTTTGCCTTTATATTCAGGATGGACTCTCTCTTCAACAGCCGCAAAAAACTGGTCCATGTCCACATGAAAGATTATGCGTTTTTTCTCTATCATCATTTCCTTTTTTCCAGATTCTCTTTGGATATTAAAAAATGGTTTTTGCTAATTTGAATCTATCGCAGAAAACGAATGTGTACAGAACCAAACCTATGTTTAGTTTCACTAACGATTTTTCATTCATAACCCTTAATGCTACCCTTAACAAATAACAAAGACGTCACATATGGAGGAATAAATAAATGAAGAACAGCAACTCTGTTTCAACAGAGACAGCTCAACAAGTGGTTGTCGAGTTCATCAAGAAAAGGAAAAACACAGAAAGGATAGACATTTCCTCGGTTGAACAGAAAAATGGAGAATGGATAATTAGAGGCACATGCCCAATAGACTTAGAAGGACACCCTTGGGCTGAAAAATTTGAGGTCATTGTAGACCAGAAAGGAAAGATTAAAGCCACAGACTTTGCACTCCTTTAGAAATGCACCTTCCACATGCGACAACCCATTACACTTTATTACTACGCCATCAATCCTCTGCTCTCCAGCATTTTTGCACGAAAGTATTAAAGGTGTTAAAGATAATTTATAATTGAGGCTTAACTGAAAATGTTTGAGAAAATCTTAGTTCCATTAGATGGATCTGAACATTCACTGAAGGCGTTAAATGTTGCAATTCAAATAGCCAAAAAATTTGAAGCAAAACTAACGCTGATTCACGTGTACTCCGTAACCATTAGACCAATAATAATGCCTGAACCGACAACTTTGACGCCTCCAGGAGTGCCAATCATGACTCCCTTAGAAATATCAAAAGTAGCCGAGGCGTCCCGAGAAGTGGGCAACCGCATCCTAGGAGATGGAGAAGAAAAAGCTAAGGCTGAAGGCGTTCAAGTTGAGAAGATACTTATGGAAGGACATGTTGTTCAAGAAATTATTAGAGTGGCAAAAGAAGGAAACTATGACTTAATAGTCATCGGAGCCAGAGGCATAAGCCGCGTGAGAGAAATGCTTTTGGGAAGCGTGACAGACGGAGTGATACATCACGTTTCCTGTCCAGTTTTAGTGATAAAGTAGCTGCGTGCTCACATATCCTCTGGTTAAATTGGCTCAGCAATTAGAATATTATGTTTGTTAGCCACTATTCTGACTTTCAACTTAGCCCCTAAAGGAATTTCCTCAGCGTTAATAAGAGTTAAGCATCTATCTCTTCTGGGCGTTACTGCCAATTTCTCTCTTTTAAGCCAACCAGGTCCTACAACCTCAACTTTTATAGTCTCGAATTTCCTATAAGGAATTGAGAGCATGGGTTTTCTGTGAATTCCAAAGTCTTTCGCATTCAGCACAAGTTTAACTTTAAATTCTTTCTCCCACATTCTTAATTGCTCGTAAAATCTTTTCCATGAAATAGGTTTAACTCCTTCAACCTTTCTTCCATGTTTATGAACTTCATACTTCTGGATGCCCAAAGGGGGAGAAACTTTTCCGGCACCCAAATTCATCGCTAAAAGTATTACTTTTGGAATTTCTTTATCGTTCACTTTTGGAACCCATACAGGAGCTACAAGCAAGTCGGTTTTTGTATTCGAAACTACATGATTCATCAATTGCACAATCTTCTCAACATCATACCATTCTGTATTGGTCAACTTTTTAGCCAGATCCGGTGTTGAAGCGTCCAATGAAAGGTTTATCCGTGTTAAGCCAGCGTCGCAAAGTTTATCCAAAAGGGTGATGTTTAACGTTGAGCCGTGTGTTTGCATGGAGACTGTTTCTACACCTTTAACTTGACTTAAGCAAAAAACAAGCTCCACAATTTTCGGATAAGTTATGGGGTCTCCAACAGTATCAATGTGCGCTTCAATGTGCTCTCCCCCCTTAAAAGAGACGACCTTCTCGAATTCTTCAACTAAATAGTCCACGGGCACTATGTATTCTGTTTGGCGTATTCGAGATTTAGGACCAGCGTCTGTTGAGCAGAACACGCACGAGAGAGGACAGGTGGATACTGGGCGAACTTGTATCAGGTTTGTTCCTCTATCAATTAAGCCAAAGGCGATACAGCCTACTAAAGGAATAGAATTTGAGATTTTGAACGTCATTTTTTGCATTGTGAACCTTCAGTGACGAAAGCAATTTTCAATTGCTAATGATGTGATTATTTTGGCTAATTTTCTTTTCTATAGAAAAACTTTTCTTTAATTAACAAGAAAAAGAAAGCCAAGTGAAGAAATTTGATTCGGAGGCGAGATCTTCTTCTCGAACCAGTGAGGCACATAAAAATCAATGGAAAACTAACCGTTGACCAGCTGATACGTCAATTTCAAAATTCGGGCTCGTTTGGTGCTGGAAGGCTTTCAACGGCATGTGATATTTACGAGCGAATGTTACGCGACAAGGAATGTACAGTATTTTTGGCTTTGGCTGGAGCTGTCGTTCCCGCTGGGATGCGTTCGCTTGTTGCAGATTTAATCCGCGAGAGGCTCATTGATGTGGTTGTGAGCACGGGAGCAAACATGGTGCATGATGCAATAGAAGCTCTAGGTGGACACCATTATAAAGGGCATTGGGCTGTGGACGATCATATGCTGTATAAGTATCACATATACCGCATCTACGACGTTTTTGTTCCAGAAGAAGACTTTGTAAAATTAGACTATAAACTTGTGGAAATATACGATGAAATAGCCGCTGAAAATGACCGGGAAGGCTTGTCGTCAAACGAGTTCGCTTGGGAACTAGGCAAAAGGCTTAACGACCCAAACTCTATTTTGCGAGCTGCATACGAAGCGAAAGTGCCAATATTCCTTCCAGCAGTTCGCGACGCAGAATTCGGATTCATATACTGGCTTCATGCTTCACGAAAAAACAGCTCCAAAAAATTAGTGGTGGACGCCTTCAAGGACGTGCCAGAAATATGCAACATTTGCAAAAATTCTCCAAAAAACGGCATGATAGTAATTGGCGGCGGGGTGCCTCGAAACACTGTTCAATCAGCTGCGCTTGCATCTAAAAAAGGAATGGATTACGCCGTGATAATAACAATGGATCGACCGGAAACTGGTGGACTTTCAGGTTCTACACTGGAAGAGACTGTTAGCTGGGGAAAAGTCAAAGAAAAAGCCGACAAGGTCATGGTCATCGGCGACGCAATGATAATTTTTCCAATAATGGTTGCCTCGGTTCTTGAAAGATTAGGCAAAGATTTCAAGCGTGTACCACACTTGAGAGATAAAGGCGTTGAAGTGGGAGGAAAATAAATGACGAAGGAGAAGCAAAAGTTCTGTGGAAACTGCGGCAACCACAACGCGTACAATTATCCAGACCAGGTTTTCTGCACGAGACGCTTTTCCAAAAACATAAACCCCGTGGTGCAAACGCTCTGGTGCTGTGAAGAATGGAATCCAAGCAGTCAAGAATGCTATTGTGTTGAAGAAGCAGTGAAAACAAAAAGATAATTCCCATTTTTCTTTTTTTATCTAACATGAAAGTTATTATTAAGGAGCTCACAGTGTTCTAATTAGTTAATATTTGAAAGCCCGGTGGTGTAGCGGTCAAGCATGAGGGCCTCTGGAGCCCTTGACGAGAGTTCGAATCTCTCCCGGGCTACCAAACGCGTTTGTGTGTAACGGTTTCTAGGCTTTTATTTGGAGCCAAATATGTTTGTCACTGAAATTATGTTGAAAATTTTATATACTAAATTAGAGGAAAATCTTTGGAAAATTTATTGGGAGAGTTCTTATGAAATACAAGATTATGTCTTTTGTTCTGATTTTTTCGTTTGTTGTTGCAAGTTGGGTTAATGCAACTGTTATTCAGAAGGCGAGATGTGGAGGAGTTTCTCTCCCTATAGCTTCCAGAAACTTTCTTATTGGTGTGACTCCCACATGGAAATTGAACGGAACCCTTGAAGAAATTTATGGGACAGCTGGTTCAGTGGCAGATGTTATGAACCTTTGGTTTGTAAATGTGCCATGGCATAACACAACTGAGCACTTGAAAAAACCTGAAACGCAAGGTCTTTTAGGGTTAATAAACTCAAGTGGTTTGACACCTATATTTCAGCTAAATTTTTGGACTATTGAGGGTGGAAAGGTGGTTTTGCAAATCCCTCCTTATATGAACTCTACCACGACAAACCTTGGAACACCTGAGTTTCGCCAGCTATGGATCGAGCAAGCCGTCAACATTTCGCGGGATTATCATCCAAAATACTTCTGTATTGGAAATGAAGTCGACACGTATTATTGGAATTGTAGTCAAGAAGATTTTGATAACTATGTCAGCTTGGTAGGCGAAACATATGATGGCATTAAGGCAGTGTCTCCAAGCACCAAGGTTTTCGTGGTTTTTAGGCTTGACACGATTGACTCCTATGATGGATGGTTCTTAATAGAAAAGTTCGACAAAGACAAAATTGACCTCTTCGGCTTCACGTCATACCCGTACATGCTTGGTCATCCAGGACCAGCGCGGTATGAACAACCAAGCGACATGCCATCTGATTATTACACGCGCATAATGAACTACACAGGAGACAAACCAATTGCTTTCAGTGAGATAGGCTGGACCAGTTCTGCGCTGTTAAGAGGTGGATCTGAACAAGAACAAGTTGAGTTTTTACTCTGGTTTTTGGAACACACAAAAGATATGCCTTTAGAAATTGTCAGCTGGCTATGCTTACATGACCTTCGCACAGTAGAGGAAGAAACAGATCCCAAAGCTGTGCCTAATGATTTTGTTGGATTGAAGTACAAAAATGGAACAGAAAAAGCAATTTGGAGTTATTGGCAAACACTTTATACTATTCCTTATTCGATTCCAGAGTCCCAAGTAGTGTGGCTTACTTTTCTCTCCTTAATACTCATTACACTTGTTGTGGTTTCATTTCATAAAATGCCGTCGAAGCATTCTAAGAGACTATTAAACATCTAAGATGCTCGTAGTGTTCATTCGTCAAGGTCTTAACTTTACGCACAATCGTTGAACTGAGAGTTCGAAGTTATGCCGCGCTTTCATTTTCTGTTAAGACATGAATAATGGATCGTTGGTGTTTTGAATACGGTTGGATCTTGTGAATTTTATTGTTGTTTTTTCTCTATGATTAGCTTTTTTCCTTCAATTTTTACAGTTACGTCTTCGCCTATTTTGAAGGGGAAGCTTGTGTCTGAAGAGACTTCTTTGGGTATATAAATGAAAATTTTTCTGTATTTCTTTCCTCTGTCAACGATCTTGCCTTTTCCTTCGCCGGTCATAGGCGCTTTCGCGCCCCAAGTAGCAATTATTATTTTCTTATTGTCGTGTTTGAATATAAAAATTTTAGTGAAGTTAATATTTCAGAGGCTTTTTATGATGAATTCGCAGTATGGGTCTCCTTTTGCAATGCATTTGATTTCTTGAACTTTTACGTCTTTTTTGAAGAAGCGGGTGAAAAGTCCAGCAATTGCGCCTCTGTAGAATTGGCTGTAGGGTTTTCCGTTGTTTTCGCTTAGTTCGCATTCGAAATTTTGATGTATCCGCACTCGAGCCATGTCTTTTTCTGCGTCTATTTTTATTTTGCCGATTATTCCCCAGCCCAATGTCATGTTGACCGCTTTCGCAACTTCGACTATATCCTCCAGATTTTCTGAATTGGCAGTTTTCACGTATTTGTCATAGATTTCAAAGCCTATAGCGAATCCCTCATAATATAACATGGCTTCGCCGGCTGAACCAAATTTTCTTCTGACACCGTTGAATAATGCTTCGTAGACTGACCTACGGAATATGACTGCTCTTTCGTCTTCTGCGATTAATGGAAAGAAGTAACTGTCGTAGATTATGCCATCTCTGTTTGGTTTTATGATTTGGGCTTTTTTTATAAATTTTTGGTTCTTAACAAGTTCCAAGGCTTTTTCTGGTGTGGTTTCTGAATTTGAAAAATCTATGAATGCTATTGCTGTTACTGTGGGTTCATATGCTTTTGGCATGGAAATTTGAATGTATCGAACTATGACGCCGAGTTTTTCTGCTAATTCAGCAATTTTTCGAAGCACGCCTTGTTCTATTTTTGATTGGATAATGATGCCGTAGATTTTTTGTTTCTTGTCAGAAAGTATTATCCTTCCGATGTTTAACGGTTCATAGTATTTTTGGGTTGTTTGCTGCACACCTTTCCAGATGAGTTGGTAGGTGCACAATTTGACCACCCACAGTAGTTACTTTCCACAAGAAGCACTACCGCATATATACTTTATTAACTGAAAATAAATAACCAAAAAGTTAACCTCGAAGAAGCGAAAATGTCTATAAGCAGCATTTCCAGCGAAATTATAGGTCTCTATGAAAAGGTCAAGAGAATTTGCCGCATAATGAAAACTCAAAAGTAATTCATTCCAAGATACGGTGAAAAAATCATTTTATAAGGTGGCTATGAGTTTTGGTTAAGTAATTTACAACCAGAGAGTCCGAGTATAAAGCGCCGTAAATAAGCATTAGTTGTGAAATGACTCTTTCTTTTATGTTCAAAACAGAAATTTATGGATTAAAATCCCTAAATATCATGTTAAATGTAAAAATATGCGTCATCCAACCTTATTTTCTGTAAATATTCCATATTCATAATTCTTTTTTAATTAAAGCTGTTCTATCCACATTAATGACACCCATAAATACAAGTGAGTTCAGCTTGGACAAATTTGACAAGCTATTGATACAGGTAATTGACGAAGTGCTTAGATACACCCTAGGAGACTTAAATACTAGCATAATTTATGAATATCTCGAAAGAAGATATTGTCCTTTAAATGACATTCCTAACAATTTAGAGGCATTCTCCATGGAATTAAAAAACCTTTTAGGTTGCGGTAGAGGACAAATACTTGGTTCGGCTCACATATTGGAAAAAGCAATTTTGAAAGTGCTGTGTGCCAGATTAGGTTTAAAATTTGATTTTGATGGACCTATTGCTTTTGCAGATTGTATTCGAAAGTTAAAGGAAATGTATAGCAATGAAAAAGTGACACTCTTCAAGCAGTATTCAGTTAAAAATTGGAGGTGAAAAAGGTTGACAAAAGAAAAAATAGCAATACTAGTTGTAGATGACGACCCAAGCATAACTGGGGTCTTAAAACTAATATTAGAAGCCAGAGGATACGAAGTTGACGTAGCCTATACTGGAACTGATGCAGTCCAAAAATCCAAGACTAAAATCTATAATTTAGCGATATTAGACATCAAGCTTCCAGACATAGAAGGCACAAAGCTTCTAAAAGCAATGCGTGAAACATCACCGAAAATGGTGAAGATAATGCTCACCGGTTTTCCACAATTGCAGAATGCTATTGACGCATTAAATGATGGCGCTGATGCCTACTTTGTTAAACCCGCGGACCCCGATAAGTTATTAAAAACTATTGAAGAGAAATTAGCAGAGCAGAAGGAAGATAGAGAAATAATGCAAGAAAAGATAGCGGTTTTCTTAAAAGCTAGAACAGAAAAACTTTTGCAGGAAATAGGGTGAACTGCGCTTTTCATGTGTTAAAAAGAATCTCTGGTAACTTCTAAAAGCCTTTTAAATTCAAGTCTAATAGCGTTATTCTTAAACGAGTACATTTAATAAAGGTATTGAGTGAACTTCAGATTTCAACCATTTTTGTAAATAACATTTTCGGATTACGTACGTTTTAATGCGATTTTTTGCATGTTTAGCAGCCAAGAACCGTCGCACGAGGCAGTGTTTAAATGGTTTAAGCCTTCTCGGCAACTTCCAAACTTTACGCCATATTTCTCAGCCATCATGCTGAGGGTTTTCATTAGTTTAAGTCGCAAATCTTTGGGCAGAAGGAGATATCCCCCTATTTTTTCGCCTTGTTCAAAATAAAGTGGTTTTAATTTCTCTGCAATTTTCGGCAATGCTACACTGAATCTTTTCCAGTTGTCAAGTTTTAACTTATATGTCGAGGCTGTTATGTGCTTCACGCCCATCTGAGCGAGTGTTTTGATGAGATTTTCTGTATTCTCGTTTACGTATGGAATTATTGGGTCTATGCGTACGCACACAGGAATGCCCTTACTGATGAGATTTTCTGCTGCTTTCAAACGTTTTGAGGGCGACGGCGCATTTGGTTCAATGACTTTTGCAACATTATCGTCTTCTGTTGTGATGGTTAAAGCAACCATTGAGGACGCTTTTCTCAAAAGGTCCGCGTCTCTAACAACTAAATATGATTTTGTTATTATCTGAATTTTACAGTTGCTTTTAGTTAGAATTTCCAAGCATTTTCGCATTAAACCAGTTTTTTCTTCCAAGTTAGGATATGGATCCGAAGAATTAGAAATTGAGACTATTTCTCTCTTTAGGCGAGCAGCTTCTCTTTTTAACCTTGGAATCAAATCTTTCTTGGGTCTGCAAATGTGAAATTTTGGAATGTAACTTGATGCGTAACAGTAAACGCAATGGTGGTCGCATCCGGTGTAAGGATTAAACGTAAGTTTAGGCGGGCAAGTGCAAAACTTAGAACGCCAAGGGTCAAACTGTGTTATCAGGTTCACTGTGCACATGCCTTCTAATTAGTAAATTTGGATAGTTCTGGCAAAAAAGGTTCGCTTTTATATAATTTAGAGTATTAGTTGAATTAAAGGAAAAATGCCATAGTATAAAAATTCCATAACTATGTTCATGCCCCAAAGCTGGTCAAAGAAGAATAAGAGTTTCGCCAAAGGAAGAGTCGATTGTTGAGGCACATTTCAAATATCTTAAGCAAGCTTTAACGGAAGTAATCTTGGAGACAGCAAGCATTGCCATTACTGACCTTTCATGTAAGCCCATGCCGCCATGACTAAGCCAACAACGCCGATAACACCGATTAAACCATAGAAATACCACTTATTACTAACGTCGCCATAGAAATGATAGAAACCATAATGCTGCATTACGAAAAGAACAACAGCAACAAGAACCAACAACAAACCAGCAACAACCATCAACCTTTTATTCAAACCCTATCGCCTCCTTCTTCAACAATTTACGAAAACTGCTTAAACTCTAATCCTATATAACCTCTTCTACATCCCAACCCACAACGCACACAAAAGCCTCGGGCGGGCATCGATCCCGCGACCTACGGCTTACAAGGCCGTTGCTCTACCTAGCTGAGCTACCGAGGCAACTACGCGAACACGTACACACGCATTATTCTTAACATCAAAAATAAAAACCTTAACCAACAAAAACCACAATCAAAAACACTTAATACCTACGACGTAACCCTTATATGTGCGAAAGCAACTTCAGAAATATTTTGGCTACATTACTTTAAGCTATAGCCATCAAAAAACATGCACCTCCCCATCACTTTGATGAGGAGCGAAGCGGCGAATGAGCCACAAACGCTCATAATGACACCATGCACAGGCAAAACAATACACCCACGTTAAGGTTTCACCATCAAACGCCAAACAGACACCACCAAAAGGCCCGACATGCTACGCCGTCTGGAGGATGGCTCGGCTTGAGCGCTGAAGAAGGGCGCGGCAAACCGCGAAAGGCCCCGGGTAAGCGCATGCAGCCTTAGAACCGGGGATTCCTCAATGGGACTTCCCACCATGGTTCTTCGGAACCGTGGTGCTCCCACATGGGAGCGGGAACCCCCCGAACGGAAGCATCTTAGTAGGGGGAGGAAAAGAAACCAACCGGGATTCCCCTAGTAGCAGCGAGCGAAAAGGGAAAAGTCCAAACCAAATCCCGCAAGGAAACTTGCGGGAGATGTAGTGTTACGGGCCCAGCTTCCTCCTCGCTGGCAAAGCCGAAGTGGCCTGAAAAGGCCCGCCAAAGAGGGTGAAAGCCCCGTAAGCATAAACCAGAAGGAGCTGAGCTGGAGTCCCAGAGTATCGTACCCTGGTTTGGGTGCGAGAAGTTAGGAGTCACTAACTTCCAAGACTAAATACGCCTCAAGACCGATAGCGCACTAGTACGGTGACGGAAAACTGAAAAGTACCCCGGAAGGGGGGTGAAAAGTGCCTGAAACCAGACGGTTACAGACGTGTGCAGCCCGGAAGGGTAGATCCCTCCTAAAGGAAACCGTCGCGAGACGGCAGTACGAAGGAGGGGGACCAGGGTTGCACGTTCCGTCTAGAAACACGGGCCGGGGAGTTCACGGCTGTGGCAAGCCTAAGGGTTAGAAGCCCATAGGCATAGGGAAACCAACAAGCGCGCAATCCTCGCAAGAGGACGAGGCGCGGAGTCTGAAAGGGCTCGGAGTCACGGCTGTGAAAACTAGAAACCGGGCGATCTAGCCCTGGGCAGGGCGAAGCTAGGCGAAAGCCTAGTGGAGGCCCGCAAGGGTGCTGACGTGCAATTCGTTCTCCAGATCTGGGGCTAGGGGCTAAAGACCAATCTAGCCCGGTGATAGCTAGTTCCCTCCAAAGTGGGTCTCAGCCCAGTCCCGAGCGAGGCGGCTGGTGGGGTAGAGCACTGATTGGAAAGTAAGGGGCCGAAAGGCTCCGCTTTTCTTTCAAACTCCGAATCCACCAGCGTCGTAGACCTCGGGAGACGGGTTACGGGGGGTAAGCTCCCGGACCGAGAGGGGGACAACCCAGACTGAGGTTAAGGCCCCCAAGTGCTGGCCAAATGTCAAACTGAAGGGCGTCGTCAGCCTCAGACAGCGGGGAGGTAGGCTTAGAAGCAGCCATCCTTCAAAGAAAGCGTAACAGCTCACCCGCCGAGGCTGACGGCCCCGAAAATGGACGGGGCTAAGCCAGCCGCCGATACCTCAGAGCACAGCTTAACGCTGTGTTGGTAGGAGGGCGTCCTGGCTGGACAGAAGCTGGGCCGTGAGGTCCAGTGGACCGGTCAGGAGTGCAGATCCCGGCGGTAGTAACAGCAAAGAGGGGTGAGAACCCCCTCCGCCGAAGGGGCCAGGGTTCCCCGGCAACGGTCGTCAGCCGGGGGTAAGTCGGTCCTAAGGCATGGCCTAACCGACCTTGCCGAAAGGGAATTCGGTTAAAATTCCGAAACCACGAAGATACACGCGGCAACGCAAGCCTAGCGCCTGACGCTTCGGGGTAGGCTGAGCAAGGCTGTCGCCTTGTTTAACCGTATAAGCCTGGGGAGTGCCGTAATGGCGAGAACCAGGTGAAAGCGGGAATAGCCGCCCGTTTAGGGCGGTTCAGCTGATTCCTGGAGCCACTGAAAAAGGCGCTGGTAAGGATTCTTCGTGACCGTACCTAGAACCGACACAGGTGTCCCTAGGCGAGAAACCTAAGGCGTGTCGGGTATACACTAATGCGAGGGAACTCGGCAATTTAGCCCCGTACCTTCGGTATAAGGGGTGCCTGCTGTTTCAGCCTCTGGTTGGAATGGCAGGTCGCAGTGGCAAGGGGGTCCCGACTGTTTAATAAAAACACAGGAAGCCGCAAGCGCGAAAGCGTGTGAACGGCTTCTGAATCCTGGCCAGTACAGGTACCTGAAACCTGGGTACAACCGGGCTAAGGGCCTGCAAACGCCGGGAGTAACTCTGACTCTCTCAAGGTAGCCAAATGCCTTGTCGGGTAAGTTCCGACGTGCATGAATGGATCAACGAGGGCCCCGCTGTCCTCGCGTAGTACCCGGTGAATCCACATAACGTGGACGAACAGTCCACGATCTCCCAGCGGGAAAAGAAGTCCCTGTGGAGTTTTACTGCAGCCTGCCGCTGGAATACGGCTGCGGATGCAGAGTGTAGACGGGAGCCGTCGATCCTGATTTCTCCGGGAACTGGGGGAGGCGAAAATGGAACACCGTCCTTCTGCAACCGTGTTTCTAACCGGCGCCTTCGGGTGCTGAGACAACGGTAGGTGGGCAGTTCGGCTGGGGCGGCACGCCCTTGAAAAGATATCAAGGGCGCCCTAAGGTCGGCTCAGACGGGACAGAAACCCGTCGTAGAGTGCAAAGGCAAAAGCCGGCCTGACTGG
>Ga0272448_1000430_pt1 | contig 65334 bp, 53 predicted proteins | sample YNPCB0191_FD_202220 | JGI IMG/M metagenome (GOLD analysis project Ga0272448, IMG submission 202220) | Hot spring sediment microbial communities from Yellowstone National Park, WY, United States - YNP-CB-019-1 | ecosystem: Environmental > Aquatic > Thermal springs > Hot (42-90C) > Sediment... | reverse complement strand
CGTACGGGGTGCGGATCACCCCCGAAGCGCTGGTGATGGCCACGCGGGCCTAAAGAGACGGTGAAGAGGCGAAATCCCCGTCAGACCAGGGCACTACTGCGTCTGAAAATGGCTAAACTTCAGGGCTATTATCGGTCGTCCCCTCTGGGGACTCACAATGCCTGACTCGTTGTTCCTATCACTTACGCATAACTCCCCAATTCCTTCGCCACCTCCACAAACCGCGTGAAGTCCTGGAAGCTGATGCTGGAGGGGATGGAGTGGTCGCTGGAGAGGATGTAGCCGCCGTTCTCCTTCATGGTGGGGATGACGCGGCGCATTTCGGCTTCCAGCGCTTCGATGTCGTTGTAGAGCAGCGCGTTGATGCCGCCGTGCAGTACCAGGCGGTCGCCGTACTCGGCTTTCAGCGCCAGCGGGTCCATGCCGGCTTTCACCTCGATAGGGTTGAGGGAATCCATGCCGATCTCTACCAGTTCCGGTACGATGGGGGCGATGTAACCGCAGGAGTGCAGGCAGGCCTTGATGCCGCGTGCATGCGCCCAGTCCACCGCGCGCTTCTGCACCGGCTTCAGCAACTCGCGGTAGACATCCAGCGAGAAGAAGGTTTTATATTTGAAGCCCATATCGTCCGGCCAGGTGACGCTGTCGAAGGTGTAGCCGGCGTCCCAGAGCATCTCTAGCAACTCCAACCCGACATTCAACTCATGGTTGAACATGTCTACACACCACTCCGGCTCTTCCAGCATGGCCATCAGCAACTGCTCGGTGCCCACCATGCCGTGATGGGTGATATCGTAGCCGAACCACAGGCCGCCTTGAATCCAGTATCCCTCGGCGCGCCAGCGGGAGTAGTTTTCCTTGATGTAGTCCCAGTTGATGCGCTCCGGTGAAGCGACCATGCGCGCCTTCGCCTCCTGCCAGGCGGCCGAATCGACAACGGTATAGTCCAGGTACTGCGGCGTGGAGGCGGTGTGCTTCCAGTTTTTCATCGTCACGCCCCAACTGTTGCGGAAGATGATGTACTCCTCCGTCTCCTCCAGCGTCTCACCGGGATAGCGCGGGCTGTTGTCGCCGCCGATACTGGCCACTTTGTCCAGCCCGAAGTAGTCGATGAAATCGGCGCCTTCCGGCATCCCTTCCCGCTGCCAGCGCTCCACGGTCGGTCCCCACGGGTAATCGATAATCGGGACGCGATCCGCCTCCCGGTGTGCAAACATGCGCGAAAAGCGCTCGTGCGAGGTCATTTCAGCCATTACAGGACTCCCTTTTTATTGAACCACGAAGACACGAAGACACGAAGTGAATGTTTTCGCCCTGCGGGCGGGGTGTCCTGCCGGGGGGGAAGGTAAAAGTGGATTCAGGATGCAGGATTCAAGTCCTGAATTCGCTACCGAGCTTTGTTCTTTGCGCCTTTGCGTGAGACGCTCTTCTTTGCATTGGTTTCACGCAAAGGCGCAAAGACGCAAAGAGAATAATGCAAACGGCATCAGCTTGATATTGCCTGAAGCTCATGCTCATGCTCATATACAAGTAACCGCTCGATTTTATATTTTGAGCATGAGCATGTAATTACTTCACATGTATGGTTTGCGGAAACGACGTGTACGAAGTGATGGCGTGGATGTCGTCCAGGGTGTCGAATTTGCCGTCTTCGCCGGCGCTGAGCATCGTGTAGATGGGTTTGCCTTTCACGACGCGGAACACGAGGCGTAGCGGGTGAGACCAGCCATCGTTGAGCTGGATGGCATTCAGCTTCAGGATCTTCGCCAGCGCCTGCAGGTCGGTGGGGACCGGCTGGTGCTGATCCAGGCGGGCATGGATGAGATCGCGCAGATGTTCCACGCGGGCGTGCGTCAGCTCCTCGGGCCCGAGCGGCACGCCTTTGATATCGTCGCGGGTATTGAAGCAGGCATCCGGGCCGGCGCTGGCCACCACGGTGACGTCCACGCCGTTGTCCTTGATGGTCATGATCTTCAGCTTGCGCCCCCAGCCGTCCGTGAGTTTCCCGGTGTACGTTGCCGGGCTGGGTGGCAGCGCGCTGACGTCGTCCGGCAGCGATTCGCCGTTGATGAGTCGATTGTTCAAAAAGCGCTGCAGCGGGGCGATGTGGTCGATCGATGCGGCATCAGGATGCACATAATGCGCCGGCACGCGCACTACCAGTGCCAGCACGCCGACGAGCACCCCCAGCCCGGCCAGCGCCAGCCCGCTGCGGTGCCAGCGCGGCATGTCTGCGGCGAACATCATGGCGATGACCACCCCGGCAACGACCAACGCGCCCCCGATGCCCAGATAAATCAAATAGCCGTCCAGACGCGTGGTCATCTCCTGCGCATAGTTGGTGACCCCCAACGGCGCGAACAAGCCGGACCATACGTACTCCATCGCTGCTGCCTCCTCGCCTGATCATAATGCAATCGAACGGACATCGTCCATTATTCCCCATTCGACGGGCAAGCTATACGTCCTGCGGGGTGCGAGTTAGCGAATGAAAGGAGATTCAGTAACTGTTTAAGTTCGTATTGACGTAATTCATGCTCATGCTCGGATCCGGTCTGTTGCTAAAAAGACGATGCTCCGGAGCATAATGATACGCTCTGGAGCATCGTCTTTTCAGCAACAGACCTTACGGTTATTTCTTATTGTGTTTCTTCTCGCTATCCTTGTCTTTCGCCTCATGCGAACTCGAATGGTGACTGGTCGAATGCCCAGAGCCCCAGCTACCGGTCGCATGCGTGGTGCCATGGGTGCTGCCGGTCGAATGGCCTGCTCCCCAACCGCCGTTCGTGCGCGGTGCAACATGCCCCGTCACCGATGGATGCGTATTGGTATGGATCGAGCCGTTTACATGCGTGGTCGATGGGTGTGATGTGGTATGGAACGTTCCATTCACATGGGGAACGGATGGGTGTGAAATCCCATGGACCGTGCCGTTCACGTGTGTCACCGATGGGTGTGAGGTATGATAGAGCGTGCCATTCACATGCGTCGTCGAGGGACGGGAAATGTTATGGACGGTGCCATTCACATGGGTCACGGACGGTTGCGAGATGTGATGGATCGTGCCATTCACGCGTGGTGCAGCCGGCTGTGAAATGTGATGGATGGTGCCGTTTACACGTGGTGTGGCCGGCTGTGAGATGTGATGGATGGTGCCGTTTACACGTGGTGTGGCCGGCTGTGAGATGTGATGGATCGTGCCGTTCACATGCGTTGTAACCGGTCGATGGGATTCCGGCAGTTTGTAATGGCCGACATTCTGCCGCAGATGTTGCCGATAGACGACGGTGGTATGCGGCGTGTAGTGACGGTTCACGATGATGGGCCTGTTCACGTAGACTTTATTCACGTAGTACGTGTTATGCACCTCAACATGCGGTCGGCAGCGGCTGATCCACCCGCCATGGTGCTCGTCCCAGCCGTGGTAGTAGACGCGGTGGTGATGCCAGTCACAGTCGCTGTTCAGCCAGGCGCCGATAAGCAGCCCGAGACCAAAGGCGATCGCCACGCTCGGCCCATGCCCTTCATAGCGGTGCACATACACCACCTGCGGGTCGTAGGTGGGCACGAAGATATAGCGGGGATTCGCCGGGACGATGCTGATTTCACCATCGTTCACGATGACGCTTTGCTGGTTATTTGAATGGAGATACCCCATCAAGCGCGCTTTGCCGCGCAATCGCTGAATAGCGTTCATCACATCCGCGGGCTGGTAGTAATACGCCTGACCAAGCGCATCGGTCCACTCCGGCTGATCCGCCATTTTGCGCAACACGGTCGGGTAATGTGCGACGGCCTTCACGCTGATATCCCAATCCTGCCGGTCAATATCGTAGCTGCGCCCATCGGCGACTAATTGCGCCGCCTGCGCCAGTTGATCGGGGAATGTCGCCGCCGGCAGTACTTGCGCAAGCAGCGGGTCCGAATACAGCGCGATCGGCGCCAGCAGTTCATCGAGCTCACCGGGGGAGTATGAAGTCGCCGCGGGTGCGGATGCGCCATTCGCCTCACCCGGGTCAGCCATAACCGCGGTCACGCAGAACAGCATCACCGCGAAAAGTATCCCTGTTATGCACAGGCTATGTTTCACTACCATGGTCGGCCTCCTCAAATCAACTATTCCTTAGTAGCTACGTAATGTTACTACCCGGTCCTTGCCCGGTGTATGCACAATACGCTTCTTCGCCACTTACCTGCACTAATATACGTCGCTGTACCCGTCATGGTTGCACTCTCATCAACCAGTAGGGATTGTTGCGGCATGATTCTTCGAGAATCGACTATTGAATAATAATAAGGGGTATGAGAGTCGGTTCATGCGACAAAGGACTCCCATACCCCCAAACTCCCACACCAGCACTCCGGCTATGGCATTTCCGGATGATTCGGCCCGAAGTGCTTCAGCATCACCAGCGGCTCCCACTCGCTTTCGTTGACGAAGGTGACGCCGTCGCGCGAGGCTTTCTCGCTCACGAAGAATTCATCGGCGCTCATCTGGCCGTAGCGCAGCATGGTGGCGGATTCCGCCGGCAATGTGCCGATCTTGCCGTGCCCCTGGATGACGATGCAGCCGAAGGCGATGGGATCTTTCAGCGTCACCGACTGCCCCGGGTGGATGGTCAGCTCTTTCGCGCCGATGTACGGGTTGGCGTAGGCGATCCACTTCTCGGTATAGCGTGCGTCCGACCCGGCGATGGTGAGCGGCGGGCGGAAGTAGTGCTTCTTATAATTCGGGTCGATGTTCGCGTCCCAATCCATCAGGCTCATCACGTAATCGACGTCGCGCTTCTTCTCCTCCGGGCAGTTTTCCACCAGGAAGTCATAGGGATACACCTCGCCGGAGGCGATGTTCTCGTAAACCGAGTTCACATCGCTGTTCCACTGCGGCTCGTAAGTGAGGTAAGAGCCCGGCGCATGCACCACCCCCGGCGGCGTGTACCAGCCGGTGCCCAACTCGATGCGATAGGCGCGCGAGAGCTCGGTGATGCGGTTGTCGCCGCTCTCGTATTGCAGCAGGCGCTCGCGGATCATCGCCTTCGTCACGTCGGGGTCGAAGCCGAAGTAGGTCACCGGGAAGGTGCCGGGATAATTGTTCATCTGCGCGGGATAATAGTAGCACTCCGGCTTGCCGATGCGCCCCACGCGCGCGGCATCCTCGTCCTTCAGGTGCAGGTGGTGGAAGAGGGGCTCCTTGTAGTCGAAGAATTTCGAGTAGATCGGCCAGGTGCCGTATTGCTGCTGCAACTCCTCGCCGATGATCTCCGCCCCGAGCTCATCCACTGCTTCCTTCAGCGTGAACTTCTCCTCAATGCGCTTGCTCACCGGCACCACGTAGCTCATCCCTTCATCGGACGGCGCCAGCGGACCGTTCATCGCCGCAATCACCGAGGCGAACCAGCGCTCCTTGATCGCCCCACGCGCTGTGCCCAGCGCGAAATAATCATCGGGATGCAACCGCAACCGCCGCCCCGGCTGACTGAACCGCCGCGGCACAAACACCGGAATCAACCGCAAAATGCCCCCGCCACAATCAAACGCCGCATGAATCGCCTGCCGCGTGGACACCAGACTGCTCGCCATCGCTCGTTCCTCCCTGTGGGAATCGGTAAAGTATTGCCCTTAGTATGCCCATGAACGCGATTTTTGTCACGTCTGTGTGATTGTCTTCTTCACCGCAGAGGCGCGGAGATAGTTTCCCTTGCTAGCTGTGGCCAGCAGGGATGCACTGGTTTTGGGGACTGACATCGAAACTCCGGTTCTTGGGGATGCTGCTGGTTTCAACTCCTGCACGGTGGCATGCCTAACGGGAGTTTCGGTGTCTGTCCCCAAAACCCTATTATAGATACTGGATTCATTCTTTTGATCATATATGTAAGCGGTAACCCAAATAGGGTTTCGGGGACAGACACCGAAACTCCGTATTTCCTCACCCAATGCCGAAAAAGAGACACAGGTAGCATTCCCGCATACCGGAGTTTCGATGTCAGTCCCCGAAACCAGTGCATCTTCCGCCGACAGTGCCAGTGACCGAAGAATATTCTCTCATCCCTCTCTGCGTCTCCGTGCCTCTGCGGTGAAAAATTCGTCCAAACCGATCCTGTTCGTCGGTGTCTAACCCCACATCGATTCAGGAGGATACCCCATGCGATATTGGTTCTTCATGCTTTGTCTGTGCTTGCCGTTGCTCGTGTATGGTGCGCCGGCGGAGGTGGTGCGGCCTACGAAGGCGGATTGGCCAGTATGGCCTGTGATTCCGACGGATAACCCGCTAACTGGCGCGCTGGCGTCGACCGGGGAGAATCTGCATTGGGATGCGGCGGTGCCGACCGGGGCGACGCGGCTCTTTCTCTCCAACCACCCGGAGACCATCACGCGTTTTATACCTGAGGGGAAGCTGTGGGTAGAGGAGGGGAAGGTCGGTGATGAGGCGGTGATTTACCGGCTCTTCTTCCAACATTACAACCACGTGCCGGCGCCGATCTACCTGGCGGTGATCCTGGAAAATCTGGCGGACCAGGGGGAGGTCACCCTCTCCGGTGAGGCGACGGCCACGCGCGGGGTGGATTACGGCGATCCGGAGCGCGCCGTCTGGGCGGCAATGAAGCGGGTGGGGGAGCGTAATGCCTACGCCGAGTTGAGCGGGAAGCTGCGCACTCCGCTGACCCCGGTCACCGCCGTGCCGAAAGGTGGCGAGCGAGTGGTGATCTACTGGAAGCTCGCCCCCGGCGATCTGCTGGGCGGTCGCATGTGGCTCACCGTGCGGCGAACGGCGGGCACGGCGCCGGTGGCGTTCCGGCTCTCCACCGTGTGGGCGAAGAGTGAGCAGGGGTTGACCGGCGGACTGCCGCTCATCCCCGCCGGTGAGCATCACCCGCGCGGCACCTGGCCGGTCTCCGCGGTGGCGCTGCGCAACAGTGCCACGCCTTTCGACCTCGGCCCCGATGAAGACCATGGCCGCACCGTGCGCGCCATTCGCCTCTGCCAGCCGGTCTACGAGAACGGCGTAAAGGTGCGCTACACCGACGAGGTGATCTTCACCCGGACTCGCAGCGCGAACAGCGCGCAGGCGCTGGCGAACAACGGCATGTACGGCGCAGTGGTGCAGATATCGCTGTGCGTGAAGAACAGCGGCGCCACTCCCGCCCGCGTCGGCATCTACCTGCGCTACCCGGTGAAGGACCTGGAAGGCGTCTACGTCGGCGCCGCCACCGCCTACGCCTTTGACGAGAAAGCCGGCGCCTGGAAGCCCGCCGCCACCAAAGCCGTCGACCTCAGCAACCTGACTTATGGTCCGGTAGGCGAGAACAAAGACTACGACCGCTGGTGGACCACCGCCGCGCTGGGCACCTACCCCGTGCAACCCGGCGAAACCCGTGAGATCCCGCTCACCCTCACCACCGACGGACCGGCGATGTTGCCGCTGGCGATTGTGCTGCGTAAAGAGACAGCGAAGTAGGACGAGGATGCAGGATACAGGATTCAGGATGCAAGTACTGATATACGAGACCGGGTGGAATGGTATCTATAGCCAGTGATCCACCGATGAGTATGGGCGTAGGTAATGTGATCGTTTCCGCCGACAGCCCATGAATCCTGAATCCTGCATCCTGAATCAACCAACTCGTTTCCCCATGATCGTCAGGCTGTACTCAACGCCGTCCATCTCCGCAACGTTGGGCAATTGCCCCCAGACTTCGAAACCGAGGGCGGCGAAGAGGGCCAGGCTGGGGGTGTTGTGGGAGAAGATGAAGCCGAGGAGCGTTTTCAGGCAGAGTTCCGGCGCGCGGCGCACTGACTCGCCCAGCAGGAAGCGCCCGATGCCCCGCCCGCGAGACGCTTCGGCGATGTAGATGCTGATTTCCACGGTGGCATGATAGGCAGGCCGGCCATAGAAGGTCTCGAAACTGAGCCAGCCGGCGATTTTTTCCTCATCTTCCACCACCCACAGCGGATGCTCCGCCGGCTGATGCCGCTGGAACCATGCCATCCGGTCAGCCACCGTCACCGGTTCGGTATCCGCCGTCGCCATACGCCCGGGGATCGTCGAGTTGTAGATGGCGACGATCTCGGGGAGATCCGTCAGGGTGGCATCGCGGATGTGGAAGCGGTCATTCGGCATGGATTACTCCGTGTAAGCTTTACTTATTGGATGTCGCACGTGTACGCCAGGGAGCGGGCAAGCCGTCAATTGTCCACTTTTGATTTGAAAGCGGCAGCCATTCGGTCGTTTGTTCGGCTGAAGGCAGATCATTGACATCCTTATCGAGGTTGTCTGTGGCCTGTGCTCTTGTAATAATGACCTGACCATATGCGACATCACGCCGCATACGCCAAATAAAGCGGCAATTCACGATGAAGAAGAAGTCGGCACAAATAGTTATCAATATCAGGAAGCTGAAATACAGCGATTCGTCCGGCCAGCGGCGGTCGAGAATGCATAAGTAGAGCAAAGGGAAGCACCATATGGACAGTAGTAGTGCCGGCCAGAACGATTTCCAGAATAATTGACGTGAAAAGCGGCGAATCTCTGTTTTCTCATCATCGGATAATTCACGATGGCCCAACGGTACCACAGTGCCATCCGCCAGTTCCACCGGTTCAAGCCACTGGGCGGCGATCCCCGCAACTTCCGGAGCATCAGCGGTAACGGCTTGCGAGGTGGTGATCCATTTCCGTAGCGGTTGCTCATTCACCAGCCACACACGTCCCGAACCGGGCAGCACGATCAGGCTTTGCTCCCGTGCCGGATCCTGATGCAATAATCGCTGTTCCAATAACTTTTGTTGCGTCCGGTTATACGGGTCGGTTTGCGTCAGGCATCCGGCAAAACACATCTTCACGCCTGTGCGCAGATCGTTGCGCAATCCTTTGCTACGGACAAGGCTGTCATTGGCAACCGCGGCAAGTAGACCGATCACCACCAGGGACACGATGAGGGCGAGATGCTTAACGGCGGTCGGTCCCGACCCGGTATCCATGCTCATGATCATGCAGATAATAAACGCGATGAGGGTGACTGGAATAAGGCATGCGCCAACCACGCCGATTACGGATAAGCGCAACCGTTCCTTACGCAATACGGTGCGTTCCTGCTCAGTGAGCGGCAGTTGCTCCACCAGCGGCAACCCGGCACACCACTGGGTTGTCGCTCCTTTTGTCGCGTTCTGATCCATACGAACCTTTCCGGTCATGCATTTCACGCTTGACGGACATGTCAGACTCAATAGCCTGGATGCAGATGAACCATTGTTCAATTTATGAATTTCTTCAACCATTGACTGCTCCCTGCAATAATTTTCGTTGCGGTTCCACCGGTCGTTCTCCTTTTCCTGCCGGCGCCAGTCAGGTATACTTGGCAATAGCCGAGACGAAAGTGCCGGTGGCGCAATGGCGCATTTCAAGGAGTGAGCGATGCAGAGCAGTCGGTTCATCTTTGCCGTTATAATTGTATTTTTTTCCATCGGTTTGCTGCCGGGAGCGGCGCACGGGGTGGCGTATAGTGCCAGCGCGGATGGCGTCTATGTGGCCGCACAGGTGGATGCGCCGAAGCATGCCGGTATCTGGTTGTATCAAGTCAGCTCAAACACCTGGACACGGCTGGCGAACCGTCCAGGCGCAGTGCAGTGGCTGCCCGGGCACCGGCAGCTGGTGGTCGGCAGAGCGACGGCAGGAACGGTAGCCTTTTCCTATCTCACGGTTGATGGGAAGGAAGAGCCGCTGAGATCCCCCGGAACATGCTGTTATGATTGGAAGGTGCTCCCGGATGGCAGTGGCATCGTGGCCACCTGCGACCGTCCGAAGAAAAAGACCGGCATCGCCATTTGTCTCTACCGCTTCGTCGATGGCACCTGGCGCAGCATCGCCACCTATCCGCACGTGGACCATGACAAAGGCACAGGAGACCATATCGCCCTGCGCAAGCTCAACGGCGTCTGGATCCTCTCTTGCCACGAGCGCGGACCCTCTGACAGCCGCTCGCTGTGGGTGAACCTCGCCACCGGGAAATATACCCTCGGCGATGAGGGCGACCCGCTGAATCATTACTCGCCGGATGGCACCTATGTGATCGGCGAAGATCGTTATGCGCGCAATATCCCCTTTCGCATCTGGCTGGCGCGGCACTGGCCGGGGCCGGGCCGACAGCGGAATGTGCTCGGGAAGGCTATCGGCACGTTGCCGGAGAAGGTGCAGATCAGCGGACAGGATTGCTGGGCGCCGGACAGCCGGCACATCGCCAGCATCCAGCGCGAAGAGGATGGTATGTCGCGCGGCTACCTGGTGCTCGACTTGCAGGGAAAAATTGTCGCCCACGGGCAGGGACATGTGCTGGACTGGATCGGGGGGAATCGCCTGCTGGTGCAGACCGGTGCAGAGACGCTGGTGATCCGCTCGATCAGCGGCGGGAAGGAACAGGCGGTGGCCAGGCCGCCGTGGCAATAATCGTCCCTCACCCCCGGCCCTACGGGAGGGCGAGGCTCCTGCCGAGCCGGATTGTGCACCCGGTTCTCTCATCTGGCTCCGCAGGAGCGTCGCCCTCCCGTAGGGCCGGGGTGAGGGAGAATTTCCTCAATACGCCTTCGCAAACACCACGCGCTGTTCGCTGTCTTCGCCGCAGGCAATGCACTTGCCGTGCTCGTGCGTGCTCTCATCGAATGGGATGCAGCGGATAGTCACCGAAAGCTCGTCGTTGATCTTGTCTTCACAAACGGCGCGCCCACACCAGTGGGAGAGCGCGAAGCCGCCGTGGATTTCCGGCTTCTCTTTGTTCTCCGGGGTGAAGAAGGCGACGAACTCCGCCCAGTCGTCGATGCACCGGGTGTTCGCCTCGCGGTACGCCTTCGCGCGGGCGAAGAGGTTTTGTTGCATGTCGTCGAGGATGCCGGTGATGCTTGCCACCAGTTCGTCGCGGTCGATATTGAAGCGCTCGTTGCGCTCCTTATCGCGGCGGCCCACAAAGGCGGCATGGTTGGCGATGTCGCGCGGGCCGATCTCCACGGTCAGCGGAATCCCCTTCTTCACCCACTCCCAGCTCTTCTCGCCGGCGTTCATGTCGCGCTTATCGACGACCACGCCCACCGGGCGGCCATGGTAGAGCTGCTTGCGCAGTTCAGCGGCCAGCGATTCGCAGTACTCCAGCACAGCCTCGCGGTCGGTTTCCTTGCGGATGATCGGCAGCAGCACTACATGCTGCGGCGCCAGGCGCGGCGGCATCACCATGCCGTTATCGTCGCCATGCACCATGATCATCCCGCCGATGAGGCGCGTGGAGACGCCCCACGAGGTGGTCCAGGCGTAATCCAAGCCACCCTCGCGTGTCTGGAATTCGATCCCGGAGGCTTTGGCGAAATTCTGCCCGAGGAAATGGCTGGTGCCCGCCTGCAGCGCCTTGCGGTCCTGCATCATCGCCTCGATGCACAGCGTGCTCACCGCACCGGGGAAGCGCTCACCGGCGCTCTTCTCTCCGGTGAGCACCGGCATGGCCATGTACTCCTCGGCAAAGGCCTTGTAGACGTCCAGCATCTTCCGCGTCTCTTCCCAGGCCTCTTCGCTGGTCTCATGCGCGGTGTGGCCTTCCTGCCAGAGGAACTCCGCCGTGCGCAGGAAGAGGCGTGTGCGCATCTCCCAGCGCACCACGTTGGCCCACTGGTTGATGAGGATGGGGAGATCGCGGTAGCTCTGCACCCATTTCGCGTAGGTCGCGCCGATGATCGTCTCCGAGGTGGGGCGCACTACCAGCGGCTGTTCCAGCTCGCCGTCGGGGATCAACTTGCCTTCCGGACCAACCTTCAGGCGATGGTGGGTCACTACCGCGCACTCTTTCGCGAACCCCTCCACGTGCTCCGCTTCCTTCTCCAGATAGCTCACCGGGATGAACAGCGGGAAGTAGGCGTTGACATGCCCCGTTTCTTTGAACATGGCGTCCAGCGCGTCGTGGATATTCTCCCAGAGCGCATACCCCCACGGCTTGATCACCATGCACCCGCGCACCGGGCTGTTCTCCGCGAGATCCGCCGCGCGAATCACTTCCTGATACCATTCCGGGTAGTTCTCACTGCGAGTCGGCGTGATAGCTGTGCTCATTGCAATCCGTTTCCCTTTCAAATAATACAAAAATATCGCGATAGTATCCCATGGAAAGCCCGTCTGTGTCTATCCCCCACGTGGCAGATTCAGGATGCAGGATGTTTGTCTGAACCTTGATTCACTTGATTTGAGGATTTCAGGATGATGTCATCGATAACTTTATCGCATGTGATCTCAGGCTTCCGTCATTGAATCCTGAAATCCTTAAATCATGGTTCAGACAAACAATCTCTTCACATTCTCCGCACTGATCGCGCCAAGGGTGACCGGGTCGGTGTTGCGGAGGTTGGCAATGTAATCGAGGACCAGCGGCAGATGGGCGGGCTCGGCCTGTTCGGCGGGGATGCCTTCCAGCGCCATGTAGGGGGCGTCGGTTTCCAGCAGCAGGCGGTCGGCGGGCACGGCGGTGGCGGCTTCGTGCGCGCGGCGCGAGTTGGGGCGGGTGACCATGCCGGCGAAGGAGATGTATAGGCCCAGCCGCAGGCATTCGCGCATCACCTCCAGGCTGCCGGAGAAGGCATGCATCACCCCATGCACGGGATAGTCGTGTAGGCAGGCGAGCAGGCGGTCCCAGCGGCGGCGGCAGTGGATGAGCACGGGAAGGTTGCGCTCCGCGGCGAGGGCGAGCTGCGCGCGGAAAACCGCCTCCTGCTGCGCGGGATCTTCGTTGTCGATGGCGCCGTCCAGCCCGATCTCGCCGATGGCGACCAGGCGCGGGTCATCGAGTAGCGCCGGCAGCCAGGTGAGGTCTGGATTTTCCGCGACGAACCACGGATGCAGCCCAACGGCTGGGCGAATCCCCGGATGCGCCGCCCCCAGCGCCAGCGCCATCACCGAGCTCTCCCGATCCCACCCCGGCACCACCACCTCGACGACATTCACCGCCGCCGCCCGCGCCAACACCTCCCCCACGCGTCCGGCGAAGTGCGGACTGTTCAGGTGGCTGTGGGTGTCGGTGAGGGAGAACTGCTGACCATCGTCATGGTGGCTATCGCCGGGGATTGCCATGCCAATGCTCCTATTTCCTTATTTTCCCCTTCGTGTTCTTCGTGTCTTCGTGGTGAAAACTACTCGACGATAATCTCCACATTCGCCCGCGGCACCAGCACACGGGTGCCGTCTTCCAGCTCCACTTCCGCCACGCGGACCATGGCTTCCGTCTCAATCTGGTGCAGTTCGGGCGGGAGGGTGGTGACGGTGGCGAAGCGGCCGAAGTAGGGCTCGCGGATGAGGCGCACGCGGCAGCCGACCAGCAGTTCGCTGGCTTGCTCTTCGTGCGCGGTGGCGTTTGCCTTTCGCTCCGGCACGATGATCTCCGGGCGGATGACGCCGGCGCGGATCTGCGTGGCGCCGTTGATGGAGGCTTCCTGCCCCTGCAGGGAATCCAGCAGCGTGAAGGTGCGTTTCGCCATGGCGAGTTGGCCGAAGCCCTCGGTGAGGATGAGCGTGAGCGGCACGTCTTCGTGGCCGGTGATGGCCACGCCGATGTCGTAGCCGAGGTAAGCGCGCATCACGGCATCGCTCACCGCGCCGACGATGAGGCCGACCGCACCGACCTCGATGGCCTTGCGGATATGCGCGACGTTTGCGGTGGCGCCACCGAGCAGGATGTAGCCCTTGCAGTCCGGCGTCAACCGGCCCTCATCCAGCGGGGCATCGGGGCCGTCGGCCACCGTCTTCAGCTTGCCGCGGCGCTCGCCGCCGACGCCGAAAATACCCTGCACCAGTGCGCCCTGCGTCGTCACCGTCACGCCCTCGTCGGGCAGCACCTCTTCCACGGTGCCGGCGATATATGCGGACAGGTTCAACGGCAGGGGCGCCTCGCGCAGGCCGATGGTGCCGGTGACGGGGCTGATATATTCAATCGTCCCACTGGCGGGCGCGGTGAGCTTGGAGCCAAAGAGCCCGAAGAGCCCGCGCGTCTCCGCCAGCACCTCGCCGGCCTCAACCGTGTCGCCCTCGTGCTTTTTCAGCAAGTGCAGCAACTCATCCGCGGTGACGCCCAGTTGCTCCGCGCCGCGCACGGCCTGCAGGTTGCCCGGCAACAGCGCGCGCGCCACCACGTCCTCCGCGCCCACGCGCTGCCCCGCAGAGACCAGCACCTCGCCCTTCAACGGCAACCGTCGCATTTTGCGTATGACGGTGAAATCAGTAACACGTAATCCCGGTGTATATGCAGTCGGCATGCCCGTATTTTACCACATCATGCCCGCCTGCAACCTCTATCGGTGATTTTTATGAACCACGAAGACACGAAGGACACAAAGAGTTTTTCCCTGAGGGGATCAAGCACTTGCAGGGACCAGTAAATGGGAAATCGAATTATTTACTTATTATGGAGAAAAAGGCCCCTATTCCTGATGAAATCGAGCGGATAGCAACCATCGTGGTTGATGCCGCGTATACCGTGCATTCGCGGCTAGGACCGGGTCTACTCGAAAGCGTCTACGAAAAATGCCTGGAATATGAATTGGTAAAACGTGGGATATCTGTGCAACGGCAGGTTATATTGCCTATACAATATGGTGATATCACGATAGACGCCGGACTCAAGCTTGATATTCTTGTTGAAAACTGCCTCATCGTGGAACTGAAAGCCGTAGATGCCATACAGCCGATCCATCGAGCGCAAACACTCACCTACCTCAAACTCACCGGCCACCGCCTCGCCCTAATTATCAATTTCAACGTACTTCTCATTAGAAACGGTATCAGGCGAGTTATCCTATAAACTGTCTTTTCGTGTTCTTCGTGTCTTCGTGGTTCAAATAAAGGAATTCATATGTCTTCGATCACGCTGGTGACGCGGGTTGGGGTGTTGGAGCGGCGGATTGCCGTGCATGCGGGGATGGAGGTGTGGGTGGCCATCATCGATGCGCGGGAGACGGAGGCGGTGGTCTTTCCGGCGCTGGTGGGGCGCGTGGCATCCGGCGACCGGGTGCTGCTGAATACCACCGCGGTGGAGTTGGGGCTGGGCACCGGGGGGCAGCATTTCGTCATTGCCCGCGCGGAGCCGGGCGGTCCGCCGGCGCCGGCCATCACCCGTGAGGACGGGCATATCATCAAGCTGCGCTACACCCCGTTGCAGTGCCGCGTGCAGGCGGCGGAGGAGGAGGCCAGCCCGTATCATGATGCACTGCGCCTGGCGGATCGCCTGCCCGGCACGCCAGTGGTGTGCCTGGGGCTGCACAGCCAATTGGGGCCGGTCGCCGGAGGCATCAAAGCGTGCCGGCCCAACCTCCGCGTCGGCTTCGTGATGACGGACAGCGCCGCGCTGCCGCTGGCCTACAGCCGCCTGGTGAATCGGCTGCGGGAATGTGGGCTGCTCGATGTCACCGTCTCCGCCGGCCAAGCTTTCGGCGGCGACCTGGAGGCGGTGAACCTCTACAGCGGCATGGTGACGGCGGCGGTGGCGGGGAAGGCGGATGTGATTATCGCTGGGCAGGGGCCGGGCAATGTGGGCACCGCCACGCCGCTGGGCTTCGGCGGCATCGAGCAGGCGATGCTGCTCAACGCGGTTGTTGGCCTGGAGGGCATTCCTATCGCCGTGCCGCGCATCAGCTTCGCCGACCCCCGCGATCGGCACCGCGGCCTCAGTCACCACACGCTGATGGTGCTGGAGCGGTTGACGCTGGCCTCGGTAATCCTGCCGCTGCCGCATATGGCGCCGGAAGCCAGCGAGCACCTGCTCGCGCAAATCGCACGCCATCACCTGGACCGCCATCAATTGTGCACCGCGGACGGTATTGCCGGGATCGAATATTGCCAGCAACTCGGCATCCCGCTGGAGAGCATGGGCCGCCGCTACGAGGATGATCCCCTCTACTTTCAGGCTGCCGCCGCTGCTGGTCATGTCGCGACCGGCATGGCATTGAGGAACTGAGTTTAAGTAGAGCGTGTCCCAAAGGTACGATTTACGCTCGAATCTAGGAGCTATGAGAAGAACGGGAGAAATGGGAATGATGTGATGGAATCCCATTTTTCCCATATCTCCCATCCCTCCCGTACTTCCTACTCCACTGTATTACTCACTGCGTACGACAACAACAAGGATAATCACTAATCAGCGCGAATAGTAAGTGCTATCACCGCAAGGGAGTGCTGTTATGGCTTTCGAACAGGTCACACTTCGGACTGCCGGTGGGCAGGAATATGGCCCGATCCCCTGGGCGCAACTTATACAATGGCGCCAGGAGGGTCGGGTGCCGAACGATGCCCTGATCACGGACACTGTGACGGGCGAATCGCGCGCAATCATGTCCTTTCCGCAGCTCGCCGTCCTCGCCCCGCCCGTTGCCGTGCCCCCGACGGTGATGGGCAGCCCTGCTGGCCTCACGGCCACCGATCACCTGATCCCTGCGAAAAATCCGATGGCGCTTGCCGCCTACTATTGCGGCGTCTTCGGCATCATCCCGTGCGTCACCACGCCGGTGCTGGGCGTCTGCGCGCTGGTCATGGGCATCATGGGCTTGCGCAAGTCGGAAGAACTCGGTGTCGGGCGCGGCCACGCCATCACCGGCATCGTACTGGGCTCAATTGAAACGCTGCTATGCATTGCAGGGATTATCTTTGGCATCTTTGCATACACGCAGCGCTCGTAATCCGATGGTTTCAGGCCATCGATTCCCAATCGAATGAATGGATCATGCTTCTGTGCTAATGACATTGGACTTATTGAAATTGGACGTATCAAAGGAGGATATCACCATGGGCACCTTTACCCGTTTGTTTGTCGCGGGTCTTCTGCTGATGGGCATCTTCACCTTGCCCACATTCGGGCAAGACGCCACGGTAGACCAGTTGCTGACCGGGAAAACGTACCCGCTGACGCTGAAGCTCAAGGACCTGGACGGGGGATGGCGGACCTTCACCGCGGGCGGGCAGTCCGACACGGGGAAGTCGCTGCTGGACATGTTCATGCAGTCGGAGATGCACATGACCATGCCGGCGGAGGTGTATTACACGAAAGGGCAACTGGTGACCATGAACGGCGTGACCTTCCTGGTGGCCTATCGGCGCCTGCCCTTGCCGCTGCCGGACCCGCAGGCTGCGCGCGACAATCGCGATACCGCCAAGCCGGCCCCGCTCACCCCGGACACGCCGCTCAATCTCTGCCTGATGAACCTGCGGGAGGTGGGCAACCTGATCAACATCCACCCCTTCAACATGCTGCAGGAGATCGCCGACAGCACGGTGCCGGGCAACACCGTGACGCCCACGGCAACGGGGAGTGAGTCGGTGGCCAATATGCGCCAGCTCGCTGTCGCCGTGCAGATGTATGTGCAGGACAACAAACTGAAGCTGCCCCCGCTGGATGACGCCGAGCAGATGAAAGCCGCGCTGATGCCCTATGTGAAAAACGAGCAGCTTTTCCTGCAGCCGAAAAGCGGCGACCCCTACCAGGGAAACCCCATGCTGGCCGGGAAGACTGTCGCGGAATTGCCGGACCCCTCGCAAGTGATGGTGTTGTTCGAGGTGACTCCCGACAACAATGGCCAGCGCGTGGTGGCCTTCCTGGATGGCCATGTCGAGGCGGTTGATGCCCAGCGCTGGGCGGCCTTGAAAGAGAAGATGGCTAAAGCGGTACAGCCCATGGCCGCCAAAGATGCGCAAACGGAATCGCTCAATCGCCTGCGGCAACTGGCGGTCTGCATCGCCATATCTGCACAGGACAATGATGAAATGCTGCCGGCAATGCAGACGGCCGAACAGTTGAAAGCGACGCTCACTAAAGCGACACAGGTTGATGTAAAGATCTTTACCAAGCCCGGCACCGTCGAAGCCTACCAGCCGAATCCCACCTTGAGTCAAAAAGCGCTGGGTGAAATCAAGAAACCAGAGGAGACGATCCTCTGCTACGAAGCCACCCCCTGGCCGGACGGCAAGCGCGGCGTGGCCTTCCTCGATGGGCATGTGGTATTCGTCGGCCCACAACAGTGGGAGCGGCTGAAGGCGCAACTGGTGGCGAAGTAGGGCGATGATTATCTCTCACCCCCCAGCCCCCTCTCCCAGGGGTAGAGGGGGAGTATTCAGTGCATGGTAGTGCTTGTCTATGAAATGAGCACTCCCCTCTACCCCCTGGGAGAGACGCCGGGGGTGAGGGAGATCATTATGGAGGTGATTATGCAACGGATTACCTGGCAAATCGGTATATTCAGCATCTTGTTGACGCTGGCGCTGCCGTCTTTTGCGCAGCAGGCGACGCTCGACATCTTGACCGGCAAGACCGCGCCGCTAACGTTGAAGCTCGGACAACTGGACGGCGCCTGGCGCTGCATCAGCCCGACGCCGCCGAAGAGCGGCGCGGATACGTTTCTGCTGCTCATCGCTTCAAGCCAATCGCATCAACCGCTGCCGGTGAATGTGATGTATACGAAAGGCGACACGGTGGCCGCCGGCGGGGAAGTCTATCTCATCGCCTACAACCGTCCGCCACAGCCGCAGCCCACGGAGGAGCAGATGCAGCGCCGTGAGGCAGCGAAGCCCGTGCCGCTGACGGCAGACAGCGAACTCACCCTGTGCCTGCTCAACATCCGCACCATGGGCAGCCTGCTCGATATCCGGCCATTCGATCTCCAGCAGGAATTGGCGGAGAACAAAGAGCAGGCGAAGATGAGCCTGCGTGACGCACAGACCGCCTCGCTGAATAATCTGCGGCAACTGGCTATCGCGGTGCAAATCTATGCACAGGATCACGATCAGACCCTGCCGCCGATGGATAATGCCGAGCGTTTGAAAGTGATGCTAAAAATCGATCTCGCGGTATTTACCAAACCTGGCACCAATGAACCCTATCAACCGAACGCTGCGCTAGGCGGGAAGAAACTTGCACAGTTACCAGATCCGGCCCAGGTGGTCGTCTATTATGAAGCCACCCCCTGGCCCAATGGCCTGCGCTGCGTGGCGTTCCTGGATAGCCATGTCGAAGTTGTTGCCGATCAGAAATGGGCAGAGCTAAAAGAAAAGATGGCGAGACCATAAGACGATGCTTATCCCTCACCCCCGGCCCCTCTCCCAGGGGTAGAGGGGAGAGGATAATGCTTACCGCCGTTACTATTTTATGAATTGAGCACCCCCCTTTACCTCTGGGAGAGGGGCCGGGGTGAGGGACGACCACTGAAGGAGTGATGATGAAACGGATACCGTATTTACTCGGCCTCATGGCCATGCTATTGTTGTCGGCGTTGCCGTCTTTTGCCCAGGATGCCAAGCTGCTGGAGGTGCTGGCGGGCAAAACGGCGCCGTTGACGCTGAAGCTCGGGCAACTGGACGGCACCTGGCGCTGCATCAGCCCGACGCCGCCGAAGAATGGGGCGGACACCTTTCTGTCGCTCATCGTTTCCAGCCAGATGCATCAGCCGCTGCCGATGAACGTGATGTATACGAAGGGCGAGACGGTCACTGCCGCGGGCGAAGTCTATCTCCTCGCCTACAACTACTCACCGCAAGCGATGGCGAGCCCGGAGCAAATGCAGCGGGGGGAGGCGCCGAAAATGGTGCCCATGACCGCGGATTCCGAAATCACCCTCTGCCTGCTCAACATCCGCACCATGGGCAGCCTGCTGGATATCCACCCGTTTGATCTCAAACAGGAAATCGCCGCGGGACCGAATGCAATGGCGTTACAGGGTGCCGAGCGAAAGGCGAAGGAAGCCTCGCTGAAAGGCAACCTGCACGAACTGCGCAACGCCCTGGAGCAATTCCAGGCCGACACCGGTGCCTATCCGCTCGCCCTCACCGATCTGCTGCGTGATGAAGCGCACCAGCCTACAGCAGGTGTGGATTTGGAAGGTAAGCGAGTCACGATTACACGAGGTTCATACAAAGGGCCCTATCTGACCACGCAAGGCGGCCTCCCCAGCGCCCCGGGCATCCCACTCAACCCCTTCGTGGATATGAACGCCGCCCAGCCCGACCCGAACAATGTGGCTACGCACTGGAAATATCAAAACGGCCTCCTGCATTGCCCGGATTGGATGAAGGGGAATACGCTGGATAATATTCCGTATAATGGGTTGTAGGTCGCGTTCCATCTCGGAGGGATGGTCGCGTTTAGCCACTCGATCTATAGAGTCCCGAAGGGCCGACAGCATGCCAACCATCCTGGCTGTCGGCCCTTCGGGACTGGGGGTTGATCTGGCTCATTACCCACGGGTTCCGCTTTGCTCCACCCGTGGCTAGACGCTTACGCCCTTTCGGGGCTGCCACAGACCGTCCCGTTCTCTTGTCAACGACGGCACTCCGCTCGCGCTGCGTGCCTCACTACGAACCGGTTGACCTTTTCTTTGGAATGGTAACAAGTGTGAGGAGACTCCCACACCCCCAAACTCCCAAACTCCCATACTTCCGCACCCCTTTCTTCTCTGTTACAATATCAGCACCAGTCTACGGGGTGGAGGTGTCCCTTGCCAAAACTGATGCTGGGCCAACTGAGTGACGGTATGAACGTCAATACGCTGGCTTACCTGAAACAGAAGAAGTTGCTGCCATATAAGAATAAACCGGGGGCGTTTCTCGCGCTCACCCTCTCCGACCGCTCGGGCAGTCTGGAGGGGAAGGTGTTCGACAACGCCGAGGAGCTGGCTGCGCGCTTGCTGGAGGGGAAGGTCATCAGCATCAGCGGGCGGGCGTCGGCGTACCAGGGGGTGCTCGGTATCGTGCTGGATAACGCGGAGCCGTGGGACGCTGCGGTGGATTTCGCCGATTTCATGCCGGCCTACCCGGGGGATGTCGCGGCGCTGGAGGCGCGGTTGGATGAACTGGTGGCATCGGTCACCGACCCCGACCTGGCGCAGTTGCTGCACAGCATCTTCCATGACCCGGAGATCCGCACCCGCTACTGCCTGGCCCCCGCCGCCGAGCGTGTGCATGGCGCCTACCTGCATGGCCTGCTGGAGCACGTGGTGCGCCAGGCGGCGATGGCGGAGGCGGCCTGCCGCTGCTACCCCGAGATCAACCGCGACCTGCTCATCGCCGGGGTGCTGCTGCACGATATCGGCAAAATCGATGAGTTCGCCTGGGGATTCGCCATCGAATACACCACGCGTGGCCGCCTGCTCGGGCACGCGGTCATCGGCGCGCAACTGGTCTACGACCGCGGCTGGGAGCTGGGCATCAGCGAGGAGACCGCCCTGCGCCTGCGCCACCTCCTCTTAAGCCACCACGGCACCCGCGAATTCGGCGCCGTGGTGCTGCCGCAAACCCTGGAAGCGATCATCCTGCACAGCGTGGATAACCTGGAAGCCAAGGCCGCCCATTGCATCGACGTGATGAAAAACGGCGATGGGGAATGGAGCGAGTATGATCGGCTGGAGGGGCATGCGTGGTATCGAGGAGTTGAATAGGTGTGGGAGTTTGGGAGTGTGGGGGTGTGGGAGTGGCTGTTTACGGTCACGTTGATCTGTAAGTCCAAGGCCCAACTTTCAAGTGAGCCATTGGTCCCTAATTTGCGCTGAGGTTGCTGATGGTTGATCATTTAAGCAATTGCGGATCTACAAGTTTGCGTTTGAATCGTCGATGCGGATCTTTCAATTCTCGAAGACATGGCCGCCGGAAGAGCGCTATTCTCTTACAGATCAAATTCGACGCTCGTCACGGTCGGTTTGCGAAAATCTCGCCGAAGCGTGGAGGAAGCGCAGGTACCCGTCACATTTTATTAGCAAGTTGACCGATGCCGATGCGGAAGCAGCAGAGACGGAAGTCTGGCTGGATTTTGCCCTCGAATGTGGCTACCTGCCGAAAGAAGCGCATGAGGAATTAACCCGTAATTATGAAACAATCTGCGGCGGGCTGGTCAAAATGATAAATGATGCCCCTCAATGGTGCGGTCCGGCAAATCAAGTCAAGGAAGATGAACCGGAATATATGATTGGTTGTTAACATGCGAAACCACTTGCCTCTCCATTCCACGTTTGGTATTGTATTCAACCGAAGGTTATCAGAATGGGTGTAGGTGTATGGAAGCGGAAGGTAACCCGTATTTCATACTCCCATACAAAAACTCCCACACTCCCACACCCCCACACTCCCATACAAAAAGGTATCAGTATGCAGACAAACGCCCACTTCCCATACTCCAACGACGAGTTATATAAACCCGGCCCGCAGCGCACCTTCACCGGCCTGCAGCTCAGCGAGATCGCTTTCCCGCTGGGGGGCATTGGCACCGGCACCATCAGTCTGGGGGGGCGCGGGAATCTGCGCGATTTTGAGATCTTCAACCGGCCGGCGAAGGGCAATGTGATCCCCTTCACCTTCTTCGCGCTCTGGGCGAAGGCGGCGGGACAGGCGCCGGTGGCGAAGATCCTTGAGGGGAAGGTGCCGCCGCCGTATCGTAATGGCTTCGGCGAGCCGCAGGCGCAGTTGCAGGGGGTGGCGCGTTTTGCCGAGGTGCGCTTCCGCGGGGAATACCCGGTGGCGGTCGTGGAGCTGAGCGACCCCGAGGTGCCGGTGATGGCGACATTGCACGCATGGAATCCGTTCATCCCGCTGAACGTGCCGGACAGCGCGCTGCCGGTGGCTATTTTCGAGTGGACCTTCACCAACCCGACGGATGCGCCGGTGGAAATTTCGCTGGCTGCCAGCCTCTCTAATCCGTTGACGGCGAGAGGTGTTGACGGCAAGTATACCGGCGCAGGGGCGGGCAATGCCTTCCAGGCGATGGGGACGCTGAAAGGGCTGCTGCTCTCACATCCGCAGGCCACGCCTGACGATCCCCACACCGGCACGCTGGCGCTGACCACCACCTGGAACGACACCGATGTGCAGACGCGCTGGTATCGCGGCGGCTGGTGGGACAAATGCCACATTTTCTGGGATGATTTCAGCGCCGACGGGCGCCTGACTCCCGTGCTGGACACCGACCTGGCGCCGTTGGGCGGGGATGTCTCCTCGCTGGCGCTGCGCGCAACGGTGCCCGCCGGCGGCTCGGTAACGCTACCGGTGATGATCTCCTGGCTCTTTCCGCGCATGGCCAATCCCTGGGAGGCCGACCCCTGGCTGGGCAATACGCCGAAGAGCACGCTGGAAACCTATGCCGGTGCGCACTTCACGGATGCCTGGGCGGTCGCGGAATACGTGACGCGGCACCTGGACCGTCTGCGTGCGGAGACCGAAGATTGGCGTGAGACGATCTTCGGCAGCACGCTGCCGGCGCATGTGCTGGAGGCGGTCACCAGCCAGGCGAGTATCCTGCGCTCGCCCACCTGCTTTCTGCTCGCCGATGGCAACCTCTTCGGTTGGGAAGGCTGTGGGGACAAGGAGGGGTGCTGCTTCGGCAACTGCACACACGTGTGGAATTACGAGCAGAGCGTGGCCTTCCTCTTCCCGCAACTCGAGCGCACCATGCGCCGCACGGAGTTCCTCCACAACACGCGCGACACCGGCAACATGGCCTTTCGCACCCACCTGCCGCCGGGCAGTAAACTATGGGATTTCAAACCGTGCGCCGATGGGCAGATGGGCACCATCATGCAGGTCTACCGCGACTGGCAGCTCTCCGGCGATGACCAGTTCCTGAAGGAGCTCTGGCCGAAGGTGAAGCTGGCGCTGGAATACGCCTGGACGATGACCCCGGCGAAGATGGACGCCGGCTCCGGCGCCGGGGTGATCAACACGACGGATGGGAAGCGCAGCATCGATTCCCTCTGGGACCCGGACAAAGACGGCGTGATGGAAGGCGAGCAGCATAACACGTATGACATTGAATTCTTCGGCCCCAACACCCTGTGCACCGCCATGTACCTGGGCGCCTTGCAGGCGGCGGAGCGGATGGCACGCTACCTGGGCGAGACGGAGAAGGCGGAGGAGTATCGCGCCATCTATGAGAGCGGGCGGCGCAAGGTGGACGCCGAGTTGTGGAACGGCGAGTATTACATCCAGCAGGTGAAGGTGATCGATGGGGTGACGGTGCCCGACGTGCTGAAGAGCCCCGCGGCAAGCTGCGACCCGACCTGCGCCTGCAAACAATCCCCGGGCGGCAAGGCGCCGGCGCTGGGCGAGGCGGCGATGCCGAAGTACCAGTACGGTGAAGGCTGTCTCTCCGATCAGCTCCTCGGCCAGTGGGCGGCGCATGTGGCCGGCCTAGGGTACCTGCTCGACCCCGCTCACGTGCAATCGGCGGTGAAGGCCATCTTCACGCACAACTTCCGCGCGCCCATCGGCAGCTTCAACAACGTGCAGCGCGTCTACGCTTTGAACGACGAAGCCGGTCTGCTCCTCTGCTCCTGGCCGCACGGCAACCGCCCGGCCTTGCCGTTCGTTTATTCCGATGAAGTATGGACCGGCATCGAGTATCACGTGGCGGCGCATTGCATCTATGAAGGCTGGCTGGATGAAGGCCTGACCATCGTGAAAGCGATATCCGAGCGCTATGCCGGTGAGAACCGCAATCCGTGGAACCAGGTGGAATGCGGCCACCACTACGCCCGCGCCATGGCCTCCTGGTCGGTCAAACTCGCCCTCGACGGCTTCACCTTCTCCGCCACCGACGCCCGACTCGGCTTCGCCCCGAAAGCGCACCGGGAAGACTACCGCACCTTCTGGTCCACCGACACGGGGTGGGGAGAATATTCCCAACAGCCCACCGCCGGCGAATTCCGCCTGGAGGTGCGCAACGGGACGCTGCGCCTCCAGCATCTGGAGTTGGCCGACCTGCCCGCTGGCGAAGTGATGGTAACTGCCGTATTCGGCACGGTCCCAGCATTACGTGACGGCAATAGTATCGTCTTCGAAGGGGCATTGATGATGAGAGCGGGTGAATGGCTCAAGGTGAGTGTGGGATAGAAAATGCGGGATTCAGGATTGAGATAAACCCCACCGTGGATAGCCCTTGAATCCTGAATCTTGCATCCTGAATCGGAGCGACATATGACCAACCGTGAACGCGTACTGGCATCATTACGCCATGAGCAACCGGACCGGACGCCGTATAGTATCGGTTTCACGCACAACGCGTATCAGGCGATGGCGGCGTATTACGGGGATCCGAATTTTGCGACAAAGATCGATAACTGCTTCGCCTGGCACGGCACCACAGTCCGTGACGGCTGGCGGGAGGTGGCGCCGGATATCTGGGAAGATGAGTTCGGCGTGCAGTGGAACCGCACGGTGGATAAGGATATCGGCGTGGTGTGCAACTGCCGGATCACGCCGGAGACGTTGGATGAGTACCGTTTTCCCGATCCGGATGACCCGACGCGATATGCGGAGTATGATGCGTCTATCGCTGCCGCACCCGACCAGTTTCATCTCGCCGACATTGGCTTCAGCTTCTTCGAGCGTGCCTGGACGCTGGCCGGCATGGAAAACGTGCTCATGGCGATGGTGGACAACAAGCCGTTCGCGCACGAGCTGCTGGAGCGCATCACCGACTTCAATCTGCGCGTGATTGACCATGCCTGCGCCCATGGGATCGACGCCATGCATTTCGGCGATGACTGGGGTCAGCAGAGCGGGCTGATCATGGGGCCGGAGCTCTGGCGCGAGTTCATCAAGCCGCGTCTTCAACGCATGTACGCCCGCGTGAAATCCCACGGGAAATATGTCTCCATTCACTCCTGTGGCAAAGTGGATGCCGTCTTCCCCGACCTCATCGAATGTGGCCTCGATATCTTCAACCCGTTCCAGCCAGAAGTCATCGACGTGTTCGAAGCCAAGCGCATCTATGGAGATCGCCTCACCTTCTGGGGCGGCATCAGCACCCAGCGCTTGCTGCCCTACGGCACCCCGGCGCAGGTGCGCGACGAGGTGAATCGCCTCATCGCGGAAGTCGGGAAGGACGGCGGGTACATCGCCGCCCCCGCCCATGCCATCCCTGGCGATGCGAAGCCGGCGAATGTTGATGCCATGCTGGAGGTGTTGCGGGAGCAGTGAACGTGAGTAGGACTTTCGCTCTCCCGCAGTGCGGGAAAGCGAAAGTCCTGCTGAGTTGATCACAGCTTCATCAATCCCCGCCAACCGTGCACAATCGGCTGTATTGTCGACTATTTTCCTGATTGCAGCAGAATGTAATCGTGCTTCGAAACAGCAGTGCATTTGCCCCGTTCCGTTTTGTTTCGTTTTGCCCCGTTTTTTGTTCCGTTTTGCCCCGTTTTTCTGCTTGCATATTTCCGCTCATTCTATAGTGCTTGCTCTGGAGCATCATCCATGAGTATATATTTCACTCCACGGCCTGTCTTACCGTGTTGTCGAATTGTACCCTTACGCAACATAGATTGAAGAAGACGTTTAGCTTGCCAGGGGCGGTATCCAAGATTATTGCAACATAATTGATTTGTAATCTGGCCATGCTCACGAATGTATGACAACACGGCTTCCTCTTCTCGAGATAATTGGGACATCAGCGGCAACAGCCCGCTTCCTTCATCCGCGACATCTACCAGGGTATAATAGGCCCAACGACGAGACTCATGTTGTGTGATAACGCCGGCGTGCGCCATATCACGCAGGTCGCGGGTGGCGGTGCTCATCTCGACTAAGTTGAGGCGTCGATAATCGCTATTTGTAATGCGCTTGCGATGACGGAGGAACGCGAGAGCCATCCGTTGCTGCTCGTTGAATGGATATGCCGCGAAACTCTTCAGCCATGCTATGGTATCCGGTTCGAGGAGATGCCGGTTATAGAATGTCACCCGGAAGGTACTGCGGGTATCTTCGAAGATGGGCGGTTCCATGGTGGCTTTGCGCATTTCATGCAGCATGGTGTTAATGCCGCTGCCCCGATTCTCGACCAAATGTAGATCCTCGGCAAAACGCATGAGTTGTCGGTTGCGCGTGGATTGCAGTTCCTCCAGTGTTTCTACTGTGACGCTACCATATAAACATCCGGGACTCTCGATGACCAAACGATCGGCGAACAACCGCACCTGAATGTAACTAGCACGAGCGTAAGGACTGTAATCACGGTGCATCACGGCGTTCAACAGTGCCTCGCGTACTGCCGCAGAGGGATATTCTGGAATCTCCTGATGATACAAGCCATTCACCAGCGTGCTTTTCCGCATGGTCTTCAGGATATAGGTATAGGCGGCTTCGACCATTTCGGGGATCGGGCCTTCAAATTTCTTGTTATCAACGAAGCGTGCACCGGTCGGTGCCGGCTCATGCTCGTTGATGCCAAAGTAGTGCAGGAAGGTGATCACCAGTTGCGGCTCAAAAGATTGCGGATAAACACCGAACATCAGTAAGCCTGCCATGGTGGGACGCAACTCTCCCTGGTCGTCTCGCACGACGCGGAGCGTTTTCAATTGTTGCTCAATTGGTAGATGCAGATACGGAGCACCCGGATTAGCTTGGCGTAAAGCGGAAAGATATGTGTCTAATCGGTTACGGTCCAAGTCATCGAGGGTCGCTTCATTGACAACCGTACGGTCATATTCCTGCTGCATGCGATTGTTCACAAAGCCAAAGACTTCGTAATCTGTCATTTGACGGTCAGAATCACCAATACGCAGATATGATCCTCGTTGCATACCGGCGGACTTATAAAAACATGGCTTCTGTCCGACAGCGACTTCCGGTACTTCAGCGGTGACCACCGGGTGACCATCGACATTGGCAACGGAGAGCTGAAGGCGCAATGGCGGCTCCATCTCGTCCGTCGCTTTGGCGGTAACATCAGCGATTAAACGATTGACATCATGCACACCGACTACGGCAAAATGCTGTAGCTCATCGACGCCAAACAAGATGACACCGCCTCCAGTGCGATTCGCTAATGCAGAGAAGGAATCATAAAGCTTGCTTGGTGTCCCCCGATGTGCGGCTTTCACTTCTACGTCGTCGAGTTCGCACTGCTGGGCCTGGATTTCACGTATCAACTGTTGGATTTCGTCCGCGGTCATAATAGAATGCCGTCCATATTCTCTCAATATCGCCACGTGGTGAGACCAGTATAACAAGACACCGATGGCGGTGTCGATGAGTGATCTGAATATCAATACTCGGTAACCGTAACTCATGCAAAATATGCTATACTATATTCCGAGGTAATAAGAACACCCGCTGATCGTGAACCGGCGGGCATATGCAATATGGACTCTGCTAGTATACATACGCTGCTGCTGCTGTTGCTGACGATTTTTTTGGTGTTGATGAATGGATTTTTCGTCGCAGCAGAATTTGCTATCGTCAAAGTGCGCAGTACCCGCCTGAAGGAGCTGGTCGAAGACGGCAGCGTCCCGGCGAAACACGCCTTCAACGCCTTGACGCAACTGGAAGCCTACCTGTCCGCCACGCAGTTGGGCATCACGCTGGCCAGCCTGGGCATCGGGTGGATCGGCGAACCGCTGGTGGCGGACCGCGTGGTTGCCCCGCTCTTCCATTTACTGCACGTGCGCAATGAATCGTTGATCACCTTCGTGTCGTTCGCGCTCGCCTTTGCGATGATCACCTTCGCGGAGATTGTCTTTGGCGAATTGGCGCCGAAATGGATGGCCATTCAACGCGCGGAAGCGGTGGCGCTGTGGGTGGCGCGGCCCATGATGGTGTTCATCTGGCTCTTCCGCCCCTTCATCGGCGTCATCAACGGCGCAGCCTCCGCGGTGCTGCGGCTCTTCGGCATCAAATCGATCAGCGGGCACGACATGGTGCATTCGGAAGAAGAACTGCGCATGATCATTACCGCCAGCGGCACGGAGAATGGTGGCACGCTGCGCGAAACGCAGGCGGAATTGCTGGATAATGTTTTCGATTTCGCCCACCGCCTGGCACGCCAGGTGATGGTGCACCGCATGGACATCCTGGCGCTGGACGTGGAGAACTCATTAGAGGAAAATATCAGCCTGGCGCAGGAAGGCGGGCACACGCGCTTCCCGGCAGTCTATGAAAATATCGACAACGTCATCGGGTTCATACACACCAAAGATCTCTTCGCGCTCTACCAGCGCGACCCGCATGGGGACATGCGCACCATCGTCCGTGAGGTGCTGCTGGTGCCGGAATCGGTGCGTGTTGACGTGCTGCTGCGCCAGTTACAGCGCAAACGGCAGCATCTTGCTATCCTGGTGGACGAATATGGCGGCACCGCCGGCCTGGTGACGGTCACTGACCTGCTGGAAGAACTGGTCGGCGAGATGCCGGACGAATTCGAACCGGCGGAGGAAGAATGGATCATCCGCCAGGATCACAACACCTGGAGCGTGGATGGACGCTTGCCGCTGGAAGACCTGCAGGAAGCTATCGGCCAGGAGCTCGCCTGCGAAGAACCGTGCGACACCGTGGGCGGCTATGCCTTCTGGGCCTTTGGGCGCATCCCGGAAGCGGGCGATATGGTGGAAACCGACGAACTGACCCTGCGCATCCTCGCCATGGATGGCCGCCGTGTCAGCCGCATCGAAATCAACGTCAAACCCCTGGAAACCGAAGCCGAGCATGTATCGAACGGCAACCATAATGGCAGCCGTTGAGTCGCAAAGGACGAAGTAGTGATTAGTGATAAGTAATTAGTGATTAGTGTTGTTGCCGCTCATGTTCTACTAATTACTAATCACTTATCACTAATCACTACCTCCTCTGCGTTACCTCTGCGCCTCAGCGTCTCCGCGGTGAAATAATAAAACTATGACGACACGAACCGAACATGATCTGCTGGGGGCGCGCGAAGTGCCGGCAGCGGCGTACTACGGGATTCACGCGCTGCGGGCGGCGGAGAATTTTCCGCTGCTCGGGCAGCCGCTGCATCCTGAGCTGATTGCCGCACTGGCACAGGTGAAGGCTGCCTGCGCGCGGGCGAATATGCGCAGCGGGCGGCTGGAGGCGCAGAAGGGCGAGGCGATCATCGGCGCGGCGGAGGAAGTCGCGGCGGGGGCGCTGCGCGATCAGTTCATCGTAGACGCCTTGCAAGGCGGCGCGGGCACCAGCGCCAACATGAATACAAATGAGGTGCTGGCCAACCGCGCGCTGGAGATCCTCGGCCACGACAAAGGGCAATATGAGCTCATCGACCCGCTGGACGATGTGAACCGGGAGCAATCCACCAACGACGTCTTTCCCACCGCGGTGCGCGTGGCGGCGTTGCGCCTGCTGCTGCCGGTCATCGAGGATTTCGCCAACCTGCAGGCGGCACTACAGGAGAAGGAGCAGCAGTACGCAGCACTCCTCGCGTTGGGGCGCACGGAGATGCAGGACGCCGTGCCCATCACCATGGGCCAGCGCTTCGCCGCCTGGGCGCAGGCGGTGCAGCGCGACTGGTGGCGGCTGCATGTGGTGGAGGAGAAGCTGCGCCAGGTGAACCTGGGCGGAACCGCTGTGGGCACCGGGCTCAACGCCGACCGCAAATACATCTACGTGGTGGTGGATTACCTGCGCCAGTACACCGGCCTCAACCTCTCGCGCGCGGAAAATATGATCGACCTGACGCAGAACGCTGATGTCTTCGTCGAGGTGTCCGGCCTGCTGAAGACCGCGGCGGCCACGCTGGCGAAGATCGCCGGGGACCTGCGCCTGCTCTCCTCCGGCCCTCGTGCCGGTATCCACGAGATCAGCCTGCCGGAGCGGCAGGCGGGCTCTTCCATCATGCCCGGCAAGGTGAATCCGGTCATCCCCGAGGCCATCACCCAGATGGCCTTCCAGGTGATGGCGAACGATCTGGCCATCACGCTGGCGGCACAGGCCGGCCAGCTTGAGCTGAACGCCTTCCTGCCGCTCATCGCACACAACCTGCTGGAGTCGCTTGGCCTGCTGCACGGCGGCGTCTCCACCCTCATCGACCGCTGCATCACCGGGCTGCAGGTGAACGAAGCGCGCAGCCGGCACTGGCTGGAACAAAGCTATGCGCTGGCCACCGCCGTCGCGCCATATATCGGCTACCATATCGCCAGCGAAGTCGCGCGCGAAGCCGGGCAGCGCGGCCTCACCGTCCGCGAGGTGCTGCTGGAGCGCAAATTGTTCACCCCGGACGAGCTCGACCAGATCACCGCCGCCTACGAACTCACCACGCCGGGCGTGGCGGGGGAGAAGCTGCTGGGGGAACGGAAGGAGTGATTAGTGATAAGTAATTAGTAATTAGTCTTAAGTTAGTAGTTGTAATACTAATTACTAATCACTAATCACTAATCACTCCTTCCCTGTGAATAACTCAGTGCCGCAATTCTGGCAAAAAATCCGCCAAAACGGTTGCCAGACACCGGGGATTCCGCCTACAATACAGAGGAGTCACACCTTATGAACAATTCCTTCGGCCCGAAGCCCGGTGCGGCGGATTCCTTCTTTGCGGACGACACAGTTGTGTCGGACCACGACCTCACCCCCTACCTGGACAATGATGACGCCGTGCGCGATGCGTGTGGGGTCTTCGGCGTCTATGCCCCGGGAGAAGATGTCGCGCGTACTACCTTCTTTGGACTGTTCGCGTTGCAGCATCGCGGGCAGGAGAGCGCCGGCATCACGGTGACGGATGGGGAAAAATTCACCACCGTGAAGGAAATGGGGCTGGTGACGCAAGTCTTCACCGAAGAACGCCTGCTCAGCCTGAACGGATACGCCGCGGTGGGGCATACGCGCTATTCCACCACCGGGTCCAGCCTGCTCTGCAATGCCCAGCCGATCGAAGTGGAGACGCGCTTCGGCCCGCTCGCGCTGGCACATAACGGCAACCTCATCAATACCACCATTCTCCGCGAGGAGTTGGAAGCCAACGGCGTGGTTTTCGAAGGGTCGACGGACAGCGAAGTGATTGCCCGGCTGATCGCCTTCGAATCCAACAACCAGCCGACATTGGTCGAGGCGATCCGCGCGGCCACTAATCGCATGCGCGGCGCCTATTCCGTGGTGCTGTTGACGCATGATGCCGTGTATGGGCTGCGTGACCCCTGGGGCATCCGCCCGTTGAGCCTGGGGCAATTAAGCGGCGAGAATCACTTCGTGCTGGCGTCCGAACCCTGTGCGCTGGATGCGGTGGGCGCCAAATTCCTGCAGGAGATCATCGCCGGCGAGTTGGTGAAGTTAAACGGCAACGGAGTGCAGTTCACCATGCTCACCGAAGAGACGCACCCTTCCATGTGCATGTTCGAGTTCATCTATATCGCCCGACCGGACAGCCATATTTACGGGCGCTCGCTGCACCTGGCGCGCCGGCGCATGGGACAGGAGCTGGCGCGCGAGCATCATGTCGACGCCGACCTGGTGATCGGCGTGCCGGACTCCGGCATTCCGGCGGCCATCGGCTACGCGGAAGCGTCGAAGATCCCCTATGGCGAAGGTCTGATCAAAAACCGCTACATCCATCGCACCTTCATCCAGCCGGATCAGCGTTTGCGTGAGCTGGGTGTGCGCATGAAATTCAACCCGCTGCGTGAGGCACTGATGGGCAAGCGCGTGGTGGTGGTGGAGGACTCTATCGTCCGCGGCACCTCGACGCGCAGCCTGGTGAAAGTGTTGCGCGAGGCGGGGGCGAAAGAGATCCACCTGCGCATCAGTTCGCCGCCGTATGCCTATCCGTGCTTCTACGGCGTGGATACCTTCGAGCGCCGTCAACTGCTGGCTGCACGCATTCCCGTTGTGAACGAACTCTGCCAGTATCTCGGCGCCGATTCGCTCGGCTACCTCTCCGTCGAAGGTCTGGTGCGCGCGGTGTCGCTGCCGAAGAATATCTTCTGCCTGGCCTGCCTGGACCGCGAGTACCCCATCGAGATCCCGCGCGACCTGAAGGTGAGCAAATTCTCGCTGGAGGAAATTGCGGAAGAAGACCAGCTCGAGCTGCTGATGCCGTCGTCGTAAGGTTTTCCCTCACCCCCAGCCCCTCTCCCAGCGGGAGAGGGGAGTCGCGAGAACTGCATTTTGCATCCGTGCCTCTATAGCTTAGGTATCTTCTTCATCCCCGATGCCCCCCTCTACCTCTGGGAGAGGGGCTGGGGGTGAGGGAGAGCGCTAATACCCCGTCTACGTCGCAACTCTGCAACATCCACCCACCAATGCACGGGGAAACATACAGCAAGTCAGGGATACTTCCGTTATCGTGTGAGGAAATGGTGACGGAGGAATAGCTGAGATGCGATTCAGGCATTGGCTCGGGCTTGCACTGGCGTTGGGGATGATGAGCTGCGCAACCACCCTGTGGGCGGACGAGGCTGCCCCGCCGAAACCGGTGGATAAGCCGGCAGCGAGTGGCGCCGCCGCGGCGAAACCGGCCGATAAGCCGGCGGCGGGAAGCCCCACGACGGCGAAACCGGGTGATAAGCCGGCAGACAAGCCGGCGGATAAACCGGTGGCAGACCCCATGAGCAGTTCGGTGGTGGTCACGAACCTCAATGATGGCGATAAGGCCATGGGGAAAAAAGACTATGCCACGGCGCTGTCCAAGTTCATCATCGCCTGGATGGAGACACCGGATAACCCGGCGGTCCTCACCCGCATCGGTGATGTCTTCTTCGAGACGAAAAAATACCCCGAGGCCTCGCGCTTCTACGCGCTGGCGATCAAGCTCAATGATGGCTACGATAAGCCCCTGCTCAACCTGGCGCGTACCTATATGCAGGTGAATCGCGCCGACCAGGTGGTGATGCTGCTGGAAGATGCCAAGCGACAGCAGACCTTCGCCAACTCTTTCCGCTATTTCCACCTGCTCGGGCTGGGCTACACTAACATGAAGCAGTACGACAAGGCGATCCCGGCCTTGCAGAACGCCATCAAGCTCTCGCCGGAATCCCCGTTCCTGTACGGCGACTTGGGCAATGCGCAATACCTCTCTAATCACTACGAAGAGGCGGTGCAGTCCTATTCGAAAGCGGTGGAAAAAAACCCGAACGATTTCATGGCCATGCTGAATCGGTCAGTGGCGCTGGAAAAGTTGAACCGCCTGCCCGAAGCCATCGCCTCGCTGCAATCGTTTCTGACGCTAAGCAAGGCCGCTGATGATAATCCGCAGCGGAAGCGCCTGGAAGAACTCAAGGCGAAAGCGGCCAATCCGCCGGAAAAAGGCACTGATGATGCGAAGAAGAGCGACGGTAAGAAATAATGTACTGCCTCGCCTATAGGAACATTTCCTTGCTTGGCGAATCCGCAACATATTCACATTGCGGGAGGCTGGCTATGTGGTTCAGAGTAGCATTCGCCATCATGCTTTGCGTGTTGGGCATCTCCACCGTGTTCGCGGCCGACAAGCCGGCAACGGCTGAGCAGAAACAGAAGGTGATGACTATCCTCGCCGGCGTCAAAGTGGAAGACCCAGCGACGCTGGATACCACGGAAGACGCGCTGGTTGCCGAGGGGGCAGGCATCGTGCCCGCACTGCGAGAAGTCTTGCAGGCAGAGCAGAAAAAGCTGACGGAGATCAAGCCGGAAGCACCCGGCGACGCCTACCTGATCCAGCAGCGCATCAGCGTGCTGGACGCTGCCATCATCCGCCTCACCTGGCAGCTCAACCCGCGGGAGATGATCGACCAGCGGCTAGCGAAGCTGAAGGATTTCAACGGGCAGCCATTCACCTGGCGTGTGCGCCCGGTACGTATCACCGATGCCGAAGTAGCGCATATCTTCCCAGGCTACCTGTTTTACATCGTACGCTATCCCTCGTATCCGGTGGCGCGTGCGCTGCCGGAGCCACTAAAGTATAGCAACCTGTTCATCATTCAAAGAAACAGTCGGACAACACAGCTTGTCACGGATACGGCAACTCTAGAGCAATTCTTCCGCAGCGTATTCAAGTCTACCCCGGATTTTAGATATCCCCTGGGCACCGGCACAAAAGGCATCAGTGCAGGCATTCATGATGCAATATATAGCTGGCTGCGTTTGGCCGAGGAGTTGTATCAGGACGGCATGTACCGTTTTTCCATTCCTGCTGCCGATCTGAAAGTTACCACCACGCCGACAGGTTGGACGGCTTCCGGCAGAGCGGTCGTTGATCCCTCCGGCGGCAACACCGGTGAGATCACTGCGACGATGATGTTCAATAAAGCCCACGAGTTGGAATCAGTAACCACCAACAGCACGCTGAAGCCCGGCATGCGTCCCATCTGCCAGGCGACGAAACTGCTGGATACCGATGACATTGTCCGCCGTATGGCCGAGCAGGATATCCTGCTGATGGGGCGTGCCGCCGAGTGCTATCTGGTCGAGCAGCGCGCGAAAGCTGGGCCGGAGCTCCAAGCGGCCATCGACCGCATCTGGGCGCGCATTATGGCGGAAGGACGCTGAGCTCCCGGTGTGGAAATAATAGCGCATGCTTATCTCATCATGCCAACTGCTGCAGACCATCGGGACGCCCGGCGCGACGTCCTCGCTCTTTCCGGATGGCTATAACCGCCTTATCCATGGCGATTGCCTGGAGGTGATGCGCGGGTTGCCGGGGGAATCGTTTGATGTCATCTACATCGACCCGCCATTCTTCACCGGCGTCGAGCGCCGCCTGCAACAGAGCCAGCAGCGCGGGCCGTCCTACTCCGACACCTGGGATGAGGGGTCGCAGGAATACCTGGACTGGCTGGAGGTGCGGCTGGCGGAGATGCGCCGGTTGCTGCAGCCACAGGGCGCGCTGTTCGTCCACCTGGACTGGCACGCGGTGCATTATGTCAAGGTGATGCTGGACCGCCTCTTCGGCATGTCCTGCTTCCAGAACGAGTTCATCTGGTACTACTCCGGCGGCGGCGCCTCGAAGACGCGCTTCGCGCGCAAGCATGACACCATCCTCTACTACACGCGCTCGGCGACGGAGTGGAAATTCTACGCCGACCGCATGCGTACGCCGCACAAGTGGACGCGCGGGCAGAAGCGCGCCGACGGCTCCGAGCGCGATTATGAGAAGGGCAAGCTGGCCGACGACGTATGGCAGCACCATGCCCTGTTGCCATGGGCGAGTGAAAGCCTGGGCTATCCCACGCAGAAGCCGGAGGCGCTGCTGGAGCGCCTGCTGCTGGCCGTCAGCGACGAGGGCGATGTCATCGGCGACTTCTTCTGCGGCAGCGGCACCACCGCGGCGGTGGCCCAGCAGCTTGGCCGCCGCTGGCTCACTACCGACGCCTCCCGTCCGGCCATCTGCCTCACCGCCGAGCGCCTCGCCGAACAACTCGCCCCCGGCTGCATCAAATACACCGCCCAACGCTCCCGCGCCCGCGCCACCGAGCGCTACGAGCAGATCGTCGCCGACACCGAGCGGGTTGGGCTGGATGCGGAGACTCTCGCCGCCTGTGGGCTGGCCATCACGACCGGCACAGGCTGTGTGATCGAACGCCTTGTCGATAACGCTCCGGGTGGTATTATGTGAAACCAGCAATAGGTTTGTAGTAAGCTACGCAACGCAGTGGAGTAGCGTCGGTGATAGGTAAGGTTCTCGAATGGTAAGCCATCCTGTCGACGGCGGTACTCCGCTCCGTACCTTACTACGAGTACACCAAAGATGTTTTGCGGGATCAGCAGCCCTGGAGCGCGAACCTCCTGGTGAGCGGATGATAGTTTCGCCACCACATCTATGATCTGCTCACCAGGAGGTTCGCGCTCCAGGGGAATCACATTCCGCAGAATGATGTTGAGCGACTACGATGTACGGCGGATCATTTAACGCACCCCGGGCGCCCCAGTGCTCTCACGCGGAATAAGCGTGGGGGGGATGGCCAGCGTATGGGCCGGCATCGGCTGCGCGTTCTCCCGGTCCTGCAGCCGTGCCAGGAAGACGGTCAGCGCCTGCCGCCCTACCTCTTCCGGGTGCTGCTCGAAGGTGGTCAGGGTGGGGGAGATGAGGTCGGCGATGGCCAGGTTGCCGAAGCCCAGGATGCTGAGGTCGCCGGGGATGCGCAATCCCCGGCGGATGGCGGCCTTGATCAATAGTGCCGCCAGCGGGTCTTCCCAGGCGATGAGCGCGGTCGGCGGCGGGGTCATCGCCAGCAGTTGCGTCAATATCTCCCCGGCGGGCAGGTGCGCGTATGGCGGCGTCTCCGTGGTCTCGAAGAAGTAGCGCGTCGAGAGCATGCGCCGCTGCAGCGCGCGATAGACGAACTGCCCGCGCCCGACCAGGTGCCCGTGCATGGTTTGCCCGACGAAGGCGATGCGCTGGTGCCCCAGGTGCAGCAAGTAGTCCACCGCCTGCATCGCCATCCCCTGCTCATCGGTGTGGACGTGATCGATGATATCCTCCAACTGCGTGGCGTCCAGCCCCACCGGGACCACCTGCTGGCTGCGCAACTCCAGGATGTTCTTCCGCGGGATCGGCTCCAGGTGCCCGCAGTCGAGCAAGATCCCGTCCACCCGCTGCTCGATGAACATCTGAATCGCCGCCAGGCTGTGCGCCAGTTGGTAAAACGATTCGCGGATGAGGATGCGATAGCCCGCGGCAGTGGCGGCATGCAGCACGCCGGAGAGCAGGCGGGCGCTGTACGGCGTGACGACGGTGGGCAGCACCAGGCCGATGGTGTGGCTGGTGCCGGTCATCAGGCTTTGCGCCAGCCGGTTCGGCAGGTAGTGGTATTGTTCGGCGAGTTCCTGAATGCGCGCCCGCATCCCGGCGCTGATGCGCCGGTCCCCCCGCAGCGCGCGGGTGACGGTGGAGGGATTCACCCCCGCCAATTCAGCCAGTTTTCGCAGTGACGGCATGGTGGGCTCTCCGGACGCCTGAACGAGTTAATAATGCCATAATTCATGCTCATACTCAGAAACGATTCGAGTTGCGTTTTGAGCATGAGCAAGAGTATGAGTAAGAGCATGAAATTGCAGCAAAATTATATGCCAGGGTACTCATGCGCAACATGTTGCGCAAACAATACAGCGCTTTGTCGCATCAGTCAAATACCGGGTAGCGCTATAATCGACGATAATCAGGGGACAGATCATCAGGTGTGCTTCTATCAATGGCACTGACTGATGTGCGCATAGATTCCTTTCCACCCTTCTACCTCTGGGAGAAGGGATGGGGATGAGGGATTGCACATCAGTGAATCGTGTATCCTGAATCCCACACAACGAGGTATCGCCATGACAATAACGACAACCACGATGACCGGTGTGGTGCTGCCGGGGAACAGCACCGTCGAGTTCCGCCAGTTTTCGGTGCCGGAGCCGGGGCACGGGCAGGTGCTGGTGCAGATGAAGGCCTCCTCCATCTGCGGCAGCGATATCCGCGCCATTTATCGCGAGCACCTGGGAAAAGGGCCGGAAGGCTACCAGGGGGTGATTGCCGGGCATGAGCCGTGCGGGCAGATCGTCAAGGTCGGCCCCGGCTGCAAGCAATTCAAGACGGGCGATCGCGTGGTGATCTACCATATCTCCGGCTGTGGCGTCTGCGACGAGTGTAAGCACGGCTACATGATCAGTTGCCGCAGTCCGCATCGTGCCGCGTACGGGTGGCAGCGCGACGGTGGGCATGCCGCTTACCTGCTGGCCGAGGAGAACACCTGCGTCCTGATGCCGGATTCGCTCACCTATGTCGATGGCGCATTATGCGCCTGCGGATTCGGCACGGCGTACGAGGCGCTGCGCCGCATGCAGGTGAGCGGTCAGGACCACTTGTTGATCACCGGCATGGGTCCGGTCGGCCTGGCTGTCGCCATGCTGGGGCGCGCGCTGGGCGTCACCACCATCATCGGCACTGATCTCTCCGATAGCCGCCTGGGGCTGGCGGTGGATCTGGGATTGATTGACCATGCCATCCCCGCCGATGACGCGGCGCTGGACGGGATTATGCAGCGCACGAATGGCCATGGGTGCGAGGCGAGCATCGATTGCTCGGGTGCCGCACCGGCACGCCTGCTCGCACTGCAAGGCACGCGCGACTGGGGCCGCTGCGCCTATGTGGGCGAAGGCGGCACGGTGAATTTCGAAGTCTCCAAATACCTGATTCACAAGCAGATCACCCTCTATGGTTCCTGGGTGACCTCGCTCAAGCATCTGGAAGAGTTGGTAGAACGCATTGACCGCTGGGGCATCCACCCCGAGCGCACCTCCACACACCGTCTCCCGCTGGCGCAGGCTACAGAGGCGTATCAACTGGCCGCGGGCGGGCAGACGGGCAAAGTTTGTATCGTATTTGACTAAGCGGAAAGGAGATCCCTCATGGCGATTCAAATATTGCGCGAGTTCACCATCGCCCCTGATGGCGTTGATCCGCATCTCGTGCCGAAGAAACGGTTGCCGACCGGCCTGGAGATGCCGGCCATCGGCCTGGGCACCTTCGGCTCTGATCAGATCACCGGCGAAGAAGTCGCCGATGCCGTGGTGGGCGCGGCCTCGGTTGGCTACCGGCACTTCGATTGCGCCTCGGTCTATGGCAATGAGGCGGAAATCGGCCATGCCTTCCAAGCGATCATGGCGGGGGGCATCCGGCGTGAGGAGTTATGGATCACCTCCAAGCTGTGGAACGACAAGCATGCCGAGGCGGACGTCATCCCCTCCTGCCGGCAGACGCTCGCCGACTTGCAGTTAGATTACCTGGATCTGTACCTGGTGCACTGGCCCTTCCCAAATTTCCATCCGCCCAAGTGCGATGTCACCTCGCGCAGTCCGGATGCCAGGCCGTACATCCATAACAACTTCATGCGCACCTGGCGGCAGATGGAGAACCTGGTGCGCATGGGGCTGGTGCGGCATATCGGCACCTCCAATATGACCATCCCGAAACTCACGCTGCTATTGCGTGATGCCGACATCAAGCCGGCGGTTAACGAGCTGGAACTGCACCCGCATTTCCAGCAGCCGGAGCTCTTCCAATTCGTGGTCGAGCAGGGCATCGTCCCCGTCGGCTATTGCCCCATTGGCTCGCCGGGTCGCCCCGAGCGCGACCGCACGCCGGAGGATACCGTCGATATCGAAGACCCGGTCATCGTCGCAATCGCCGCACGGCATGGTGTGCACCCGGCGGTCGTGTGCCTGAAATGGGCCATCCAGCACGGCCAGGTGCCCATCCCCTTCTCGGTGCGCCGGTCGAACTACCTCAGCAACCTGCGTGCTGCTGTGAGCGAACCATTAACGCCCGAAGATATGCAGGCCATCGCCGGCATCGACAAACAGTGCCGCCTGATCAAAGGCCAGGTATTCCTCTGGAAGGATGGCCAGCACTGGGAAGACCTGTGGGATGTGAATGGAGTGATCACGCCGCCGTGATGAGGTGTGGGAGTATGGGAGTTTGGGGGTGTGGGAGTGGCTGTTAATGAAAACGGGTCAGTTTTCACTCTCCCATACCCCTTTTGAGCGTTATGCCGATGTTGTTGTCCTGGAGCGCGAACCTCCTGGTGAGCAGATGAGAGAACCGTGAACAGAACCATAATCCGCTCACCAGGAGGTTCGCGCTCCAGGCCACGACAAATGCGGTACAGCCGGTGAATTTTTTCGGAGTAAGAGAAAGGGTAAGAGTACGAGAAAGAAGCTCAGTACTCCCACACTCCCAACCCCCCACACGCCCAAACAATTCCTCCCCGTCCCTTGTGAACGCATGCACGATCTGGTATACTACTGCCGATTTTGCATGCCCGGATCTGCGGATTGAGGTGAGTGCAAAACTATGGCTGAGTGGATCGCGCAGAGATTTTTTCGTCTGGTCGCCAACTCGATATAGACACTCTACTAGCAGTAGACGCGATATCGAGTAGACGATCAGGCGGAAAAAGATCAAGCGAGCCGCCAGCCAGAGTTTGGCAATCGCCTCTGCGGGCAATCCTTACAAAGGAGACTGACGGTGATTATTGAACATGTTATGGGCCGCGAGATTCTCGATTCGCGCGGTAACCCCACGGTTGAAGTGGATGTAGTCCTTGAAGACGGTACGCTCGGGCGTGCCGCCGTGCCCTCCGGCGCTTCGACCGGGGCACATGAGGCTGTGGAAATGCGCGACGACGATGCCACCCGCTACGGCGGCAAGGGCGTGCAGCGCGCGGTGGAGAATGTAAACGAAGTTATCGCGCTGGAAGTCGAGGGGATGGACGCCTCCGAGCAGATCGAGATCGATGAGCTGATGATCGAGCTAGACGGCACCCCGAACAAAGCCAAACTCGGCGCCAACGCCATCCTCGGCGTCTCCATGGCCGTGGCGAAAGCGGCAGCCGGCACCCTGGAAATGCCACTGTACCGCTACCTGGGCGGCGTCTCTGCCCGCACCCTGCCGGTGCCGATGATGAACATTCTCAACGGCGGCAAGCATGCGGACAACAGCGTAGACCTGCAGGAATTCATGATCATGCCCACCGGCGCCGAGAGCTTTGCCGATTGTCTGCGCTGGGGCGCGGAGATCTTCCACGCGCTGAAGAAAGTGCTCAAGGACAAGGGCTACAGCACCGCCGTCGGCGACGAAGGCGGCTATGCGCCCAACCTGAAGAGCAACCAGGAAGCGCTGGATGTGATCATGCTCGCCATCGAGAAGGCCGGCTTCACCCCGGGCGATGACATCAAGATCGCCATGGACCCCGCCAGCACCGAGCTCTTTGACGAAGCGAAGAAGAAGGGCGCCGCCGGCAGCTACTACTTCTGGAAGTCCGACATGATGAAGACCAGCGCCGAGATGGTGGAATTCTGGGCCAACCTCGCCGCCAACTATCCGATCATCTCCATCGAAGACGGCATGGCCGAAGATGATTGGGACGGCTGGAAGATGCTCACCGAGCGCCTGGGCAAGACCGTGCAGCTCGTCGGCGACGACCTCTTCGTCACCAACACCGAGCGCCTGGAGAAGGGCATCGACATGGGCGTCGCCAACTCCATCCTCATCAAGGTGAACCAGATCGGCACGCTCACCGAAACGCTGGCCGCCATCGAAATGGCCAAGCGCGGCGGCTACACCGCCATCGTCTCCCACCGCTCCGGCGAGACGGAAGACGTCACCATCGCCGACCTGGTGGTCGCCACCAACGCCGGCCAAATCAAGACCGGCGCCCCCAGCCGCACCGACCGCGTGGCCAAATACAACCAGCTCCTCCGCATCGAGGAAGAGCTCGGTGGCACTGCCCAGTTTGCTGGGATGTCTGCGTTCTATAACCTGAAGAAGTAGTGTGCGCTTTGCACGGAAATACTACGACGGGCGGGAGCAATCCCGCCCGTCGTATTTTTTCCAGGAGGCCTGGTTTGTCTCTCCATTCAGACGAATCAATCGAGTCAATCGAGTCAGTCGGACCTGACCGAGTATCAAAGTGAGCAACCGTGCAAATTCACGCTAACGCGGTAGTAGTTGGGGTAGTCGCACATAGCGAAATCTGCTATACTATCGCGGTTTTGCGGCGGCTTCCATGTGGCACGGGCTTCCAGCCCGTGAGATGCATGGGCACCCTGCCCATGCATCCATGAGCCGCCGGTGTCACGTGGGCCTTATCAGGGTTCGCGTACAAAGGAGAAATGCGTTTCATGGCTACGCCAAACCTCGGCCTCTCGCTGGAGGCCTTGCATGAGAAAGCTTGCGTGCTGCGCTGTGATGTGGTGAAGATGATCACCGCGGCGAAGTCCGGCCATCCGGGCGGCTCGCTCTCCGCGACGGAACTGATCACCGCGCTCTATTTCGGCGGCGTGCTGCGCCAGGATCCCGCCAATCCGCACGATCCGGGCCGCGACCGCTTCGTGCTGAGCAAAGGCCACGGGGTGCCCATCCTCTACGCCGCGCTGGCGGAAGCCGGCTACTTCCCCGTCGAGCAGCTCGAGACGCTGCGCAAACTGGGCAGCCCGCTGCAGGGCCATCCCTCCAAAGCCGATTTCCCGCTGATGGAAGCCTCCACCGGTTCACTGGGCCAGGGGCTCTCAGTAGGTATGGGCATGGCGCTGGCGGGCAAGCTGAACCAGGCCGACTACCGCGTGTACGTGATGCTGGGCGATGGCGAGTGCGAGGAAGGCCAGGTGTGGGAAGCCGCGATGGGCGCCGCCGCGCATAAGCTGGATAACCTGGTGGCGATCCTCGACCACAACAAGTGCCAGCTTGACGGCACCATCGAAGAGATCCTCGATTGGACGCCGGTGCCCGAGAAGTGGGCCGCCTTCGGGTGGCATGTCATTGAAGTCGACGGCCACAACATCGAAGCCATCCTGGCAGCTTTTGCCGAAGCGAAGACTGTGACCGGCAAGCCGGTCTGCATCGTGGCGCATACGGTGAAGGGCCAGGGCGTGTCCTTCATGGCCGGCAACAATGAATGGCACGGCAAGGCCCCATCCTGTGATGAGTGCGCGAAAGCGCTGGCAGAGTTGGGCGCGTAGTCGAAGATTTATCTATCGCTGTTTACTGACTTCCGGCACGGCCGGTAAGGAGAATAGAATGCAACTCGGAAAAGCAACTCGCGAAGCGTACGGTGAAGCGCTCGCCGCGCTGGGGGCGGAAATCCCGGAGCTGGTGGTGTTGGACGCCGACCTGTCCAAGTCCACCATGAGCAAAAAATTCGCCGATAAATATCCGGATCGGTTCTTCAATATGGGCATCAGCGAGGCGAATATGGTGGGCGTGGCCTCCGGTCTCGCCTCCTGCGGCAAGATCCCCTTCGCCTCCAGCTTTGCCTCCTTCCTCATTTGCAAGGGCTTCGACCAACTGCGCATGGCGGTGGCCTATCAGGGCGAGAATGCCAAGTTCTGCGGCACGCACGCCGGCATCAGCATTGGCGAAGACGGCGTCTCCCAGCAGGGTATCGAAGACCTGGCGCTGGCCTGCACGCTCAACGGTTTCGTGGTGCTGGTGCCCAGCGATGAGCATGAGATGCGCGCGGCGGTGAAGGCGGCGGCGTGCTACCAGGGTCCCGTCTACATCCGCGCGGGCCGCCCGAAAGCGCCGATCATCTTTCCGGAAGGCAAGGCCGAATTCGTCATCGGCAAGGCCGACCTACTGCGTGACGGCAGCGACCTCACCATTATTGCCTACGGGCTGATGGTGGGCGCCGCGATGGAAGCCGCCGAAGCACTGGCCGCGGACGGCATCACCGCCCGCGTGCTCAACATGGCCACGCTGAAGCCGCTGGATGCCGACGCCATCGTCGCCGCGGCGAAAGCCACTGGCGCCATTGTCGTGGCCGAGGAGCACATCAACCACGGCAGCCTGGGCAGCGCCGTCGCCATGGTCACCGGCCAGCAGTGCCCGGTGCCGATGGAATTCGTCAACATCGGCGACCGCTATGCCGAGTCCGGCACCCCGGATGAACTGATGGTCAAATATGGCCTCACCGCCACCGAAGTCGCCGCCGCCGCCCGGCGCGTGGTGACCCGGAAATAGTTACGACGTTTGTAGAACCTCGCATATGGAGCGCGAACCTCCTGGTGAGCCGATGATAGAGCCGTTTCCACGCCTATGATCCGCTCACCAGGAGGTTCGCGCTCCAGGCCATAATCGACCATGGTTACTGGTCATTAACTGCCGTATTTGCTATAATCCTTATCAATTGAGGAGGTTCATCCCATGGAAAAAGTGCAGTTATTCGATACCACCTTGCGTGACGGTGCGCAGAGTGCAGGCATCGCCTTTTCGGTCAATGATAAGGTGCGCATTGCCCTGCACCTCGATCAGCTTGGGATGGACTATATTGAGGGCGGGTGGCCGTCGCCGGCGAATCCGCGCGACACCTCGTTCTTCGAACAGATGCGGACCACATCGTTGAAGCATGCCAAACTGGTGGCGTTCGGTTCCACCTGCCGCGCCGGGCTGCGTGCCAGCGAAGATAGCCAGTTGCGCCAACTGCTCATTGCCGGCACCCCGGTCATCTGCATCTTCGGCAAATCGTGGGACCTGCACGTCACCCACGCGCTGCGCATCAGCCTGGAGGAGAACCTGCAGATCATCGAGGATTCTGTTGCCTTCCTGCGCAGCCAGGGCGTCGAGGTCATCTATGACGCCGAGCACTTCTTCGACGGCTTCCACGCGAATCCGGATTATGCGCTGGCCACCGTGCAGGCGGCGGCACGCGGCGGTGCGCAATGGATCGTTCCCTGCGATACCAATGGCGGCTGCTTGCCGGAGCAGATCCAGGCAGGTATCCGCGCGTTGCGAGGGATCACCGACATCCCGCTGGGTATTCACGCGCATAACGACTCGGAGCTTGCCGTGGCCAATTCGCTGGCCGCGATTGATGAAGGCGTGCGCATGGTGCATGGCACGGTCAACGGCTACGGCGAGCGGTGTGGCAATGCCAACCTCTGCTCCATCATCCCCTCGCTGGAGTTGAAAAAGGGTTATCGCGCGCTGCCGGAAGGCCGGTTGTCCGATCTCTACTCGACTGCACACTTCGTCGCCGAGGTGGCGAACCTGCATCCGCCCGAAAACTCCGCCTATGTGGGCGATGCCGCCTTCGCGCATAAAGCCGGGGTGCACATCGACTCCGTGCTGAAGGAAAAACGCAGCTATGAGCATGTGCCGCCGGAAACGGTGGGCAATGCGACGCGCCTGCTGATCTCCGACCAGGCCGGCGGCAGTGCAGTGGTAGAGCGAGCTCAACGCCTGCTCGGCATCGACTTGGATAAAAAATCGCCCCAGACCAAAGCAATTCTGGCACGGCTGAAAGAGGCTGAGAACGAGGGATATGAATTCGAGGCGGCGGAAGCCTCCTTTGAGATGCTGCTGCGGCGCTGCCTGAACCAGTTCACCCCGGAGTTCGAGGTCACGGATTTCCGCGTCATCGTCGGCGGGCGCATCATGGGCACCTCAGCGCTTTCCGAGGCGATTGTCCGGGTGAAAATCGGCGAGATCGAAGTGCATACCGTCGCGGACGGAGATGGCCCGGTGCACGCATTAGATGGCGCCCTGCGCAAAGCGCTGGAGCCGTATTTCCCGCCGCTCCTCAGCGTGCGCCTCAGCGACTTTAAAGTGCGCGTGGTCAATGTCCGCGCCGGCACCGCCGCCCGTGTGCGCGTGCTGGTGGAAACCACCGATGTCAACGGCACCACCTGGAGCACCATCGGCGTGCATGAGAACATCATCATCGCCAGCCTGGAAGCCCTCAGCGATTCGCTGCATTATGCGATTCGGCGAATGTGTTGCTCGATGGCGGTGTGAAACATCTGTCAGCTTTAGAGCCAGTTATGGCGATGGCTCGGGGTTACCCCGAGCCATCGCCATAACTACTACGGGACATTACTATTTCCGGGGAAACTCCCGCACTGCTTCCGCCAGATCAATCGCGCCGGTGTAGAGCGCGCGGCCGATGATGGCGCCTTCGATGCCGGGGTGCAAGGCCAAACGGCGCAGGTCATCCAGCGTGGACATGCCGCCGGAGGCGATGATCGCCATGCCGGTTTCCGCGGCCAGGCGCGCGGTGGCCTCCACGTTGGGGCCGGTGAGCATGCCGTCGCGGCTGATATCAGTGTAGATGATGCGCATGGCGCCTGCCGGTTTCAGCGCCAGCGCCAGTTCCACGGCGGTCAGTCCGGTGGTCTCCTGCCAGCCTTTGATCGCCACCTGGCCATTTTTCGCGTCGATGCCGAGGATGAGGCGGTCGCCGAAGGAGCGGAACATCTCTTCCGCCCAGGCGCGATCCTGCGCGGCGCGCGTGCCGAGGATGCAGCGGTCGATACCCAGTGTCAGCAGTTTCTCCACCGTCGCCGCGTCGCGAATGCCGCCGCCCACCTGCACCGGGATGTCCAGCGTCATGGCCATGCCGGCGATCACGTCATGGTTGCACGGCGATCCCTCGCGCGCGCCGTCCAGGTCCACCACATGCAGCCGTGCCGCGCCCGTGGCCTGCCAGCGCAGCGCCATCGCCACTGGATCCTCACCGTACACGGTCTCCTGGGCATAATCACCCTGGCGCAGCCGCACGCAGCGACCGCCCAATAAATCGATTGCGGGAATGGGGATGAGCATGATAGTCCTCGAAATTAGTCCAAGGTGCCAAGTCTAAAGTCCAAGGTCTCTCCACCTGGCGGCCTCTTACAGTGCTGAAATAGCCTTTACAGCCTGTTATACGAGCGCATCAGTTGCGCCTTGAGTTGGAGACTGTCCCCAACTTCCGTATTACAGTTCATATTTCTTCGTCTTCTCCCGATCCGTTTCCTGCTCGGTGACGGCCTGCAGGTATTCGGCGAACGCGGTTTCGCGTTCTAATTGTTCCTCGCGGAATTTCTGAATGCGCACTTTGGTATCAGTGATCCCTTCGATGAACGCGAAGACGAAGGCGGCCAGCGCAATGAGGCCGATCAGCCAGCGCAATGGTGCGAGCGCTTTGATGACGAGGAGCCCGGTGACGAGAAAGGCGAAGCCGAGATAGAGGAGATAGCTGCGTTGCATCCCGGTGAAGACGAACCCCGCCAGCAACGCGATGCCGATGCCACTTGCGATCCACATGAAGATGAGCGACTGATTCAAAGCTTGACCTCCGCACCTGGTCCGGACTCCCTACCAATCACCCGGAGAGGGAGGATAGGATAGTATGCATACCTGATTTACGCAATTGCACGCATTCCCCATCCGTCAATGCATCGGGAAGCCGCATGTACAGGTGACCATGAGCGTAAACACCGTACATTTTCGCAGAAATTTATTACAAAAATCAAGGCTCAGCAAAAAATGGGTATAATATCTGTTAATGAGCGTCCATTTCCGCTTGCCGTTGACACTACCGTCAGATCACCTGGGACTCTACGTACATATTCCATATTGCGTGCGCAAGTGCCGGTACTGTGATTTCGCTTCACGCCCGCTGGCCGGCGCGGCATCCGCTGTCGACCGCTATCTCGATGCGCTGATCGCTGAGCGTGAGCTTCGGCAACCGGAGTTGGATCGTCCCTTCCAGAGCATCTTCATCGGCGGCGGCACACCGACGGCGTTGAATGGGCGGCAGTTGCGCCGGCTATGGGCTGAAGTGATCGACCCGCTTCCGCGCACCTCGCAGGCGGAAATCACCCTGGAAGCGAATCCGGGCACCCTCACTGCTGACGTGGTTGCCGCGCTTGCCGAGATACCACTCACCCGGATGAGCCTGGGAGCGCAGTCATTCAATCCCGAAGAGCTGGCGCGCCTTGGGCGTATTCATTCGCCCGAGGCCATCCGCGAGGCGGTGCATGCCCTGCGGGAGATCGGTGTACCGCACATTAACCTCGACCTGATCTACGCGCTGCCCGCGCAAACCGCCGAACAGTGGGTGGCAACACTGCAATGCGCACTCGCGTTGCAACCGGATCACCTGTCCTGCTACGCGCTGATAATTGAACAGGAAACGCCAATATCCGAGGATATTGCAGCAGGAATTTTGCCGGAACCCAGCGAAGAAGAGGAAGAACGGATGATGGCGATGACGGCAACCGCGCTCGCCGATGCCGGATACCATCAGTACGAAGTGTCCAACGCCGCTCGTTCGGGTTGCCATTGCCGCCATAACCTCGGCTACTGGCTCGGGCGAGATTACCTGGGCCTGGGTGCATCGGCTGCCTCCGCCCATGGGGCGTTACGCTGGCGCAATGAGGCCGATGCGGCACGCTATACCGCCCGCCTGCTTGCCGGTGAGACGGCAGTCAGCTACGCAGAACGGCTCTCCGCGCCGGCACGGTTGCTGGAACGGGTGATGCTGGGGCTGCGGTTAGTCGACGGTTTTGACCTACGCGCGGCTGAGGATGAATGTGCGTGCACATTGCACGACGTCGCCGGTGCGACCGTGACGGCATTATGCGATGAACGACTCTTGCAGTGGGAGGGACCGATTCTTCGCCTGACATCAACCGGATACCCCCTGGCCAATCTGGTGGTCAGTCGTTTGATGGCAGCACACGGTCCGTGTTCCCGCGAACGCGCATTATGATATCTGGGGACTGGCTGGATAAAGGGGGAATGAGATGAGAAGCCCACGAGTGATACTCCTTCTCGGATTGCTACTCGAAATCTGTTCGCTGGCATTCGGGCAGGACACACCTGCCGTGAAAACGCCAGGCACGCCGCCGGCTGCGGTGGCTGATCATCCGGCTGACAATGCACAGACCGGCAGTGGTACGCCGGCGACCGATGTCGCTCCGGTCCCCGCTAAGCCCAAGGACCTGGCGGTGATTTATAACGGTGAAGATGCGCTCTCCCCGCAAATCGTGATGGGCGGGTGGGGCTATATTCAGTCCGATCCGGAATTCAAAGCGTTTACGCCCCACCATTTAACCCGAAAGCAGAATGCCCTTTACATCTCCTCGTTGGGTCGCTATAACGGGGTGCGCTTCGATTTTGCCGAACCGCTGGTGACCTCCCAGGTGATGGGAGCGAAAAACGAGTATCTCGAGCTGTACCTGCGCGCGCTGCCGGCAAAATCAACCACGACGAGCACGTCGACGACCACACCGCCACCAGCGACCACACCATCACCAACATCTCCGGTCAGCCCGATAAACCCAATGGGCCCCGGCGGATATCCCATGATGGGTCCCAATGGTCCGATGATGGGCCCTAATGGTCCAATGATGGGCCCAAACGGTCCACTCATGGGGCCGAACGGGTATCCGATGATGGGGCAACCGCCTGCCGCGAGACAACCGGACGCTGATGTACCGAAAGAGTTCAAAACGACGACGTCGCCAACGGTCGATCTTCCCAAGTTGACCAACCTGCGCTTTACGTTTTTCAGCGAAAAAGGCGCGATGGTGATCACTGTCCCGAGCAGCGAGTTTTACCCGAAAGAAGAGATCGATCATCAATGGATCCGCATCGGCATTCCATTGTCGAAGCTCGACCCGGCCATTCCCTTCGGCGAGAAGATTACCCGCATGGTCATTACCACCGATCAGCCGGCGGCGTTCCTCCTCGGTCGCATGGCCTTCGTGCTGGATGACACCCCGCTGACCCTGGATACCTTGATTTTGCCGCAGTTCTATGAGGCAGGGCAGCGCATCTTCTTCATCGCCAGGGTGAAATCCGGTCTCACGCGCGTGGAGACCACCTGGAACTTTGATACCAGCCATGCCAACAGCACCGATGCGACGGGGGAGCACGTCACCTTCACCTACGACAAGGAAGGTGTCTATACCATGCGTTGCACCGTCCGCGATCTTTACGGCGGCAAAGCGAGCATCTCCAAAGAATCGACGCTGAAAATCAGCCGCCCGGCAGGTCAATGATGGCACGCCGATGATGACAGTGGTCAATCCCCATCCGCACCTGGAGGTGCTGGTGGGGATTCCAGGTTCCGGGAAGACAACATTCGCCGCGCACCGCCGGTCGCACACCCCCGCGCTGCATATCGTCAGTACCGATGTTATCCGCGAGCAGCTGTATCCCGGCTATGAGGAAGGGCGTATACGGCATCATTTCATCGACCATCGCCTGATCTTCCGCCTGGCGTATCACGAGCTGAGTGATGCGTTGCAGCAGGGGCATGATGTGCTGTTCGATGCCACCAGCCTCACCGTCAGACGCCGGCACAAGCTGATCCTGCTGGGGAGGCGCTACGGGGCCATGATCATCGCCCACTATTTCCCCATCCCGCTGGGTGTCGCCTTCCACCGCAACCGCGGGCGTGCACGGCAAGTGCCGCGCGGCGCGATGATGCAGATGGCCGGGCTGCTGGAGCCTCCCACGACCGCGGAAGGCTTCGACCGAGTGATCGTCCATCGACATACCGGCAGGTAATTTACGTGCCATATCAGGAGAAGAGGGATACGACGATGTCAATCAGTACACAACTTGAAGAGTGGGCCATCGCCGCGGGGGCGACCCACGTGCGGACTATTGGGCGAGAGCACTTTGTCGTGCAACAAGAGGTGCTGGCAAGTTGCCAGGCGAATGCCTGCGGGAAATACGGTCGCTGCTGGACCTGTCCACCGTTGGTTGCCACGCCGGAGGAGATGGCTGCGACGCTGCAGCGCTACACAGCAGGCGTGTTGATCCAGAATATCTCCACGCTGGAGGATTCATGGGATTTCGAAGGCATGGAGGCGGCCATGAAGGCGCACAATCATATGGTACGCAAGCTCTGGAAGCAACTGTGCGCTGCCGCCCCGGACGTCGATGTTTTACCCCTGGGGTGTGGCGGCTGTGGGTATTGTGAGCGCTGCCCCTGTCCGGATGCGCCGTGCCGGTTCCCGGAGCAGGCGATCACCTCGCTGGAAGGATATGGCATGGACGTCAAAGCCATGGTCCAATCGTGCGGCCTGCACTACATCAACGGCGTGAACACCGTGTCGTATGTTGGCGCATTGCTCCTGCGGTAGGGCAGGGGAGCTATCCCTGCTCTCCCACGGGCACTTCCTCTGTTATTGCCGGCGCAGCGGGGGCGGGGATTTCTGCCTGCTGGTCGCGCTGTTTGGCCAGGATGAAGCGGATAATCGCGACGGCGGGCGGGGCGATGAACATCCCAAGCAAGCCCATCACTTCGTAGCCGATCAGCAGCGAGATGATGATCAGCACCGGATGCACGCCGATGGAATCGCCCAGAATGCGCGGCATGAGATATTTACTTTCGAATAGATGCAGCGCGATGAAACCGAGCAACACCCACCAGAATGCAAAGGCCCAATTATGATTGAATAAGACGGCCGCCAACACCGGCACGCCGCCGACCACCGGACCGATCACCGGAATGCCACGTGAGATGCCAGCAATTAATCCCAGCAGCAATGCGCCTGGTATGCGCATGATCAATAGAGCGACCGTCACCACGATCCAGGCAATGCCGCAGAGGATCAATTGCCCCTTGATATACTGCCGCAGGATATGATCGATCCCTGTCGCATATTCCACGACCTGCGTGCGGTGCACTGGTGGAATGAAAAACAGTATCTGCTCACGCACTTTGCCTGGTTCGGTGAGGAAATAGAAGGCGATCAATGGCACGAAAATCAACTCGACGAGGAGTCCGATGAAGATGCCGATTCGTTGTGTGATCCCAAGCAGCCAGGCGAACACCTGCGGTCCAAATTTCGACGAGAACTGACTGAGCTCACGCTGCACGTCAAAGTTCAATTTGTCGCGTACTTCATCCGGAACATTGTCTTCATACCACTGCTGCAGATTGGCGAGTTGATCGGGAATGTTATCACGTGCCGTGCTCCAGCTGGCCACTAATTTCATGCGTTCGACATAGAGGGTGTGGCCGACGGCGGTGCCGAAGCCGACGATGAAGGTGAGCAGGAGCAAATACACTAGCAACACCGTCATCGCGCGCACGGCGTGCTCATTTCTACCTTTGTTACGTCGTACGGCCCAATCGACAATCGGCTGCAGGAGATAGGTGAGCATACCGGCAAAGAGGATAATGGTGGCGGCAACGCGGAGATAATATTCGAACGCCAGGTAGATGATGATCGCGATGGCGGTGATCACCAATCCGGCGATAGCCGTCCGCCACCAGGGGTCGGACCAGGCAGATGCCACATGATCCCGATGCTCTGAAACCATTATCACTCCTCAAACAGGGCAACTATACAGGACTGCTGCTTGGATTCACCTAACCCCCTGCCCTCTTCCCTACGAAGGAAGGGGGAGAACTGGGTGTTTTTGTATGAGGACCGGGTGGATATCTCCACTAACCTCCTCCCCTTCCCGCGTAGGGAAGGGGAGGAGGTTAGGTGAACCCAAGCGACAGTCCTGTTTATTTTTACGGCGTCGGCAGGATGGATTCTACGCCGAAATAGGATTTGAGAATGCCCAGGATACGCTGGGACGAATGGCCATCTCCATACGGGTTGGCCGCATGGGCCATCGCAGCGTGCGCGTGCGGATCGGTGAGGAGCCGGGCGCCTTCAACGGCAATCGCTACGCGATCACAGCCGATGAGTTTACCCACGCCCGCTTCGACAGCTTCCGGGCGCTCGGTGGTATCACGCAGCACCAGCACCGGCACACCGAGGCTGGGCGCTTCCTCCTGCACGCCGCCGGAGTCGGTGAGGATCAGGTATGCGCGCTTCATCAATTGGACGAAGTCGAAGTAGTCCGGCGGCTCGATCAGGTGTACGCGCGGATGCCCGCCCAGCACGGCCTGCGCCGTTTCGCGCACCACCGGGTTGCGGTGCACGGCGTAGACGATATGCGCTTCCGGCACCTCCGCCAGCAGGTCGACCATGCCCAGGAAGGCTTGCTTTAGCGGGTCGCCCCAGTTTTCACGCCGGTGGGCGGTCACCAGCACCATTGGGCCGGGGAGCTGGTCCACCCAGGCGAGCTCCGGGGAGAGCGTGCCGTGCTCCGCCGCCCATAGCAGGGCATCGATGACGGTGTTACCGGTGACGAAGATCTTCTCGGCAGGCACGCTCTCGGCCAGCAGGTTATCGCGCGAGGCGGTGGTGGGGGCGAAATGCAGGTCGGAGAGCACGCCGGCCAGCTTGCGGTTCATCTCCTCGGGATAGGGCGAGAACTTGTTGCCCGTGCGCAACCCGGCCTCCACATGCCCGAAGGGGATGCGCGCATAAAAGGCGGCCAGTGAGGCGGCGAACACCGTGGTGGTGTCCCCCTGCGCCAGCACGATGTCCGGTTTATGGTCGGCGTAGGCCTGCTCCAGTCCCTGCAGCGCGCGCATGGTAATCTGCGTGAGCGTCTGGCGCGGCTGCATGATATCGAGGTCGACATCACCGGTCAGCTCGAACTGGCGCATCACCTGGTCCAGCATCTCGCGATGCTGGGCGGTGAGCACGACTTTTACGGTAAATGCGTCGTCTTGCCGGAGGGCCTGCACCACCGGCGCCATCTTCACGGCTTCCGGTCGCGTCCCCATCACGGCTAATACGGTATATGGCATATGCGTATTCCTCTGATTTCGTCTGTTCGTCTATGCGTACTTTGCCCCGACTTCCTGCCGGCGTGAGAATCATCGGATAATAACCCCCACCCTCCCATCGTCATCCAGGTATCTGGCGCGCATGCGCCAGCAAGAGCGCCAGCGCGCATCCGATCGCGGTAATAATATATATGGTCAATACGACGGTGCGCTGGTCGAGTCCCAGGCTGAGCAGACGATGGTGCAGGTGCCCTTTGTCCGCGCTGAAGATCGGCTGGCCGCGGCGCAGCCGGCGGACGATGGCGAACCCGGTGTCGAAAATCGGCACCGCCAGGATGAGCACCGGCACGAAAAACGCCACCCCGGTGGCGATTTTCCAGTTCTGCAGAATGGACAGCGCGCCGATGGTGAAGCCCAGGAAGTGGCTGCCGGCGTCGCCCATGAAGACCTTCGCCGGATTGAAGTTATAGCGCAGGAAGCCCAGGCACACCCCGGCCAGCGCCGCCGCCATGATGGTGAAGCCGAGGCTGGCGTGCATCAGGAACGCGATGGCCACCAGCGTGAACGCGGCGATCCCGGAGATGCCCGCCGCCAATCCGTCCAGCCCGTCGATGAGGTTGATGGTATTGGTGATGGTGACCACCCACATGACGGATAAGATGCTGCCCACCACCGGGTGGATGTTCAGGTCGAAGAAGACCACGAAGCGTACGCCGAAGAAGGTCATCACCGTGGCGGCCACAATTTGCCCGAGCAGTTTGAGCTTGGCAGGCACGCTGAATTTGTCATCCAGGGCGCCCAGCGCCGTGATGAGCAAGCCGCCGACGACAATGCCCAACACGCGCGGGTTGTGGAGATCGCGGTGAAACCTGAGCAGCACGCCGATGGTGAAGAGGAACGCTGTGTACATCGCCAGGCCGCCCCAGCGCGGGGTCGGTTTCGTATGCACGCGCCGGGCGTGCGGGTAATCGAGGACGCCGGCCTTCTCTGCCACGCGCATGGCCACCGGCGTGAGAATGATGGTGCCCACAATCCCTACGAGAAACGCGAGGACGACCAATGCCAACTCTTCTGACGTAAGCGAAAGGCCGAATATACCGGCTATAGTCGTATAAAAACCCATTACTATTTCCTGTGATGTTCCCGGCCAGGCTTCAATGTAGTCCTATCATGTTTGCCACAGAGCGTAACTGACATATCCGGTCCCATCTGATATAGGCGTAAGGGGGGCAACATGCCTGACGCAGGCTAAAACTCCCACACACCCACACTCCCACACACCCACACCGGTAAGGGGCCATCTTCCCGGTTGCGCCTTACTGAGCGGGCTGGAGCGTCTTTCCTTCTCCCATCGCCGCCGCCTCCGCGTCCGCGATGAGTTGCAGGCGGCGGGCATGGCGTGCGTCGCCACTCCACGGCGTCGTCAACCAGGTGCGCACAATCTCCTCGGCCAGGCTCAATCCCACCACGCGCGCGCCGATGCACAGCACATTGGCGTTGTTATGCTCGCGGGAGAGCCGCGCGGTGAAGGCTTCGTGGCAGAGCGCCGCGCGGATGCCCGGCACTTTATTCGCCGCAATCATCCCGCCGATGCCGGTGCCGCAGAGAAACACCCCCAGCTCAGCCTCACCGTGGCGCACGGCCCGGGCTACCGCCAGCGCGTAGTTGGGGTAATCCACCGACGCGTCACTGTGCGTGCCCAGGTCCAATACTTCATGGCCCATGGCTTCAATGGTCTGGCGCATGGCCTCTTTATAAACGAAGGCCGCGTGGTCAACACCGAGTGCAATTTTCATGATTCCAGTTCCAGTCTAACCGGCAGAGATCACAACGTCATGACGAGGGGATGACATTTCGATGAATGTTTCCGCTGTTTCCGCGTTCACGGCGTGGCGTACGTGGTCGCACCCACTTATACAATATGCTACCTGTTCATTGTACCGTACAGTGGCGCTAATTGCCAAGCTTCACGGTGAAGAGTCTTTCTGACAGCATCGCCTTGACACCCACTATTCCGCCCCTGTACAATCTTTCACAATCTCTTCAGATCCCGAAGAAGCTGTCTTCTAAGATCGGGGTCGAACCGCGAGGCGTGCATGAGTAGTCAACTTCAACAACTGCTCGAGGCCGGTCATTTCGTGGTCACATCGGAGATCGGTCCTCCGAAGGGGGCGGATCCTGATGCGGTGCGTGCAGCGGCGCGCGCCATGCGCGGTGCGGTGGACGCCGTCAACATCACCGATAACCAGACAGCCGTGGTGCGCATTTCCAGCGTGGCCAGTGCGGTGCTGGTGCAGCAGGAGGGGGTGGAGGCGGTCGTGCAGATGACCGTGCGCGATCGCAACCGGATCGGGCTGCAGAGCGATTTACTCGGGCTGGCCGCATTGGGCGTGCCGAATGCCGTCTGCATGAGTGGCGACCACCCGTGCAATGGCAACCACCCGATGGCCAAGCCGGTCTATGACCTGGATTCCATCACCTGGCTGCAGACCGCGTCCAATATGGTGCATAAGGGCATCTTCCAGTGCGGCGAGGCGATCAAAAAGCCGCCGCAAGTCTTTCTCGGGGCGGTGGAGAATCCCTTCGCCCCGCCGTATGATTACCGGGTGATCCGCCTGGCGAAGAAGGTCGACGCGGGCGCGCGTTTCATCCAAACGCAGTGCGTCTTCGACCTCAGCTTCCTGCGCCGCTTCATGGCCGATGTGGTCAATATGGGGATGCACGAGAAGGTGAAGATCCTCGTCGGCATCACCCCGCTGAAGTCGCCGAAGATGGCCCGGCATATGCAGGGGAACGTGCCGGGGCTGCAGGTGCCGGAAGAATTGTGCCGGCGCATGGAATCCGCCGCCGATCCCAAGGAGGAAGGCATCGCCATCGCCGTGGAAACCATTCAGGCCATCCGCGAGATCAAAGGCATCGCCGGCATCCACCTGATGCCCGTGCTGTGGGAAGACGTGGTGCCCATCGTCGCCGACCGCGCCGGCCTGCTGCCGCGCCCAGTGTTAGTGCTCCCTCACCCCCAGCCCCTCTCCCAGGGGTAGAGGGGAGTGACTGTATTATATAACAATAATGGCGTTCGTTCGCTCTGCCCCCCCTCGCCCCCTGGGAGAGGGGCCGGGGGTGAGAGAAAACGCACGCCGTTACCAGGTCTAGAAAACTTGGAACTTTGAACCAGGAACTTTGAACTAAATTCGAAGGAGTTCGTGTTGCCACTCAGTCGTTCAGCTCCGGAACCCACCATCGGACGCATCGCGCTGTATCTGCGCTGCCTGCGCGCGGCGCAGGCGGAGGGGGCGGTCACGCTCTCGTCGGCGGATATTGAAGCACGCACCGGCATCAGCTCGGGACAGGTGCGCAAAGACCTGTCCTATTTCGGCGAGTTCGGCAAGCCCGGGCTCGGCTATGCCGTCACGCCGCTCATCCACCGCCTGGCCGGCATCATGCGGCTGGACCACGAGCAGAAGGTGATGCTGGTGGGCGCGGGCAACCTGGGCACTGCGCTGGCCGGCTATGCGGGGCTGCGCGAGTCTGGCTTTCACCTGGTGGCGATCTACGATAATAACTTTAGCAAAATCGGGCGCAAAATCTGGGACCTGGAGATCCAGGACATCGAGCGCATGCCGGAGCTCAACGCCGAGCAAGGCGTGAACATCGGCATCATCACCACCCCCGCCGCCGCCGCGCAAACGGTGGCCGACCGCATGGTCGCCAGCGGCGTCAAAGTCATCCTCAACTTCGCCACCACCCGCGTCAACGTCCCCAAAGGCGTGGTGGTGCGCAATGTGGATTTGACGCAGGAGTTGCAGATTTTGTGCTATTATTTGCCGGCGTCGGAAGAGGTGGCGGAATAGGTGCAGGAGTATGCCGGCGCCTACCACGAAAACACCGATGTCCCATCCCGCTCACACACCTCGATCACCTTCCGGCCATCCGGGGAGAGGAAGTAGTCGGTGCCGTATGCCCACCTGGCGGCAGGGGGCGGAGACTGCTGGTACTGGCTATACCCGAAGGCGCGCAGGCGGCCCGGGCGTTCGTAGATGGCTAAGCGCACATCCGGGCGCAGCAGTGGCTTGTTCGTATGGGGAATATGCGTCCACCCCTGCTTCAGCAGGTTTTCGCTTGGGATGTCTTTGAACAATTCAACGCTCAGGGCATAGCGCCCGTCCGGCGTGAGCAACACCTCGCGCACGGGGGCATTGCTGTGGAAATGCCAGGAGTCGCCGCTTACGACATTCTGAATGTAGACCGGCGCATCGCGCTTTCCCTGTAGGGCCACCCAGCCACCGATAACTACCCGGCGATCCAGCCGGTGCATTCCGGCATAGGCGGGCACGGTGCGGTTCAGGCCGGACAATATGGCGCCGATGGTCCACCCGTCCTCATTGGTGTACTCCCGCTCAATCATGTAATCGCCCACCCCCACCGGTTCAAAACCGATATCCCGCTGTCCGGTCTGCTCCACGCGGGTGGTGATCTGCGAGCCGGTGAGGCGGATGCTGCGATACTCATGCGGCGCTTTGCCGAGATCCGTGACCTGCGCCAACAGCGCCGACCCGTCGCCGGAGAGCCAGATGGAAAAGCTCTCGTTTGGTGCGGGCAGCGGCAAGGCGGTGGTGACGCGTCCGCTGGCGATGACTTTCCATCCTTGCACGGCGACCAGTGAGACCTCCGGGGCGTTGGGGCAGGCGATCATCACCCGCCCGGCGTTGTCCACCGCCACGCTGAATGGCTCGGAGGTCTCAAAGCGTTTCGGCGGATGTAGCAGGCTGACCGGGAAGGTTACGCGAGCCACCTCTTTCGCATAATCGCGAGTAATGACGGTGACATCGCGCGGCCCGGCGAGGAAGAGCACCTGGAGGTGCCCGTCCGGCGACCTGATCTCCCGGTTATCGACCGGAGGAATGTCGGCAATCTTCTCGACTTCCTGCCCGCTCCAATCCAGACGCCACAGCGACGATGACCTCCCATCACGGGATGACATCATCGCAATAGGGCCATCCGCACGCATCTCGCGGATATCACTCTCGCTTTGGCCAGTGGCGTTGCACCAGGTGTACCGGCGCCGTAAGCCATCGCCAGCCGATGCCAACGGCGAGGAGGATACCGAGCAACGCGAGTGAGAAGCGGAGCCAATGCCGCCGCCATGTGAGCTTTTGATTTTTCGCTAGCAATCCAGCTTTATCACCCTTCATTTTGCGTACAATTGGTTTGACGCACGGGCAGGGGAAAAGGTTCCCATCCTTAACTGTTAAAGGCCGTTGCTCTGCAGGAAATGAGGCGCGAATAGGCGAAAACCCATCTATTCATCTGATGAGGACGCACCATGTCATTCGACCTCCGCATCTCGAGCTATAGCACAGCCCTGTACGCCACGTGGGTCTTTGTGGACCAGTGGAAGTTGCTGCTGGATGCCGGCGACGGCGTCACGGCGGGGTTGATGTCGAAGTTGCGGCGCGTCCGCACGGTGGCCCTCACGCATCCCGACCGGGACCACCTGACGGGCATGCTGCAACTGCTGCAGTTGCAGGGGCGAGAGATGGCGCAGGTGTGTTATCCGCGCGATGCCGGGTCATTCCCGGCGCTGGCGGATTTCGCCCAGCGCTTCGATCCGGGGTGCAGCGATCAGGTGCGCTGGCAGCCGGTGGCCCCCGGCGACACGCTGGCGCTGCAGGATAACCTGTATATCGAAGTGCTGCCCAACCGCCACTGGCGCGATGTGCCGGCGACGGTGGTGAAGACGGTGAGCTATCGCGTGTGCCGCCGCACGCAGGTGCTGCGCCCGGAGCTGCGCGGCGCGCCGCAGGCGACCCTCGATCAACTCCGCCTTACCCAGGGCCGGGAGGCGCTGGTGACCGACCACGTCGAGGAACTCCTCACCTACACCGGCGACACCCCGGTCGTTGACGCGGCCGCATGGGGACATCCACAGATCCTCATCCACGAGTCCACCTTCCTGGAAGACGCCGCCGCGGAACAGTCTACCCGCCGCAACGTCCATAGCGCCCTCCCCGCCGTGCTGGAACTCGCCGCCCAGGTGAATCCGCACGCCCTCATCCTCATCCACTTTTCTACGCGCTATGCGGTGGAACAGATTCGGCAGGCGGTGAGAGATTGCGCTACGGCACAGCGGATCGCCTTCCCGATCTGGATTGTCCCGCCGGGTGAGGTGGTACGAGATCTCTTCCGGACGGAGGCGGTGTGGGAAGGATAACCGGCGTGACCCTGCTTACATCCCCCATGATGGCGCCAGATTCGTGCCATTCCCCAGTGTAATGTATACCAATTTGCCACCGTAGACCGGCAATGCCACGATATTCCCATTACTGCTGAAGGCGATCCATTGGCCATCCGGGCTGTAGGTGGGATGCGTCCCGCTGATATCGCTCAACTGTTGTACGTCCCCGCCATCCAGGCGCATCGTGTAAATGCGATAGGATCCGCTGCGGTTGGAATCGAAGGCGATCCGGTCACCCAGCGGGCTGACGGCGGGATATTCATCGTTCGCGGTGCTGGTGGTCAAACGTTGCTGGTTGCTGCCGTCCGCATGCATGATGAAGAAGCCCGAATCGCTGTCACGTTTGGCATAATAGACGATGCGGCCATCCGGTGTGTAGGCCGGTTGCACATCGGCGCCCGCATCAGTGGTGAGCTGGAGGACATTGCTGCCATCGCTGGCATTCATGGTGTAGATGTTCGGTTGCCCATTCCGGTCGGACACAAATGCAATGCGTTTACTGTCAGGACTCACCGCCGGATTAGTATCATCGATTTGATAGGTATTCGGCGTCAGCAGTTTTTGCCGGTAGCCGTTGGGTCGGATGCGATAGATATCGCCGTATTGATCACGGTTCTCTCCCTGGAAGGCGATGAAGGTGCCGTCAGGACTGCAGGCGGGAAACCAGTCTTGATAGCGGGTATTGGTCAGACGGCTGAGCGAACTACCATTGGCATCAATCATATAGATCTCATCGTTCTCCGAATAAAAGGCGATGTGTCCCGGCAGCGACAATTTGACGGTGTTGTGCGAACCGCCACATCCGGTGATCGCGAACAGGATGAGCAGGATTATGAATATGACACTGCTGAAGCGGCGAAGTGACATTCCATGCCTCCTTACCTTCCCCATGACGGCGCCAGGTCTGTGCTGGTCCCCACCGTAATATGCACCAATGCGCCGCCATGGACCGGCAGTGCGACAATGTTCCCGTTACTGCTGAAGGCGATCCATTGGCCATCCGGGCTGTAGGTGGGATGCATGCCGAGAACATTGCTGAACTGCCGAACGTCACTGCCATCCAGGCGCATAGTGAAGATTTGAAAATCCCCGTTGCGGTTCGAGTCGAAGGCGATCCGGTCACCTGAGGGACTGACCGCGGGAAATTCATCGATGGCGGTACTGGTGGTCAAGCGCTGCTGGTTGCTTCCGTCCGCGTTCATGATAAAGAAGCCCGACCCGCTGTCGCGTTTGGCAAGATAGACAATGTGGCCATCCGGCGTATAGGCGGGTTCCACATCGGCGCCCGCATCCGTCGTCAGTTGTCTGACATCGCTGCCATCGCTGGCGTTCATGGTGTAGATATTCGGATTCCCATTCCGATCAGACGAAAAGGCGATTCTTGTATTATCCGGACTCACCGCCGGCTCAATATCATCATTGCGCGGGGTATTGGGAGTCAGCAATGTTTCCCCACCACCGCTGGGTGGAATGCGAAAGATATCGCCGAACTGCTCGCCGTTTTCTCCCTGGAAGGCGATGAAGGTAGCATTGGGACTGTAAGCGGGAAACCAGTTGCGCTGGCGGGTGGATGTCAGTTTGATGAGCCCAGTGCCGTTGGCAGCGATCACATAGATGTCATCGCGATCCGGCGCAGCGCGATTCGAATAAAAGGCGATGTGCCCCATGAGCGGGGGCGGCACTGGTCTGTTCTTGTTCGAACTACATCCGGTGACCGCAAACAGCACCAGCAAAGCCATCACGGTTACACTGCTGATTTGGCGAGGTCGCATTCCATGCCTCCTCTCTCACCGTTCCCGGGGAGCGCGCTAGAATTGATTATAGAAGGAATAGTCGAGGATATCGTTCGAGAGGATGACATGGCTGGCGGATTCATCGGCCACTAGTGAGGTTGACATGACTCCTGCTTAATGCTCGTGCTCAACACGCTTTGCCCACCAGCGGCGGGCAAAGCGTGTTGAGCAATTACCTTTTATGACAACTCAACCCAATACAGCCGCTCCCAGGGGGCCAGCGTGAGTTGCCAGGCGTTCTCCTTTCGCTCCCAGGTCAGGGGAGCATCGAGGGGCCGCAGGCCGGTCACATGCTCCCAGGCAACGAGCCGGCTGTTCGGGGGGACGGTTCCCCCGTGCAGTTCGAATGCATGGCCGGTCAGCAGCCAGTGCCCGTTCTCATGGCGAATGGCGAAAAACGGCGCGGGGCTGGAGACTGTCCACTCATCCAATTGCAAGTTGGCGCCTTCACCCGCCCAGCCGCGCTGCATTTGACCGGCGTGGTCGATGACCTCCACGCGCTGGACGACGTTGCGGTCCGGGAGTTTGGTCAATGGGTTCCAGTCGGACGCCATGGTGCGCTCATCGGTGGACCAGACTTCGGTAAAGCGCAGCGTTCCGCCATTGGCGAGCGGCAGCACATTGCCGTCACGACGCTCCAGCGACAACGTGTCGAGTAATTGGACGAATGGGGCGATGCCGTACTCGAGGCCGGAACTGGGCATGCCCTGCTGGTAGACGATCATGCCTTTGCCAAGCGGGCAGCGGCCTTCGCGCAGGGGGATCTGGCGTTCCGCGACATACCGACCGTGCTCATCATTCATCACGGTGTCGTTGTGCGCCCACACCATGCCGCCGGCCTCGGCAAAGGCGAGGAGACGCTCCCAGGTCGCCTGGCGGAACCCATACGCATAGTGGGGCAGGATGATCAACCGGGTCTGGGAGAGGTCCGCGGTGGCGACATCCGCATCGTTGAGCGCCAGGAAGGGGATCTTCTGTTGGCGTAGGGCCTGCGTGTACACGGTCATGAAGGTTTCGTCGATGCACTGCGCCGGGGCGACCAGGCGGACCTGGGCGGCATCGGCTTGCGCGAAGGAGACCCCGTCCAGCAAGCGGGCCCAATTGCGCAGGGTCAGCAACCCTCGCCGCGGGGTATTATCGGCGTGGACGGCACACCCCAGCTCGTTATCCCAGAACTCAACGAAGCTGACCTGATCCCGCCAGTTGCACATGAACATGTTCCAGTTCCAGGGCATGAAGCCCGCGGAGCCGAATTGGAGTGACCAACTGATGGCGCGATGCAGATAGCGTTCGATATCGTCTTCGCCGGTCGGGGTGGTCGGGGTCGGCACCCAGGCTTCCTGGAAGAGGCAGGGCTTGCCCGTCTGAAAGACATCGCCGATGGAGCAGCAGGGGTTATGGATCGAGTGCCAATCCGCGGCTTCGCCCAGCAGGATATTGTGCTCAGCTCTGAAGGCGCCGATGCCGACGAGGTGGCCTTCACGCCCCCAGATCGTCCGCAAATCGCGCAGCCAATCCCCGGCGAGGGCCATCTCGGTATCCGCTTCGTTGTAGAGGTCCCAGCAGATGCCGGGATAGGCGCCGAAACGCGCCATGATCTGTTCGGCGAAGATGCGCTGGTTTTCGCGCACCGACGGCAAGGCGAAGGCTCGTGCCGTATGCATCCAGAAGCTCGAGTTCCCCATCAAGGACCCGACATTCGTATACACCGTCGGATTGAGGACCAGGCCCAGGCTGTTGAACAACATCAGGTGGGCTTCGATGGCGCGGAGATGCTTTTCGGAGAGCGCGGGGCCGCGTTCAAAATCGGTATACTGTGTGGGAAGCATCTCGGCGTAGAAACGCTCGCCATTGACGCGCATCCATTCCGGCATGAAATAGTGCGCCCGGATCAATACCATGCCCGCCTCGGCCAGCACCCGCGCGTCCTCCGCGATGCGCAGCGCATTCGGCTGGTGCCACGTCCAGGCGTAATGGTAGCGGTCTTGCCAATTGGTGCCTGGCAGCCATGCGGCTACGTGCGTCTTCTCCGGGGTCTGTACATCGAAGTAGGCCCCATTCGTGCGTAATCGCACGGCCTCCCGGATGGCCTCCGGCTGCCAGGGGACGATGGCTGAGTCGCTGTAATCCCGCATAATGCCGTGTTCATCGACGAGCGCCACACGGATCGGCAGTAGCCAGGCGTCAGGATCATCGGCAATCACGAGGCTGATCTGCCCGTCCTCGCACGTAACGGGCACTTCTTCCCAGGCAAACGGCTGGCCGGCCAGATAGGCATCGCGCGTGGCGCGGGCGCAATAGCCCTTCACCGTCCAGGTGGGCGGCAGCGTGCCATGCAGGGAGGTGATAGCCCGTACGGTTTCGCCCCGGTGGAGCGTGGCGTATTCCGGGTGTAGCTCCGTGAGCACGACGGGCAGGGACAGCCAGCGCAGCATCGCCGCCAGCAGCGCTGCCGGCGGTGGGCCCGCCAGTTCTCCGGAATAGATGGCCCAGGGTCGCAACGCCCGATCCTGGTCGACGCTGTACGGATTCCCCCAGCTTTTCGTGAACAGCAGCACGGTGGCCATCGCCATGCCGCCCGGTTCGCGCAGGACACCGGCCGGATGGCTCTCCCGGCAGACGGGTTTCGCCATATAGGTGTTGTAGTAATCCAGCGCCATCTCGGGGTGGGGGATGGCCATGGGGATGGTGTTGCTCAACGTCACCCCGCGCATCGGGGCGAAGCCGGCGAGGGGCGCCAGGCCAACCAGTTCCGAATCAAACGCGAGTGAGAGCTGCGGGATATCTTCCAGCGGGATGGCCGGGGCACAGAGCATCAGCCCTAATTGTGTGCGAAAGGCATCGATCTCGGCATCGAGCGGCCCTGGCCCTTTATGCCGGCGCAAATCGCCGAAGGTGCGCACCACAGGCGTCCACTGCCCATCCTCGCCCCGGGCCATGGCCGTCTCAAAAGGCGCGCCGCCCAGGTGCAGCAGCCCGCCGCCACGCCGGAAAAACTCCAGCAGTGATTCTTCGATCGCGACCGGGTAGATCTCACCATGCCCATTGCAAAACACCTCGCCGGGAATCCCCTGCGCGAGAATGTCCGCGGTCGTACAACACTGGACACTGACATCCGGATAGGCGGCAAGCCATTCGGCAATGTGGCCGGTGATGCCACGGGAGGAAAGTCCGGGTTCCTGCAAGATGGCGATGATCATGTCTGTTCACTTTCTCGTAGTTACAACTTCGCAAGGATTATGACAGCTTGTCTCCCGTGTGTAAAGCATAAGTTGGGGAGGGAAGGAAGGATGACTTAGCCCCATCGTCGTCATCACCTCGGCATCAGGCATCAGGTATCCACTTGACGGAGAAGCATATAGCGTAGCAATAAATGATAAGCGATAGAACGTAACACAAATATGTTTTCTGGGAACTGCTATTGCTGATAATCAGTTCAACAGTTGTGGTGCTGGAGGGTAAAAAAAGAAAAGGACTCTTCGAAGTTCATTCGAAGAGCCTTTCCGGAGCCTTAGCTTAAAAAGACCTTCACCAATATTCTACCGATGCAAGTTAACATACGTTCAAGGAGCTTATGTTTTGGATGCTCCTCGCAAATGAGTTTGGACTTTTCAAGGGGTCTGTCAAGTATTTTGTGCTAATCCAATCCTCCGATTTTCGCTCCTCGTCTCATCCCGCGTTTGTTCTCTCGGAAAAATCATTCTTTTTCCGTTGATCCGGCACCTGATTCTTCACCCCGTGG
>Ga0272448_1000428_pt1 | contig 65448 bp, 58 predicted proteins | sample YNPCB0191_FD_202220 | JGI IMG/M metagenome (GOLD analysis project Ga0272448, IMG submission 202220) | Hot spring sediment microbial communities from Yellowstone National Park, WY, United States - YNP-CB-019-1 | ecosystem: Environmental > Aquatic > Thermal springs > Hot (42-90C) > Sediment... | reverse complement strand
TTGGGGTGTTGTGGGTAAAGAGGGGTTGGGGGGAGATCACGCTGGGGGATTACAATTCGAGCAATCCGTCGAAGGTGGGCCTGCATGGCGGCGGCTACTTTGAGACGCTGCGGATTATGATTCCCGAGCCGTCCGCGCTGGCCCTTTTGGCCGCAGGTCTGATGGGCCTGCTCTGCTACGCCTGGAGGAAGCGGAAGTAGATTGAGGATTTTGGAGGTACGATTTCCGATTCGGCGCGGATGGGTTGGTCAACGTTGGTCCGCCCTCCGCGCCGCGTCGGGATCAGTTTTATGCATAAGAGGGTGAAAATGGTTTTCTCGAATCGGAATATGGCAATGAGAAAACCAAAACATGGTTTCACGCTGGTGGAGCTGTTGGTCGTAATAACGATCATTGCCATCTTAATTGCCTTGTTGTTGCCGGCGGTGCAAGCGGCGCGTGAGGCGGCCAGGCAGACGCAATGCCGGAACAACTTGAAGCAAATCGCTCTGGCAGCCCTTAACCACGAGCAAGCCATCGGTTGGTTTCCGACCGGCGGGTGGGGCTATATTTGGGTCGGCGATCCTGACCGCGGATTCGGCGGCAACCAACCCGGCGGTTTCTTCTATAACATCTTGCCGTGGCTGGAACAACAACAGTTGCACGATTTGGGGGAGGGGCTGGGCAAAGGGAATCAGAGCAACACCAAGGGGCAGATGGCCCTAGTTATGATCCAAACGCCCTTAAGCATGCTGAACTGCCCTACTCGTCGGCAAGCAGCCGTATATCCGGTGCGCTCCAATCGAGACTGGCTGGTCAACGCCGCCAAACCTTCAGACCTGAATGCCGGCTGGTTTAGAGCAGACTACATCGCTAACGGGGGAGAAACAGTGGTCTTGTGGGGGACAGGGCCTAAAAGCTTTATCGCCGCAGAAAACAACGCCGGATTCAGTGATATGGGTGGTTGTGACGGGATTAACCATCAACGCAGCCAGGTGCGGATGAACGACATTCTCGACGGCACTACTTATACCTATTTGGTCGGCGAAAAATACCTATGCCCTGATCTGTATTTCACCGGCACTTCTTATACCGACGATGAGCCGGCGTTCAGCGGAGACGACCTGGATTTGCACGGTTGGACCAGTAAGACATCAGACTTGTATTATTCTCCACGCCAGGATACGTCGGGCGTCGATAATTGGTATATTTTCGGCAGTGCGCATAGTAATGGATTCAACATGGCCTTCTGCGACGGTTCTGTCCAGACCATGAGTTACTCTATCGACCCCGAAGTTCATCGCTGTCTGGGCAATCGCAAGGACGGCTGTGCAATCGACGCCAAAAAGTGGTAATTCTTCCTTCCGCCTAAGGATGATTTCAAGATTACGTCAGAGAACTACCATGCACTTATTGTGGTCGCTGATAGGCACGATAGCTGTAGGGGCAACGATTCAATGGCAGCCGGCGCCTGGTCCGCTGCTCACCCGCTGGGCCAAGGAGGTTTCGCCTGATAACGTCTGGCAGGCATATCCTCGCCCTCAACTGGTCCGCCGGTGTGATTGGCATTGTCTGAATGGGCTTTGGAACTATGCTATTCGTCAAAAAGATGATAGTCGCCCCACAAGCTGGGACGGCAAGATTCTAGTGCCGTTTTGTGTAGAATCCGCCCTGAGCGGCGTAAAGAAGCAAGTGGGGCCGGAACACCGTTTGTGGTATCATCGCTCATTTAGCATTTCGAAGCCGGCCCCCAACCGACGTTGGTTGTTGCACTTCGGCGCCGTGGATTGGGAAGCTACGGTTTGGGTAAATGCCATCAAGGTAGGTTAGCACCGCGGCGGTTACGATCCTTTCCATTTCGATATTACCGATGCCTTGCACGAGGGCGAAAATGAGATTGTGGTAAGTGTGTGGGATCCAACCGATACCGGCGAACAACCTCGCGGTAAACAGGTGCTGCAACCAGGCGGCATTTTTTATACCCCCATTACCGGCATCTGGCAGACTGTTTGGCTGGAGCCTGTGCCGCTTACAAGAATCTCCCATCTGCAACTGTGCCCGGACTTAGACGCCTCTCTGCTTCGCTTAAAGATAAAGATAGCAGGTGAAAGAGGGGACCAATGCTCCTTGACCGGCAAGGCATATATCGACGGCGCCCAAATAGCATGCGCCGCTGGCGATGCAGAATCAGAATTGACCATATCGATTCCTCGCGACAAGCTCAGGCCGTGGTCGCCGGACGATCCCTTTCTCTACGATTTACATTTGATTTTGCGCAGCGGCGAGCAGATAGAAGACCGCGTTGAAAGTTATTTCGGCATGAGAAAGCTCACACTTCAGCGAGATTCCGGCGGACGACCGCGTTTAATGTTGAACGACAAAGAGCTTTTTCAACTCGGCCCGCTGGATCAGGGTTATTGGCCTGACGGCTTATACACTGCTCCCACTGACGAAGCCTTGCGTTTCGATATTGAAACAATCAAAAAGCTCGGCTTCAACATGTGTCGGAAACATGTAAAAATCGAGCCGGCCCGATGGTACTATTGGTGCGACAAGCTCGGCGTTCTCGTCTGGCAAGACATGCCTAATGGCGCCGCCAAATCCCCCGCCGGAAAACTGCAATTCGAGCAAGAATTGCAACGCCTGGTCATCAACCTCCAAAACCATCCCTCGCTGGTGATGTGGGTTGTGTTTAATGAAGGGTGGGGGCAGCATGAGACGAGTCGATACGTAAAAGCCGTCCAAAGCTGGGATCCTTCCGGTCGATGGATCAATAACGCTAGTGGATGGTCAGATGCAGGAGAAGGTGACGTCATAGATATCCACGATTATCCTGGGCCGCCGAAAACTTTGCCGCCTTCCGAGAAAAGAGCTATTGTCCTCGGCGAGTTCGGCGGACTAGGGCTGCCGGTCCCGAACCACCTCTGGCAGCAAGAAAAAAACTGGGGGTATCGTGAGCTTCAAAATCCCCGGCAATTCGCCGAGAATTATCTCGCCTTGCTCCATCAGTTGCGCCCCCTTCGAGATGCCGGCTTATGTGCCGCAGTTTACACACAACTAACCGACGTAGAGGGCGAGGTTAACGGGCTGATGACTTATGACCGAGATGTGCTGAAACTCGATGCCGACCAAGCAAGTAAAACGGCTACATCTGTAATCGCTCAGTAACAAAAAACCTTACGCCAGGTCGCGGTCTTCAAAGAGGAGCAGGGCCAGCAGCAGGGCTACAAAGCTGTAGAGCACACAATATAGCCCCGCCCAGCCCAAATAGTCCAGCGGCACGTACTGACCGGTGGAAATGGCGGCGGAGATATTAAAGTTGTCCAGCACGGGCAGCACCGCCGCCAGCAGGTTGGCAATGAACCGCACGATTTCAAATCTGCCAACCGCCGAGTCGGCCAGAACCGGCACCAGATGGCCGAGGACATAGATCGCAGCACAAATCATCAAGTTGGCCAGCAGCGGCAGCCTCGTGGAAAGCGCCACGGCGATGGCGGTCATCACCACCGCTTCCATGAACGAGAGCGCCAGGCCCGGCGCCACCTGGAGCATCTCCGCCCGACACTGCGCCAAGCCCGGTTCCGCCTGACCGGTTTCACGGGCGTCGTACACCACCTTATAGGAGACGCTGGCCAGGAAAATCGCTCCCAGGATGAGAAACATAAAAATCACCGGCAGAAGGATTCCTAAAAACTTGCCGATGATAAACTGTCGCCGCCCGACCGGCTTGCACAAGAGCGTCAGCGCCGTGCGGCCTTCAATCTCGTCGGAAATCGAAGTGCCTGCACTCCACAGGGCCAGCAGCATCGCCAAAACCATAATCAGCGTCAGTCCCGTATCCTTCACCATTTTCACGTCTTCGCCGAGAGTGTAGTAGGGAATAAAGGGGAAGAGAATCAACGCGACAATGCCGATGGTCAGCAAGATATAAAACAGAGGCTGCGACATGACCTCCTTGGCCGTAGTACGAGCGACGGCGGCGATCTTCGGCAGCAGACGGCCCATCAAGAACGACAAAATGCCCAAGACGACGATCGCCGTCGCCAAACCCACGCCGACCAACCACAGCGGTTTAAGCCACGTAGATGAGACCGCCAGAAGAATCAAGCTGCTTTCGCTCACCCTTGCAATCCTCTCACAAAATAATCGTCAATGGACGATTTCAAACCGTTGGAACCGCCCCGTAGGGGGGTGAATCGTCTCTTTCACCTCGGCGATATATCCTGCCATTTCGTTTTTGATAGCGTGGAGGAAGCGGTCGATTTCGGTCGTTTCGCCTTCAACCACCAGGTGTACCCGCCCATCGCGCAGGTTGCGGACGAAGCCGGTAACATTGAACCTTGCCGCCAGACTGCGGACGGTATAACGGAACCCTACGCCCTGCACTCGGCCGGCATAGAACAATTCGCGTTGCTGCCGGTCTTCGCGCGACACGGCTTGCGGTGTCTCCTCTTTCGGTTCAGGACTGAAAAAGACCGACATGACGAAAATCAGCGATGGCCGCAGCCGGGACAAGCGCCGCCGCGAGGAGCGTTCGGGTTGTCAATCGTAAATCCTCGACCTAGCGGGCCCTCACGAAAGTCGATCAACGTCCCGTCCAGGTGCAACGCCATCTTCTTCGAGGTTACCACAGCTACGCCGTGCTGCTCGTAACGTGCGTCAATCTCAGGATCGAAAGCGGCGTCGAACCCCAACGTATATTGCAACCCGGCGCAACCGCCGCCCACGACCGAAAGCCGCAAGACCATGTTCGGTTCAATTTTTTGGGCTTCCATGTAGCGTTTGATTTCGCCGGCGGCAGCGTCGGTCAAAGTAATAGCCATAAGCACGTGTGCCTTTACAAAAAGAGGTTACAATCACCCTAACTACAACTTTTATCTTACTTTAGTTCTCAGCAGCCGCCAAGAGGGCAGGTTATATTCCCCTTTGGCAGTCTGACAGCCCGAATGCTTCTAGTGTTTCGGCGGCCCGGCGACTTCGCTCCACTTTATCTTTCCGGCCTTCACCGTCCGCAAATCCGATTCATACCATTTCCTTTACGCTGATAAGGAATCAGGGCCGAAACACCTGGCCAATAGATCATCCTGCGGAAAAGCGTGGCCGCGATGCTGCACGAAAGCTTCGGCTGCTTCAAGACCGATCTCGCAACCCCGGCGTCGCGCGTGGCGGCGCACGGCGTCAAGATATTCGTCCGTGCCATGATGTGCGCGTAGCCACTCCCGTTGACTCTCATGGCAAGCTAACATCCGGATTTTCTCTTCCAGCGTTGCGGAAATATCCACGTAGGTGCCGACTTTAATCGGCCGGCCGAAAATGTCGATACCTTCCATCGTATCGCAATAGTACAAATACGGCACGCAGGAACCGGCAACCACCGGCAAATCGCAAATATTCGGCGCCGCATAAAGAAAACCGGCTGCCCGCGCCAGTAGCCCAGTCATCACGTGGTCCATCATGTAGTCTTCCGTGGAGTGGGTCAGAACCAATTGCGGGCCGATGCGGCGGTATAGCTCGACCGCTTTTTTCAGGGTGGGTTTGTCATACACTACGAAGCCGTCGCGCTCTTCCAGGCAGTGGTACGCCGCGCCGATCATCGCCGCAGCGCGGCGCGCTTCGCCGGCACGACGGACGGCAATTTGTGCGGCCGGTTCGCTGACGCTGCCGCAATCGCCCAAAGCCACCGTGGCGATGTGCACTTCCCAACCGGCGGCAGCCAGACGAATCAGCGTTCCGCCGCAAAAAATCTCGGCGTCGTCAGGATGGGCCATAAAGGCCAAAACTCGTTGCGGATCGGTTTTTGTCACGGTGTCTTTAATATAGCGTGCATGTGTTTCTTATAGGCTTCTACCCCTGGCTGTCCGTAGGGATTCACCCCTCTCAGTCGGCCTTCCACGACTGTGGCCAGCATCAGCATCTGGAACAATTGGCCGAGAGAGCCTTCATCCTGTCGCGGAAGCGTGATGGTGGCCGTCCGGCGATAATCTTCCGCATACGCTTGATTGACGCCGCTAAAAGCGGCACGAAGGAAATCCGGCAAGGATTTGCCTGACATGGCGTTCAGCCCATCCTCATCCTGCTCCCAGGGTTCGATGGTCAGCCATTGGCGATGCGTGTGTTCGACGAATAAATTGGTAATAAGTTTATCGCGGCGGCCCTCTTGATGTTGCTGGCCGCGGGAGTGCAAGTCGCGGGTATTGACGACCGTCAGCGGCGTAGGGCCGAGACCCTCCTTTCCGAGGCTTTCGGCAAGAAGTTGATCGTACCAGAAACCGACGGCTTCTAAACCCTTGCCCCACGTGGCCAGCACGCGAATCATCGCTCCCCGCCGGCATTCCATCAGCCAGGAAAGGCCGGCATAGGCGAGCACGGGATTTTCCAACGGCTGGGCCGAACGGAATCGTTGGTTGATGGCCGCTGCGCCTTCCAGCAGATGACTGATATCGAGGCCCATGACCGCCGCCGGAAGCAGTCCCACCGGACTGAGGACGGAAAACCGTCCGCCGACGCCTTCCGGCACCGGCAGTACGGTGTCGCAGCCTAGCGCGCCGGCCAGTTTGCGCAAACGGCCGGACTTGCCGGTAATCACAATCAATCGCCGGCGAATTTTTTCCGCATCTTCCCGGCAAGACTTTCGCAGCATGTCGAAGAAAATCCGAAAGGCGACGGCGGTTTCCAGGGTTTCGCCGCTTTTGCTGATTACGACAATTCCCCAATCATCGTTGCCTTCGAGCAAATCGAGCAAGCCTTGGGCGGCGTCGTTATCCAGATTGTCGCCCGCAAAATAGATGCGCGGTCTTCCGCCGCGATGTTGTCGGGAAAGTTCGTTGTGATAAGGGTGGCAACAGGCCTCGAACAACGCCCGCGCGCCCATATAAGAGCCGCCGATGCCGAGAATCACCACGCGGTCCACTTCCCTGGCCAAAGCGTCGGCGGCAGCAAGGGTTTGTTCCAGCAAAGGGCGGTCTTCGCTCAAGAGTTTTTCCGGAAAGTCGATAAAGCCCGGCTGCAACGGCATCATGTCTTCAGGGGGAGTGCCGCCGCGATTGAAAAACGCCAATTCGTCAAAAACTTCTCGCCTGACGGATTCGAGCCGCGGCTGAAGCCATCTTAGGTCGGCCTCCGTAAGGCCGGTATGGCGAACAATGGGCGGGCTGCCCTTTGCCGCAATCAGGCCTTGATAGTCATAAGAGATTGGTTCTAAAGGTTGCATGAGAACGCCCCAAAAATTGTCGAATACGAGAGCAATTCCTGCTCGACCTCTTCCGTCCTCCCGCTTCTTCTGTTACCGTGAGCGTGAAAGCAATTTTATCGGATTCGAGGAGAAAATAAAGGAGGCCGAAACGTGGATATCCAAGCCCTGGTGCGGGAACTGAAAGTACGGAACGAATCGAAGATTGTCCTCCTGGTAGCCGACGGTTTGGGAGGGCTGCCGATTGCGCCCAATGGACCGACGGAGCTGGAAGCTGCGAAAACGCCGAACCTGGACAAGCTGGCCGCTCAAGGGGTTTTGGGAAGTATGTACCCCATTGCCCCAGGCATTACTCCCGGCAGCGGCCCGGGGCATCTTGCGCTTTTCGGCTATGACCCGCTAAAGCACATCATCGGTCGCGGAGCATTGGAGGCCACGGGCGTAGGATTCAAGCTCGGACCGAATGACGTGGCCGTGCGCTGCAATTTTTGCACCTTAGACCCCCAGGGCAACATTATCGACCGGCGCGCCGGGCGAATCGCCACCGAAGAAAGCGCTCCACTGGCCGTTAAGCTTCGGCAGGTGAAAATCCCCAACGTCGAAGTCTTTGTCGAGCCGGTAAAAGAGCATCGTTTCGTGGTGATATTTCGCGGTCGGGGTCTGGGAGGCAATGTGACTGATACCGACCCCCAACGAACCGGCGTACCGCCGCTAAAGCCGCAGGCGCTCGATGAGGCGAGCCAAAGAACCGCCGAAGCGGCGCAACAGTTTATCGAGCAAGCCCTGACACTGCTCCGCTACCAGCCGAAAGCCAATGGGCTGACGATGCGGGGCTTTGCCGCGGCGCCGGCTATCGAGAGCTATGAAGCAGTGTACGGGCTTCGCGCAGCGGCCATAGCCGTCTATCCCATGTATAAAGGCCTCGCCCAATTAGTCGGCATGGAAGTCGTCGGCGCACCGGCCACGCTGGCGGAAGAAATCGACCTGCTGAAAAAAGTTTGGCCGGACTACGATTTCTTCTTCGTCCATTTCAAATACACCGACAGTCGCGGTGAAGACGGCGATTTTGCCGCCAAGGCGCGCATGATTGAAGAGTTTGACGGCATCATACCCCGCGTTACCGCGTTAAAGCCGACGGTGCTGATCGTTACCGGAGATCACAGCACGCCGGCGAAACTGGCCGCACATAGCTGGCATCCCGTACCCGTGCTCCTGGCGGCCGAGTCCTGCCGACCCGACGGGTGCACGGCCTTTAGCGAAAAACAGGCGTTGCAGGGTGGTTTGGGCCATTTTCCGGCCGTGTACCTTATGCCCTTGGCCCTCGCCCACGCCGGTCGCTTGGCGAAGTTCGGCGCCTAGTAATGTACACGTGTTCATTTTCGATTTCGATTGACAACAGGCGTCAAACAACTGAAAATAGAAGCCGAGCTTGGTTGTGAGCCTGGTGTTTGTAAAACGCCTTGCGACATATCCCCGAGGCTTCCCCCCTATTAAGGAGCAAATCATGGCCTGCCGAAATCGTCGTGAGTTTTTGCGCTCCGGTGCATTCGGTCTTTCCGCCGCCGGACTTCTCTTGGCTACGCGCAAATTATTCGCCGCATTCCAGGGCGCCAACGAACGAATCCGTATCGCCGTCGCGGGCATCAACAGCCGCGGCATGGAGCATATCAAAAACTATTGCTCCTTGCCTGACGTGGAAGTCGCCTATCTTGTGGACCCCGACAGCCGGCTGTTTGCTATGCGCAGCAAATGGATTGAAGAGCGAACCGGCAAAAAACCGCAGTGCGTTCAAGACCTCCGCCGCGTACTGGATGACAGGGAGGTCGATGCCGTTTCGATTGCTTCGACCAACCACTGGCATTCCCTGCAAACGATTTGGGCATGTCAGGCAGGCAAGGACGTGTATGTCGAGAAACCGTGCAGCCACAACATCTTCGAAGGCCGTAAACTGGTCGAAGCGGCACGGAAATACCAGCGGATCGTTCAACACGGCACTCAAAGCCGTTCCGACCCCTACTGGCAGGCAGTCGTCAGCGCAGTGCGCAGCGGACGGTATGGCAAGCTTCTTGTGGCTTACGGCTTCGCCAGTAAGCCGCGCCGGAGCATCGGCTTTCGTTGGCCGAAGCAGCCGCCGGCGGAACTGGATTTCGATATTTGGCTCGGTCCCGCCCCGCAACAACCTTATCACGAAAACCTGGTGCATTACAACTGGCATTGGTTCTGGGACTTCGGCAACGGCGAGATCGGCAACCAGGGCGTACATCAGATGGACATCGCACGTTGGGCAATGCCGGAAGGCGCCGTGCCGCAAAGCGTTATCAGTCTTGGCGGCCGCTACGGTTATCAACCCCAGGATCAAGGCCAGACGCCGAACACGCAGTTGACGATTATTGATTTCGGCGGGCCGAAGATTATTTTTGAAGACCGCGGCCTGGTGGATGCCAAAACCGCGAAGGTGGACAACGAGTTTCTGACAACCGAAGGCGTAATTCGACACGGCCGGTTTTTCCCAAAAGGCAAAGACCAAGGCGAGCCGCTTCCTGAACTGCAAGGTCTGCAAGCGCCGCAAGTAGTAACCCTACGCGGTAATGTGGAACAACCGTCGGATAAAAAACAGCCGGTCAAGGATCCGCAAGCCTTGCATTTCGCCAATTTTATCGCATCTCTCCGCACGCGGAAAAACGAACAGCTCAACGCCGAAATCAGCGAAGGGCATCTTTCTTCACGGCTTTGTCATTTGGGAAATCTTTCTTATCGACTGGGCAAAGAAGTGCCGCTCACTCGTGAGCCGGAGGAGCTATCGGGCGATGAGGCCGCGATGGCAGCCTTCCTCTCAATGAAAGAACATTTGGTCGAAGTCGCAGGCCTGCAGCTGGAGAAAACCGCCTATCGACTCGGCAAAATGCTGAAGTTCAACGCCGCCGACGACCGTTTCATAGATGATTCGGAAGCAGATGCCCTACTAGCTCGCCCATATCGCTCTCTTTATGTCGTGCCGGAAGAAGTGTAGGCCGACTGCCAGGCAGCAAACGCAGTTATTTTTGGATAATAACTGCCTTTATGCCTGTCTTAGCTCCTTGACCAGCTCCACCAACCATGGGGGAAAGAGGAGATTATTGTGGGGCTTCAGGCTATTTTCGGCATATTCTCCAGACTGCCCTTCTTGGCAGGAAGGTAAAATACGATTGACATTCGCCGGTAACTTCCGGTATCTTTTCTCTTTTCTGAAATGTTTTATTGTACAACAAGTTATGGATTGAAGCGAACCAGCGGAGGGTCTTGGGCCGAAGAAAAAACGCGATTCTTACCGAAGGCGTGTTTCTTCGGATTAGGGTGTGCTGATCGGCTCTGGTAAACAATAGAGGCTGCTTGCAATGAAATATGCTGCGATAGGTCCGGTGGCGATCCATTTGCCGGAAAAAGTGGAAGACAACGATTATTTGGCGGCGCTGTTTCCCAAGTGGGACATGGATTTGATCTATGCGAAAACCGGCATCCGCGAGCGTCATTTGGCGGCCCCGGACGAATGCTCTTCCGACCTGGGCGTGGCGGCGGCCGAGAAACTCTTTGCCGAACACAACATCGATCGCTCGACCATCGATTTTTTGCTTTTCTGTACGCAAACTCCGGATTACCCGCTGCCAACGACCGCCTGCCTCATGCAGGATCGGCTGCATTTGCCGAGCGGTGTGGGCGCTTTGGATTTCAATCTGGGCTGTTCCGGCTTTGTTTACGGTTTGGCTTTAGCCGATGGGCTAATTCGCGCCGGCTATGCACAACGCGTCCTGTTGATTACTGCCGAGACCTACTCCAAGTTCATCAGTCCTGTCGATCGCTCATTGCGAACGATTTTCGGCGACGGCGCGGCGGCCACGCTGATTGAAGTTTCCGATACGCCGTCGTTGGGAGCCTTCGTTTTCGGCACGGACGGCAGCGGCGGCGACATGTTATTAGTGGCCGAAGGCGGGGCGCGACCGAAAGAGCACGCCATCCAACCGCGAAAACGCCGCCGTTGGCCGAGCAGCCTCTATATGGACGGCCCCGAACTGGTCAAGTTCAGCCTGGATGTGGTCCCGCCGCTGGTCGAAAAGGTGCTGGCAAAGGCCAATTGGACCCGAGAGCAAGTGGACCTCTATCTCATCCACCAAGCGACGCGGTTCCTGCTCAATCATCTTCGGGAGCGTCTGGAGTTAGATGAAGAGATTACCCCGGAAGCCTTACAGCAATACGGCAACACGGTCTCTTCAACGATTCCGATTTTGATCCACGACTTGCGGCGTACAGCGCGTTTGCGGCCCGGCAAGCAAACTTTGCTCCTCGGATTCGGCGTGGGTCTTTCTTGGGCCGGCTGCACATGGATTGAAACCTGGGCTGCCGAACAGGTTCAAGTTGCCGATAAAGCGAAAAAGGAAGCCGAGCCTGCTGATAAGGCCGGCGCATCTTCCACCGATGTCGTCGCGGAGGGCGAGGCCAAAACGGCCGAAACTGAAGACACCGCCGAATCCAAAGAAGCTGCCTAGGCGAGGAACTGTCCTCTTCTTTTCCTGCCCAACGCTTGCATGGAAAGCCTGTCGGTTGATTCCTCAGGAGAGATATTCGAGCACCGCGGTTGCGTTCTCCCAGACCGGCCTCATAAAATGGCTCTTGAGCACTTGCCGGACGGCAAACTTTTGTTCCCGATTCAACGACCCGGGACCGACGATTCGCTCCAATATGGCGTCATCGCCCTGATCCAGTACGTTCAGCGCCCAGCGCGAGGCCAGCTTGTAGGAGGTAATGCCGGTCAAGCGTTTCCCTTCCGGTGTGAGGCTGAACTTCAGCTCCACCAATTGAAACTCGCCCTCATTGGGTAGTTTATCGCGATTCCGTTTGGCCGGGATCAGGCCGGAGGTGGTTTTCAGCATCCATCCGTTGCCGTTGTTCTCCCAGGCGGCGACCAGATGCGTTTTATCGCAGATCAAATAATGGCTGTCGCGGTCAAGCCGTTCCGGCCGGTGAAAAAAAGGTAAATGCTCCTCGCCGGCAGGGAGAACCTGGGCGTTTGGGTCGGCTTCGTCCAGCGGGATGGAAGTCGCTTCGGCGGCTTCCACCGCCACGCGGATCGGCTGGCCGCAATTAGGGCATTTGCCGATCCGACCGACCATTTCCTCTTTGGCCGCCAATTTCTTTTCACAACTCGGACAGGTAAAGCGGAGCATAACGTCGAGCCTCATCTATAAAATCAGGCTGAAAGTCAAACAGACGCCTATTCTTTTTGGACAAAAGTATATTATACGATAGCCGGATACATATTATCCGCCAGGGCTTGAGATTTTCAATTTTTTCAACCAGCGTGGGGGTCAGATGCAAGAAAGGCAGGCTCAACGACAGTGCCCCACGCACAAACGCCCTCAGCCCTTTTCGAAAGTAAACTCACCGGCGCGATAGTCCACCTTCACCTGGCTGCCTTCGGTAAACTCGCGTTTGAGCAATTCCACGGCCAATGGGTTTTGGATGCGTTGTTGAATGACGCGCTTCAGCGGTCGGGCGCCGTAGCTGGGATCGTAGCCTTCATCGGCGATGGCCCTTACCGCCGCCTCGCTTACTTCCAGCCGGATGCCTTTTTCTTCCAATTGCTTTTTCAGTCGCGCAAGCTGAATCTCCACGATTTTGTGGATTTGCTCCGGTCGCAGCGGATGGAAGATGAGAATTTCGTCAATGCGGTTAAGAAACTCCGGCAGGAACCGGCTGCGTAGCGAATCCATGACCGCTTCCCGAATCTCCGCTTCGCTGCCGCCCTCTCTGGCAATCTCCTGAATAACTTGGCTGCCGATATTGCTGGTCATCACGATGATGGTATTGGTGAAGTCCACCGTATGGCCTTGATTGTCGCTCAGCCGACCGTCGTCCAGGACTTGCAGAAGAATGTTGAAGACATCGCGGTGGGCTTTTTCGATTTCGTCCAGCAGAATGACGGCGTAGGGACGCCGCCGCACGGCTTCGGTTAACATCCCGCCCTCTTCATAGCCTACATAGCCCGGCGGCGCGCCGATTAAGCGGCTGACAGTGTGCCGTTCCATAAACTCGCTCATATCTAGCCGGATCATGGCGTTTTCGTCGTCGAACATGACTTCGGCCAGAGCTTTACATAACTCAGTCTTGCCGACACCCGTAGGGCCGAGAAAAATAAACGACCCAATGGGGCGGTTTGGGTCTTGTAGTCCAGCGCGGTTGCGGCGTACGGCATTAGCCACGGCTTCGACAGCTTCGTCTTGGTTCACGAGCCGCTGATGGATACGTTCTTCGAGCACCAGAAGTTTCGCCCGTTCGGTTTCCATCATCCGGGCCACGGGGATGCCGGTCCAAGCACTGACGACTTCAGCGATTTCTTCCGGCCCGACTTCCTGGCGGAGAAGACGGCGCGAACCGTCGGCCGGCTTGTCGTCGCGTTCCAGGTCCTGCAACTGTGCGGCGAGTTTCTTTTGTTCCTGATCAAGCTCATACAGCTTCTGATAGTCTTCTTCGCGGACAAAAACGCCGGCGGATTGCTTTTCCTTGATCGCGGCGGCAAGCTGGTTGTATTGCAACTCGACTTCCATCAGCCGCCTGCGGATTTGCTGCACATCGCCCAGGCCGCTCTTCTCCATCTCCCACTGCCGGCGAAGCGCTGCCAGTTTTTCCCGAAGCTCGGTCATTTCCTTCTGGACTTCAGCGCGATGTTGTCGGGCGTGTTCTTCGGTCTCTTGAGCAAGTTGCCGGTCGGCCAACTCCAACTGCACCAACCGACGCTGAAGCTGATCTATCTCCTCCGGTACGCTCTCCAGCTCCATGGCCAGGCGGCTCGTGGCTTCGTCCATCAAGTCGATGGCCTTGTCAGGCAAAAAGCGATCGGCAATGTACCGGTGCGCGAGATTAGCCGCCGCTACGAGGGCTGAATCCTTGATGCGCACGCCCTTATGATGGGCTTCGTAACGCGGCTTCAAACCGCGCAGGATGGCAATCGTGTCTTCGACCGTCGGCTCACCGATGTAAATCGGTTGAAAGCGGCGTTCCAGGGCGGCGTCTTTTTCGATGTACTTGCGGTATTCATCGAGCGTGGTAGCGCCGATACAACGCAGCTCGCCGCGCGCCAGCGCAGGCTTGAGCAGGTTGGCGGCGTCGCTGCCGCCTTCCGCCCGACCGGCGCCGACGACGGTGTGCAACTCGTCGATAAAGAGGATGATGTTTCCGGCGTCGGCCACTTCGCGGAGCACGGCTTTGAGGCGCTCTTCAAATTCGCCGCGGTATTTCGTCCCGGCCACCAGCGCGCCGAGGTCCAGGGCGATCACCCGCTTGCTTTTCAGGCTTTCCGGCACATCGGCTTCGACAATCCGCAGCGCCAGACCTTCAGCAATGGCCGTCTTGCCTACGCCAGGTTCGCCGATGAGCACAGGGTTGTTTTTCGTGCGCCGAGAAAGCACCTGCATCACGCGGCGAATCTCTTGATCGCGGCCGATTACAGGATCGAGCTTCCCCTGTCTGGCCCTTTCCACCAGGTCGATACCATACCGCTGTAGGGCTTGAAACTTATCTTCAGGATTTTGATCCGTTACGCGAGCGCTGCCGCGGATCGTTTGCATGGCCTTAAGGACATCATCCGCCGTTACGGCGTTGAGCTTGAGCACATTGCGGGTTTTGGAATCGACCTTCGCCAGGGCCAGCAGCAAATGCTCGGTGGAAACATACTCATCCTTCATGGCGTCGGCTTCACGTTGCGCGGCCTCGAGCACCTGATTCAATTCCCGGCTTAACTGCGGCGGCGCACCGCCGGAAACACGCGGATAGTGTCCAAGCTCGGCCTCCACAATCCGCTCCAATTGTCGTCGGTTGACGCCGATGCGTTCCAGAATGGGGCTGATGACGCCGTCGCTTTCCGCCAACAAAGCCGCCAGCAAGTGAAGCGGTTCGATCTGGGCATGGCCCCGCTCGGAAGCCAGCTCCTGAGCACGAGCGACGGCCTCTTGAGCTTTAATTGTCAATTTGTCGAAACGAAACGGCATGTTCATTCACTCTGTTTCAGTGGTCGTCGAAGAATAGAACCTTCCTTATCAGAGGCACGGACGGTTGTTTTCGTCCACGTGGATAATCGTCGGTTTCAGCGACCGGGCTTCCTCGGCATCCGCTACACAATAAGAGAGAATAATTAACTTATCGCCGACTACGCCCAGTCGGGCGGCAGGACCGTTAAGCATGACCGTCCCGGAGCCGGCAGGGGCTTCGATAACATAGGTGATCATGCGTTCGGCGTTCGAGAGGTTCAGCACATGCACCTGCTCGCCCGGCAACAGGTCGGCGGCGTCGATCAAGTTACGGTCCAGAGCGATACTACCCTCGTAGTCCAATTGTGTGCCCGTCAGACGCACGCCGTGAATCTTCGCTTTCAGCATGAACCGTTGCACAGTTGTGGAAACTCCTGGAAAAAGCACAAATTATCTTGCCGAACCATTTTATGCCTGTTATTTTACTGTGGCCGATTAGGGAAGAAAAATCAATAGTCGCCGTTTTTTTAGCAGTTCAGCCCAGATCGGCTCCAGGGAAAGTGTAGGATTCTGCATTTTGACTGGAGTTCACCCACCCATTGTCGAATTGCCGACGGCTGGTTACACTATGCTTGTTGATTGGAAACGGCTTTCAACGGAGAGGCTTTCTTATGCGAGCTAGGCCGCGTACCAAGTTTGTAAAGAAATTGAAGGATCGTCGTTGCCCGAAGTGTGGCGGAAAAATCAGCTTGCATCGGGTTCGTTGCAAGCGGTGTCACGAAGTGCAACGGCGACCGAAAAAATAGCCTCTTTCCTCACGGCATCTGCCGCTTGCCTTCGTAGTCCAAGCAAGGTGCTTGCTACGGTAATTGGCGGGTACTTTTCCGACCAATCCGACCCTGCTGTATGTTGGGCGCGAAAAAATTGTGCGCTGCAGCAGAGCATACGGAAGAAGCAGCGCCCAAGATGGGTCGAGAAGTTGGGGGAAGTTTATCGAAGCGGCAAGGCATAAGGGGTGAAATCGGCGGTTTAGAGGCCGTTATAATCGCTAGATTTTCGCTCTCTTACGCGGCAGTAAATCTTTGCGCAATAGGAGCAGTAACTCTTTTTGTAGAAATACGTTACGTTCGCTCAAGCGCGCTTTGCGGTACAGCCGATACCGTTATTGACCCTTAAGCCAACAAGACGCGCCATCGTCGGCGCGTCAGGAGGGTGCGTCAGGCAACCGGATCGGGTTTTGCATCGAGTCAAGGATTGGCTCGACGGCCCTGGCGCAGTACACCGTACGAACTGCGGGTAGCACGACCCACCTTCCCTGCCCCCCAGTTCACTGTAAAGGAGTGGTTGCTCAATGAAAGGTAAGATGATTTTTGGAGCGCTCCTGGTGAGCGTAGCTCTCTGTGGTCAGGGGTTCGGATTTGAGCTTCTGGACCGCATGTTAGGGCTGAATGGCGGTGGCTGCGGCGATTGCAAAGCTTGCGCCAAGGTCGCCTGCTGTGATCCTGCCGTAAAGGCCTGTTGTCCTGAACCGGCCTGCTGCGAAAAGCCGAACTGCTGTGACCAAAATTGCGGCAAGTGCAAGAAGTGCCGTCCCACACCGGTCCGCGATCTGTTCGCCGGCATGTTGGACCTCTTTGAATGCAAGGCCGTAGTGTGCAACGGCGACAATTGCTGTGAAGCCGCCAAGGCTTGCGACCCGGCTTGCTGCGCGAAGCCGCAGGCATGCTGCGATCCGGCTTGCTGTGAGAAGCCGAAGTGCTGCGAAAAGGCCTGCTGTGAAAAGTGCTGCAAGGTGAAAAAGTGCCGTAAGCAGTGCTGCCACGAAAAAGCCTGCTGCGACAAAGCCTGCTGCGAGAAGGCTTGCTGCGAGCCGACTTGCAAGCAGAAGTGCCACAAGCTGTATCGCCGGCCGGTATTGGAGCTGCTGGACTTCTTGTTCGGCGATAAAAATTGCTGCCAGAACGGCTGCGAAGCTGGATGCACCACCTGTGGTACCGTTGCTCCGGCTCCTAAGGGTCCTTCTGCGGCGCCCGAAGCGGCTCCGCTGCCCCAGGCCCCGAAGGCTGATCCTTCGGCTGCTTTGCCCAGCCGGGGTATCTATCAGGCTGCTCGCAGCTTGGTCCGGAATTAGACTGTAACCGCAGCCTAAGAGACAACGTCGGGTTCGTCCGAATCACTTTTCGGACGAACCCGCTCCTTTTACCCCCTCTTTTGCAGCAGCCAACCCTTGACGGCAATTGGTATAGGCGGTAAAATTCGCTTGTATTAAGCGGCTCTTTAATTTTCCGGTGCGGTCAGGGGGTGTCGGCTGTGCTGCCGGCCGATATTTCGGAAGGACCCGAAAGGATGCTTGTCCATAGGGTAGCAAAGGGGCTGATAATCCATTCGCCCGCAAAGCTCAATCTCTTTCTCGAGGTTTTGGCCAAACGCAACGATGGATACCATGAGATTGAAACCCTCATGTGTCCCATCAACCTGTTCGACACGCTTATTTTTCAGGACTTATCGGGGGGAAGAATACAATTTCGGTTTCGCCAAGCGACAAGAGCACAAAAGCCGCACGAAGACAAAATAACGCTTGTGCCTGACGGGGCAGACAATCTGGTGGTCAAGGCCGTGGAGTTGGTTCGCCGACGGCTGGGGATAACTCGGGGATCGCGAATTGGGTTAATTAAGCGGATTCCAGCGGGAGCGGGCTTGGGCGGGGGTTCCAGCGATGCTGCCGCTGCACTCTGGGCAGCCAATCATGTCTGGGAGCTGGGCCTTTCCGAAAGCGAACTGGCCGGCATGGCCGCAGAATTGGGCAGTGATGTGCCGTTTTTTCTTTCTCATGGTCCGGCGATATGTCGGGGCAGAGGTGAGAAAATCGTACCCGTGGCCTGGCCGGGAAAGCTACCGTTTGTTGTGGTTTGCCCGGCGGAAGGTCTTTCCACGGCGGCGGTTTACAATCACTGTTGCCCGGCCGGCGAGTCCGCTCGCCCGCTGCTGCCGCTGCTTACGGCATTACAAAGCGGACGGTGGTGGGAGGTAGGTCGCGGAATATGGAACCGCTTGCTGCAAACGGCGAAGGAGCTTTTACCTTTCTTAACGAAGATAGAAAAGGAATTAAGGGAATTGGGTTGTCTAGGATATGGGTTGAGTGGTAGCGGTGCTGCATACTTCGGACTTTGCCGCCATGCGCGGCACGCACGATATTGTGCGAAACGATTGCAGGCGAAAGGTTTTAACGCCCTGATTGCTTTACAAAGTTGCCACTAGGAAGCTCTTTTCGCAAGGAGACCGGTCGTGGAAATCACCGAGGTGCGCATCAAACTCAGGGAGGAACCGGGAGAACGGCTCCAGGCGTTTTGTTCGATTACCTTCGACGACGCCTTCGTCATCCGTGATCTGAAAATCATCGAAGGGGCAAACGGTCCTTTCGTGGCCATGCCCAGTCGAAAGCTTACCGCCCATTGTCCTCAATGCGGCTGCAAAAACCATCTTCGCGCGGCATACTGCAACCAGTGCGGCGTGAAGCTTCGTGAGCTGGCTGCGCCGAAAGATGAGGAAGGGCGGGTAAAGCTCTATGCCGACATCGCTCACCCGATCAACTCTGCTTGCCGAGAGATGATCCAACAACGGGTGATTCAGGCCTTCGAGGAAGAAAAAGCGCGGGCGAAACTGCCCGGCTATGTCTCGCGTTACGACGATCTTGATTCCGATTATGACGGCCAACCGCCGCCGCCGCACTCCAAGCCCGCCGCAGACTCTTCCACCACCGCCGCTAAACCGCAAGGGGAGCGCGCGGCGCAGCCAAAACACGGGCATCACGATAATTCGTCCGAGAAAGAGTTCGGCGCCGGCATCTTCGATTGAGTGCTCGGCCTTTTCCGTACATTCCGTCCTTATCGGCTCTTGCGCACGAGGTTCTGATTTTGCGCCTCCACCTTAGTCATGGACATAGGTTTCCAGGAACCTTGCGAGGCGGTGGAAGTCGCTGTCGGGCTGGATATAGCGAATTACCGTAAGCAAGGTATCCTGGTCCACCAGACGACTAAACGGCACGTAGTTTAGCTCCAACTGGCCGGAAACGGAAACCATCACGCCGTCCAAACGTTTCTCTACCAGGGCACGATACGCCCCCACGCCGAGCTGGCTGCCGAGCAAGACGTCGAAGGCCTGCGGCCGCGCACAACGGCATTCGTAGCCGAGCTGCAAGCCGGTTACTTTTCGTGTTTTGCCGGTTTGCCGCGTGTATTCCTGGGCTACGAGATCGGCGAATAAGCGCGCGAGATTCAACTTGGAGACGGCAATATGCCCGTGATCGTCCCGCGGTACGCCCTCAATATGGACATTGGGAAGCAATTCCGCCAAGCCTTCGGCGATTACGATCACGCCGAACTCCTTGCCTTCGGCCTCTTCACGGACGCGCATCGTGGCGACAATTCGCTTGATGACTTCCGGCAGGTTCACGACGCGGCGGGTAGTGCGTTGGCCGGTCTTCGAATCGACCACTTCTTCCGCAGCTTCATATTTTCCGGTGATGTCTTCGACGCTGATCACCAGGCTGGCTTCACCGGCGATAGCCGCCCCATAGGCCAGCCAACCGGCGCGACGGCCCATCGTCTCCGTGATAAAGTAACTTCGGGTGGACTCGGCATCGGCTAAGAGATTACGAATCTCGCCGGCCAGCACTTCTACGGCGGTAAAATAGCCGAACGTAAAGTCGATGCCGGTATAATCGTTGTCGATGGTTTTCGGCAAATGAACAATGGGCAGCCGCTTATGGCCGGGAGGGAGATGTTCCTGGAAAAGCTTCAGCTTGTTGGCCGTCTTCAGGGTGTCGTCGCCGCCGATGGAAATCAGCGCGTCGATGCCGAGAGAGAGCAGCGCTTCGTAAACGGCCTTCAGCGGGGCGGTCCGTTGAGGGTCTTTCAGATGGGCAGGCTCGGAGATGTTTTTGCCGGGATTGCTCCGCGAAGTGCCGATAAGTATGCCCTGGCTGTTTCGCGTGCGGCGGAGGAGTTTATGTGTGATGTAAATATAATCCCGCCCTTCGACCAGGGGATGGTCAGGACCATACTCCATCAGGTGGCTATAGCCGTGCAATATGCCATAAACCTCAATGTTGTTCCGCAAAAAGGAAGCGGCGGCGGTGGAAATCACGGCATTGGCGGCCGGCGCCGGCCCCCCAGCAAACAGAATACCCACCCGTTGAACCGACGATTGGAATAACGGCGGTCGAGACAAAGGACTACTCATTTTTTGCTCCACTCCTCACTCGCAAAAAAGGTGTTCGGCTCTCTTAAAGTATGCTTTATTTTTTGCGCAAACTCATATTTCTAACTACATTCACAGAAAACGTCAACCGTGCCGTGCCGGTAATTCCTGCGTAGCGTAATTGGCCGCTACAAGGCGGATTTTGCTTGACTTCACCGGCTGCGACACCTATTCTTTTTAGCAGGGGAAAGGGTTGAAAGTTTCGGCCATTTATTTCACAACCGGCAGAAAAAAATATCCTTCATTCCCGCCGCGTTTCTGCTACAACACCATACCGGTCTCAGCAACAGGAGATACACTATGCAGAATCCCCTTGTGCAAGTTGTTTCCACCAAGCGCTTATTCGTTCGCTTTCTGTTCGGGTTGGGCATGATAACTTTGTCGTTTCTAAAAGTCTCACCGACGGCTGCGTGTACGAGTATTCTTGTTACTCGCGGCGCTTCGGCCGACGGCTCGGTAATCATCACCTACAGTTGCGATGACGCCGGAGCGTACGCGCGGCTGGCTATTCACCCCGCGGCAGACCATAAGCCGGACGAAGTGGTAGAAATCGGCCGCGCGAAGATACCTCAGGTTCCGCATACTTACAAAACCATCGGCATCTTGATGAATGAGCACCAACTCTCCTTGGCCGAAACCACTTTCGGCGGTCGGCCGGAATTAGCCAATCCTGAAGGGCTACTGGATTATCCGCATTTGATGAAATTGGCGTTGGAACGCGCTCGCACCGCACGAGAAGCCATTCAAGTAATAACCCAGTTGGCTGAGGAATACGGCTATTGCGGGCCCGGCGAGTCGATTTCCATCGCCGATACGAAAGAGGCCTGGATTTTGGAAATCGTCGGCGCGGGACGCGGCGGAAAGGGGGCCGTTTGGGCGGCAGTACGCATCCCAGACGGGCATGTTTCCTGCCACGCCAACACCGCACGTATCGGCGAAATCATCCGCAACGACCCGAACAATTGTTTATTTAGCGCGAATGTGGAAAGTTTTGCGGTAGAAAAAGGCTGGTATGACCCGCAAAGCGGGCGGCCGTTTCGCTTTTACGAGGCCTACTGCCCACCCTCTCCGCTTTCCCGCCGCACGTGCGATGCGCGTGTCTGGAGCATCTTGCAGCGCGCCGCGCCGTCAAAATATTTATCCCCGGACTATTATCTCGGCCGACCTGGTTCGCATCCGTATCCTTTCTCGCTTCCACCGGACAAAAAGCTCTCGGTGGCTGATGTCTTCGCACTGATGCGCGACCATTTTGAAGGGACGGAATGGGATATGACGCAAGGCATAGACGCCGGTCCTTTCGGCTTGCCGCGACGCTGGCGGCCGTTGGTGTGGAAAGTCGATGGGGTGGAGTATGCCTGGCCCAGGCCGATTGCCACTCAGCAATCCGCCTTCACCAGTGTTACCCAATCGCGTGCGTGGCTGCCGGATGCCGTCGGTGGGTTGATCTGGTTCGGCGCGGACGATTGCTATACCTCCTGCTATTTGCCCTTCTATTGCGGCATCGACGGACTACCGAAGAGTTTTACCGTCGGCACTATCGAACGTTTTTCCTGGAACTCGGCGTGGTGGGTTTTTAACTTCGTTTCCAATTATGCCAATCTGAAATACTCCTACATGGTTAAGGAGATTCAGGCCGCACAACAGGATGTGGAGTCTAATTTTCTCCAATTACAACCGGCAGTGGAAAAAGTGGCTGTCGAACTGGCTGCGACGGCGCCGAACCTACTGACACGATTCCTTACGGACTACTGCGTCTCCCATGCCGAGTTGACGGTGGAGCGCTGGCGGGCATTGGCCGAACATCTGGTTACAAAATACAACGACGGCTATATTCGCGACGCGGAAGGAAAATATCCGAACGTAGGCTACCCTGAATCCTGGCTGAGACGTGTAATTCAGGAGCGCGGGGAACTTTACCGCGTACCGGTGGAGAAGCCGGCCGAGGGGAGATAGCCTCACAAGTCCCCCGGCGCAGGTTATTTCTATCCTTGCGCTGGTTATGTGCCGCCGAATTGTTTGCGGCCGCGGCGGACGGCTTCTTCACGCGTCGGCGCGGTAATTTCATAGATCGCGTCCCACATCGTCTGTTGGGCTTCGTTCCAGGAGCAGCCGCGGCGCCCCATGGCGACTTTGGCGGTTTGATAGAGCTTCGCCTTCCCGAAACCCTTGGTTACCGCCCCTTCAATGTACCAACCGAAGGAGGGCAGAAACTTAGGCAGCAGTTTGCCGTTGGTCGCGACTACCGTCATTGCTCCGAGGTATGCGCCGGTGTTGAGCAGCACGCCGATGGAGGTTTTGGCATGGTCGCCGATCAGCGCGCCGACTTTGGTCGAGCCGGTGTTTATCGGCGTGCGGCCGTCAAGTATCACTGAAACATCGGAATAGTCATTTTTCAGGTCGCTATTGGTCGTCAGCGCGCCGAGATTCACCCACTGGCCGACGTAGGCATGACCTAAAAAGCCGTCGTGATATTTGTTCGAATAGCCGTGAATAATCGACTCTTCAACTTCTCCACCCACCCGGCAATAGGGACCGATGGAGTTGCCTTCCCGGCATTTGCAGCCGAGAAGCATGGAACAGCGGCCGATGTAACAGGGGCCTTCGAGACGGGTAAAGGGATGAATGACCGCGCCTTCGTCGATATACACCGGACCATGTTCGGCGTCTATGACCACCATCGGATGTACGACGGCGCCTGGGGCGATATACACATTTCGTTTTTCACCGCGAATGACAGTCGGTTCTTCCACGCGGCCTTCGACGCCCCATCGACCGGCGGCGGCGAAATCGAGCTTGATTTGTTCCGCGTTGGCCAGCACTAAATCCCAGGTGTAATTCCAGACGGCCAAACGGCCGGGAACGACCGGTAGTCGGGCTTTGGCCGAAGCGAGCAAGTTTTCTAATGAATCGGTGTTTAGCCGGCACAAATCCCCTTGTGGTATTCGCGCACAAAGCACCTCGCCGTCGTCGTCGAGCATCACACAGCTCGGTCCGGTTGCTTCCAGCGAAAACTCCGCAGCCTTCACCCGCCCGTCGAGCAACAGCAGGTCGTCACCTTGCAAGGCGGTGGAATCGTTCACCGGCTGCTCTACTTCTTGACGATAAACTTCGGCCATATAAGACGGGACAAAAAACGCCGTCGGCGGATTCCCCAGCTTGGCAATCAGCTTTTCGGCCAACGAAGTCATGCCGCAGCGCAGCGCGAAGATCGGCCGACTGAGCGAAAGCGGATGAAAATTAAGCCGGTTCTCGCCTTCTCGATCAAAAAGAATCAGTCGCATAAAGGCCGTACCTCAAGAAAAAAGCCTGCTGCTTGTATGAGGAGGAGAACCGGCTGGTCCTCCTCCCAAAATAGCATCAACTATATGGTTCGAGAAAACTAAGGGGCGTCAGGCATTTTCGCCTGAACCCACTCGTAATAATCCAGCATTTTCAGTTCGCCGGCCGCTTCACGGTCGATAATGAACATTGCATCCCGGTGAAGCTGTAGCGCGCTGGCGGTAACCATGCTCGTTACCGGCCCCTCGATGGCCGCCGCTACGGCCCAGGCTTTCTTTTTACCGTTGGCCAGCAGGATGATTTTTCGGGCTTCGAGGATCGTGCCGACGCCCATCGTAATCGCATAGATGGGAACCTGGTCGGGAGAGTCGAAGAAGCGTGCATTATCTTCGATGGTCTGCTTGGCCAGGGTTTTAATTCGGGTGCGTGAGCCGAGAGAACTACCCGGCTCGTTGAAGGCGATATGCCCGTCCGACCCGATGCCGAGAATCTGCAAATCAATGCCGCCGCACTCTTTGATCCGCTGTTCATACCAGGCACAAAAAGCGGCGTAATTGTCCGTAGTACCTGACGGGATGTAGATGTTTTGCTTGGGAATGTTCACATGGCGGAAGAAGTTTTCATGCATGAAATAGTGATAGCTTTGCGGATGACGCTGCGGCAAGCCGACATATTCGTCGAGGTTGAAGGTGGTTACCTGGGAAAAATCCAGTCCCTCTTCTTTGTGCATCCGCACCAACTCTTGATACAGCCCCAAGGGCGTGGAGCCGGTGGCCAAGCCCAACACGGCGTTGGGTTTGGAATTGAGCGTTCGCGCCACCACCCGCGCCGCACATTTACTCATTTCCGCTGCATTTTCCGTAACAATGACTTCCATCTTTTCAAACCTCCTGTCCGTTGAGTCAAGAAAGTAAGAATAATCCAGGAAGAATCGCGCAAAGTATTTGTTTCCCGCCGTATAAAGGCTATTTCAAGTGGGCGGCAATAAAATCCACTGCCGCACCCACGTTCTGCACCTCCAGGGCGGCATTTTCGTCCATCTCGATGCCGAACTCGTTCTCAAAGGCGGCCACCAATTCGACGGATTGCATGCTTTCCGCGCCGAGATCGAAGACGAAATTGCTTTCCGGCGTAACCATTTCCGGTTCCACGCCCAGCACGCGGCAAACCACCTTCACCACACGACGTTCCACTTCATTGCGATCCATGTGTTTCCTCCCCGACGCTTCAGATTATGACTGCAAAAACCACAAAACACAGCTACGCCAGCCGGATACGGGCATCGGCAGGAACATTGCCGTTTGGCCCTGCTCCGGCGATTAAGGGGTTGATATCCAGTTCTGCAATCCGCTCGAAATCGGCAACCAGTTGGCCGACGCGAACCAAACATTCCTCGATTCCCTGAACATCCACCGGCGGCCGGCCGCGAGCACCTTCCAAAAGCCGGAAGGCTTTCACCTGACGGACCATTCTTCCGGCAGCAACGGCATCAATCGGCGCCAGCGCAAACGTTACATCGCCGAACAGCTCAACATAAATCCCGCCCAGCCCGAACATCAGCGTCGGACCGAAGGCAGGATCGCGCTTCGCTCCGATAATCAACTCATAACCCGATGGAATCATGGGCCGGACGAGGATTCCGCGGACCTCCGCCTGCGGCGCCACCTTACCTATTCTCTCCCACATCTCCGAAAATGCAATGCGGACTTCGGTTTCGTCGGCCAGGTTTAATGCGATTCCACCGACCTCAGTCTTGTGGAAAATCTGCGGGCTGACAATGCGCAAGACCACGGGAAAACCGACGCTTTTTGCGAAGTCAACTGCCTCGTCGGCATTCCGACAAAGCTTATTGGGCGGCACGTTTAATCCATAGGCCTGCAACACGGCCAGGGCTTGATCCTCGTCCAAATAGCCCGCCGAAGCCGCGTCGATGATTCGTCGTGCCGTTTCCTTATCCACAGGCAACGGTTGAAACTCTCCGCGCGGCTGAAGCCGCCACTGACGAATCTGCTCCACATGGGCCATCGCCTCGCAAGCCCATTCGGGAAGTATGTAATGCGGAATCTGGGCTTGCTGTAAAAGCTGGATGCCCGACTCTACATCCACCGCACCCATAAAAGAACAACATATAGGTTTTTTTAGGTTCTGACGAAACTTGCAGATGCCGCGTGCGATGGCTTCGATGTCGGTCATCGATTGCGGCGTGAGGATGACCAATATCTGATCGATGTTCGGATCGGCCGCCACGGCTTCCAACGCCGCAAGATAGCGGTCGGCGCGGGCATCGCCGATTACATCCACAGGGTTTTTCAAGTTGGCGGCGGCAGGCAAGGCGCCGCGCATCTTCTCCATGGTTTCCGGCACCAGCCGGGGAACGCTTAAGCCACAGCGAATGGCCGCATCTGTAGCCATGACTCCAGGGCCGCCGGCGTTGGTTACAATCGCCAGACGATTGCCTTCAGGCAAGGGCTGATAAGCGTAGAGCACCGCGGCATTGAACATTTCTTCGATACTACTGACGCGAATTATGCCTGCTTCGCGGAATACGGCGTCGCAGATGCTGTCCTCGCCGGCCAACGAGCCGGTATGACTTGCAGCAGCATCGGCACCTTGCGGCGTGCGGCCGGATTTGATCGCCAGAATCGGCTTCGGCTGCGGCCCACCGGTTACACGTCGTGCGGCTTCGATCAATCCGCGACCGTCCCGCAATTCCTCCAGATACAGCAGAATAATATCCGTTAAAGAGTCATGATACAGGTAGTCGAAAAGCTCGATTTCAGTAACGCCGGCCTTGTTCCCGAAACTGACGAATTTAGAAAAGCCGACTTGCTTGTGTCGGGCGTAATCGAGCACTGCCGTACACAATGCGCCGGACTGACTGAGAAAAGCAATCCGGCCGCACAACGGCATGTTCCGGGCAAAAGAGGCGTTCAGTCGCACTTTCGGATCGGTATTGATAACGCCCAGGCAGTTCGGCCCGATCAGAGAGATGCCATAATGGGAGCAGATTTCCTTGATTCGTTTTTCGCGCTCCGCACCCTGGGGTCCGACTTCCCGAAAGCCGGCGGAGATAACCACAGCAGCACGGACCCCTTTCTGGCCGCATTGTTCCAACGCCTTATCCACTACATTCGCCGGAAAGACAATCACTGCCAGGTCAACCGGCTCGTCGATGTCCAACACATACCGGTAGGCACGTACCGCGCAGATGCTGCGTTTCCCTGGAGCAACGGGATAAACCGTTCCCCGGTAGCCGCTGGAAAGAATATTGTAAAAAATGTCGTAGGGAACCGTGCCGGGAGTAGGCGTAACGCCTATCACTGCCACGCTTCTTGGGGAAAAAAGAGCTTCCAGCGGATGGTGCAGGCCGGCTTTCTCAGCCGAGGGTTCTGCTACAGAGACATTCATGGGCTTGGTAAAGGTTGTTTCATCGGGCCGCCCCTCTCACGGCCGAAAACCACGTCCTTTGCGAAATTGCTACTGTGCATTGAAGGAGTAAGTCTGTCAATGCCCGAAAAAGAATTTTCTGAATTTTCGCACTCGCAACACTTCTTCGTGGCACCTTGCGACCGGCAAACAGGATTTGCTAGGATACAAGAGCTTTCGGAGAAACGTTTTACAAGCTTTTGTATCTATGGCGGAAGAAGAGATTTACATTACCGGCGTGGGGGTGGTTAGCCCGATCGGCATCGGCCGGGAGACATTTTGGCGTTCGCTCTGCGAGGGCCGCAGCGGGATTCGCCATCTGGACCTGCCGGACGAGCCGCCGTTGTATCCTCCCATCGGCGGAGCTGTCGTGGACTTCGACCCGAAGCAATACGTCCGCCAGCGAAAGAGCTTGAAAGTCATGAGCCGCGACATTCAATTGGCCTGCGCCGCCGCAGAATTGGCTGCCGCCGACGCCAAATCGACTGCCGGCGCCTTCGACCCCGATCGACTGGGCGTGGTTTTCGGGGCAGGCATGATTCCTTGCGAGTTGGAAGAGCTGGTCGGAACGTATCGCGCCTGTATGCTGGATGGGAAGTTTGATTTTCGCCGGTGGGGAACAGCCGCCATGTCGGAACTGTTTCCCCTGTGGATGCTGAAATACTTGCCCAACATGCCGGCCTGCCACATCGGCATCGCCCTGGATGCACGTGGGCCGAACAATACAATTACGCTGGGCGATATGTCCGGCATTTCGGCGATAGCCGAAGCGGAACGCACCTTGCAGCGGAAGCAGGCCGATGGAATCATCACCGGCGGAGTCGGCGTCCAATTGCATCCCGCGGCGTGGGTGCGCAATCATATTTACCCCCTTTCTCGGCGCGGCGATTGCCCGTCGGCTGCTTCTCGACCATTCGACGCCCTGCGAGACGGCCAGGTAGTCGGCGAAGGGGCAGGTGCGCTGTTTTTGGAACGTGCGGAACATGCCCGCGCACGCGGAATCGCGCCCATCGCTCGCTTTTGCGGAGCCGCGGCCGTCTTCCAGCCCCCCCGACCGAATCAGCCGCCTCAGTCTGATGCCATCCGCCGAGCGATAACGACCCTGCTGAAAAAGACAGGCCTGAAATCAGAGGAGATCGGGCTGGTAGTCGCTCATGGGCTAAGCACTATCCTGGATGACCGACTCGAGGCGCAAGCAATCCGAGACGTGCTCGGCGAGGCGCCGGTAACCGCGCCGAAAAGTTATTTCGGCCACTTGGCCGCAGGGGCAGGCGCTTTGGAAACAGTGCTGGCTGCGCTGGCGATTCAACAGCGGTTGGCCCCCCCGACGTTGAACTACGAAACGCCCGACCCCTTATGTCCCGTCAATGTGATTCATGGTCGGCCGATGCCTCTGACTCGCTCTATCGTCCTGGTCCTCGCCCACAGCTCTCAGGGCCAGGCGGCAGCACTCGCTTTGAGCAGCATATAATCTTTTCAGGTCGAATATGCCGCAGGTACGATGGGAGTTACGGGCTTATTGGCAAAGTGTATAATTACCATAGATGCCCTATGCGAATCCTGGTGGTCGATGACGAAAAAATCAAGCGCGTAACCCTGGCCGATGATCTCACGGCACAAGGCCATGAAGTGCTTACGGCCGCGGATGGGAGCGAGGCCCTGGAGCTGCTCGCCGTCGATCGTTTTGATGTCGTCTTGACCGATTTGAAGATGCCGCTCCCGGACGGTCTCGATCTTCTAAAGCATATCAAACAAGGGCCGTTCGCCGAGCATACGGAAGTCATCATTATGACCGCATACGGGAGCATCCCTGTGGCGGTCGAGGCGATTAAGCTCGGCGCCCTGGATTTTTTGACGAAGCCCTTCCGCAACGAAGACGTTCTGCCACTCCTCTCCCGAATCGAGCGAAAGCGACAGCAACAAAAAACCGACCGCCGATCTTTTTTCTCGGCGGCGGAAGTGGAGGCGGCGTTTATCGGGCTTTCGCCGGCCATTACCCGTGTCAAGCGACTGATGGAAATCGCCGCCAAAACCGACGCCAACGTCTTGCTCTGCGGCGAAACCGGCGTCGGCAAAGACCTCGCGGCTACGCTCATCCATCGCAACTCATACCGCCAGGCGTTTCCCTTTGTAAAGGTCGGCTGCACCTTACTCTCGCCCCAGCTTATCGAAAGCGAGCTATACGGCCATGAAAAAGGGGCTTTTACAGGCGCCGAACGACAAAGGCCGGGCCGCTTTGAAATCGCCGAAGGCGGCACACTCTATCTCGATGATGTGGACGATGTGCCGCTGGAGCAACAGGCCAAATTGCTGCGGGCGATCGAAGAAAAAATCTACGAACGCGTCGGCGGCACCACGCCGCTGAAGGCCAACGTGCGGATCATTGCCTCGACCAAACGCAATTTGCTGCAAAAAATCGGCGAAGGCGCTTTTCGGGAAGACTTGTACTATCGTTTGGACGTGCTGCGGATCGTCATTCCGCCCTTGCGCGAACGGTTGGAAGACGTGCCTCCGTTGGTGGAACATCTGTTAAAACGCATCGCCGGTCGAAAGCCCTGCCGCATCGAGCCTGCGACCATGCAATTGCTCTTAGGGTACCATTGGCCCGGTAATGTCCGCGAGTTATATCATACGCTGGAAAGGGCGTTTCTGCTGAGCACCGGGGAAACCATTTCCGCAGACGTGCTTGCCGGCGAAATCGGCGGCCCGGAACTCAATCCGCGCAACGGCCCCGGCGACTTCCAGTCCGTCATCGAACAAACCGAACGGCAATTGCTCTTGCAAGCGTTGCGGGAATCGGGCGGAAACAAGACCGCCGCCGCCGCGGCCTTGGGCATGAAGCCTTCTACTTTCCGCGACAAACTTGCCAAACACGGCTTGGGTTAAGCAAACGCCGGCGTACGCTTCACTCTGTCGGCTTTATCTGCAACAGCACACTTTCCGCCCCGGAATCCGGCAACCGATAGGTGTAAAGCTTCCGCATGGCCAGGTTCTGCATCAGGCCGTAATGTCGGGCTTCGCCGCGCTCCGAGAGCCAGCTCGGTCCTTTCAAGATCAACAGCCGACCGAATGCTCCCCAATGCGGTCGGAACCATTCCAAGAGCGCGCGTAACTTGCCTACCGCCCGAACCACAAGCGTATCGAAGCGTTGCTCCTTGAGCACCTCCTCCGCTCTGACGGCGTAAACAGGCGTAGTCAGACCGAGCTGGGAAACAATATCCTTCAGCACATTAGCTCTCTTGCCCACGGATTCGCTCAAAGAGACTTGTAAGTCCGGCCGGAGAATGGCCAGAACTACGCCGGGCACTCCGCCGCCGCTGCCGACGTCCAACACCCTTTCTCCCTCGTCCAAAAAGCGAGCAAAAATCATACTATCCAGGACATCCCGAGCGGCGAATTTTTCATAAGTTGTGTGCCTGGTGAGATTAAGCTTTTCGTTCCAGGCCCACAGCAGCTCGCGGTAGCGATCCAGGAGCACCAGGTGTTCCGGCGGGAGACTAAGGTCATATTTTGCCAGAGTTTCCGCTAATTTGTCCGCCGACGAGTTAAGCATAGAAGCTCCGCAAGGTGGAAGATTAGGAGAGATTGCTTTCCATTATTCTTTCATTGCCGGCAAACCCGATTATACGGTTACAAAATCTTCGGCTACTTCAGTATAATGAAGAGCACATCTGTTTGAGGAGAGCGTCGGCTTATGCTCTTGAATCGAGAAGAATACATCGAGCAAGCCTATTTCTTTCGGACCTTGCGGGAGCGGATGCAGCAGGATATGTCCACCCAGGACCTTCTGGCTTCAATACGCCGGGAGATTTTGACGACCACGATGCTGCCTTATGCTCTGGACTTTATGGCCGGCGAACTTCGTTTGACCGGGGGGTTCGCCACCGCCATGGCCCGACTCCCGCACTACTTTACCCCCTTCCAAACTTACGTGATAAGCGAAGCGGAAAGAGCCGAAGGCCGCTTCGATTTTCGCATTGCGCTGGAAATTTTGCAGCGCGAGGTGGAATATCTCGCCGCAGGCGCGACGCCGCAAGGACTCTTCTTCTACCAATTTGAAACCCTCTGTCGCAATCGGCTCGGCTACGATCGCGGACTGGAAGCCGTGGCCAAAGACCCGATGTACGACGAAGCCTGGCGCGAATGGATTCTGACTGTGCGGCGGCAGATCGGGCTGGTGGATTTCGCCGACATGATTTACGTGCGCAGCGAACTCTACAAAAAAACAAGAAAGAAAACCGACAAGCCGGTGCTTTTTGGAGAAAAAGAAGGACGCATCGCCCTCGCCAATCGAAGGAAAGACCCCCTCTATTTGTTTTCCGCTTTGCAGCGTCAACTGGGCTACCCTACCGTACCTCGGCCGCAGCCTGAGGATACACAGCGCTACCTTTTGCCGGCACTCCAGCGACGTATAGAACGGCTGGAAACGCGACTTGCTCTGCTCGAAGAGGAAATGCGCGGCGGGATAAATCTTTCGCGTTTCTACGCCGGTAAGGAAAACCACCCGCCCTCTTGACCACAGGTAAATACGGCCCGTTAAGAAAGCCTCTTTCGGTAGGCAGCCAAATGGGCGGAACATTCGCGCACGCGCCGCTCGACTTCCGCCAATAATTCGCGTTGGTTATAGGCGGCGAATTCGTGCGGAAAGATCGGCTTGCCGTAATGCACAGCTATTCTGCCGGGGCGGGGAAAACGTCGCCGGCGCGGCCAGGCGGCAAAGGCCCCATCGATTGCCGCAGGAAGGATGGCCGCCTGGGAACGAACCGCCAGGGTCGTAAATCCGGGTCGAAAAGGCGCAATCCGACCGTCGTAAGTTCGTGTCCCTTCTGGAAAAACCAGCAACATTTCGCCGCGCCGGAGCCGCCGGAGCGACTCCTTCAGCCCATCTATGCCGGAGCCTTCCAGGTCGATAGGAATTGCTCCCAGCGACGCAATCAGCCAGCGGAAGGGAGCAAAAGCAAATAGCGAGCGTCGCGCAAGATAGTTCATTTGCCGTGGGCAGCCCAGGCCGATTAGCGGCGGGTCTAAATGGCTTTGGTGATTAGAAACCACCAACACACCGCCTTTCGAGGGAATATTCTCTCTGCCGCTGTAACGCACTTGAAAAGCCAAGATTGCCGTAAGAGCGACCGGTCGGCGAAGTAGTTCATACCATGCCCTGCGGAAGAATGTTTCGCCTTCAGACCACTTTCTCAACTCTGCGCGCTTCATCTCGACGGAAATCATGGGAAGCAATCACCTTCGACCCGTTTGGAGCGAGGCACGTTTGCTATTGACAATCGTCATCAGGCGGTTGACCACTTCTTCCAGCGTAAGGCCGTCGGTGCAAACTTCCGTGGCGTCAGGAGCAGGCCGTAAGGCCCCGACGGGGCGCGAGGCGTCTTCCTCATCCCGACGTTGTTGTGCGGCCAGCACTTGCTCCAATGAAACCGGCTCGCCTTGTGCCTGCAAATCCCGAAAACGACGGCGGGCACGCTCCACAGGGCCGGCCGTAAGAAAAATCTTGCATTCCGCTTCGGGAAAGGCGACGGTTCCCTGGTCGCGTCCTTCGGTGACTACATTGTCCTTGCCGGCCAGTTCGCGTTGCTTACGAACCAGGTGTTCGCGGACCAAAGGATTGTCGGCAACATACCGCGTAACGGCCGTTATGTCCGAGCTTCGGATGGCTTCGCTTACGTCTTCCCCGTCCAGAAAAACCTGATCGCCCACCAAACGAATATCCAGGCGCTGTGCCAGTCGGGCGATGTCGTCGGCCAGCTCCCAGTCCAGCCCACGTCGCAATACCGCCAGGGCGACGGCGCGATACATCGCGCCGGTGTCAAGGTAACGAAAGCCCAGCCGCTGGGCCAGGGCCTTGGCTGCCGAACTTTTACCGGAACCTGCCGGCCCGTCAATGGTAATAATCACGGTCAGAAGAATCTCAAAAAACGCTTCTTAGTTTGATAACCCGCTTATTGTTAAATTGCATGGTATCTTACAACCGCAACTCAGAAAAGGGCTGTTTTTCTGAGGCAGGTTCTTAATCTGTGGTCAAAGACGGATGCGCCTCTACTGCACGCGGCAAATAAAACACTTCAAATATTCGGTATCGAGGCAGGCGGTGTTCAGCGGATGATCAGGCGCGGCGCCGCGTTGTTCGAGGATTTGGATTTCCCGGCCTGTCTGTTGGGCCACACCGATGAGCATTTTGAAAAAATCTTCCCGGCCTACATGGCCGGAACAGCAACAGGTAACCAAAATTCCGTCCGCTTCCAGCAGTCCGATCGCCAGACGATTGAGCCAATGATACGCCTGTAATGCTTCTTTCACAGTACGACGGCTTCGGGCGAACTTTGGCGGATCGAGCACCACGCCGCCGAAGCGCTCGCCGGCATCGAGCAACGCTTGTAAGGTTTGAAACGCCCTGCCGCGCTGAAAGCGCACGTTGGAAAGATGGTTCCTGGCGGCGTTTGCTTCGGCCAAGGCTACGGCTTCCCGACTAATGTCGATGCCCAGCACTTCGCGGGCGCCCAAGGCGGCAGCCGTCAGGCCGAATCCCCCACAATAACAAAACATGTCCAGCACCCGGCGATTACGGAAATAACGCGCCGCCGCGAGACGATTCTCCCGTTGATCGAGATAGAAGCCTGTTTTCTGCCCCTTTGCTAACTCCATTTCATACCCTAAACCGTGTTCTTCGATGATTACCGGTCCTGGCGGCGGCTCCCCCCAGTAGAGGCCCTCCTGCAATTCGATGCCTTCGGCCCGACAGACGTTTTGCTCGGTACGAACGAAGATGCCTTTGGGGCGTGTAAGGTCCACCAGCATCGGGGCGATTTGCGGCAGTCGTTGGGCCATGGCCAACGCCGTTATTTGAACCACTAAAAACTCGGCATAGCGATCAACCACCAAGCCGCTTAGATTGTCGCCTTCACTGAATACCAGTCTTGCGGCTTCCTGTGGTTGGTTATAACCGAGCTGTTCGCGGAGCCGGATTGCCGCTTCCAGCCGTCGCCGCCAGAAAACCTCGTCAATCTCTTCAGCTTGATTCCAGGAATAAAGCCGGACGCGAATCCGACTGCGACTGTTATAGACGCCGCGAGCAATAAACTTGCCCTTGTCGGAAAGCAAACCGACGACCTCGCCGTCGGCAGGCTCGCCTTCGACGTGGGCCACGGCCGAGGCAAGAACCCAGGGATGCCGGGCGTAAAAAGGGCCAGCCTTGCGAGGTTTGAGAATGACTTGCTTCATGTCGGTCTTAATCCACGAAGGTTTGAGTTTAGAGGATTGGCGACTCCTCGGCAACGGCCTTGCGAAAGACGAAACAAACCGTCAAAATGTCTTTCTCCAATGCAACCTGCCTCAACCACCATCGACCCCTATGCTCCCTGGCGAATATCCAATTTTCGCCGCTACGTCTCGTGCTGGTTTTTAATGACCTTTTCCAAGCACATTGAGACATTGGCCGTAAGTGTTTATTTTGTAGATGTTTACGATGCCAGTCGGTCGTTGCTGGCGCTGGGGGCGATGGGACTGATACAGGCACTGCCGGTAATGCTCCTGGCCATTGCCGGCGGCCAGCTCGCCGACCGTTTCGACCGCCGACAGGTAATGATCTGCACACTTATGCTCAGTGTGCTGTCTTCCTTAGGCTTGCTTATTGTAGCCTTACTGGATGCCTCGCGCACCTGGATTTACTTATGCTTGGGCATCGGCGCCATCGGGCTGGCCCTGGGCAATCCCTCCCGCGCGGCGCTGCTTCCCCAACTGGTCCCACCCCCAGTGTTTCCCCGTGCCGTAATGTGGAACAGCTCAATTTTTTACGTTGCTGCGGTCCTGGGGCCGATTGCCGGTGGGGCGATCCTCGGTATCTCGGCCGCGGATGTGGCCCCAACCGTCTCCGCCATGACGAGCACCAACCCGGCGCCGGCTTTTGCCCTGGTTCTTTGCTGCCGCCTGATCGCCGTACTGGCCATCAGTCTTGTTCGCCATCGGCAGGTCAATCATATTCGTGAGTCGATTTCCTGGGAAAGCGTTATCGCCGGCATTCGCTTTGTGCGCCAAACCAAGCTGATTCTGGCTACGATCACGCTCGACCTTTTCGCCGTGCTCTTAGGCGGCGCGCCCTATTTGCTGCCGTACTACGCAAAATATATTCTCGAAGTCGGTTCCACGGAGTTGGGGCTGCTGCGTTCCGCCGACGCCGTCGGGGCGATCTGCATGGTAGTGCTCCTGGCACATCGACCGCCGCTGCGACGCGCCGGCGTTACTTTACTTTGGGCGGTAGCGGGTTTCGGCGCAGCCTGGGCGATCTTCGGCCTTTCCCGCTGTTTCTGGCTTTCTCTGGCCATGATGTTTCTCGTCGGAGCACTGGATAACATTAGCGTGGTTGTCCGCCATACGCTCGTGCAAACGCTGACGCCGGACCACATGCGCGGCCGCGTTTCCGCCGTACAGGGCGTGTTCATCGTGGCCTCCAACGACCTCGGCGGATTCGAATCCGGCTTGACGGCATGGCTTTTCGGGCCGCTCCTTTCGGTGGTCGGCGGCGGGATTGCAGCCATCCTGGTCGTGCTGATTGCTCTGCGGCTCTGGCCGGAGATTCTTTCCATCGGTTCGCTCGGCTCACTTCAGCCCGTCATGCCCACCGAACCGGAACGCGGGACTTCCTAGCCATGAGTTTCCTGGAGAAGTGCGGCGGCGGGGACTAGCCGAGCTTTCTTCTTCTCGCTACAGTGAATTTTTATTTCCCGCATCCTACGGAGTGATAGCTTGGAAGGAGTGGAGCTTTCGTCATGAGCAATGGAAAACGAACCGGAGCAACCGATTTCATTCGTGCCGTCATCGAGGAGGATTTACGCACCGGTAAATATGGCGGCCGCGTGCATACGCGCTTTCCGCCGGAACCCAATGGCTATTTGCATATCGGCCACGCCAAATCCATTTGCCTCAATTTCGGCATCGCCCAGGAATACGGCGGCCTCTGCAACCTGCGCTTCGACGACACCAACCCCAGCAAAGAAGAAACGGAATATGTCGAGTCGATTATGGAAGATGTGAGGTGGTTGGGCTTTGATTGGGGCGATCGCCTGTACTACGCCTCCGACTACTTTGATCAGCTTTATCAATGGGCGGTGGAACTGATTAAGAAGGGCAAGGCCTACGTCTGCGATCTTTCGGCCGAAGAAATCCGCCAAACTCGCGGCACACTGACCATGCCAGGCATAAACAGCCCTTACCGCGATCGCTCGGTGGAAGAAAATTTGGACCTTTTCGCGCGGATGCGGGCTGGCGAGTTTCCCGACGGCTCCCGCACCTTGCGGGCGAAAATCGACATGGCTTCGCCGAACTTGAACCTCCGCGATCCTGTGATGTACCGCATCCTTCACGCCACACATCACCGTACCGGCGACCGCTGGTGCATCTACCCCACCTACGACTTCGCCCACGGCCAGTCGGATTCGATTGAAGGCATTACGCACTCGATTTGCACCCTGGAGTTTGAGAATCATCGGCCGCTGTATGACTGGTTTATTCGGGAACTGGGCATCCACGCTCCCCAGCAAATCGAGTTTGCACGATTGAACCTGACCTACACGGTGATGAGCAAACGACGCTTGTTGGAATTAGTGCGCGAAGGCCATGTACGCGGCTGGGACGATCCGCGAATGCCCACAATCTGCGGCCTGCGACGTCGCGGTTATACACCGGAGGCGATCCGCGACTTTTGTGCACGCATCGGCGTTTCCAAAGTGGATAGCACGGTGGACATCGCTCTACTGGAACACTGCCTTCGAGAGGATTTGAATCGCCGGGCGCCGCGCGTGATGGGTGTGCTCCGGCCGATAAAACTGATCATCGACAATTATCCGGCCGATCGTGTGGAATACCTCCCGGCCATAAACAACCCAGAAGACCCAAGCATGGGCGAACGCGAAGTCCCCTTTTCCCGCGAACTCTACATCGAAGAAGACGACTTCCGTGAATCGCCGCCGAAAAAATACTATCGTCTCGCCCCAGGCCGGGAAGTCCGTTTGCGATATGCCTATTTTGTCCGCTGCGAAAGTGTGGTCAAAGACCCTGCTACCGGAAAGGTGGTCGAAGTCCATTGCACCTACGATCCGGCAACTCGCGGCGGCGGCGCCCCGGACGGCCGAAAAGTGAAAGGCGCGATTCATTGGGTTTCCGTGCCGCACGCCCTGCCGGTGGAATTTCGTTTATATGAACATTTGTTCACAAAGCCGGACCCCGACGATGCGCCGCCGGGCCTGGACTATAAGGCCAATTTGAACCCGCATTCCTTGCAACAATTGACGAACTGTTTTGTGGAGCCGAGTCTGCGCGGCGCCCCTGTAGGCAGCCGTTATCAGTTCGAGCGGTTAGGCTATTTCTGTGTCGATCCGGACTCCACGCCGGATGCCCTGGTCTTCAACCGCACCGTCCCGCTGGTGGACACCTGGGCGAAGATTGAAAAGAAAGAACAAGCCCAACCATAAACCAGCTTTGTTTTCTTCACGAAAAAGAGAAGAGGACGGCTGATAAGAAAACCACGTGGAAAAACCACACTCAGTGCCGAAGGGGGGAGTTGAACCCCCACGCCCTAAACGGGCACTAGGTCCTGAACCTAGCGCGTCTGCCAATTCCGCCACTTCGGCTCGGCCTAGGTGGGCTTCGCTCAAGCCTACAATATGCTGCTTTCCGGGCGAATGCTCTCTCCTAAAAACACCCGGCCAACGCAGCCGGCAAACTTCTCGCCCACCCTTCAGTGATATTATTAAAACATCAGGTGGAAAAAGCAAGTACCTCGAGAGAGCAGCCGGTTGCCAGCGGCGGGAGTCTTTTCCTCTGGAGAATCCTGCCACAAGGGAAAGCGCAGGTGAGTTTTCCGGTTGAGAAAGATAAAACGGCCGCAAGAGAAGCTTCGCTGATTTACCGCCTGCCAAAGTTTGCCTGACCCCTCAGCTCCACAATTTTTAACGTGCTTAGCGGCTGAAGATGGCCGTTTATTGCTTGCCCACCGGCGGAAGGGAGTTATGTTTGCAAGGAGCAAATTTTTCGGTGAAGGAAGTGCAGGAGGCTGAAAAATGCCTAAACCAGCAACCGTGTTTCTCGGCATAGCGGTTGTCGCCGGCTCACTTGCCTTTAATATCGTCCGCTATCCCATCGTCGGCCGGATGCTCGCCAACGAACCGCTTTTTGCGGCTAACGCCGTAAGCCATAAACAGGAAGAGCCGTCGCAAAAAGCACCGGCGACGGAAGCTGCTTTGATGAAAGCAACTTTGACGGAGGCAGACACGCCGGTGGCCCTATCCCCTCATGTTGATCCAGAGCAAAGCAGCGTGATTCCTCTGGCTGAGCAACCGGAAGAGCAAGCCGGCCTCTCAGAGCAACCTGCTCCGGCGTCGCAACAAACAATCGGTGATGAATCGAGAGCCAAGGAGGCCGCCCTACCGGAACTCCTGGCGGAGAAAAACCGACCCATTAACGGCGACCGGCCGCTCGTGCCTGTAACCATGATGCCTCCGACCGGTCAAAACAGGATGCCGCCAAAAACAGGCGAAGTAGTGCGACGTTTGCCGCCGGTAGAAAACAGCTCTCCCGTTTCACCAGCAGCGCTTTATCGTCTGCCGGAAGGGCGTTGGCCGACTTATCCGAGCACCGGCCTGGAATAAGGCTCGCTATTGTCGGGCCGGTCGCCAGCCTTCGTCGTCCGACTGGGGCAAGTAGGAGACCGTCCGCAGAATCCGGCCTTGCTCCTGCCCGCGACTTTCAATTTTCCGCAACGGCATGGCGGCCGTCCGATTGTTCGGGTCCGGCAGCAACGGCACCGGCGAAGAGTTCAGTTGGTGTTCCGTTTGCGGAATCGGCTTTAGGTCCGGCCCTTCTACCGCCGGTTTTTCGCTTTCCTGCCGGAAGGTTTTCGGCGGAGTTTGCGAAGCTGCAGGCGATTCTGTAGCCGAAGGCGGCGCAGATGCCGTCGCCGGCGCAGCACTACTGCATGAGGCACAACCGGAAGCCGGAGCTCCATAAAGTACGCCATCCGTACACGGTGGATAGCTTACGCAAGGCACAGGGCTGAGATAATACGTCGCTTGCGGCACGAAAACCGCCCTGTATGTCGAATACGGAACCAGGCGTGTTTCATACGTGCCCTGGAACGGCCGATAAGTAGTTGCCGGATAGCCTGAGACGACGCGCCAGGAACGCCAGGGCCGATAGGTTGTCCAGGTCGCCGGGTAAAGTGCGCGATAAACTACCGTAGGCATGTAGTAAGTTTGCGGCACACAAGGCGCACAAGCCGTATCTATTGCCGGCGGACAACTCGGCTCGCAGCACGGAGCACAATAACTCGGCGCAACAACTGCCGGGGCAGGAGCCGCCGGCACAACCTGAGCGGGCAGGAAAGGCGGAGAATATGTCGTAATCGAAGGCGGCGTCGGACCGAAGAGACAATCCCACAGTCGGCCCGCACTGCTTACCGCCGGCGCAAAAACGATTGCCGCTACTACTGCGAAAACAGCCGTAAGTCTAAGGATTCGAAGCATGTCTTTTTCTCCAGAGTAAGAAAAGGTCATCCCTTGTTCATCAAACCATTTTGTTCATAAGCAGTCAAGGAATAAGACTCTGTTATTTTGGATTAGCCGAAAGCCGACTTTTCCGATTGCATGAACTTTGCGAGTCAGGCAATCTTTGCCGGCAAATCCAACCGAAAAAAACTCGCCGATTTCCCGATAAGCTTTGATTCTTATTTTAATTCTAGCTTGTTTTTTAACCGAAGAGCGAGGAAGGGGCAGGTTCAGCACCGAAAAGGCCAAAAAAAGATCGGCGCGTTTGCCGCTCAGGACGTGCGACGTGCTGAAGCACGCTCATAGAGCTGCGGCCGACGGCCGACATTGTTAGCTCGCGAATTGGCATGGCGTCCCATCAAGTGGCAAGCGCGCCGAGAGACAGACTACCCGATTCTGCGATAGAGTCCTCCTTCTTAAAAGAGACCGAGAAACTAGAACCCCAGCTCGCCTTTCCAAAACTCTGCTCGAAGGAGCAACGAGCAGAAGGCTTGTCGGGCGAACTACGACGGCGGCCGCGGTCGCGGCGGATAGGGCGGCAGAGCCAGCCAATCGACCAGTCCGGCCTGGATTTGCTCCTGCTGCTGCCGAAGGCGGCGGCGACGATTCAGGGCGCTCAGTTGCCGGCTGAGCGCCCCGAGAATCGTACCGGAGCGCGGCAGCCGCATGTCACTCCGTTGAAGCCACAGGTATCGTGATTGTCCAATGGGTCGGAGCATACTTTTATATGCCCGATGGCTCACAAAAGTCAAAAAAAGATTCAAGAAAAACAGGCGGAAAAACGACAATTTTTCGCGCCGAAAGTCGCGCCTTCGCCAAAGGCGACAAGGCTTCAGCAACCGCTATGGTCGCAGAGGAAAAGCTGGAAAAGAGGGAACAAAAAATCAGGGTAAAAAAGATTATTAGTGGGCGAGCAAGTCGTCAAAATCGCGCAGGTGATAATCGATGCCCACGAAATCCAGCACCTGCACCAGCGCCCGTAGGGCCACGCCCATCCCATCCGGCCCGCTGACACCGCCGAATTGTCCGCCGCTTTTCAGATGCGGTTCGAGATCGAGGAAAACGCCCGGCACGCCGTGTCGCTGAAGTCTCACTTCTAAGGCAGGCAGGTGGCGGCTAAAATCGCGGAGGATTTCGGCGTAGCACCCTTGCCCTCTATCCGCAGGTGTAAAATGAGCCAGTGCGGCCTCATCGACATGCTTGCCCTTTTCTGCGGCGAGCGCAGGGCCGTAATAATCCTTGATGTGCATCCAGCCCAGCCCGGGACGCATAGCCAGATATTGCTCAAACACTTCCGCCGACGAATAGCCCTGTACCAGGATGTTGGCGGCATCGAAAACCAGCAATAAGGTGGGATGTTTGATTTGGCGATGGATTTCAGCGAGCAACCAGCCGTTCCGTCCCACCAAGTTGGCCTCGACTTCAAGACCGAAAAACACGTCCTCCCGATGGCAAAGCTCGGTGATTTTGCCCAATTGGTCCACCGCCTGAGGCAAATATCGCTCCGGTTCTTCGCCCTTCGGCGGATAAAAGGAAAAGCCGCGAATCAATTTAGCGTCGAAAGCGTGGGCAAGGCGACAAGCTTTCTGCACATCACGAGCAAGGTATTGCTTAAACGGCACATACACATTGCTTGTCCCATCGTCCACATCGCAAAGCTTCACCTTGCCGATCGGCGAGGCAATCGACGAAACCCGCATCCCATATTCATTTTGCAAGCGACGAAGTTTGCCGACTTCCTGTCGGGTGAGCTTCATCACATTCTTCACCCCCCCGCCGACGTCGATGAACCGCAAGCTGTAGTACTGCAAACCCAGTGCGGCAAAGACGGAAAACTGCTCCACGGCGGTCTTTTGATGCGCAGCTTCGTCGGCAAAACCGGAAATAATCACCCGGGGCTTCGTAACTTTCGCCGGCATGTCTCTGTTCCTCATCTCTCAGTGAACTTCACAGAAAACCGTGGCGCCATGTTAATCGGCAATTGGTTCAGGTGAAGCCTGACGATGGACGACCACCACCGTCGTCGTGATTCCGCCGCGAGGAGTGAAAGTCGCCGAGAGCTTTAAGCGCCGCGGTTGGAGCACGGCCACAAGATCATCAAGAATCCGATTTACGGCAGCCTCGTAAAAAATCCCTTCGTTGCGGTATTGTTGCAAATACAGTTTCAAGCTCTTCAACTCCACGCACCTGGCATCCGGCACGTATCGAATTGTCAGCGCGCCGAAGTCCGGCTGGCCGGTTCGGGGACATAGGGAGGTAAACTCGGGACAAACAATTTTGATGGTATAATCCCGCTGCGGATAGGGATTATCGAAGGTTTCCAGCTTTCGGCGAAAGTCTTCCACGATTGCCGCCTCCTCAGACTTTACCCTGACCATACATTGTGGCATGATAAAAGTTAGGGACACGAAGGGCAAGAGATTGCGCCATTTTCTCCCTCAAAATCTTTCCTTTAGCAGAAAGAAAGCAGCCAAAATGTCCGCGCCAACAGCGGCCAAGACGACAAACAGCGAATCTGCCTGCCTGCCGGCCGTGGTGTTGCTCTCCGGTGGCATGGACTCGGCCACAACGGCAGCCATAGCCGGCCGCGAGGGCTTCTCACTGCACGCCTTAACAGTGGATTATGGCCAACGACACCGTTGGGAATTAGCCGCTGCGCGACGTCTGGCTGAAGCCTTAAACTGCAAAGAACATCTCGTGCTGAAGGTGGATTTGGCCCAGCTGGGCGGCAGCGCTTTGACGGACCAAATCGAAGTGCCGAAAGGGCGGCCTCTTTCCCTCCCACCATCAAGCATTCCCATCACCTACGTGCCTGCGCGAAACACGGTGCTTCTCTCGCTGGCCCTGGCTTACGCCGAGGTCATCTCCGCAGCGGACATCTTCATCGGCGTGAATGCCGTGGACTATAGCGGCTATCCTGATTGCCGACCGGAGTTTCTCGCCGCTTTCGAGAAGCTGGCCGCCCTGGCCACCAAGGCCGGCGTAGAAGGCTGCTTGAAGTTCCGCATCCACGCTCCCCTCATAAACCTCTCCAAGGCGGAAATTATTCGCCGGGGCGTGGCGCTGGGCGTGGATTATCGACTGACGCATAGTTGCTACGATCCTGACGCCGCAGGTCGCCCTTGCGGCCAGTGCGATGCTTGCCGCCTGCGACTCAAAGGCTTTGCCGAAGCCGGACTGAAAGACCCGCTTGTTTATCAAACCGCTGAAACCGAATGAAGCCGCGCATAATAAACTGAACACTCATGCTGGTCGCCGAAATTTTTCGTTCACTTCAAGGCGAAGGCCGTTTGACCGGCACGGAAAGCGTTTTCGTTCGTTTCAGCGGCTGCAACCTTCGTTGCGGCTATTGCGACACGCCCTACGCCTCCTGGTCGCCGGAGGGCGAAGACCTTTCGGTTTCTGAAATTCTGGAGCGTATCGACGAGCTGAGCCGCGGACCGTCGCCGCCGCATGTGCAACAAGCAAAGAAGCGGTTTTTTCCCCCGCCTTGCGAAGAACGCCGCACGTCTTCTGCTGCGGAAGCCCCTGTGCGCCATGTCGTGCTCACGGGCGGCGAACCGATGCTCTTCGCCGAACTGATTCCGCTTACCGTAGGTCTGCACCAAAGGGGCCGGCATATCACGATTGAGACCGCCGGCACGCTCTATCTGCCCGTTAAATGCGATTTAATGTCCGTCAGCCCGAAGCTCTCGAACTCGATACCTCAAGGCGAAGGTTGGGAGAAATGGCGGCGGCGCCATGAGCTTCATCGTTATGACGCGGAAGCGATCCGTCGTTTGGCCGCAGAATACAATTGCCAATGGAAGTTCGTCATCGACGCCGTCGAAGATTGTCTGGAAGTCGAGGACTTTTTGGCCCGGCACACGGAAATCAATCGCCGCGATGTGATGCTTATGCCGCAGGGAATCGATATCGAGGCGTTAAAAGAAAAAGAGCGCTGGCTGGCTCCCTACTGCGCTGCACACGGCCTCCAATTCTGCCCCCGCAAGCAGATTGAATGGTTCGGCGTAGGGCGCGGCGTTTGAGCGAAAGAAGCCGGCTCCTTGTCGAGAAGTTCGCCCCGGAGGGTGTGAATCGGCTTTTCTAGCGGACTCGGCAGCGGAAACGCAAAATGCCGCCCTCGCCGGGTTTAAGCGGCTCGACAAGTTCGCAGCGGATGGAAAGCGAGTCATCTTCGTTTGCGGCTGTTGAAAACCGTGCTTCAAGACTGCACTGAGCGCTGTCAGGCACGTATTCCAAACGGCTGCAAAGGTTGTCGATGATTACCACGCGGACCAGCGTTTCCTCGCCGATATTGTCAAACCGGAAGGTGAAATCCACCTCTTCGCCCGATGCGGCGGCGGATGTCGATGCCGTCTTGACCAGCCGCAGCCGCGGAATGCCCGGCGGCGTGCAAACCGTATAGACGGCTAGGCTTGCATCGTATTTCACCTCCGCCAGAGCGCCGGTAGCATCGAGAATCACCTGAACCGCGGCATTATGCGTCCAGGCCAGGGCTGCTTCCGAGGCACGCGCCAGCAGCAAGGCTTCTTCCTGCTCATAGATGCCGTAGCGAATAAGTGCGAGATTTTCGTAGGGCTTGAAGCGGTCCTGAAACGCCCGCACAGGCAACGCCTCGGATAGCACACCATCGCCCTGCCGAGTATAAAAGGCCAGCGGCGGTCGGGCGGCACTCTGGTCGCCCAATTGAACATGTTGCTTGGCGGCGGCGACGATCTGCAACCGCGTCGGAGCGTCCAGCCCTTCCCGCTTATGGACCCCGCCCGCACGCGAACGTTCTTCATTCGCCGCCAAAGACAGCACCTGACGTACCGCGCCGAAGCGCGGGCTGTAAAGTCGGACCTCATTGCTGGGGACGACCAATTTGCGACCGTCGGCGGTTTCGCAGTGGGCTACGGCGTCTTCCGGCTCCACGCCGGATAATTCGCTGCGCCCATCAGCCGGTCGGCGGCGGTCTCCTCCATCGCGGAGATATTCTTCCGGCGGCCACGGTCGGGCCAAACCCGGCGGCGACCAGGGGCCTTGTGGCTCATACGGCAAAGGCGGGTCGGCCTCCATCTCTGCGAGACCGGCTTCCTCGTCCGCCGGACAGTTTTCCACCGTCATGGGAGGTCCGTAGGCCGCAGCAGGCATTACTGTTCCGGCGCTCGTCGGCCCCCCGGGCTTCTTCTGCTGCAATTCAGCGCTCCGACATGAGCAGAGCACCAGCACGCACAGGATAATCAGTAGCATGCGCCACGGGTCGGGCCGAGGATCGCTTTCCGGTATTCTCTGCATTACGTGTCGCACCGCTTCAAGCTTCCTTATATTCCCCTCTAGGCTCTTTTGTTTTTCTTTCTTGCAGCTTCCGGCGAACTGGGGAGCGGTTCCTCCGACGGCGGAGGCGGCAATATCTGGACACCGTTGCCTTCCTCCTTGTGCTTTGGAAGTTCCATTTTCGGCAGCGTGATATACGGCGGCGAACCGAAAAAGAAAAACGGATCCGGCCCTTGCTCCGGCAATCTTCCGCCCAGGCGCAAAATGGCCACCGGCCGACCGAGACTATCGGCTACGGCTAAGGGGTCGTCGCCGGGCGCCGCTTCGAACCAATTCTCACTCGACTTTTCGGCCCTCACAGGCAAAGCGCGGCCGGAATCTTCCACGAAAATGACCCGCGTTATGAACTTGCCTTCAGCGGCCAGCTTCAAATCTTCTTCGGTCAAGTCGATAGGGATGGCGAATCGCCACTCGTGGCCGATGGGTGTATAAAGCCGGTCGATCAGCTCGATGGTCGGAAAGACTTCTACGCCTTCAGCCAGTCGAATATTGGTTACTTTCAGGCGATAAACAGCGCCGATAAGCAAGCCCGCCCGAAGCGGTGTGTCCTGGGGCTGTTCAAAACAGTCGGCCTTTGACAAGGCGACTTGCACGCCGGCAGGGGCTTTGATTTCGACAGGTTGAAAATAGCCCGGCAAAGGACCACCACGCTGAAGTTTCCGGCTGCCCACCGCACCGGGCGGCAAGCGGGGATGATGCCAATAGTGGGGATTGTGCTGCTGCGCCGTCGCCGATGAAACCTGACTTAAGAAGCCGGCCACCCCTGATACGACGATGGCGGCAACCGTCAGAGATAATGTTCGCTTAATACCAATGAAAAAGACGTTCATTACTCGTCTTCCGTAGCCGAGGTCGGAAGGAAAAGGTTTTTGTCCGAAGTTTTGCAAAACCGCCGGATTGCTTCGCTGCTATTCCTCGGCGGCTTCCTGCTGGCCGTTATCGGCCTCATCTCCGCCTTCGCTGCCGTATTCGCCGTAATAATAGCCGTCATACGTATTGTTGCAGTTCGGCTTGATGCGCACCCAACGCTCGCACAACGGTTGCTTGAAGTAACCTGCCCCTAGTCGAGTGCGTTCGACAATCCGTGCGTGGTTAGCGGGACGAGGATAGCTGAAACCGGGCTTTTGCTTTACATCTAGGCGCACCCGATGCGTCGGTTCCGGCAGATGTACCCGCGTATGGTTTTTCATTACATGCTTTTGCAAGCCTGCCGGTATTCCCAGCGGCACATACGGCGGCCCCGGCAGACCGATAGGCGTACCGCACATCGGCATCCCCCACTGCGGAACCGTTACCCCGCCGATGTAACCGACCGGCATAGTGGTCGGGCAGCCGGTAGGTATGCCCAGCGGCGTTGCACCGGCCGGCGCACTCGGCTCAACCTCCGACTGATAAGATGCTGCTCTGACTTCCTCATCAGGCGAATAGGCCTCCGGCACCTGCAAATCCTTGTTGCCCAATCTCACGATAGCAAGAATCGCACCACGACGATCGGCTTCGATGATAGGGTCAACACCGGGGTCCAAGCGCGTGCTTACAAGCGTCTCCACGCCCGCAAGGGCCAGTTCCTGATATTCAGGATCAGGCAGGTAGATTACTTTCGTGACAAAATTGCCGCTCAACACCTGGTCGAAATCTTCCGGCGTAAATTGCACCGGAATCGCATTGTGGGCGAGGAAGGCTTCGGTGCGAGGCATTACCGGGCCTACCTCCAGGGTGGGATAGAGTTCCACACCGGGCCGACCGGGAATATTCGTCAGTTTCAGGCGGTAAATGGCTGCTTGAGGGAAGTTATACCGAGCAGGACAAACTAGCGGCTCGGAATCAAACATGCCCGGTGCGCTCACATCCCATTGCACCGTCATCCCTTCCGGTCCGACGAAGGCAATCTGTGAGGTCATGGCGGGCGACGGTACACCAGGCTCATACATCATCACCCCAGGCCCGGGTCCGTCCACGCCGGGACCAGGATGCATCAGCACTCCTGCCGGAGGCAAATTCTCCTTGCCAGGCGTTCGACAGCCGGCAATTGCCACACCCAATATCAGCAAGGCAATCAGGAAATAAGACCTCATAGTGTCCCCCCTCACATAGTCAAAAAACAGGCAAAGCCGCAACCCAATGCTCCTATTTCACGCTCCAAGAACACTCTTTGAGCGAAGAAAAACACTCTTCTGAGGTCTATTGGTCGGCGCGATACAACACGATTCTTTGGCAAATCCGGCAGGACTGGCAATAATTTCACCAGATTGCCTAGACACCCAATTTGTGCCCCTCAACCAAAACTACCTATTATTACACAAAATACACTTTTTGAGTGATTGAAATAAAACTCGATCAGTGTGGCTCAATTCCAAAAATGCAATCGCTGCGATACTGGGCAAAATAAGCGATCTAAAAAAAGAATCGCCTGCTAATGCTATTGAGTTATTCGGAAAAATCGGTTACAAGCCATCGGCAACTTTCTGCATTAGCCGAGCGTGGTTGTTTTTATCTGGCCGCATCTTGTTAGGGTCTTCACAGGAGGGGTCGCCACATGCACCTTCTAAGCATTGTTCTCTTGCAAATTTCCTATGCTGTGTGTGCTCAGACCGCTCAGAGCTTGACTACGTTCCCTTATCAAGCGGTCGTAGTCGCCGAAGAGGCTTATGTCAGAAGTGGACCGGGGGGAAGCTATTACCCAACGGAAAAGCTCAGCCGCGGCCAGACCGTAGAGGTTTACCGGCACGAGTCCGGCGGATGGTGTGCCATTCGACCAACGAATAGTAGCTTTTCTTGGTTATCCGACCGCCATGCAAAGCTGCTGGAAAACAATTTGGCAGTTGTGATTGAGGATGGAGCAGCCGCAAGGATCGGGAGCCGTTTGAGCGACGAACGCCATGTCGTGCAAGTTCGCTTACGGAAAGACGAGCTTGTCGAGGTGCTTGAACCGCCGGACAGCAACGGATGGATTAAAATCGCTCCGCCGTCAGGCGAATTTCGTTGGATTGCCGAAGCGGACGTTCAACCGCAGACTTCTTCAGAACCACCGCCGAACAAAGAAAAGCCGGAAACTCCCGCCGTGGACGATTCCGCTCAAAAGCCGACTCTTTCTGCCGAAGCCTTTCAGGCTGAACTGGGCCGACTTGAGCTGGAATTGACTGCCATGGTGCTTACCGATCCCAAGCGCTGGTTTTTCGATGCGCTCCGCGAACAGGCGAACCATTTGGTAGATGTTGCCGGAACAGCCGTGGCGCGAGGTCGGGCAAGAAATCTGGTTGCGAGAATCGCCCGTTTTGAAAATATCAAACAGCGCCAGGACGAGCTGCTTGCCAGGCAGGCCGAGATAAAACGCGCCGCCGTTGAAGAATACTTGGCCAAACGAACCCGCGAGCCTGTCGAACATCTTCAGCCGCAAGCAGAAGTAGCAGGACGTTTCGACGGCACAGGCAGGCTAATTCAAGTGGATTCTTCCAAGCCAGGCGCGCCGCGATATGCGTTGACTACGGACAAAGGCGAGATTCTCTGCTATATTACGCCTGCCCCTGAGGTGAATTTGCAACAATATCTAGGCCGCTGGGTGGGAGTAGTCGGCAAGCGCGGCTACGTGCTCGAGCAGCGTGCGCCGCATCTTACTGCTCGACATATTGCCCCGCTCGAACAGCCGACATGGCGCTAAAGCCGCGCGGGATTTTTCCGGCGAAAATTTCCGGCCTGATTGTCTTGCCTGACCGTCGAAGCTACGATAATAGCAACTCGATAAGGGATGTTTTCAGACTGTCTCCAGTACCAAGCTTGCTGAGAAGCAGGACATGCCGCGGCGCAATTTGCTGATTTTGATTTTCGTTACCCTTTTGGCCCTTTGGTGCCAGGGCCAGGTGCAGCGAAACCCTTACGTTCGGGTCTTGGCCGAAGCCATGAACACGATAGAACAACGTGCCTTAGAGAAGGCGGAATCGCAGCAACTGTTCGAAGGCGCTATGCAGGGGATGTTCGACCGGCTGGACGACTACTCCGCCTATGTCTCACCTGCCGAGTTGGCTGAGTTCCATGAGAACATCGACTTGCAATTCGCCGGTGTGGGCATGGAGGTGGCGCTAGACCCGAAAACCAAGCAATTGAAAGTTCTCAGTCCGCTGGTCGGCTCGCCGGCCTACTGGGCAGGAGTGAGGGCCGGGGATCGCATCCTCAGAATCGATCAAACCGACACTCAAGGCATGACTCTTCAGGAAGCCGTCCCGTTGTTGCGGGGACGGGTAGGCGAGTCGGTTACGCTGCTTGTCCTCCACGAAGGCGAGGAAGAACCGCAGGAGTTACGCATCGTGCGCCAGGTGGTGCATGTTCCAACCGTCTTGGGTGACAGCCGTAATTCCGACGGCTCCTGGAACTATTGGCTCGAAAACCATGCGAAAATCGGCTACATCCGGCTGAGCGGCTTTGCCGACAAAACCGCCGCCGAGTTAGAAGAAGTCCTGCAATGGCTGACCGCCGGCGAGATGCAAGGTTTGGTGCTCGACTTGCGCGACAATCCCGGCGGCTATCTCGACGCAGCGGTGGACGTGTGCGACATGTTCTTGCCCTCCGGCGTGATTGTTACTACTCGTCGGCGGGGCGGGCAAATCAGTCGGACTTATACGGCCTCCGGCCGGGGCCGATTTTTCGACATCCCTTTGGCGATAATCGTCAATCAACAGACTGCCAGCGCCGCCGAGATTATTGCAGCCTGCTTGCAGGATCACAAACGAGCCAAGATCGTCGGCCAGCGCACCTTCGGCAAAGGCACGGTTCAGGAAGTGCTCGATTTGGCCGCCGGTTATGGGGCCATGAAGCTTACTACGGCTGCTTACTGGCGGCCCTCCGGCAAAAACATTCAGCGACCGCGCGAGGTTACAGAGAAGGACGACTGGGGTGTGAAGCCGGACAGCGGCTGCGAGGTTACTTTTTCCAGCGAGGAATATCGCCTCTGGCAGCTGTGGCGCGCCCGACGCGACCACTTCCATACGCCCGAAGTGGACGCAGCAATGGAAAAGGCCCTGGCGGCCTTCAAGGATCGGCAATTAGAGCAGGCGGTGGAATGCCTGAAAACAGCCGCAGGAAGCACGACTTCGCCCTGATTTCGCCTCGCGGCGGTTTCAACGCTGGGTGAACTCCAGAGGAGGCTAGTTATTGACATGCACCGGGGAGCAAAGTATAAAGAAAGCAAGGGTCCAAAAGATTTTTCCATGTTGTGGAACTCAAAATCCTCTGCTTCGACAAGATTTACCGGCCCTTTCACTCCGGCATTGACAGTGGGTGAAGGCTGGGCTTCTATTCTGCTTTTCGTCTGCCGCGGCATGTGGATGTAATGCCCGAATGCGCGTCCTGAAAGGACGGGTATTCGGGCGACTTCGGTTCTGGGTTCAGCTTCAGTTTCTGGTTGACGGCGACTGTCTGCCGTTATCTTCCTTTTTGCGGAGAAGCGAGGATGTCTAAAGATATTGCCGAGATAAACGAAAAGATTCGCCGCGGTAAAGTGCGTGTTGTGCGGGCGGACGAGATGACCAAAATCGTCCGAAAAATAGGCCCACACCGCGCCGCCGAGGAAGTTGATGTCGTTACCACCGGCACTTTTGGGGCCATGTGTTCATCAGGCGTGTGGCTGAACTTCGGTCATGCTGAACCGCCGATTAAAATGACGCGCGTATGGCTCAACGATGTCGAGGCATATACCGGCCTGGCAGCCGTTGATGCCTATCTTGGTGCTGCTCAGCTTTCAGTATCGCAGGGTTTTCGCTATAGCGGAGCACATGTCATTGAGGACTTGCTTTGCGGCAAGTCTATCGTGCTACGGGCGGTTGCTTATGGGACCGATTGCTATCCCCGGAAAAGAATCCTCACGCGCATCACGCTGAACGACTTAAACTCGGCCGTGATGTGCAATCCCCGTAATGCTTATCAATCCTATGCCGCCGCAACCAATTCCACCGGCAGGACTTTGTGGACCTATATGGGCAAGTTACTGCCGCGTTTCGGCAATGTAACTTATTCCGGCGCCGGCGAGCTTTCGCCGCTGCAAAACGATCCGCAATATCTGACCATAGGTGTCGGCACGCGGATTTTTCTGGGCGGTGCACAGGGATTCATTACCGGCCCCGGCACACAACATAAGCCTCAAAACGGTCTGGGAACGCTGATGGTGCAAGGAAATCTGAAGGAGATGTCGGCAGAGTTCATTCGGGCGGCAAGCTTTCCCTATTATGGCTGTTCGCTTTACGTGGGCCTGGGCATACCCATCCCCATTCTAAATGAGCACATCGCGGCATGTACCGGCATCAGCGACGAGGAGATTTTCATCCGAATCCTGAATTACGGCGTGCCTTCTCGTAATCGACCGGTGCTGGCAACAGTCAGTTATGCTGAGCTGAAATCGGGCCGTGTCCGATTGGGTAGTCGATGGGTGCGGACTGCGCCCTTGTCCAGCTACGTCGGGGCCTTAAAAGTGGCTGAAACCCTTAAGCGTTTAATCGAGCAAGGAGCGTTTTTGCTCTCCGCTCCGGTCGCGCCGCTTTCCCAATCGGCTGAAGTGCGAAACCTGGAAGTTGCAAAACCCGCGGATGAAGACATGCGCCGTGCTCCTATGCGTCGGGCTTTGCTTATGCCGTTTTGGGATGCTGCGAAGTGCGTCCATTGTGGCTTGTGTATGTCGCTCTGCCCGCATGGTGTCTTTCAACGTCATGGCGCGGGAACCATAAGGGTAAATCCGCAGTTGTGCCGGCCTTGTAGCAGATGCGCGGATGCTTGCCCAACACAGGCCTTACATCCACCGAAAAAAGGAGGCAAACATTGATTCGACACGTTATTAGAATCAAAGAGACAATCGCCACGGTCGTAGCGGAAGAACAATACGTGCCTGTGGCTGAAGCTGAAATCCGTCGGCAACGGCGTTTGCTTGAAGATTATCTTGCGGTCGATTCCGCAATGCTTTCGGCTTTGGAATCGTATCATGTTTCCGTCGAAGCTCCGGCCATAGTTCGACGCATGGCTGCCGCCGGAGCCAGGGCCGGCGTGGGACCGATGGCCGCCGTGGCTGGTGCTTTGGCCGAGTATGCCTTGCGGGCGATGCAAGACGCCGGTGCCACACACGCCCTGGTTGACAATGGCGGGGACATTGCCATGTTGCTCTCAAAGCCTGCCACGGTCGGCATCTTCACCGGACCGGCAAAAATCAAAAACATCGGCCTGAAGTTCCCGCCACAGCGGAGGATTCTCGGTGTTTGTACTTCTTCGGGCACCGTAGGACATTCGTTGAGCTTCGGTCAAGCAGATGCCGCCGTGGTCGTCGCACGCGACGTTTGTCTGGCCGACGCTCTGGCCACTGCGATGGGCAATGCGATTCAGCAGGCGGAACCACGCCAGATCAGAAAAGCCATGCGCCGCTTTCTCCTGCCGGATGTGGAAGGTCTGTTGGTGGTTATCGATGACCTGTTGTGCCTTTGCGGAAACTTGCCGGAAATCGTTCCGGTTCACTCCGACTTAAGTAAAATCAGCGCGTAAAATTTTACTGGCGGGAGATGCACAATTGTATCACCACGCAAGGCTTTAACCTTAGACGGCCTCCTTCGTTGCGCCGCAATGATGGCAATGAACTAGCAGCGCGTGGCGCACCTTGCCGCAAGTGGGGCAAGTCTCGAAAACTGCCGTCCCGCAAGCTGGACAGACGTAGGGCGTTTCGGTTTCTAAAGTTGCCGTTGTCGAGGGCAGCACCTTGTTTACTGTGCGACGGGTCCAGTAGAGATATTTTCGCGGACCGGTGCGAATAGGATATTCGCAGATCGGGCACAGGAATCGCTCGTAGGCTTCACGATATTGTCGCTCAAGCCACTCCTTGCGCGGAAAGGCCACAAGACGGATTAAATACACCAGGAACCGACCGACTGCCAAAATCAAAACGCCCACCAGCACATACTTGAAGTAGCGAGAAGGGAAATACTCATGCACGACAAGGGCGACTTTGACCAACGTCGCCCCGCCGAAAGCCAGAAACAGCGGATAGTAAAGACTGCCACGGCGATTCACAAGCAGCCAACCGGCCAAAATCAACAGTGGCAGCAACACACCCAGTTGATAGAAAGCCAGCCGCAGACGATGCCGTTCTGAAGCCGTTTGCAGTTCTTTTTGTGCGGCTTCTCTTTGCTTTTTGAGTTGCTCTTCAATAGTGCGGAGTTCATCTTCGCGGGCTTGCTTTTCCGCGGTTAGCTCAGCGATTTTTCTATTCAACTCCTGATAATTTTTTTGGCTTTCGAGAAATTGTCGTTGGCTGGCGATCAGGTTTTCTTTTTCGGCTTCAGAGATTGCAATGCCCTTCTGAATCCCAAGCTGCTGAATTTGTAGGAGCTGATTGATTGTGCGACGAAGGTTTTCCGAACTATCGCCGACCAAACGTTGATCCTCTTGTCTATTAGCGATTTGCCTAGACAGCTCGGTAATAGCGGAGTTGAGTTTCTTAGACTGTTCGACAAGGTTTGGGTCAACAAACTTTTGCTCGATGACGTTGTAATTCGGGCCGGGCAAATCCTCGATATCTTCAACCAGAAAACCCAGCAACCAAAAAATCAAAATGCCCAATACAACCGTTGATAGCCGAATCAGTTGCCGAACGGCCCAGGTGCCTTGTTTTGATCCGCCTTTCATAGTTCACCTATTAACGAAAAGAGGAGTATCTCGTTGGGAAAAAAATTTACTATTCGTGGGGTATTTTAACACCGGTTGGATAGGGCGGACAGTCCAGGGCATAGATTCCCTTCATGGGAAAAAGAAACATCATTCCCAAGTTGGATAGGGCGGACAGTCCAGGGCATAGATTCCCCATGGGAGGCAATAAAGCAGATGATAGCATCCGCCAATAAACGGGGCTTTCAATGCGGAAAAAAATAAAAGGCCTCCGCAGGCGGGGCAGGAACCCGCGGAAGCCTGTCCGTAGGGGGTTATCCCCCTAGGATTTGGCAAATATATGAATGTTTTTTCGTCACAACGAAACGGCTTCCTTAATAAAAGCTGAATGCCCACCTACCATCTAGGGGGTTTTTCTGCGTTTTGCCGCATCTTTTTCTGACTTGCGACGTGGTTTACCACATGCAGGTGATGTATTTCCTGCAACTTGGCAGTAGTTTTTCGGGCGGTTCCACTGCAAACTGAATAAAATTGACCGGCGTTTTTCCCATCGGGGAAGGTTTTCCCCTTCTATATGGTGATAATGAACAAGCGTGAATCAAAGACTATTTTATGGTAAGTTAACGAATGATTGGTTTGGGGTACACTAGACTTTCATAGGGCAACTTTAGAAAAAGAGGCCGGCGATGTTCCAAAAGCGAAAAGCGTTTTTCTGGGTGGTATTTCTTTCGTTCGGCCTGTTGTGGGCGTTTAGCGCCTCGGCCGCTACGACTGCGGATGAAAAGAACGAAGAGCAGAAAGAGCAAAAATATCTTCGGGTGTTGCGGGACGAAAGCAAACGGCCCACGGCCTTACAAACGGCTATTGTCCGCTGTGCGCCGGCGGAGGGCAGCCGTCTTGCGGCTACCGTGGACCTCGTAGCCGCGATTCACATCGCTGACGCCGCTTATTATCGGCAGCTTAACCGCGAGTTTCAGAAATACGACGCGGTCCTTTACGAGCTTGTGGCCGCCGAAGAGAGCAGCCGTCCTCGGGCGGGCGCTCACGTCAACAATCATCCCGTCTCTTGGTTGCAAAATATGATGAAGAACCTGCTGGACCTGGAGTTTCAGCTTCAAGGGATTGACTATAGTCGGAAGAATATGGTCCATGCCGATATGTCCCCTAAGCAACTGGCACAAGCCATGCGCGAACGGGATGAGAGTCTATTGACTTTGCTCTGGCGGATGATGGGCTATTCCATGACTCAGCAACAAAAGCAATCCGATGACGCCGCCGCAAAATGGTTGTCGGCGCTCTGGGGAAAAAATCGCCCCCTCGCTCTAAAACGTCTCTTCGCCGACCAGCTTGTAGAAAGCGAGGACATGATGGCGGTTTTGGAAGGGCCGCGCGGCTCCGCCCTGATTAGCGGACGCAATCAAGTGGTGATCGACACGTTGCGCAGGGAGCTTGCCGGCGGAAAGAAACAGCTCGCCGTTTTTTACGGCGCCGGACACATGGCCGACCTCCAAAAGCGACTTACCAAGGAGTTCGATTTGCATCCCGTCGGTGTGCGGTGGTTGACGGCTTGGGACCTCAAGGGAGAATAAGTAGGATTCCGCGACGAGTTCGGGAGTGAAAACACGGATGGCCGAATTGTCCATCAGCGAAACGACTACTTTCCGCTGGTCATTTGAGGAAGACGTACGAGAGTACAGGGCGGAGGGCATCCCCGCCATCGGCGTCTGGCGGCAAAAACTCTCCGACTATGACTCGGCAACTGCTGCGCAATTACTGCGCGAGAATGGGCTGAAAGCGGCACATCTATTCTGGGCCGGAGGATTCACCGGCAGCGACGGCCGCGGCTATCGGGAAAGCATCGAAGACGCTCAGGAGGCTTTGCGAACCGCCGCCGAACTCGGCTGCTCCTTGGTGTTGATTTATAGCGGGACGCGGGCGGGACATACTTTCAACCACGCGCGGCGGCTCGTGCGCGACGCGATCCGCGAATTGCTGCCCCCGGCCGAGCAACTCCACGTTACCTTGGCCCTTGAGCCGATGCATCCAGGCTGTGCCGCCGGCTGGACTTTTCTTACTTCCCTGGATGAAACCCTCGAACTGCTTTCGGCTATCGACCACCCACGAGCAAAAATGGTTTTGGATACTTACCACCTGGGGCAGGATGAAGACCTGGTTAAACGCACGCCGGAAATCCTGAAATACGTCGCCCTGGTGCAGCTTGGCGACGCACGGCAGCCGCCACAAGGCGAACAGGACCGTTGCCGGCTGGGCGAAGGCCGGGTGCCGTTGAAAGAAATTGTCGCAGCCTTAAAGGCCGGCGGCTACGATGGCTTTTATGATGTGGAATTGATCGGGCGCGAAATTGAAACCCTGGATTACCGCTCCTTGTTAAGGCACGCCAAGGAGGCCTTCCGCACGTTGGTCGGCGAAGAATAATGCTCATCGTCAACGCCCAAATCCGCATTCCTGCCCAGGAACTGTCTTTTTCATTTAGTCGCAGCAGCGGTCCTGGTGGGCAAAACGTTAACAAGCGGAATACGAAAGTCCTGCTGCGCTGGTCTCCGGCACGAAGCGCTGCTTTGCCGGAGGAAGTGCGGCGGCGTTTGATGGCCAGGTATGCACGACGGTTTAACTCTGCCGGCGAGCTGCTGATTGTCAGTCAACGGTTTCGTACGATGGAGCGGAATGCGGCAGATTGTCTGGCGAAGTTGAAGGAGATAATTGCCGAAGCGGCCAGAGTCCCGCGAACGAGGCGACCTACTCGCCCGCCACACGCCGCCGTGGAAAAACGCCTGGCGGAGAAGCGTCGGCGGTCGCAAAGGATACAATCTCGCCGCCCAACAACTGAGGAGTGCTAGCCCTTTCGCAAAACTTATAAAACCGTCGTGGTACGCAATGGATGTTTCGTTCGCTGTTACAAACCTGGTTTAAGAGCATGGCCCGGGCGAAAGTACGTCAGGCGGCATTTGATAAGGCGAAAGAATGCTTGTCGGAAAAAGTCGGCGAGTCTGAAAAATCGGCGATGGAAGAGTGTTCGCTTGGCGTGGTTTTTGCCCTTTCCATCGAAGCAGGTTGCCTTGCAGACATACTCACCGACGTAACTACTCTTCGCGGCCGGGGATTCGTTGTTAAGGAAGGGTGTTTACGAAATCATCGGGTAGCGGCGATTTATTGCGGTCCAGGCAACCGGAATGCGACACGGGCTACGGAACTACTCATTGAAGGCCATCGGCCGAAAATGGTGATCGCCGCCGGTCTGGCCGGCGGCCTTTCGCCCCAGCTTAAAGTCGGCGATCTTCTCTTGGCCGAACGACTGCTTTTCGCCGGCGACGAGCCGCTGGACATCGCTCTGCCGCCTGAGCTGGTCGCAATGTCTCGGCAGCGAGAAGTTTATAGCGGGACGTTGCTTACGCTGGAACGGCCGGTGCGATCCTCTGCCGAGAAGCAAGCCCTGTGGCGGCAGTGGGGCGCTCTGGCTGTGGATATGGAGAGTTTTGCCGTACTTAAGGAATGTCGGCGGCGCGGGGTGGCGTGTTATGCTCTCCGCGCAGTCAGCGATACGGCCGCGGACGAACTGCCGGTCGAAGTGGAACGACTGCTCGCTCAGCCGACCGCCGCCGGACGGTGGGGGGCGGCGTTGGGAATTACGCTGCATCGTCCCTCGGCGCTCAAGGAACTTTATCGCCTCCGCGAAAACGCTCTCGTGGCAGCCGATCGCCTCGCCCACTTCCTCGCCGCACTTTGCTCCCAATAACTAAACCTTCTTTTCCTCAGTGTTTTCCGACTCGACGACGATCACATTATCGCCGAAGTCTTCCTCGATGGGTCGGCCGCGGTCGTCCAGCTTCAGGTCGGCTTCAGCGGTCTGTTTTTTTGCCGCTTCCAGAAGTTGCTGATAGAGTCTGTCACGGTTTGTACCGCTTAAGCGGCTGACGGCCGTAGCGACCTCGCCGACATAGCGCAGAAACAGATTTCGCCGTTCGCCTTCATGCCGCACGCGCAGCCGACGGCGAAGAAACATGCCCAATTTCCTCCCGACGGTTTGAAGAGCCAGACGGAGTTCTTTTTGGATTTCAGGATAGGCGGCGATGGCTTCTTTCGACTCGTTGGTAAAAGGCACCCAAACGCTTGCCAGATGGACCATCACCGTAACCGGCCCGCTCGGCAAGGAGCCGCGGGTTTGATTCAGACCGTATGCGCGCCAATTTGTGGCCATTACGGTTTGCGTGATGGCGCAGGCGCCGGCCTGAAATTGCAGCGGAACACGGTTGGCGTATCTTAAGACGTTCATCGTCTGGCCTTCGCTCAGGTTAACGTCCTGCAAAGCCTGATAAAGGCGATCGATTTCAACCGCTTTCAGCCTGGCAGGTGAAAGTCGGGCGCCGAGCTGCGCGGCGGAAATTATCTTATCCGCCGACTCCGGCCCAAGGTTGGAGAAAGTGAGCGTCAGGAATTGTCGTAAGGTCCGGGCGTCGCTTTCTTCCAACAGCTCGGCGAGCACTTCACGGGTTACACGATGTTCATTGGACACGCCGCCATAGGCCAGCCCGACTTCCACCTGAAACGGATTGCCGCGATATACCGCCGGGGGGCGCGTCGCTGCCGCATAAAACTCGCCGGGCACCATTTGCCGCAAGCCCTTTAAGATCAATTCCTCGCCGATCGGCACAATGCAATCGGTCGCGGGCGGCGGAATCTTGGTTTGCTGAATCGCTTGATACAGCCGCTCAATCTCCTGCCGACCGACTTTTTTTGGGTTGGCGCGGGTACTTATTTTCGCTGCGGTACACAGCCGTCGGGCAATGCCGGAACTGACGCGGGAGAACGAGTGCGTCAAAAACCGGCCCAGCGTCGGCGCTTTGGTTTCTCGCAGCATCGTTACCAGCCGGCCTAATTCCACGCCGTAAGGATGCGGCTTTATTTCCTTCGGTTCCGCCGGCAGAACTTCCGCCACCCGTTGATAGTCGTATTGGTTGCCGTCGGGGTCGATGTAATGAATGGAGACGTGGGGGTTGGCGATGGCCGTTTGCTGGAAGTATTCGTCGATGCTGCCGCGGCCGCGCTGATAGCGTGCTTCCAGCTCGATGGTTACGCGCGTGCCGTGATTCACCTCAATCCATTCGATGTCGTACTTTTCCTTAAGTCGCTCCGAAAGGCCGTTGGGCGGAATTTCAATGCCGTCGCCGCGACCGTTGAGAATTTCCGGCAGATTACGCTTGGTGTCGATTTGAATTTCGTAGTAGTGGGCCGGTTCGCGGCGCGATATTTTGGAGATAATCTTCACCGGCTTACCCGTCGTAAGCAGGCCGTGTAAACCGGCGGCGCTGATGCCGATTCCCTGTTGTCCGCGGCTCATCCGCAGGCGATGAAACTTCGAGCCGTAGAGCAGCTTGCCAAAGATCAGCGGGATTTGACGTTTGACGATGCCAGGGCCGTTGTCTTGCACGCCGACTTTGTAACGGTCTGATGCCAGACGTTGGACATGCACCCAGATTTCCGGCAAAATGCCGGCCTCTTCGCAGGCGTCCAAGGCATTGTCCACCGCTTCTTTTACAGTGGTGAGCAGGGCTTTTCGAGGGTTGTCGAAGCCAAGCAAATGGCGATTCTTGGCGAAAAACTCGCTCACGGAAATATCCCGCTGCGCAGCCGCCAACGAGTGTGCCGTGGCTCGACGGCGTTGGGGCGCCGCCGGGGCGCCGTTGCCGTCGCCGTCGCGCGACGCGGCGGACACTTCTTTTGCCGGGGAAACGCTTATTCGCATACTCATCACTTGTGTTACCGACTTTTTGGGAATGTCCGCAGAGTTGATAAACTTGACTGCAAAGTGGTGATCTTCGGGCCTTGCCGATGGGATGGATTATAGCGATTATACCGCTCTCAGCCCACAGGGCTTTTTCCGAATTTCCGATATTTTACACCGGCTTTTCCCACACCGAAAACAAAGATTCACCCTCACGACCGCTACATGCCGAGATTGGTTGTGTGTCTCCATGATAATAGCAAGCTGAATAGAACGGGCGATTCGCCGTGGCATGGAGCGGAAGCTTCTAAAGAGGAGAAATAAAATGGTTCGCTTCTTCGTCAACCTGACAAGTCTAGCGGTCGTAGTCGGGGTGGTGGTTTGGGCGGCGGGCGGATATACCAGCGAAGCCGGCGCCACTGATTTGGCACGCCACGTTCTGATGGCGGACACTTATTACAACTATTATGTTCCGCCGGTAGGACCATGCAGTGTGGGTGCGAAGTTGTATCCTTGTCCTCGCCCCACGCCGCCCTTGGTCGGTCATACCTATGTTACCTATCAACCATTGTTTCCTCACGAATTCCTGTATAAGCACCACCGCCGCTACGTTACCCAACACGTGGATGCACCGCGGACACGCACCCATGTCAGATGGCGGTAAAGCCGAATGGACTGAAAACAAAAGAAAAACCAAAAGGAGGAGCAACAATGAAACGAATGTTGCTGTATGCAGTGGGAGTAAGTTTGCTGTTCGGCGCCCTGACCGTCGAACAAGCCGCGGCAGGCCAGCGGACCATCAAGGGCCGCAGGGCCTACTACCAATCGCAAACTTACCCCTGGCATGGTGCATATTATGATCCTGCATGGGGAATGCCCGTTGCTCTGGTCGTCCCGCCGAAGGCCGAAAGCCAGACCCACTGGGCCTGGGGCGTAGGCTCCACGCGCATTACGCCCATCCAGCACCAGTTCCGACCAGGCTATCCGGGCACCGGGACCTATCACCGGGGTTGGTTCCGGCCGATGCCTGCCTGGCCCACCAGCACCGACCAGTTCGGCGACTATTATATTCGCGGCCCCTGGTAAGTTGCCTGCCGAAACAGCTTTTGAGGGTGCGGAAATCGTCGGTTGACAGGCTCTCTTGCGGATACTCGGAGAACTGACTTCGCTCAGTCTTTCCAGGGCTGTGCGAAGCTTTTCTTTTTTCACCGGTAGTTGACCACCATCCCCAAAACAATTACAGTATAATGGTTTATAAGGATTAGATTACTATATTGGTAGAGTAGAGGGGGGAAGTGTATTTGTCGGGTCTTGAAATGATTTCGTATTTTCTTCGGTAGCCACAACCATGCTTCCAATTGATCACGAGCAGCAACGATTTCTCGGCAAGCACCAAGAGCTGGAGATAGACAAGCTTTTCTGCACAGTGATCAAGAATGAGGGGAGCGACTTGCACCTGAAGGTTGGTCGTCCACCGCATATCCGCGTCAACGGCGTGCTCAGGCCGCTTGTCCGCGACCCTGTGGACGATGAAGAAATGGTCCGCCTCATTTTTCCCATGATTAACATGCAAGAACGGCGGAGACGCATTTTCGAGGAAGACGGGGGCGTGGACTTCGCCTACATGCTGGAATACGAAGGAAAGAATTGGCGGTTCAGGGTAAACGTGCTCCAGCAGATGGGCCATGTGGGTTTGGTGGCGCGGTTGGTGAAAAATAGAGTCCCCACCTTTGAAGAATTGAATTTGCCTCCCTTTCTCGCGGAACTATGCAAATTCGCCCAGGGAATGATCCTTTTAGCGGGCATTACCGGTTCGGGCAAGAGCACCACGATCGCCTCGATGCTGGACTGGATCAACCACCGCTATCGGAAACATGTCCTCACGTTGGAAGACCCCATCGAATACACCTTTACCGATGACAAATGCCTGATTAACCAGCGAGAAATCGGCATGGACGTGAAGGACTTCATGGTGGGCATGAAGCACGCCGTGCGGGAAGACCCCGACGTTATGCTTGTCGGCGAGATGCGGGACAGAGAGACTTTCGAGACCGCGATTCAAGCGGCGGAGACCGGTCACCTGGTGTTCGGTACGATTCACGCTTCTACGGCGCCGAGTACGATTGGCCGTATTTTGGACCTCTTCCCCCAAAATATGCACGCCGCCATCCGCAGCGCACTGGCCTTCAACATGAAGGCCATTATTGCTCAAAAGCTTTTGCCCTCCATCAAGCCCGGCGTCGGTCGCGTGCCTACCTGCGAAATCATGACCTTCACGCCTACCGTACGTAAGCTGCTGTTGGAAGGGCAGGACGATAGGTTGCCCGATGCCATCCGTATCAGCAAGGATGAGGGGATGCAGGACTTTACAATGAGTCTTAAGGATTTAGTAGAGCGGGAAATGATTGACCGACCCACGGCTTTCGAAGTGGCGCCCAACCCCGAGGCCCTGAAGATGGCCCTTAAGGGCATCGATATGCGCGAGGCCGGTATTCTCTAAAGCAGGGATGTTTGAGGACACGACGCTTCTGAATTGTGGAGCCGCATAGGTAAGTGATGTGACAGGCCGTCGGCCGTTGACGAAGGCATGCAAACATGGTCCGCATCTTGAAGTGCCTGATGTTCGTGATGCTGGTGTTGAGTGTCGGCGGTTTTTTTTGCCGGTACTGCCAGGCCGATGATTGGTCGAAGTTCCAACCCGATCCCGCACCCGGCACCGATTTTCGCGGCCCTGGCGGGTATCTTTCTTGGCTGAAGATTCTCGCCTGTTGGGCGGTGTTTTTGCTCTGGGTCAAGACCAGTGATTGGGTAAGCACTGATTGCCAGGATATGAAATTGGATTTCCTCCGCTGGAATCCGATCATCTTCGGTACTTTTTTCGCCGCTTTTATCCTCGTCTGGATACTTCCCTTTTTTTGGCTGGCTTTTCCTTTGCTGCTGGCGGCTTACATCGCCCCGCTGGCGGCCTACATCATTCACCGCAACGCGCGCGTAGAGAGCAATCAGCAAGTGCTTACCCCGGAACACTTGCGCTTCTGGTTTGCCACCCATTTGAACAAACTGGGAATGAAGATCGAAGCCGAGCGGCCCGACCCTCACGAAATCGGCCCGCCGGTTAAGGTCTTCGCCCACGGCGGACCTAACGAGCAAACCAACGCCATGCGCCTTCTTCAAGCTAGGCAATCGCCGGGACTTACAACCGCCCGGGAAATCCTCGCCGAAGGCCTAAGCTCCCGCGCCACGGCGATTATGCTCGACTATACTCCCCAGAGTGTAACCGTGCGCACCATGATTGACGGTGTGTGGATTCCGCGTGAGCCACGCGACCGCGAAACCGCCGATCCCGCTCTGGAAGCCCTGAAACTCCTCTGCGGCTTGAATCCTCAGGACCGCCAAAGCCGCCAGGAAGGCACCTTTGCTGCGGAGTTCCAAGGCGCTCGACTGGTGGCTGCCTTGTATTCTCGAGGCACGCCGACGGGCGAACGGGTGGTCATCCAATTTGAAGAAAAGAAAATCCGCTTCAAAACCCTCGAAGAATTGGGTATGCGGCCTAAGATGCACGAAGAACTCCGCCGCCTGCTTGACCTGCCACGCGGACTGCTGCTGTTCTCGGCGCCGCCGGGTGGAGGGTTGCGCAGTACCGTGGATGTGGCAGTCCGCTCTTGCGACCGATATATTCGGGAGTTCGGCGCCCTGGAGGACGAAGCTAATCGCTACGAGCCGATTGAAAACGTACCGATTATGACTTACAACTCCGCTCAAGGACAAACGCCGAATGAAGTTTTGCCGCGCTTCTTCCGCACCGAGCCGCAAGTGGCCGTCATCCGCGACCTCCTCAATGGCGAAATGGTCAGCATGATGTGCGAGGAAATCACCGAAGATCGCTTGTTGATCTCCACGATTAGGGCGAATGATTGCGCGGAAGCCCTGTTGAGAGTGCTGGCCTTGGGCGTCCCTCCGGAAGAGTTTGCCGAAGCCATTACCGCCGTACTCAACCAGCGGCTCATCCGCAAGCTGTGTGACGCTTGTAAAGAAGCTTACGTCCCTCCACCCCAGGTACTAGCGCAGCTCGGCATTCCGGAAGGACGGGTGCAAGCTTTTTATCGTCCGCCGCAACCCAATCCCGAAGAACCCAAAGAGCCGTGCGAAGTTTGCGGCGGCATCGGCTATTATGGCCGCACGGCGATTTTCGAGTTGCTCGTCGTGGGCGATGCCGTGCGCCGGGCGCTGCGCAACGAACCCACGTTGGCCTCGCTGCGTCAGGCCGCGCGACGCGACGGCATGAAGAGTTTTCAGGAAGAAGGTGTGTTACTGGTGGCGAAAGGCACGACCTCTTTGCCGGAATTGATGCGCGTGTTGAAACAATGAACCTCCGCTTACGGTGGGATTTACTATGACTTGGCTGCTACCCTTTTTAATGCTGTTGATTATGTTTGCCGTGGTGGCGACTTCCTACGGCGAAGGCATGTGGAGCAACGCCATCAAGCTGATCAACGTGGTTACGGCCGCCCTGCTGGCGACAAATTATTTCGAACCTGTGGCGCGCCGGCTGGAAGGCTGGCAACCGACTTATACCTACCTCTGGGATTTCCTTTCGCTTTGGTTGTTGTTCAGTCTGTTTATGCTGGTGTTTCGTTTGCTGACGGACAGCCTTTCACGGGTGAAAGTTCGCTTTCTGAAAATTGCAGACCGGATCGGCAGCAGCGTCCTCTCGGTGTGGATTGGTTGGGTGATGATTTGCTTCACGCTGATGACCTTGCACACCGCCCCACTGAGCAAAAACTTTCTCTTCGGCGGCTTCAAGACCGGCACGGAAGAACGGATGATGCTCGGTTTGGCGCCCGACCGATGGTGGCTGGGCTTCATGCAACAGATGTCGCAAAAGGCTTTCTCCCGCGCTAAGCCGAAGGTTTTCGATCCCAACGCCGATTTTATGCCCAAGTATGCCACGCGCCGCGCCAACCTGGAAGAACATATTTCCAAAACCAACGCCTTGCGTGTTAGGTTGTGAGAAGCAGGGATTAGAACCTTTTTTCAGAAAAACGAAAAGTAGAGCGCATGCGTCCCGGTGTGCCTGAGGTGCGGATTACAGACCCGCTTGACTCCGAACTGGCGACTTACCGCCCCTTATCAGGTCAAGCGGTTGCGGGGTTGATCTTCGGCCTCCTCGCGCCGCTCGCCCTGGTCGATCCCTTACTTTGGGGCTTGCCGCTGCTGGGCGCAATCTTCAGCTTTTCGGCCCTGCGGCGCATTCACCGCGAACAGCCGGCCCTCGGCGGCCGCAAGATAGCTTTGGCAGGTTTGTATCTGGCCCTGTTTTTCGGTGTGTTGGCGCCCTCTGATTGGTTCGTCTATCGGCGTTTGGTCTGGAACGAAGCCCGGCAGTTCTCCGCGCTCTGGTTCCAGTATCTTGCCCAGGATCAGCCGCAACTGGCCCATCAGATGGTGCTCCCCCCGGCTACGCGCTATCACGATTCTCAGCATCTCTGGGATTTCTATCGCAACAATCCTCGCCTGCGGGAACAACTGGAGGGCTATGTGGCGATGCCGCTGGTGCGAACTTTGCTGGCATTAGGCCCCGGTGCGGTTAGCCGCTTCTACGATACGGTGGCACAATCCCGCGAGGATGGAAACGATCAAGTGGAATTGCTTTATGCCGTTACTTTTGAGGAAGAAGGCGAGCGGAAATCGTTCTTCGTTTCCATACTTTGCGAGCGGCAAAGACTGGCCGACGGCACAGCCCAGTGGCGGATCCTCAACACCGCCGGCGGCGTGCGCCCTCAAAGCCGAGAATAAGGCGTGCCTGCGGCTTAAATCACGCTACCAAACCGCTCCTATTTAGTCGGCTTGCGGATTTTGATGTGGAAGGGGGCGTCGGCCGTATCGACCTCCAGCGGCGTCGTTGCCGGATTGGCATACTCCGGCGGCACCACTTCCGGCGGCAAAGGCGCCAGAAAAATATCCACCACCGTTACCTTGTGCTTGCCGCGCACCAAACCATCGCCCGGCTTATGACTCGTGGCCTTCTCAAACCGCCCTGTCGCCTTGTCGATATAAGCCAGTCCCGGCCGCGGATGGGTCTTCATG